>Ga0126381_100006454_pt1 | contig 12969 bp, 14 predicted proteins | sample PanSoiMetPlot_28_FD_96465 | JGI IMG/M metagenome (GOLD analysis project Ga0126381, IMG submission 96465) | Tropical forest soil microbial communities from Panama - MetaG Plot_28 | ecosystem: Environmental > Terrestrial > Soil > Tropical forest > Bulk soil | place: Panama | collected 2016-02-17
CTTTTGCGCGATACGAGCGGCATTTTGCTCGATCGCACCCCTGCGTCTTCAGATTTACCAGACGAGATTCGCCGCGCAGTGGAGAGCGATGGTGATTCGCTCGTGACCGATCTGCACGTCTGGCAGGTCGGTATCGGAAAATTTGCGGCAATTGTTTCTGTGGTGGCGCATGAGCCCAAGAATTCGGATTCTTATCGTCAGCTGCTTCGCGGGCACGATGAGTTGGTTCACATCACCATCGAGACGCAGCACTGCCGCGAAGATCACGAATCGATCGCTACGCGCTGAATGACCAACACACTCTGGCAGGTCATCGCGGCTTACGTTTTCGCTCTCGTCGGCGGATCCCTCAGCGTGACGCTACGACTGGAGCACAAGCCGCTTTGCGCGTTGATCAGTTTCGCCGCCGGAACGCTCCTGGGTGTAACGCTCTTCGCAATCTTGCCTGAAGGTCTGGATGCCTGTCCGTGGTGGGCGGTGATCCTGGCGCTGGCCACCGGGTATGCGCTTTTCTTCTTTATCAGTAAGCATGTCCATCACGTTTGTCCAGCGTGCGCGGCCAGCCACTTCGATGCGGATGCCGCGGGACATTTCAGCGAAATCGCCGCTGCTCTGATTGTGGCGCTGGCCATTCACAGCACGACGGACGGATTGGCCCTGGGAATTCAGCAGGACTCTCCCACGGGGGAAGCGACAACCTGGTCGGTCTTCGCCGCGTTATGCATCCACAAGGTCCCGGAAGGCCTTGCACTCGGCAGCCTTTTAATCGGCGCTGGGGTGCAACGAGCAGCTGCACTTGGCTGGGTAGCAGCAGTTGAAGCAACGACGCTCCTCGGCGGGGCGATTGGCTTTCTTTTCCTGGCCAACGCTTCGACTTTTTGGCTCGGCTTGGTTATGGCGCACATAGGCGGCGGCTTTTTCTACCTGGCCGCGCACGCCGTGCTCGGCGAAATGATGAAGCACGGGAAAAAACTTGTCCTGACAAGTTTTTCGGCGGGGGTAGTCTTGATCGCTCTACTGAATATTGGTTTGAGGATGGTTGGGTAGCGCGTTGCGTGTCGCACGGCGAAGCGACTACACTATTGTGTGCATTTTTTCCATTATCGGGACGGGCGGTTTTACTGCGAAGATGTCGATCTTGCAGATGTAGCACGGAAATTTCGCACGCCGCTTTATGTCTATAGCGCGGGCACGATTCTCGATCATTATCACCGGCTCGATGCTGCGCTTGCGCCGCTGGATCATCTGATTTGCTATGCGGTCAAAGCAAACTCGAATCGGGCGATCATAAAGTTGCTCGCCGAAGCGGGCTCAGGTTTTGACATCGTTTCCCGCGGCGAGCTGTTTCGCGTGCTTGCAGCGAGCGGCGATCCAGCCAAATGCACGTTCGCCGGAGTAGGAAAATCGAGGGAAGAAATCAAGTACGCGCTCGAACAGCGCGTGTATAGCTTCAACGTCGAGAGCGAAGCGGAGCTGGAATATATCGGTCGCATTGCGCGCGCAAAAAAAGCCCGCGCGCCGATCGCCTTGCGTGTCAACCCGGACATCGATCCACATACGCACAAGTACGTATCAACCGGCTCGCGTGAGAACAAGTTCGGCATTGCGCTCGATCGGATTGCCGCGATTTACGAACGCGCCGCAGAGATGCGCAACATCGAAATTGTCGGTGTGCAGATCCATATCGGCTCTCAGATCACCGAGGCAGAGCCGTTCGCCAGTGCGATTAAAAAAGTCGCGCCGATCGTTCGCGAACTGAAATCAAAATACGATATCAAATTCTTCAGTATCGGCGGCGGTATGGGAATTATTTACCAGCATGCGTTGGAAAGCGGATCAGGCAAATGGTGGCACGCCCACGACAACGAACACTCCGCATTCAGCGTCCGCGACTACGCAGATGCTATCCTGCCACCCCTGCGCGAGTTAGGCGTTCGGATCCTGGTTGAGCCCGGTCGTTTTCTCGTGGGTAACGCCGGCGTTTTGCTCACGCGCGTCTGCTACATCAAACATACGGGCGACAAGAAATTCGTCATTGTCGATGCAGGAATGAACGACCTCATCCGGCCGGCGCTTTACCATAGCTATCACGAGATCGTGCCGGTGAAGCAACCGATCACGAGCATGAGTAAAAGTAAGAACAGGACGGGAAAGGTCGATATTGTCGGGCCGGTATGCGAATCGGGGGATTTCTTTGCACTCGATCGCGAGATGCCGGAACTGCATGAAGGTGATTTATTGGCGATCATGAGTGCCGGCGCCTACGGATTGACGATGGCGTCGAATTACAATTCGAGGCCACTGGCGGCAGAAGCGATGGTGCGAGGAGATAAATTCGCGCTGATACGACAGCGGCAAACGTTGGAGGACCTGGTGCATGGCGAAGTCGAACCAAAGTGGTAGGAACGGCGCGCTGCGCCGTCCGGACATCGCAGTGCGATGCCCCTTACCGGCTCCAGCCGCTTGCGCACTTTCGGTTCCTACATAAATAGTGTTCCTGCTCATGGATATGGCGCGCCGGGTCTCGCTCTCTTTCTTATTTGTCTTCCTGCTGATGCTGGGGCGCAGCGCTTTCGCTGCGAATGGCGAATACGTCGTCGTCGTCGGGGGACCTTCTCTGTATCAGTGGGAGAAATATAAAGTTTATCCGCATGATCATTGGTGGGCGAACTTTGTTCGGGCCGCGCGACTACGCACGGAACAATTGCGCACCCAGCTCGGTCCGGACGCGCAGATTACATGGCTGATTTATAAACAGGGCTATCTCGATCGCGCGAAGCAGGAACACCAGGATTTGATCAGCTTGATTGAGACCGTGCGCGATAAATTTAATCTCAACCTCGTCTGGTTTAATGCGGGGTCGGACGTGATCAATTATTTGAACAACGGCCAGCCTCGGAAACAGGTGAAAATTATCGGGTTTGAATATTTCGGACATTCGAATCGCGCCTGTTTCATGTTCGACTACAGCAATTTAGTGGACAGCGGATCGAAATCGTGGCTGCACGAGAACGATCTGCCACTAATCGATCGGCGCGATTTCGCACATAACGCGTACGTCAGGAGTTGGGGCTGCCATACCGGTGAGAGCATGTCGAAGAAATGGTATCGCGCGACCGGCACGCACATGGTTGGAGCCACCGGTAAAACGCAATTCATGATGGATGAGCTGCCGATTCTCGTCTCTGACGGCGGCAAGTGGGTGTATTAATTTTCGATTGCCGATTTTCGATTAGCGACTGAACATCGCATCGTTGCGATGAAATTTGCTGAACTCAGCGCGCTCTATCATCAGCCGTTGTTCGATTTGATTTCGGAAAGCCGGGTCGTTCATCTTCGGCATTGGCGCGGCGAGGAGGTGCAGCGTTGCAGCCTGCTCAGTATCAAGACCGGCGGCTGCAGCGAAGATTGTGCTTATTGTGCGCAGTCCGCTCATTATTCGACAGGCATAGAGCGCGAAGACTTGCTGTCGGTCGACAAGGTCATGACGGCGGCCCGGCGCGCGCGTGCGCAAGGCGCGACGCGTTTTTGCATGGGCGCCGCCTGGCGCGGCGTACGCGACGGTTCAGAAGGATTTGAACGCGTATTGGAGATCGTTCGGGAAGTGAGCCAACTCGACATGGAAGTGTGCGTTACGCTCGGTGAGATTGGATCGCCGGAAGCGCGCAAACTGAAGGCTGCGGGGGTTACGGCTTACAATCATAATATCGACACCTCGCCGGAGTTTTATCCTGAAATTGTGAGCACACACACGTTTCAGAACCGGCTAGACACCATTGCGGCGGTGCAGGAAAGCGGGATGTCGGTCTGTTGCGGTGGAATCATCGGGATGGGCGAATCTGAAACCGATCGGCTGCGCATGCTTGAGGTGTTGAGCAATTTGGATCCGCCCCCAGAAAGCGTGCCCATCAATTGCCTGATGGCGATGCCCGGAACACCGCTGGCCGATCGGCCACCAGTCGATATTTTTGAGCTCGTCCGGCTCATCGCAGTTACGCGTATCGCCTTGCCGAAAGCGCGCGTTCGGCTGGCGGCGGGCCGCACCCGGCTTTCGCGCGAGGGTCAGGCACTTTGTTTCTTTGCCGGCGCGAATTCAATTTTTTACGGCGACAAACTGCTCACGGCAAAAAATCCCGCAGCCGACGTCGATCTTGCTCTCTTACGCGACCTTGGGCTGCACAACGAGAAAGTGATGGCGTCTTAGCGGTCACGGACAGGACAGCTGGGCAGCCATCGTTCGTTGATTGTCGGTATCTAAAATTGAGATCGACAAAATGCCGCCATTTTGCAATGAACGTCCGCGGGTTTGTCGGGGCTCAACAAGAACCTTAACAGAAAGAAATTATGAACTGGCAAAAACTCTTTATCGCATTCATCGCAGCCTTTATCTTTATCTTCCTCTTCGGCTGGATCTTTCATACGGTGCTACTGAAAGATGCTTACGCGGCGCTGCCACCAGGCCTTCAGCGGCCCGAAGGGGAGTTCAAAAGTCACTTCGGCTGGCTTGTGTTGGGGCAACTCGTCTTTGCGTTTGTGTTTGCCTTGATCTACGCCAGCGGTTTCGCCAGCGGCGGTGTCGGCTCTGGCGTAAAACTCGGCGTCCTGCTTGCCTTTCTGGGAATCGGTGAGCACCTGATCGTTTATGCCGTGCAACCGTTTCCAGGCAGTCTCCTGGTGTATTGGAGCATCGGCGCGATAATCGAGATGATCATCGCCGGCGCGATTGTCGGTGCGATTTACAAGCCTGGCGCAGCGAGTTCGGCCACCGGCGGTTGATTGCGGCGATGGCCGCGGCCCAGTTGCCGCATTCTCGAGTTATTGGAGTCGATGCTTTGTCCTGCTTGCTCTCAGGACAGGCTATTGAACCTTTGACGCTTAATGGATCCAATGACCAAAACCCCCGCCGCGCTTGCGTATCGCATGCCGGCGGAATGGGAGCCCCATGCCGCCACGTGGCTTTCATGGCCACGGCGCGAAGGGATCAGTTTCCCGGAATCATTCGATCGCGTCCTTCCGGTTTTGCGGACAATGACGGAAGCGCTGAGCGCATCGGAGCAGGTTTGCATTAACGTTGGTGATCAAGTGCACGAGGCCGAAGCACGTGCGGTTCTAAATGGATTACCGATGGAAAGCATTTCCTTTCATCGGATTCCAACCAATGAGCCATGGTGCCGTGATCACGGGCCGATTTTTCTCACACGCGATCGCGATCCAAGACTCGCAGTGGTCGATTGGGACTACAACGCGTGGGGAAACAAATATCCACCGTTCGATCTTGACGAAGTGGTCCCGACACGCGTCGCAGAAGTCCTCAAGTCGCCGATTTTTTATCCGCGCATGATTTTGGAGGGCGGTTCTGTCGATGTCAATGGCACCGGAGCGCTTCTCACCAGCGAATCGTGTTTACTAAACAGAAATCGAAATCCAAATCTATCGCGCGACGAAATCGAACAACGCCTGCGGGATTACTTTGCTGTTCGCGACATCCTCTGGCTCGGTGATGGCATTCTGGGCGACGATACCGATGGCCACATCGACGATCTTACCCGCTTTGTCTCGGAGCACACCGTCGTCACAGTGGTTGAAGAAAATCGAGACGACGAAAATTACAAAACGCTTCGGGAAAACCTCATCCGTTTGCGCGAGATGAAAATCGGTGATCACAACCTGGAGATCGTCACTCTGCCGATGCCAAAGAAGATAGTACGCGACAGGCTACGGTTGCCGGTGAGTTATGCGAAATTTTATATCGCGAACACTTGCGTGCTTGTGCCTACGTTCGGCGATCAAAACGATAAGAAAGCGATCTCGATCCTGGAGAAGCTTTTTCCTGATCGCCGCGCGATCGGAATCGATTGCCGCGAATTAATCTGGGGCTTGGGTACATTTCACTGCCTGACCCAGCAACAACCAGCGGTTTGATTTCTGTATCCTCGCTCTATCAGCGACGAATAACTCGACAGAGACCGGCCGCAGCAGCGTCACTCCGCCAGTGACCCTGGCTTGTATCCGCTCTTCAAAATCGCGTCATGAAGATCGGGTGGGTGGATTCTGCGCGCGTCAAATGTAACGATTATCCGGCCATGCCGAAGATCAACTTTAACATCGCGAACCCCCTTAATTTTCATTAGTGGTCGACGAAGCTTCCGCACCGCTTCGTGGTGGTCTTCGCCTTCGGTGGCGATCTCGATGGTTTCTAGGATCGCGTGGTCGGCGCGCTCCGGATAAAACGGATCGCTTGGATCAGGATCTGTTGGGCGTGCTGGATCCATAGTTTTATTTATCTAACGTGTGAAAGGTACGCGGCGGTTGTCCAAAAGTGGAAACATAGTCATCGCCGGCGAAATTAGGGAGTTGCGTTCCTGCAATCAGTACGCGGACATCCGCGTGTAAGGCGGAAGAAATGGGTTGCGCGGGGACGACCATAACAATGATGAGCGCCAGGAACGCTTTCGACATTCGATGTTTGATGTTTGCTGTTTAACGGTTTAACGATTCAACCTCTTTAACGTTCAACCATTAACACTTTTTCCTATGCCAAGTTACGCTATTAACGGGTTCGGTCGTATCGGGCGCAATGTGCTTCGCGCCATGACACAAAAACAAGTCGAGCAAGTCCGCGCAATAAACGATCTTACCGACACACACACACTGGCGCACCTGCTCAGATGGGATTCAGTGCACGGTAAATTCAACGGCGAGATCGGTTACGACGAAGAACACATCATTGTGCGCAGCCACAAAATCAAAGTTTTGAAGGAGCGCGATCCGGCAAGCCTGCCGTGGAAGAAACTTGATGTTGAGGTCGTGCTCGAATCGACCGGTTTCTTCACCAGTCGCGACAAAGCGGAATTGCACTTAACCAAAGCCGGCGCGAAACGGGTGGTGATCAGCGCCCCTGCGAAGGGACCGGACGTCACGATTTGCATGGGGGTGAACGACCAGCTTTACGATCCAAAAAAGCATCACATCGTCTCAAATGCGAGTTGCACAACCAATTGTCTCGCCCCGATGGCAAAAGTTTTGAACGATAAATTCGGCATCACACATGGATTCATGAGCACGATCCACAGTTATACTAACGACCAGCGTATCCTCGATTTTCCGCACAAGGATTTGAGGCGCGCACGGGCAGCTGCGATGAATATCATCCCGTCCACCACCGGTGCGGCCAAGGCGATCGGTGAAGTGATTCCGGAGTTGAAAGGGAAATTAAACGGCGGTGCCTTTCGTGTACCAACACCGGATGGTTCGGTCACCGACTTCACAGCCGTCTTGAATAAGGATGGGACGGTCGAAACCATTAACGCAGCATTCAAAGAGGCCGCCTCAGCCAAAAGCTACAAAGGCGTAGTTGAATACAGCGACGAACCGCTCGTTTCGCAGGATATCGTTGGTAATCCGCATTCCTGCATTTTCGACAGCAAATTAACGCTTATGCTGGGCAACCGCTTCGTGAAGGTCGTCGGTTGGTACGATAACGAATGGGGCTATAGCAATCGTTGCGTGGAATTGCTCGATCTGCTGGGAGACTAGGCGTTTACAATCGGTATGCCGAAGCTAGCCTTGCGCGATCTGAATGTCCGTGGGAAACGCGTCCTGGTGCGGGTGGATCTTAACGTGCCGGTCGAAACACGCGGCACGAAAATCCGGATCACCGACGATACGCGGATTCGGGAGAGCCTGCTGACTATCAATTACCTGCGCGAACACGGTGCAAAAACGATTTTGATGTCGCATTTTGGCCGCCCAAAGGGCAAGCCGGTGGAAAAATATTCGCTCCGTCCGATTGGCGATTATTTGCATTCGCTGATTCACCAGCCGGTCATCTTTAGTCACGAAACCATTGGGGAGGTACCGGAAAAAATTGTGGAGCACATGAAGGATGGCGACGTGGCCTTGCTCGAAAATGTCCGCTTCCAGCCTGGGGAAGAAGCGAACGATGACGAATTCGCCAAGGCGTTGGCCCACTTGGGTGATCTTTACGTGAACGACGCATTTGGAGCGGCCCACCGAGCGCATGCTTCCACGGTTGGAATCACAAAATTCGTGGAAAAATCCGCGATGGGCCTTTTGATGGAGAAGGAACTGAGGCACTTGCGCGACGGCCTCGAGAAACCAGCGAAGCCCTTCGTCGTCATTCTGGGCGGTGCCAAGGTTTCCGATAAAATCGGGGTTTTAAAAGCACTGATGGAAAAGGCGGACACGATTTTGATGGGCGGCGCCATGGCCAACACATTTCTAGAAGCGGAGGGGATGCCCGTCGGCGCGAGTCGCGTAGAATCCGACAAGCTCGACCTGGCGAGGGAACTTCTCGATCTTGCAAAGAAGCGCGGCGTAAGGTTCATGTTGCCGATTGATGCCGTGGAAGCAGAAGAGATTCGCGGTGGTGCGGCGATTCGGAACACAAGCCGCCTTTCGCCGCAGCATGGAATCAGTGATGGATGGCAAGCAGTCGATATTGGCGCGGCGACAATCGCGCTCTACCAGGAGGAAATTGCCAAAGCGGAAACGATTCTATGGAACGGACCACTCGGCGTCTTTGAAATTCCCGAATTCGGCGAAGGGACAATGGCAATCGCTGAAGCAATGGCGCAATCGGGCGCCACAACGATCATCGGTGGCGGCGACTCTGTGACCGCTGTCAAACAGGCCGGGCTGGCCGACAAAATGACATTCATCTCGACCGGGGGCGGAGCGACGCTCGAATTACTGGAAGGGAAAGAATTGCCAGGCGTTGCTGCGTTAAGCGAGAAAAAGTGATGCGCAAGAAGATCGTTGCCGCTAACTGGAAGATGAACATGACTCAGGCCGAGTCGGAACGGTTTGTTCATGGGTTCCTGCTGCGTTTGGGCGACATCACCGATGTCGAAGTGGTGATCGTGCCGCCCTTCACGGCGATTGCGAAAGTGATGGAAGTCCTCGGCAAAGCACAAAATATCAAGGTCGGCGCGCAAAACATGCATTGGGAACGGAGCGGCGCGTTCACTGGAGAGATCAGTGCTGCGCTGCTTCGCGATTTATTTGTGCATTACGTCGTGCTCGGACATAGCGAACGCCGCAGCCTCTTTGGTGAGACAGACGAAATCGTGAATCGTAAGGTCCGCGCAGCGCACCAGGCGACGCTACGTCCCATTGTTTGCATCGGCGAAACGCTCGAGCAGCGGGATAAGGGCAACGTGGAAAAGATATTATCGATCCAGCTGCGTCGTAGTCTCAAGGATTTGAGCGAGAAGGACCTTCAAGACACGGTGATCGCCTACGAACCCGTGTGGGCGATCGGCACAGGCCGCAACTCTACGCCCGATCAGGCACAGGAAGCGCATACGTTCATTCGTCATACCTTGCGCGAGATGGCCGGGGAAACGACGGCGGAGCGCGTCCGGATTCAGTACGGCGGCAGTGTCAAGCCGGAGAACGCGCACGAGCTCATGAGCCAGCCCGACATAGACGGTGCCCTCGTCGGGGGCGCCAGTCTCGACCCGCGCAGCTTCGCCAAAATCGTGAAGGCCGCGCGAGACACGTAGCCCGTGCCTTTGGCCTGTAAAGCTTCACCGGCCCAGGCGAGATGCATGCGCTACTTCTTTATCTCCAAGTACGTGCGGGATACGACGTGGTTCGTTCCGGGCTGCAGTTCTTCGATGCGCATCTGCTTTAGGAACCAGCGATTATCGATTTTCTGCGCGGAGACGACTTCAAAGCGTTTCACCAGCTGGGCGTTCCAGTCGTATCCCTCCATTCGCATCAGCGCGCCGCTGGCCTGATCGACCCATAAGAGGACATTTGAATACTGCGATTCGCGCGAAGGCGCGCGCACCTGCAGTTTCCAGCAATTACGGGTGCGGACATTTTCTTCGCCCAGGACGCGGGCGTTCTCCCAATAGAGAAATTTGAACGCGAGGTCCTCATAGGTAACACCCGTTCCACGGATTTTCTCCTCGAGCTTCGATAGCGTAAATTTCTTGCTTCCCGTGTCAGTAATCAGATCAAGGCGCGAGCTGTCTTTCCCGAGGCGTAACTGTAAAGCTTCACCGGGATTACTGAATGAATAGCGAATCAACGGTCCATTTTGAGTCAGACGAAATGGGATAATCATGTCATTTTCGCGAAGCTGTCCCTGCAGATCGATTTGCTGGCGCGCCTCGATCATTCGGACCGACGCAAGAATATCTTTGGCTGAAGGCGTGGGCTCTGCGAAAATCGGCAGCGATGCGAGCGCCAAACAAATTACCAATAAATTTCGCATGAGAAAGAAGCTTCGAGTTTTAAGTGATAAGGTTTAAGCCGGTGACGCTCACGAACAACACGTAAGCCTTAAACTTAGAGCCTAACCCTTGGATCAGACAATTTTTCATCTTATCAATGACCGGTGGACGAGTCCCACGCTCGATTTGCTCATGTCCGCGCTAAGCAACAGCGAGATTTGGAAGCCGCTGTTTATCGCGATTGGGATCAGCATGCTCGTTTTTGGCGGGTTCAAAGCGCGAGCATTCGTTATCTGTTTAGTCTTGTGTTTGCTGATCGCGGAATTTTTAACCGGCGTACTAAAGTCCGCGGTGAATCGGCATCGGCCCAAGCAAGTAGAGAGTGTGCGGTTGGTCGAGATGCAGCGAACGAACCCGAGATTCATTAGTTTGCTTAAAACACCGACCGTTCGTTTTTCCGGTGCATCGGACCGAAACCGATCGGGGCCATCATTTCCGTCAGGGCATATGACAGACAACACGGTGATAGCCGTATACTGCACGCTCTTTTATCGCCGGCGCGGGTGGCTCTACTGGATCATTGCTATAGCTGTCGGATATTCGCGAATTTATCTGGGGGCACATTGGCCTAGCGATATCGTCGCGACGCTGTTTTTGGCTGTGGGTGAAGCACTGGTGACATTGGGACTCTTCGAAATGATTTGGAGGAGAGCAGCCAAAAAATGGGTGCCCAATCTTTACGCACGGCACCCGAGTTTGATTGTCGAGCATGCGTCCAACTTGCCGTCTCCAATCCCGCAGGTCAGAGGCTCGCGTATATGAGCACGACCCGCGCGGTCTGGATTTTCATTGTTGTGTTGACGGCGATTCGGTTGTCGATGCTGACGACGACCGATCTCGAATTTGACGAAGCGCATTACTGGATGTGGTCGGAGCAGCTAGCGCCGGCGTACTTTAGCAAAGGCCCCGCGATCGCTTTCGTCATCCGTGCCAGCACAGCGATCTTCGGTGCCAATGAGTTCGGCGTCCGCTTTTTTAGCCCGATCCTGGCGGCGGGCACCAGCCTGCTCATGTTCTACTTTGCGCGGAGATTGTTCAGCCCAACCGCCGGTTTGTGGGCAGTGGTCGCACTGAACGTCACCCCGATCTTCACTATAGGTGCGTCACTGATGACGATTGATTCCTTGTCGGTTTTCTTCTGGCTCGCGGCAATGTTTATGTTCTGGCTCGCCCTGGAAAAGAGTCCGCGATTCTCGTGGTATTGGCCACTGAGTGGATTGTTGATCGGGCTCGGATTTCTCTCCAAATATACGAACGCGCTACAGCTGGTCTCGGTGCTGGCCGTGCTGGCGTTAGCTCCCCGATTCAGACGGGAATTTGCGCGGCCGGGCTTGTACCTTTTGCTGGGATTGTTCGTTCTTTGCACGATCCCGCCGATTCTCTGGAACGCACAGCACGCATGGATCACCCTGGTACATCTGCGATCGCGCGGCGGGATTGAACAGGGGTTTGGCTTCCATCCCGACGAAGTTCTTGCGTTCCTCGGAGAACATTTCCTGGCCTATTCACCGTTTTTGTTTCTCGCGCTGGCATTGGGCGTCATTGGGAGCTGGCGGCGCGTGAATCAGCAATTCAAGGTGTTATTTCTAATGTGGTTTGGATTGCCGGTGTTCATTTTTTATTTTCTCCTGTCCCTGAACAAAGCGGCCGCGCCAAATTGGGACGCACTCGCCTTTCTCGGCTTCGGTTTGCTGGCAATTTATTTCTGGTGGAAGCGCATCGAAGCAAGCATCGCGTTGCGACTCTGCGCGGCAGTAGCGTTATTAGTTGGGCTTTCGATGAGCGTGGTCGCGCTGGACACGGACTTGTTGCGCACAGCGGGCTACCGACTGCAGCGAACCGATCCTAGCGATCGGATGCGCGGATGGAAGAGTGCAACCGGCGCGCTGGAAGAAATGCGCAACGATCTCGAAGCGAAATTGGACGAGAAACTATTTCTCATTGCCGATGCCCGCGACCGCGCGTCCGAGATTTCATTTTATTTGCGCAACAAACGACCAGAGGGTCCGGGACATCCACCTGTTTATATCCCCGAATCACAGGACATGGTGAATCAGTTCTCGTTTTGGCCGCGTTACGACGAATTTGTGGAAGTAAAGCCAGGCATCTCGCTGCCGGATAGCGAAGTTTATACCGAGGAAAACGGCATCAATCCCTTCGTTGGACGTGACGCGCTCTTTATTCGAGAGGGAAACAAAGAACACTTGCCCCACAATATTCGAGCTGCATTTCACTCTGTTGAGCCGGTTGGGACCATTGATATCTGGCGCTACGGCAAGGTACTGCGCACATGGCAGGTGTTTCTTTGCCGAAATTATCGCACTCTCCCGCTATGACAGAAGTGAGAGACGCGCCTGCGGTTTCCGTGATCGTGCCTCTTTTCAACGAGGCAGAAAACATGTCGATTTTACAAGCCGAGTTAGGAGCGGCGCTCAGCGGGCTAAATTATGAAATCATTTTTGTCGATGATGGGTCAGTCGACGGAACCTTCGAGCGGATTAAACCTGCACGAAATATTCGCGTGATCCGCTTCGAGAAAAACACGGGCCAAAGCGCAGCAATTTATGTCGGCCTCAGCGCTGCCCAAGGAGCTGTGGTGGTTCTGATCGATGGCGATTTGCAAAATGATCCGGCAGACATTCCCAGACTTCTTGCGGAAATTGCGCGCGGTGCCGATTTGGTTTGTGGTTATCGCGCCAAACGC
>Ga0126381_100006455_pt1 | contig 12968 bp, 12 predicted proteins | sample PanSoiMetPlot_28_FD_96465 | JGI IMG/M metagenome (GOLD analysis project Ga0126381, IMG submission 96465) | Tropical forest soil microbial communities from Panama - MetaG Plot_28 | ecosystem: Environmental > Terrestrial > Soil > Tropical forest > Bulk soil | place: Panama | collected 2016-02-17
GCAGACGCTCCAAGAGACTCGCTATCCTCAGCGGGTCATGGAAAGCATGCTTCGGGTGGGCAAGAATGCAATTGTAGCGTTCCCGAATTTCGGCCATTATTCCGTGCGCCTTTCATGGCTGTTAAGCGGGCGAGCGCCGCGTACAGAATTGTTTCCCTATGACTGGTATGACTCGCCGAACATTCACTTCTTAACGGTGTTGGATTTTGAGTCGCTTGTGGAGAAGCACAACTGGCGGATCAACCGGCGCATTTTCTTATCGCGCAATCGGCAAGTAAAGCAGTTTCCAAACCTGTTGGCTGAAACCGCGGTTTTCGAAGTCACTAAGTAGGGCTGGAGGTACCCGCACTTTGACGCGCGGGCTGTGCAATCATTCAAAGCCAACTACGGCGTGCCGGCTTTGCCTTTGATGTGGTTCACATCCTGGTTATTTTCCTGGCAGATGTATTCCATCAACTCTTCGCCCGGGCGAAGGCGCGCGGTGAAATGGAGCGTGAAGGGCTTGGAATAGGCCCCCGGATCGTCGATGGTCACATCGTTCTGAAGCGTGCCGAAGTCAGTGCGAGTGTAGCGCTCGATGGTGTGCAGCTTCTCGGTATGCGGATGGCCGCGGAAATCAAACCAGAATTTGTCGTTGAAGCCCACGGTATCGACTACAAGCGTATCGCCATCCCACTTCGCGGTGGAGTGGCCGTACCATGTCGGGTCAGGGTCTTCAGGGTGCTTGCCGTTCATGAAAATCTGGCGGTAGCTATGGATGTTGCCTTCGAATAAGAAGAAAACGTGGGTCGGCGTCTGCACAATGCGCCACGGATAGGGTGCGATGCGCGGGACGCCGGTGGGCAAGCAGTTGGCTTCGGGGTCGTCCTTCGAGTCGCGCGACTTCATGAGTGCTTCGGCTTCGGGGAGCAGCGGAATCTTTTCACCCTTCGCCAGCCCCTGCGTGAGGTCGCCGACAGGGCCGCCACCGTTCCAGACGCCCGAGAAATCGGGATGTCCGTCAGCCAGGCGGGGCGTGGGGCCTTTAGGAACTTGAGGGCCTCGACGCAGGCCGCCGGAGCCCGCCGGCGATGTCGCGGCAGCGGGCGCGTTGACATTTTCTTGCGCAAAGACAGGAGCTATTGCGATCACGGTGAGGACCGCGGCATTCAAAAATCGCATGACGGGTCTCCTACTGCTGCTTCTCTTTCTCGGCTTCGGCGCTGGACCCGGCGAAGACCTTACGGCCGTCGGCGAGAACCACGGAGCGGGCGTTGGCAAGGTAGGCTCCGTCTTTGGCCTGCGAACCCTGAACCGTTACCTGGTCGCCTTCTTTGAGTGACTTGCGGGTCCAGCCATTGCGAATGAGCACGTTGGGGCTGGCCAGCTCGAAGTTCCAATTGATGGTCTTTCCGCTGTCGTCTTTCACGTCGACGTAGAAGCGAGCGTGGGGATTGGTCCACTCAACTTTAGTAACCGTGCCCTTGAGAGTGACGGGCTTCTTTTCGTCGTACTCGGCGGCGAAGGAGTGATGCGCCAGCACGGGCAGCGATACGGTAAACAGGGCGGCTGCACAGGCCACCACAGCAAACTTAGCTTTCATGTTTCAACCTCTTTTCGAAAGTTGGCCAAAAGATAATCTTGCACCAAGAGAGATTGTTCCACAGTTTTGGACGCAAGTGAAGCACGAAGAACGGGTTGGAACGCCCCGCGGACTAAACCCATCCTTCAGAACTACGCGAGCACGGAAGTGCAGTGCGGGCATTTCTTGGCGGCGAGTGGGATGGACATCGTGCACTGAGGGCAGTCCTTTGTGACGACGGCAGCCGCCGGTTCGGGGCCTTTGATCTTATTGGCCGCTTTGACCACAAGGAAAATACAAAACGCGATGATCAAGAAGTTAATCACGTTGGTTACGAAAGAACCGTAGGCTAGTACGGGACCGTGTTTTTTGGCTTCAACCAAAAGTGTGTCCGTCTGGCCTTTCAAGGGGATGAACACGTCATTGAAGTTCAGTCCGCCCACTACGAGGCCAATGAGAGGAGAAAAGATGTCGTCGACCAGGGACGAGATAACCTTCCCGAAAGCGGCGCCAATGATCACGCCGACAGCCAAATCGAGAACGTTACCGCGCATGATGAACTTCTTGAATTCGCCCATAGTGTGGGGAAGTATACTATATGGCGGAATATGGCAAAAGGTAAGCTTTTAGAAGTCACTTGTCCCTGCTGCCAGGCGGTTCTTCATATCGATCCGGAGACTTCCGCGGTGATCCGGTTTGAGGAGCACGTGAAGCCGAAGGAAATCGAAGACATCGAGCAGGCTGTTCAGCGGTTTCGTGGTGAAAAAGACCGGCGTGAGAATGCCTTCCAGAAGTCCGTTGCGGAGCACAAGACGCACAAGGATGTCTTGACCAAGAAATTCGAAGAGATGTTGCGCGTGGCGAAAGAGAACCCTAACGCTCCTCCGCCGCCGAGAGATATCGACTTCGATTAGCCGTGGCGCGCCGACTCTTGGGCGCCGCGCCGATACTTATATCGACGTATAGTGAACGCCCTTAGGCCCTATCTGTCGACAGCCGCAAAGTCCCTAAAGTTGCGCCTTCTGCTTTGGCGTAAACGCACAGCGCGACGGAATCTCCGGACTCGCATTTAAGTGTTTTAGATTTATCAGCGCGTCAAAGAGGCAGGGGTCTTTCTTCAGTGCGCGCTCGAAATCAGTCTTTGCTGCGGCCGTTTGGCCTAACACTAGAAGCGCCGCACCGCGGTTGTTCATGGCTTTAGGATCGTTTGGGTCTAGCGCTAGGGCTTTGCCGAAAGCGGCTAAAGCTTCTGAAGTTCGGCCGAGTTGGAGAAGGACTCGGCCCTTTTCCGAGTAAATTGTAGGATCCTCCGGCGCGATTTGTTCAGCTTCTTCGAGATCCTGTAGAGCCCTCGGCGGATCAATGGATCTTGCAAGCTGGATGCGGGGGCGGACTTTGTTCGGCGCTTCGTGGATTGCTTCAAGCCACAGGTCTTCGGGGCTACGCCAAAGGCTTGCGTAGAAGAACGAAATCGCCGCTAAACCCGCGACGATGCCTCCGTTGATCTTCCAATGCAGTTTCGTAAGCATTAAGCCGAGGCCTGCACAGACGGCAATCATCGGGAGATACATGCGGCGGTCAGCGGAAAGGTCGGCTGCGGGCAGGATGGAGCTGCTGGGAGCCAGAAACACAAACGCGGTGATGAGCCAGAAGCCGGGGCGGAGGTCTTTAAAATATTTCGCGGAGATCAGGAGGAGCGCGGCAACTCCAAGCCAGGCTAGAGGCCAGCGGGGGACATCCGCGTCAATGGTGAAGCCGGTTGGTATCAGAACTAATCGCAGATAGCGAAGGATGACTGTTCCTTCAGCGCTCAGATAAGCGGCCGGCGTGATTCCGGCCTGCGCCCCTGCATTAGAGCCTGGAACCGCGGACGATGCGTACAGAACCCTCAAGCCTAGAAGCATCGCGATTCCGAACGCTGCGCCTAGTGGCGCCCACGGGATTTTCCGCCGTCGCGAGAGATCGAGGAGTAATAGAAAAATCGGAAGTGCAACGCATTCTTCCTTGGCAAGCATCGCAATAAAAAACCAGAGCACGGCGAGCCAATATTGGCGTCGTGTCCAGAAACGAATAGCAAGAAGGCAGAAGAGCGCCGCAATAAGGATTGCGCGCGCGAAGATGTAGGCAACGGCTTCGGTCAACATCGGATGCACCGCGAAGATTGCGGCAGCTATGAAGGCTGCTCTGCGCGGAATGAGCTCTTTCAGGGTTTCGAAGAGCACGATAACAACGGCAATGTGCAGCAGGAGATTAAGGGCGTGCCACGCGAATGCGTGCTCGCCCGAAGTTTGGTAGTTGAGCCAAAAGCTGACCCAGGAGAGAGGGCGGGTCTGAAGAAGCCTCCAGGACTCCCACCATCCGGAGGGCGACGTGATCACGGGATCGTTAAGGAGTGCGAAATCGTCGAAAACGAACGCGCCGCCAAGTGCTCCGCCGAATGCGACAATCGCGGCGATTGCGAGTAATAGCTTTTGTTTAATGTCGACGGTCAAATGCTATTATGTGGGTTCTTTATGGGCTCCGATAGGCCTCGTGTTCAGAAACCAAAGACGGCTGCTGAGCGAAAAGAGCGGGTCGAAAAAATTCTGACGGGGCTCGACAAGATGTACCCGGACGTTACCTGTGCGCTGCATCATTCCAACGCTTGGGAGTTACTGGTCGCAACGATCCTTTCCGCGCAGTGTACAGACAAGCGCGTGAACGAGGTTACTCCCGGTCTGTTCAAGAAATATCCGACGATTAAGGATTTCGCGGCCGTTTCGCAGGACGAACTGGCGCAGGATATTCGGTCGACGGGGTTCTTCAATAACAAGGCGAAGTCGATTCGCGGGGCCGCGCAGAAGATTCTCTCGGAGTTTGGCGGCGATGTTCCACGTGAAATCCATAAGCTGCTCACCGTGCCGGGCGCGGCTCGGAAGACTGCGAACGTCGTATTAGGGACGGCTTTTGGGATTGCTTCGGGCGTCGTTGTTGATACGCACGTTCAGCGGATTTCGAACCGGCTGGACCTGACGAAGCACGCTGAGCCGGTAAAGATTGAACAAGACCTGATGAAGATCATTCCGAAAGACCGGTGGATCTTGTTTTCCCACCAGATCATTCATCATGGCCGGGCTTTGTGTATCGCGCGAAAGCCCCGATGTGCGGAATGTGGGATTGAACGCCTGTGCTATGCGAAGGATAAGACGGTTTAATGTGAGCCAGGATGCCCCAGAATGGCATTCGACCAAATTAGTTTTTGCTGGTTTCAGCGGCTAGCTTGCTCGCTAGAGGCCGCTCCTGGCCGGCGTATTTGTTGCCTTGCTTCTTTCGATAGGGCACCGCTACGCGCGAGGACAACTGTTCAAAAGTGAAAGAGCAGATTCGCATTCCTGGATAAAGCGCCACTGGCATGCGGCCGAGGTTGCTGAGTTCCAGCGTCGCTTTACCGATCCAGCCGGGATCGAACAGGCCTGCGGTGCCATGGACAATGATGCCGATACGGCCAAGGCTTGAACGGCCCTCCAGGCGGCCAAGGACATCGTCGTCGAGTTCCAGGGTCTCTTGTGTGATCGCAAGTGCGAATTCATGCGGCTGAAGGATGAACGGCTCGCCGTCCTGCACGGTGACCGTGCGCATCAGGTCCTGAATCGCGGTCTTTTCCTTGAGGTCGATAAAGGCGTGCTTGCTGTGCTCGAACACACTGAACTCATGGCCCAAGCGGAAATCGACGGAGCAGCTTCCGAATTGCTCGGGCGGGAGCGATGGAGAAATTTTGATCTTGCCTTGCTCGAGGTAGCGCTTGATATCGACGTCGGAAAGGACCATTTTTAGATCATAAGCTTACAGGACGCCACTGCGTCGTTTGTGCGCGGTTTAAGAGAACAGCACCATCACGGCGCGGCAAGCACGGCATTGCTGATCGGGTCGCGATACAAAACCCGTAGCTTCTTGTCGTTCAGGATTGAAGTATCGTCGGGCAAGATGTAGTAGTAGTCAAAAGATTGTTTCCATAGATTCTCGCGAGTGAGCGGCGCGAGCCAATCCATATGGAACCTGTTCCGATAGTAAGCCCCGCTCTTTTCGTATTGCCATGAAATACCCAGCTTCAATGAACGGGGCGATTGATCGTGAAGGTGTTGGAACTCAGCGAAGACGCGCTTGGTACCTGCATCAAATCGCCACTCTTCGTACCACGCTGTCTTGAATTCCAGGCAGTATTGGAAGATCACCAGCCCAAGGAAGACTAAACCCACTTTGCTCAATGAGCTTTCGACGGTTAAGAGATTCGCGACAGAAAGGGTCATCAACGGAAGGAAATAGATTCCAGTGCGCTCATAAGGGTAGGGAAGCGCGATCGCGTAATGGAGAACCACAAGCGCACCAAGACTTCCAAGAAAAGCAAGCGGTAACAGCATCGTAAGTTCGTCCCGCTTTCTTATGGTGGCAACAAATGCTGCGATTAGAACCGGGATTATGGCGACCATAAGAATCGGAGGAAGGATCCTTCCGCCGGGCAATGTCGGATAAGCGAAAGACCGCTGAAATAGGATCTGCACGCTTCGTGCTAGGGATGCCTCGCCGATGTAGAACGTCGACGCTGAGGCGGCTTCGAACGTAGCCGAAGCCAGTCTTAGCAGTGTACCTCCCGCGGAGACGGCGATCAGCCCGGCTTCAAGGGCGGCCTGATCTGGGTCGATTTTGCGACCGAGGACCCAGGGCAATGCAATGAATAATGCCACGAGCACCGCGTTCGGGATCAGGAATGTCAGATTTGCGGTGGCTGACAATCCGAAAGCCACGCCGATCGCAAAACTTAAAAGACTGGTGGTCACGTTCGAACCCGATGCGCGCATGCGCCGCGCCATAAATAAGACCCCAAGAAACTCGAAACCTAAGCCTAACGAGTAGCCGCGAGCCGCGGACATATAGTCCAGAACGATCGGGTTCAAGATCAATGCCGCGAATGCTAAGAACGAACTCTTTGTCGTTCCAAATAACATCTCGCAGAGCAGGAGCGTCGAAACCATGTAGATCGCTCCCCCAAGAAGGCTCGGCAGGCGCTGCGAGAGTTCCGATGCGCCGAACCAGCGCACGCTTACCTTCTCGAGCAGCGTGTTCAGAACGTGATTGTTCGCGTCAGGGTGCTTGACAGCCTCTCTGTATGAGGGAACAACGTAGTCTTTGTAAGTAAACGCTTCGTCGACGGTGAGCGAAAGCGTGCGAGCGCGGTAGATATTCACAACGAGCACGCTCAGCAGGAGCGCCCACTTAAGAAGTCTGGGACCGGCCATATGCCCTTTGGAGAGTATAGGTTATCTGCGTACCATCCCTTAAATCTGGTATTATCAAGGGATCGTAGGGTTTAGGCGATTCTCTCCTTAGGCGCGCCGCAGCGTTCTGATTCAAGGATCGCGGCCGACTTCTTACGCCATATTCTTGTCCGCCTGGAGTTTGAATGAGTGTACTGTGGATGTTCCTGATTACGTGCGCGATCCTGCAAGTATCCGTATTTATTACTACGATCTACCTGCATCGCGCGATGTGTCATCGCGGCCTGGATCTTCATCCCGCAGTGGCCAATTTGATGCACCTGGAGTTGAGCCTCTTTACCGGGATCGTTCCCCGCGAATGGGTCGCCGTGCATCGGAAGCACCACCATTTCTCGGACCGCGAAGGCGATCCGCATAGCCCTTACTTGTTGGGTCTTTGGCAAGTTTTCTTCGGGAACTATTTCTACTACAAGAACGAAGTTAAGAACGACGCTACGATCCGCAAGTACACGCCGGACTACAAAGCAGACCTCGTCGACAAGATTCCCGGGATCCGCTATGGCGTGCTCGGCGGGCTGGTGATTTTCATGCTGATGTTCGGTTGGGCGTGGGGCCTAGCAGCATGGGCTTTCCACGTTGTGGCCTACATCCTGTTGAACTCTTCCATCAACAGCATCTGCCATATGATGGGACGCCGGAATTTCAACAACAAGGCCACCAATGTTCAGTTCATCGCGTTCCTGACAGGTGGCGAGGGCCTGCACAATAACCATCACGAATACCCTTCTTCGGCAAAGTTTGCTCTGCGCGGGCGGGAAATCGATCCGGCGTGGTTCGTGATTCGCGCGCTGGAAAGCTTCGGGCTTGCTTCCGTGAAGCCGGAACCTGTCGCCAAAGCAGCCTAACGAATTCGCACTTCAGTAGATCGTGTTTCGCTGGCGCTTGAAGCGTCCTTGGCGGTTAGAGTGTAGATTGTCGTGTGCGTCGGGTGTGCTTCTACGCACCGGCTGATCGCCGGCTTTAGGGATTCAATTTTTGGCTCAATGCTGACTTCAGTCGCGTTCGCGACGCTGTAGCAGACGAGCACTTTCTCTCCCGCCGAAGCCACAGCAGGCGTCGTGTAAAACGCTACAATCTTGAGCTTCGACCCGCCGTAGATGTCGACTATTTTCGACGCATCCTGAGATTCTTTTGTGCGGATTTTTTCGACTGCGGCCCGACTCGATTCGTACCGCTGGTACATTGTCCAACCCGTGTAAATCGCCGTCAAAAGCACTGCCAGAGTGGTGTAAGGAAGGAGTTTGCGCAAAAAACCATCATGTCATACTAAGAGTTTTGGTCTGAAGGTTTCATGAACGTTCCCCTGCTGGATCTGAAGACGCAATACGCGTCTTTACGCGAAGATATTGTGCGCGAGGTGACTCGCGTTCTGGATTCGCAGCGCTATATCTTGGGCCCGGAAGTCGACGCCCTGGAGCAGGAACTTGCAGCGTATTCGAACGCGCAATTCGGGGTTGGATGCGCCAACGGCTCGGACGCGCTGTTTTTGGCGCTTCTTGCGTTGGAAGTGGGGCCGGGCGACAAGGTTCTCACTACGCCCTTCACGTTTTTCGCGACGGCGGGGGCGATTTCGCGATCCGGAGCAACCCCAGTATTCGTCGATATCGACCCGCAGACTTACAACATCGATCCGGCTCAAGCGTTAAAGGCGGTACAGAAGCACAAGATCAAAGCAATCCTGCCCGTTCATCTTTATGGCGGCGCGGCCGATCTGGATCCGATGCTGGGGACAGGGATTCCGGTAATCGAGGATGCAGCGCAGGCGATCGGCTCGGAATACAAGGGGCGGCGAGCGGGGTCGATCGGGGCAGTTGGTTGTTTTAGCTTTTACCCGACCAAGAATCTCGGCGGTGTCGGCGATGGTGGTCTGCTTACCACCAACGATTCCGCGCTGGCTTCGAAGCTGAAAGCGTTGCGCGAGCATGGCGGCCGGACACGCTATTTACATGACTGGATCGGCATTAACTCGCGCCTGGATGCGATTCAAGCTGTCGTGCTGCGGTTGAAGTGGAAACACCTGGACGAATGGAGTGGGCGCCGCCAGTGCAACGCCGCCCTATATAGGGAACTGCTGCAAGGCTCTTCCGTGGACGTTCCGGAAGCCGCTTCCTATCAGACCCGGCACATTTACAATCAGTTCGTCATTCGCTCGAGGGACCGTGACCGGCTCCGACAGCATCTTGCGGACAATGGGATCGGGACGGAAATTTATTATCCCGTTCCGCTGCACTTGCAGAAGTGCTATGAGAGCCTTGGTTATCGGGAGGGGGCGTTCCCCGAGGCTGAGCGGGCAGCGAAGGAAGTAATCGCCCTTCCAATTTATCCGGAGCTTACGCAGGAACAGATCGAATACGTCGCGGCAGCGATCAAGACGTTCTAGCTTTCGTCCTTTGGCGCCGGTGTATCGTAAATGGGAGCGAAAGGAGTCTCTCATCCGATGCAACCTTGGACGCGAGCTTTGATCTTGTTGTTTGCCGCGCTTTTCGCACTGGCGCAATCGCAAACGAAATCGAATGATTTAGGGCTGCGGGGAGACCGGTTCAAACCGCTCACCGCGGATCAGCTTACTCCGGAGCAGAAGACGATGGTGGATCATCTGCTCAAGGGCGAAAGAGCCGGTCTGAACGGACCATTCAATGTGCTGCTGCGGAGTCCGGAAATGGGCGACCTCGCGCAGCAGTTTGGCGCTTCCATGCGGTTTCATTCTTCAATTCCGAAGAAGCTGAATGAGTTCGCGATCATCTTGACAGCGCGATTTTGGGGAGCAGAGTACGAGTGGTATGCACATAAGCGCGCTGCGTTGATGGCCGGGATGGAGCAGCCGATCGTTGATGCGGTGACAGCGAATCGCCGGCCTTCGGGCATGGATAAAGACGAGGAGATCGTCTACAACTTCTGCACGGACGTTTTGAAAAATCATCAGGTGAGTGACGCGGTGTTTAAGGCTACGCGGGATCGGTTTGGCGAGAAGGGGGTTGTGGATTTGATGGGTGTCATGGGGTGGTACAACTTTGTGTCCATGATGTTGAATGTGGATCGCTATCCATTGCCCGAGGGAGCCAAGCCAGAATTGCACTAACTGCCGGGTTGGGACCACAGGCGGGACAGGTTGCGGAAAAAGACGACAGGCTAAAGCCCGTCCCACCTAACAATCCATACGTTGTTGAAGAAAAAGTAGGACAGGCTTTAGCCTGTCGTCTAGACGCATCTTAGATGACCTTTTTCCGCAGTCGCTTCGGGAGCTACAGCTCTAGCCAGCCTTCCAGGGGAAGAGTCTGGGTTGGCAGTCCACTGCGCGTGAGCGTGATGCGGAATCTGGACCCTGCCAGCGGGGCTTCGATTTCGGTGACCCGACCGCGCACGGCCTTTACCGGAACCGGTCCGTCTTCGAACTCGATGCCAAAAACACCCGAGGAGGCTCCATCGAGGCGGACAAAGACGTGAGTGTCGTTGCGGCCGAAGAAAACGTCGCGCGCTATCGGATCGGCGCCATGCATCGCGCCCTGTCGTACGTCAGGACGGAAGCGGCCGGCGCCCAACCACTCGTAGGGATTGGTGATTTCGCCGTCGACAGTCGCGAGGATATGATTCGCAGGACGCTCGCGGATTTCGCCAGGTTGATCGCGGAGAATCGGATGGGAGAGGTTCTCGGGCGGGTTCAGACTCAAAGCGCGGTACACGTTCGAAAGATGATCGCGATACAACTGATCGAATTCCTCGCGATTGTCCGAGCCGTGCTCTGGGCCGTACCACCAGCACCAATCACTACCCTCGGCGATCAGTAGTTCCTCGTGCGCCAGTTGCCGCGCTTCCGCGGATGCCGAGCCCTTGTGGCGTTCATAGGCGTCGCGAGCTTCAGACAGTCGATTCCAGGCCTGATTATCCTCCTCCGAGCCGATCCAAATGTCGAAATTCGCGTTGATCCAGGAGCCGGGGAAGATGCTGGTGATTGGATACGGCGTCGACCTCTGGAGCGCCTCACTAATCGTCAGGCATTGCAAGCTTGGGTCAGCCGAAATCTTGCCATAAAGTTGTCGAAGGAACGGCCGGCCGTTGGCTTCGAACCATTCCCATGCATTCTCCCCATCTAGAAAAACAGGTACGATGACGTCTCGTCCACCGGTGTTCTCTCGAATGCGCCATAGGAAGTGATTGGCGGCGTCTTCCGGCGACATGCGAGAGTATTCGAAACCGATCAAGTCGCTAAGGTAATGGTCACGGAAGAGAAGCTTCAGCGAACGATCCTTGTGCATCCATTCATAAGCCTGGTACGTGACGTCGATTCCCGCATCCTGGTTAAGCGTCCGCGCAAGGACGCCATTATCAGTAGCTGCCCATTTGAATCCGCAATCCGCGGCGAGCGTCAGCGCTTCGTCAGAGACAGACCCTTCCGAAGGCCACAAACCGCGAGGAGCAATACCGATCTTTTCGTGAATGTAAGAGTAGGCCCGCTGCAGTTGCTCGCGGGCATCTTCGGGATGCTGGAAGCGCTTCGGAAGCGTGACATCCGGATGAGACACGCGGGCGACCTCCGTATCGCAGAGAAGAGGCAGAATCGGGTGATAGAACGGAGTGGTCGAAATTTCGATTTGGCCGCTCGCCGCATAGCCCCGATAGACGGGGAGAACTCGTTGTAGTTCGGTTCGCTGGCGAGCCGTCAGTAGCGCCTGATCGTCAATTGAGTAGCCTCTGCCTTTGCGGACGAGTTCCTGTAAGTCCGCGTCACGCGCGAGCCGGTCCTCGTCGAACCACACAAGCTGGCTGAGCACCTGAAGATCGCGAAAATCCTGCGTGGAGAACGAGGCCGGCTCGGTGCGTTTCTCATAAAGCTCGGCGTAGCGTGGATACCGATAGATCATACGGCTCACGTTCGCCTGGAAGAAGTAACGGAGGATAAACGTTCGACGTGGAGGAGTGAGTGACTCCGCGGGAGTCGCGGCGCAATCAAAAAAAGGATCGGAGGCGTTGCCCTCCGCATAGTCTTCGATCTGCGCGAGCATCGAAGGGACAAGATTGAACGTTTGGCGGATCTTCGGGAATTCTTCGAGGATTTCCACCATGCCCGCATAGTCTTTGAGCGCGTGCAGGCGGGTCCAAGGCAAGCTATATTGGCCGGTCCACAAGTCCTTGTAGAAGGGCTGGTGCATGTGCCACAGAAAGCAAAGAGTAGTCAACGGACGAATTGGCTCCTGATGGCCCGTTGGGCCTGGTTCGCGGGCTGCGTATCGCGAGTGGAGGCGGCGCCCGGTGGCGGATTGCGCTGGTCGAGCGCTACCCGAGGCTTTTCCGCGGTGTAAGGGGCCGGATTAGCGGCAGGGGCGAACGCTGTATTGAATGTCTTCGCAGCAGCATCAAATTGGGTCATGGGACGCAACGCCAAGAGCAATTCGATGGTCCTGAGCACGGACGATTGGTTGTACATCGTGCTGTCGATTTCGGCTCGATGCGTAAAGGGCGACAGCGCGAACATAATGCTGCGATGCGAATCGACGTGATCGCGGCCATCGCGCGTATCGGTTTCCGTGACGAAGATCGCGGTCTGTCCCCAGAAGCGGCTCTTTGAAACTCCTTCCACGATCATGCCGAGCGCGGCATCGTTATCGGCAACCATCGCGCGCGGAGTTAATCTTCCGGACGCACCACCGGCTGTACGATCATTGGCAAGCCGCATAACCAGCAGATGAGGCATGGTACCCGAGGATTCAAATTGTTTAAGCTCCCCAAGAAAGACCTTCGCTCGCTCAATATCTGCGTACTCGGGATCGAAGCCGCGATAGTTCATGTTCGTGACGGATTGAAGCGCGGGGTCGAGCACACGATCGACCTGACGCGCGTCCGCCGTCGGTGACTTGCGATTCGTCACGAATTCGCCATAGTTGCGAACGGTAAGTCCCGCGGAGAGCGCGCTGGTCCAGAGATAACCCGCGGGAGGGTTGTTCGCAAGCTCACCGCCTTCGAACGGGTAGGACTTCCAGCGATTGGCATAGAAAGCCGGCGAAAGTAATTCCGTGAAGCTCGGCGCAATGGCGGCAGTCGCCCAGTTGTGGCCCTCGGCTACTCCGTCGCCGTTTACGTAAAAGTTATCGAACAGAACA
>Ga0126381_100006456_pt1 | contig 12968 bp, 10 predicted proteins | sample PanSoiMetPlot_28_FD_96465 | JGI IMG/M metagenome (GOLD analysis project Ga0126381, IMG submission 96465) | Tropical forest soil microbial communities from Panama - MetaG Plot_28 | ecosystem: Environmental > Terrestrial > Soil > Tropical forest > Bulk soil | place: Panama | collected 2016-02-17
GCATCACTCCGTAAAACAGGCCGAAAGCATTGAAGATGATCGCAGCGACTTCGTGGTTCTCCTTTAATACATCCGCCGAATACCTTCTTCGTACTAAGTAGAGCCCGGCCAGAGTCAGAAAAGTGGTAACCGCCGAGACGATAAAAAATGAAATCGGTGGCGGTAACTGAAGCAGAAATCCCATAAATGTATTAACCCTTTAGAACTCCCTCTGGAATCTTACCGCTTTTGACTCGTTACTTCACGCTTGAGCCGACACCCGTCGGCACGGGCACCGTACCCGCTGGCGTATTCAACTAAGCCGACGCCCTTTTTCCAGATGATTTTTCTAAAATGTCCGGATGGATGGCTCGCGTCGTAAACACAGAGGTCGCGTTTCAATTTGATGGTAGTTTTCCACAATCCCTCCTGGTGTTCGAAGGCGCCGCTGGTGATGCCGTAAATGTCGTTCGGTTCGAATTGCGGCGGCTTGTCCAGCGCCGAAATCTTCTTAACGGCGGCGTCATTGTCCTCTTCGTTCAACAGAGCGATCTGATTGTCAGTCACGATAAAGTAGTCCGGCCGAATTTCGCGCGGTTTTTCAGCACGCGATTTTATGTCGGAGAATTCGATCTTGAAGATTGCGCCCCAAGGCATTTTCGCCAGACGCGTTGTGATTACTCGCGCGCTAAGAGGTATTTCTTCCTGATCGATTTCCTCGCCCCATTCGCTCCCCCGAAACGTCGCCGATACTGGCTTGTCATCTTTGCCGTTTAGAAACGGGTTCGCCGCGAAAGCAGATCCCGTTAGCAAAATCAACATCGTCACTGTCGCCATTCGCCACAGGTGCATGGTCGAATGCTAACTAGGTGCGCGTTGATAATGCACGCTCGAATTTTCTCGTTTGAAGAATTCTGAGGTCACTGTCAGGCTGATTCGCGACGGACTATGGTCCCTGGATAGGTCAGCAAACTGGGCATTGACAGCGCACGCTCGAATTTCCTAATCTGCCAGTTCTGAAAACGCTCCGGCTATGGGGCCTTGTGGGTTTGCTGCTTGTTTCGACGCCGCCGATTTATGCTCAGGAATCTGCCGTCCTCGCAAACGTAGCTGACGTTTCACTGGACCGAAAATTTGCCGTGCGCATCTCTTGCGTCGCCGAACCAGAAGATTACTTCCAAGAACTAGGTCGTTTCATGTTAACGCAATCCATCCTCCGAGTGGAGCGGGTTAGAAGGAGTAGGTCATTATGAGTAACGTAAAATTTTTTGGCATCCTGGTAATGTCATTCCTCGTGCTCTGCACGTTGCATGCGCGGGACGCGAAGGTTGCGGCGGATAGCTCGCAACACAACCGCGCATTTACAGAAGCGTCGGCCGAGGCAGAGCGTCTTGGGAAAACCGAAGAGGGAGACCTCTACGAAATTGAGTGCGGCAAAGCGGTTACATCGCGCCTGGCTGATATTGTCAGCGAATGTGCCAAAAACCTTGGACCGAAGGTTAAGTTTATCGCCCACTTCAATGCACCACCCACGAGCACAACTAGCCAGCGCCGCGAGCGCGCTCAGGTGGTTTTTGTTTTCGCGGCCGATGGTCACGTGGAACACGTGCTGACTCCAGGCGACCAGCCGGTTGCAAAATGTATCGGCGATAAATTCCGCGATCTGCAGCTTCCCGCGCCGCCCCGCGCAAGTTGGCCGGTGGAATTGTCTATTGATATCAGCCGGGACAAGGATGCGGCGGCCGGCAAAGGCAACGCGAGCAAATTCGATCTGGAAGTCCAAAGATCGCCGCGCCAGATCATCTTAAGAAACGGGAAGGAAATTGCGACATGGGAGGGCGATCCTGATTCGAAAATGATACTTCACTATCCCGATGGCGGGACCCAAGAGGTAACAAAAGCGAAGGGTCGACGTATGCTGCATTTCGGGCCGGTCGTTCGGAACACAAAATCTGGGAGTGGGGCCGACTCAACTCAACCTGAGGATGAAAAGCTGGCGATGGAAGCGAGCCAGGCCGGAGCGGTCAAGAATTATGAAGAGGCGCTCAAGCTCTATGAGCAAGCGATCAATCTGAAAGGCCGTTTCGCGCCTTTTGTTTATCAGAATCGAGGTATGCTTTACCTCAATCGCGCGAAAGCTTCAACCGAACCGGAATCCCGGATCGCCGATCTGCAACGCGCTATCGCAGACTTTAAAACATCGATCGCTCTTGGTGCCGCATCCGACGACGAGCTGAATCGCGGCTTGGAGAAGGTTGCCACCAAGGCGAACCTGGAGGAAGCGACCAAATTGCTTGCAAAGGAAACACATCTCTAACATTTCTTCATCATTGTACCGGCATTCCTTAATCAGCATTGGACTGGCTGTCTTGCTTGGTCGGTTTCTCGACAACCGGCAGGGCCGAGGAGGTTGCGGCCGATAGTTGGAAATACCACCGCGATTTTTACTCGAAGGAAGAATTCTTTTTCGAAGAATCACAAGCGTGTCAGAGACCAGCAATGCACCTCAGGAACAGCGGAGAAGGTTATGACAAACATCATTTCTCGTAGTGCAATTTGGATATGCGCGGTTGCCTCTTTGATCTTGTTGGAAAGCGCTTCGGTTGCTTTCGCCAAGCCACAAAAGAAATCAGCGAGATCCGGTCAGGAAGACGCGAATCCGCTTGTAAATGCCGCGATGAAAAACATGGAGACTGGTGTGTGGTCGGTAAAGGGCACCGTTCAGACCAACAAATCGATCAAGCTGCAAGGACTTCTTTCGGGCGAAGACTTCGATTTGACGACCGACCCGGGGGTGAACCCAAACGCGCCTCTGCGCGAAATCATAATCAAAGACAAAGTCTGGATTTGCTCCGACGGCGAGACGTGGCACGCCGGTCAGCCGAACGATCGACTAATCTATAATTGGGCGCACGTGCCAATCATGACAGACGGGCTCGGCCAGATGCCGTTTGAAAAAGTGGGTACGGAACAGCGTGACGGCCAGACCTGGTTGCACGTGCGGCTCAAAGTTCCTGAGAAGAACATCAACCCGAAAGAGTTGCCGCAATATTGGCTGGTCCTCGATTCTCAGGGGCAAGTCCAATACATCGGGCACACCGAGATGCCGATGTTCTCGCAGGTGCGCAAGGAAGTCATGCATTGCGCGTTCGATTATTCGCCCGCTAAAGAGAAGATCGCGCCGCCGCCACTAGGGGCACCAGTCGATGACAAGGCTTATGGATTTAACGACATCGAGCAACACAAGTTCGATTGGAAGGGTAGAATCGTTAGGCTGGAAGTGACTCCGAAGATCCTGGAGTCTAAACAAATTGGCGTAGATACATATCGCGGCTTTTTCAAGGATACCGCGACACCCAATCACTACGGCGTGGTCGAATTTCCGCACGACGCGTTAGTTAAGTTGGGATTTCTCAAAAAAATCGTGACCGACGCGCACGGCTCGGAGGACTTGGAAAAGATGGGCGCACTGGGTCGCACCGAAGGCGAACCGGTTTCGTTTTACGTACAGGTCATTCCAATTGGCGAGAAGCCCGCCGCAAGAACCATAGCCGTTGGCGCGAAGCTCGTGCGCGATCCCGATGGGAGCGTCAGTTATACCTGGGGATCCGATGAGAAACAGGCTGCAAAATCACCGCCTGCTCCTGCGGAGCCGGACGCGGATCTCGTGAACCGCGGTATCGAAAAAGCGAAGAACGGCGATTTGGATGGTGCCATAGCTGATTTCGACCGCGCAGCTGAACTCAATCCAAAAGATGACGCGCCATATTTCAACCGTGCCCAAGCCCGAAAGCTAAAGAATGACACGGCGGGAGCTATTGCCGATTATACCAAAGCAATCGAACTCGGCTCGACAAATCCCGCCGCTTACAACAATCGCGGCAATGCCAGGGTAGAGAATAAGGATCGTGAGGGCGCAATTGCTGATTACACCCGCGCCATAGAACTCAAACCGGATTATGCGCGCGCATACTACAATCGTGCGGTCCTGAAGAAGGAGAAGGGAGATAAAGCTGGTGCGGAGGCAGACCTCAAACTCGCCCAAAAGCTCGATCCGAAGTTAATAGGCGAAAAGTTGGGATCGGGTTCGGAAAACGAATCAGACACAGACCTTGTCGAACGCGGGGCCGAAAAAGGCAAGAAAGGGGACTTGGATGGAGCTATTGCCGATTTTAATCGTGCCATCGAGCTCGATCCGAAAAACGCCGCCGCATACTACAACCGTGGACACGCCAAATGGGTGAAAAAAGATGCAGCAGGCGCCCTTACCGACTGCAACCGTGCCATAGAGCTCGATCCGAAAAACGCTGAAGCTTACTTGGAACGCGGCACTTTGAAGGGGAGGACGAATGACGTTGACGGCGCGATTGCCGATTTAAGTCGCGCGATCGAACTCAAACCGAATTACGCAGTCGCGTACTATAATCGCGGGATCGCCAAGAAGGTGAAAGGCGACAAGGCGGGGTCGGACGCGGATTTCAAAAGCGCTGCAGCCGGTAACAAAGTGAGTTTGCTCGATGGCAAACTAACGCTCGACATCCCGCCGGATTTCTCGCATGATCCCGACGATCCCAAAAAGCCAAAAACCATAGCCGCATTCTCAGGCCCGGATGGGGCGTGGGGAACCGTGTTACGCGGCACGCATGGACTCGCACCGGAAGAGCTCGACGGTTATTTGAAAAAGCGAGTAGCCGAATATACGAAAGGTTTTAAGTGGCTACCGAAAGATTCCCGACTGCAATGGTTGAAGAAAGAAATCGTAACCATCGATGGCCGGAAGTGGGCTGACTGGAGCTTTGTGCCGGTATCGAAAGGAAAGAAGGACTATTCTCATAACCCAGTCTATACCCGTAACCTAACGACTTCGTACAATGGTCAGCTGTTAGAGATCAACTTTAGTTCGAATCTGAACACGGATCCAAAGTTAAAGCAGGAGATCGATCAGATCATCGACTCGGTGCACCTCGAAGAATGACAATCTGATGCCGACGAACCACCCAAAACTGGTCCTTGCGTTGCTCGGGCAAACGAGCACGACTAACAAATGAAGATACGGCTTTTCATCTTCGTCGCGATGGCGAGTCTGCTTTTACTACCGTGTCGTGTTTGGGCATGTGCTTGTTGCGCCCATCCAGGCGAATACCGAATGGATTTCATCAAACCTGACGAGTTCAAACTTGGTGAGATGAAGCGAATTCGTTTTGGCACAAAGGCAGACCTCTGGACAGGCGAGGCGGACGCAGACGTAGCCGCTCAAGGCTTGGTTCACCCGGCGGATAGCTACTCGCTGAGTGGCTCGCTCGTCGGTAACGTGTGGAAGCTGACGTTCCGTAACGGGGAGGAATCCGGCACACTCGATCTACCGTTGCCAGCCAAGATGTTGAGATTTGCAGCCGACATTCATGATGGACGGCTAAAAGAACCCGGATTCCCTGAGCCAGTCCTTTATAAAGAATGGCGTTTTGAGGGCGAGGTTAGGGGGACGGGCGTTTTTAAGGCCGGAATCACTGCCGGAACCAAATACGTTCTCGTGTTTCAAGGCCGGGGCAATAGCTGCGACGGTGCCGAAAATTTTACCCATTGGCAACTGAAGATCACCGGCAAAAAGGCCAATTACGCCTTCTACGGTGAGCTGGCCGCGCCGGTCCCGGATAAGCAAAATGAGTAAGGCATTGGAGGCTGCGCTGCCCGGAGCACATGCTTCCAACAAGCCGTGACCGAAGGGCTCGTTCACACAATCCAAAATTCTATTCGGAAACTTTTCGCAATTTTCCGGAGAGAAATGATGAAAGGAAACGAGAACAACGAAAACAATAGGCAAAAATTCTTTACACAGCGGTCGCGCTATTGCTTGCCTCCTTCGGGCTAGACAGACGCATGTAGGACGACACCCTACATTTTTCTATTGACAGATTGATGGAATTTTCGGCAGCCTTGCACTCGCGCTAAGTCCGTTAGGCGTCTCCCCTAAGAGCTCCACCTGACCCTCTTCCCGCAGGGTTAACCGTGACCGAAGGGCTCGTTCACACAACCAAAATTCTATTCGGAAACTTTTCCCGAATTTTCCGGAGAGAAATGCTGAAAGGAAGCGTTAGAACACATCGAATGTTAGAGAAAGAAATCGAAAAGACAGAAAAAGGAGAATGAAATTTCTTTGTAGTTTCGTCGCAGTTGCATGCTGTGTCGTCTGTCCCTGGCAGTGGCTAGGGGCCGAGGAGGAAATCAAATATCCATCGCCCGATGGGAAGTTCGCGTTGCGGATTGCTGAACCAACTGAGGACGGCGGCGGAAAGATCGCGTTAATCGAAAAAACGTCTGGCGAGGTCATGATCGATCTAGGGACTGCATCGCGCAGCCAGGTTCTCGTGTGGTCGCCTGATTCAAAGTGGGTGGCGTATGGTAATCGTGCCGATAAAACAGGCGAAGTGGTCGTTTATTTTTCGAATGGCTCAACTTTCCAGGAAGTGCCATTACCTGACGACCTGCCTTTTCCCGATATCAAGTTTCGCAAGAATGTCGGTTCGATAAGGCACTATGGAGCATGGGTAACACCTTTGAGGTGGTTGAGGCCGGGGGAACTAGAGTTGTCCAATGAGGTAATGATGCTTGATCGGGATAGCGGCACCGATTACACGGGCGTGCTGCAATTCACACTTGCCTTTGACGCGCAGCATCACGCCTCGGTGAAGAAGGTCGGGAAAACGAAGACCACGGTGGAGAAGTAAATGGCCAAACTATTCGTCGCGCTCACAGCTTTCGGCTTGGCAACTACGTTGGTACCTGTCACTGCCCATGCCGCCGGTGACCTGGCGATTGACGGAACGGGAAATCTCTTTATGGCGTCGTCCAGCCACTCAATCTTTAAATTCACGCCCGACAGAAGGAAGAGCACGTTCGCCTCCAGGGTTACTCCTGAGAAAATGGTCCTTGACGGAGCGGGCAACCTCTTTGTGGCGGAGGAACATTTTCAGGAAGACCGTCACGCCGACGTAATCTTCAAATTCACACCGGACGGAAAGAAGAGCACGTTCGCCTCCGGGTTCGAAGACCTTTGGCGCATGGCCATTGACGGAGCGGGCAATCTCTTTGTCGTGGAGGAACACTTTCAGGAACAGCATGACGTCGAGGTGATCTTCAAATTCACACCGGAAGGAAAGAAGAGCACGTTCGCCGTCGCCTCCGAGGGTTCTTTGTATACCGACATTGTCGTTGACGGAGCGGGCAATCTCTTTGTGGTGTACTCTAATCGCGACGCGGGCAGCTCGATTGTTAAATTCACACCTGACGGGAAACAGAGCACCTTCGAATCCGGGGTCAGCACTCGCGATTACGGCGTAAGCATCTTAGGGTTTGACCACAACAGTAATCTGTTTGTGGCGGTGTATGCGGGCGACGACGGCAGTTCGATTGCTAAATTCACACCCGATGGAACGAAGAGCACCTTCGCTTCCGGGCTTGCAGACCTACTTAACCCGGCTTTTGATGACAAGGGCAATCTCTTTGTGGGAGACAAGGCCAATGATTCGATCCTTGAATTCACACCCGACGGAAAGAAGAGCACCTTCGCCACTGGGATCGGTCTTAGCGGCATGGCCCTTGACGCAGCAGGCAATCTCTTTGTTTTGGAGAGTGGCAGTGAGTTAATCTTCAAATTTACACCCGACGGAACCCGAAGCACCTTTGCTTCCGACCGAGTTTCACCGGACAAGCGGTGGGAATATCAGTGTTCCGCTCATGGTTATGACGCTCGCATTGTAAAGACAGGCACAAGTCAAACCGCGTTGGATCTATCCGAACAAGTGCGTGAGTTCGGGGATGAGGCAAGGATCATCTGGGCGCCCGATTCAAAACGCTTCGCGCTCAACTACACAGAAGGGGCTCGCGCGCGCGCTGACGCGACAGCGCTTTATCAGTTGCGCGGCGACAAATGGGTGCAATTGCGTTCCCCGGTAACGGACGAGACGACCGAGCCGGTCGAGCGCGCGCACGACGCCCAATTGCGCAAGATGCAGTTATACCCAGGCCATATTTGGCACAGTGAGCAAGTCCGTAAGTGGACCGACGGCAATACCGCGCTCCTTTATTCAGAGGTGTCAGTGATGGGCGAAGAGGATCCACGGTGGGTAACGACTTTTCTTTTCACATTGAAGTTCGATGCACGGGGGAACTGGAAAATTGTTAAGAGTCACCAAATGTCGGACAAAGAAATCGAGAAGGAAGACGCTCCAAAGGATATTTCCGGGTCGGAACAAACAGCTGAGCCGGAGAAGACCGGTGCAGATGCGAGTTTTCGCGACGCGGATCGTCACCTTAATGAAGTTTATGACGCGCTACGCGGTCGCCTTTCCCCATCAGAGCGCGACAGCTTAAAGAAAGAACAGCTCGCGTGGCTTAATCAGCGGAACGCAGCGGTTCAAGTTGCCAAGGAAAGTGCCCACGAGAACTCAACCGAGGCTGCCGACCATAGTGTAACAAAAGTGACCCAGGATCGGGTGGCCGAGTTAGAAAAACGTCTGAAAAAGGCGAAGTAGATGTTCAAGGTTCATACGTCTATTCGCGTCGTGAGATGCAGCGGAAATAAAGCGCATATCTTTTGGGCTGACTTCAAAAAAGATGAAGCGTCTAACTAAACAATCATTGCAGTCGACCCAGCACTTTGGGTGATCCCCTTCGATCTTATGCAAGCTTTTGGCTTCAAAGCGCTAGGTGGCTTATCTCTGTCTCGTTATACCGAAGAAGGACATAATTCATGGTAAAAGCCTTCGTATCTATTATTTCATTGTTGCTATGCATTACCGGACAATCCGAGACTGCGTCGCCGCAGGATAAATATATCGAAACACGTGACGAATTTATCCGTCAGTTTTCCACAGCGGACTCTCCTGAAGCTAATTCATATGAAAAAGTCCACCCAAAATTAGAAAAAGCCCTCTCAAAACTAGAAAAGCAGCTTCAGTTGATAATAGGCCCCGTTGACGTGACACATTTTCCAAAACGAGGAAAGATTAATTTAGAAACCCTTGACCAGGGTGATGGCGGTTTTGGCCAAGTCGATGGACTGCGGTTTGATTCCAAGCACGAGGTATTATTCGTAACGACCACGGGCTTGCTGAATGCTTATTTGCAACAGCATAGAGAAAAATTGCCCACAGAATTAGTCAATCTCGCAAAGGCTGAAGAATTTTATAGCTTGGCTCTTGATTGGAATGCAGCTGTTATCCATTTTGCTGAAGTACCGGTACGGACTGCCAATGATAAATCGTTTGCCTATGTATTCCTTGGCTTATGGGCACAGGATATCGGGCCATTCCCGCCAAAAAATCTTTTTGTCTTTTTCACAAATGGCGATCGTGTATTCGTGGTGTCGACCGAGGTAACAAGTAACATCGATCAAATCGCCGAATGCAAAGACGTATGGGATGAATTCAAGAAGAAATCGGATGCTGCGAACGCCGCTTATCAAACATCCGAACTCACAGCTCAGAAAGCTGACGACGACATGCAAAGATACCAAGAGGAGGGTTTTCGAGCCTACTGCAGGTGCTTCGAGCAAAGAGCAAAAATGGAGCCCTTTTTCAAACAACTAACAGAGCAGGCGCAAACTCTAGTTGATAACCTGCAAAAACAATTACCTCGGTAACATACAATGCTTATGTGCGTGAGGGGCGGCGGCTCGCGAGCGTGTATGAGATCTACGGCGCGTTTAACGAACTCGAGAGGATCGGGAAAACAAATACTCACTTCGACTTCGAATTAAGGCGGCCGGTGATTTCTTGTCTCGGACAACATCAATGAATAACACCGTTAACATCCAACGATGAAATATCGTTTAATCTTCGTGCTTGGCATCGCATGTGGGATTAGTTGTGTCTTTTCCAATGCGCAGGAGTCTCCACCTCCCTCTCCCGCGGAGAAGCAGAATTCCTTTTCACCCGACAAGAAATGGGAATACAACTGCGGTGAATACGCCTCTGGTTACTGTTACCCAGAAATTCTGAAGGCCGAGACGACGGAGCGTGCGGTAGATCTCGACCAAGAGTTGGGTGTCACTGGCTCTGAATCTAGGGATGCCCAGGTATTGTGGGCACCGGATTCCAAGCGCTTTGCCTTCAATTATAGTCCTCCCCATGCGCACCATACGAGGTTTAATGCGGTCGCATTTTACCAGTTACGTGGTGACAAATGGGTTGCGCTGCGCAATCCGCAGGACTACTTCCTGCGGCGTCGGCCGGACTACCTCCCAAAGGACTTCGACCCGCGCCGATGCGTGCGGGAATGGGACGAGCTGAAGCTGCGCGAATGGACTGACGCAAATACTGCGATCCTTTACGCGCCTTGCCATGAGCGTTCTCGCCAGTTAAACGTCGCTTTCCTGTTCACGCTAAAGTTCGACGATGCAGGGAACTGGAAGATCGTTAAAGCGCATCAGATGTCGAAAAAAGAGCTCGAAGAAGAAGGATGAAGTCAGACACAAGTTCCACTAGTTCGAACAAGATGACTCGAGAATTGATCTCAAGAATTTCCCAACGCCTTAGAATTCGCTTGTTACCCCGAAGGTTTCCGTGGCGATCGAAGCGGGGTGTAATTAGTGTCTTCGCCCCGATCGTCGCGTGCGCGACCGCTTGTGTTTTTTCCAATGCGCAGGACTCCCTATCTCCGACGGATGAGCGATACCCGATTTCTCCGGACAAGAAATGGGGATACATCCTCGGCGATACACCGAAACTTGTTAAACTCGCCACGGACGAAACTGTGATCGATTTTTTCGAGCAACTTGATCCGGGTACCGCGCCGATAGGCCAGGATCCGGAATTACTCTGGGCGCCGGATTCAAAGCGGTTTGCTTTCAATTACAGTCCGACGCACGCGCATCACTTGGTGTTTCAGTCAATCGCGTTTTATCAGCTACGTGACGATAAATGGGTAACGCTGGATTCACCGATGGATCAAACAAAGGGCACCCAGTTGGCGCACTACGGCAAAGGCCATTTGCCAAACGGTTTTGATCCTCGCGACTGCGCACCGGAATGGGACATCATGAAGTTGCGCAAATGGTTCGACGCAAATACAGCGATCGTGTACGCGCCGTGTTATGAGCGAGAGTCGGCCAAGGTGCAAGCGGGATTTCTTCTCATCTTGAAATTCGATGAGACCGGCAATTGGAAGGTCGTTAAAACGCATCAGATGTCGGAAAAGGAGCTCGCTGAAAGACAATGAGAGTGTTTTCAGCTTCGTCAGAATGATCCGGTGCACGATATCCATGGTTTTGAAATCCGCAAGAAATCCTAACGAAAGAAGAACATCATGACTAAAACAAAAATGAGAGCGTCGGAGCTAAATGCAGTTGTTTCGGTTCGCGCGCAGATCTGGTTAGCGGGGATTCTTATCCTGTTGTCATTTCCAAACGCGTTTGCCGAGTCCGATTTTTCGGCATTTTGGAAGAAGTTTAAGTCCGCGGTTACTGCTGGCGATAAAACCGCAGTTGTGGAGATGACCAAGTTCCCACTGTCGATGTCCTATGGGGTAAAAGCGGTAAAGAACAAGGAAAGCTTCTTACGCCGCTATGACGAAATTTTCAAGGGCGAGGCCAATGCTGCGCAATGTTTCGCAAAGGCGGAACCCCGAAAAGAGTCGGCGCAGAAGTATGAGATCTACTGTCCTTTCAAGGAAACTCCGAACGACATGGAGAATGCGCCAATTCGTTTCATGTTCGAATTGACCAAAGGCGGCTGGAGATTTGTCGGACTCGATAACGTTAATGAATGAAGCCGATTAAAAATAGTACACTGAGATGTTGTTTCTTCTTCGTGGCAGTCATCGCCGGCGGGGTGAGTTGCGGTCTTTGTGCAGCGGCTGAAGAACCCACAACCCCTGGGAATTCGGGCGAGGAGGCACCGCCTCCATTACCTGTTGTGGAGCTTGGAGACCGCAAAGCAGAAGTCGTGGCTGGTACTGGGTCGCCAGACGGTCGTCTTGCTCTTGCATGGACACTGCGTCCGTCAAAGGACGCCGCGCCGGTCGATTGGAACCTGCTCGGAACAGATCGCGAAAAATTTAGGGACACCTACGGCGATGATAAAAACTATTTCGTCGAAATCCTGCTGGTTGATCACAAGAGTAACAAGAACCTGGCTGCACTTAAGCTGTCTGAATCGTGGTCGCTACCGGGCTATGAGCACGAATCGTTGGTGGCTCGCTGGGGACCGCCGGACAAGAACGGTCGTCGCTTTGTTATCGTCAACTGCGACCGCAAATGGAGTCCCCAGGATGTTATTCTTCTTTCGGTCGGTAGCGACACTGTTTCGCAACGTAGTTTACTGAAGTCGCTCGATCAGAGCGTACAAAAGTTTGTCGCACAACAAAACAAAGGACGCCGTGCGCCGGCAACTAAAGATTACACGATCGAGTATCCGATCTTTGGTCTCCCTGAAATCGGACAGCAAAAAGGTTTTTCCGATCCAGCTACTCTTTGGCTTCCGTTTGAAGCTCTCATTCCAAAATCAGAGGAAGCTCCCGGTTACTCAGGTGTCCTGCACTTTAAGCTTGGTGATACACCGAATGGACCGACAGCTACGATCGAAGGTGCGCCGATTAAGGAGCCAGAAAAAACGGAAGAGGCTGTTAGCTATGACGCACGTTTTGTTGAAGCTGACGGTCAGCTGAACGAAATATATTCGGCGCTTCGCTCCAGATTTTCGCCGACGCAGCGCGATCAGCTAAAGGAACAACAGCGCGCCTGGATTAATCGTCGCAATGAAGCCGCTCAGGTTGCTAATGGTGAAGCGCAGCAAACTTCGCTGGAAAATCCGACTGCTGTTGCGGATCGCGAAGTATTGAAAATGACTCAAGCGCGTACGGAGCAATTCAAACAATGGCTGGAGAAGCTCAAATCAAATCCGAAGTATAATCCCATTGAAGCGGAAACCTACTCTGACCGCGCGGATGCCGATGGGAAGGAGAAGCGATATGACGCGGCCATCCAAGACATA
>Ga0126381_100006457_pt1 | contig 12966 bp, 13 predicted proteins | sample PanSoiMetPlot_28_FD_96465 | JGI IMG/M metagenome (GOLD analysis project Ga0126381, IMG submission 96465) | Tropical forest soil microbial communities from Panama - MetaG Plot_28 | ecosystem: Environmental > Terrestrial > Soil > Tropical forest > Bulk soil | place: Panama | collected 2016-02-17
AGATGTCCGGTAAGCGCATCCACATCCTCGGCTGCGCCAAAGGCGCCGGCATGATTCATCCCAAGATGGCCACCACGCTGGCATTCGTTGTCACCGATGCCGCCATTTCTCCGTCGCTCCTGCAGAGAACTCTAAGCGATGTAGCCTCCCGCACCTTCAACTCCATCAGCGTCGATGGTGACACCTCCACCAACGACACGCTGCTCGTTCTTGCCAACGGCGCTGCCGGTGCATCTAACATCGCCAAGCGAAGCAAGGCTCATCGCCAATTCACTGCCGCGCTTGAGGAAGTCTGCGGTTCCCTCGCCCGCCAGATTGTCGCCGATGGCGAAGGAGCACAGCGGGTCATCGAAATCGAAGTTCGCGGCGCCAGTAGCGAATCCGCCGCGCGCAAAATTGCCGAGACCATCGCTACTTCCCCGCTGGTCAAAACCGCCTTCGCCGGCGGTGACCCGAACTGGGGCCGCATCTTCGCTGCCGCTGGCCGGGCCGGAGTGAAATTCGATCCGTCGCTCGTCGAAATCACCATGGCCGGCATCAAAGTTCTTCGCAGAGGCCAGCCGCTCGATTTCAACGAACGCGCTGCATCCAACCGGCTGCTCGCCGATCGGGTTCCGATTCTTGTGGATCTGCATGCCGGAAAATCACGCGGACACTACTGGACCTGCGACTTCACCGCCGAATACGTCCGCATCAACGCCAGCTACCGCACTTGAACTTTCTTCTTCGTGGGCTTAACCTTCCCACTTCCAATTCGCAAACTGTTCGCGTAGTGCAGTTTTCTTAAACTTCCCTACGCTGGTCCGCGGAATCGCTGGCAAAAATACAAACGCATCCGGCAACTGCCACTTGGCAAAGCTGGCGGCAAGAAACTCCCGTAACTCCTGGCGGGTCGCCGCTTTGCCGTCTTTCAGCACCACCACCGCCAGCGGACGCTCCTGCCATTTCGGATGAGGAATTCCCACCACGCACGCTTCTTTCACCGCGGGATGCCCCATCAGAGCATTTTCCAGTTCCACCGAGGAAATCCATTCGCCGCCCGACTTCACCAAATCCTTCGCGCGATCCACCAGTTTCACAATTCCGTCCTGGTCCACAATCGCCATATCGCCAGTCTTGAACCAGCCATCCGCAGTCCAGCGATGCGCTTGATCCGGCGATTCGTAGTAATGCGAAGCCACCCACGGCCCGCGCACTTCGAGTTCACCGGCGGTCTCTCCGTCCCACGCCGCTTCTACTTCTTTGCCATCTTTCTCCGATGGCCGTGTAATCCGTACTTCCATGAATGGCACCGGCCAACCCTGCTTCGCTCGCACTTGGTATTTTTCCTCCTCGCTCCAATTCAGCATGTGCGACTTCAAGCGCCCCGTGGTGGCCAGCGGCGTGGTCTCGGTCATGCCCCATAGATGCAAAACGTGAATTCCGTAGCTGTCCAGTTTGCGCAGCAACCCGATCGGCGGTGCCGTTCCGCCGCAAATCACTTTCACCGGCCGATCGAAGTTCCATCGCCCAGGATTTTTCTCCAGTGCATCCAGCACGCCGATCCACACTGTCGGCACACCGGTTGCAATGGTTACCTTTTCTTCCACCATCCAGTCCAGCAACACCGCTGCTTCTACGTTCGCTCCGCTAAGCAGCAGTTTGCTTCCCACCATCACGCAGGTGTACGGCACGCCCCAGGCATTGGCGTGGAACATCGGCGCCACCGGCAAAATGGTGTCGTTGTGTCCTATGCCAAACGCGTCCACGGCGCACTCCGCGAGCGAATGCAGCACCAGCGCGCGATGCGAATAAATCACGCCCTTGGAAAATCCTGTCGTGCCCGAGGTGAAACACATCGCCGCGCCATCATTTTCATCCAGCCTCGGCAAATCGAACTGGTCATCTGCTCCCGTTAGTAGCTCCTCGTAGTTCAGATATCCTTCCGGCACGCTTCCGCAACCATATGGCACCACAAGCACCTTTTCGAATGGCGCTTGTCGCCGGAATTTCTCGAATACCGGCAACAACACATCATCGATCAGCAGGAACCGGTCCTTGGCGTGGTTCGCAATTCCGGCAATCTCATCCGGGTGCAACCGCAAATTCAAGGTATGCAGGATTCCGCCCGCGCAGGGCACGCCGAAAAACGCCTCCAGATGTCCCGCGTGATTCCACATCATGGACGCGACCCGGTCGCCGCGCCGCAAGCCCAGCTTGGTCAGCGCGCTCGCCAGGCGCCGCGCCCGTTGCGTGAACGCCCGGTAATTTGTCCGTAGCACCGAACGATCCGGCCGCCGCGAGACGATTTCCACTTTGGCGAATTGCTTTCCTGCTCGCTCCAGAATCGCCGTCAGCGTCAACGGATAATCCATCATGGTGCCGCGCATCGCTGCCCTCGCCGCCCGTCGTCGGGGTTCTAGATTGTCAAGAACATGACGTTGCCGCGCATCCTATCACCATTTTCAATGCATTGTATCTGGCCCGCAGTGCGCCTGGGGCCCGGCCGGATGCGCCAAATTCCCATTGCAAAAAGGGTCAATTTCCGCGACGATGCCTCTGACCGCTGGAGCGCCCGAGTTTGGTCCCCGGATTTCAGGGCTTACAGGTGTCCCCTACCCTGAGATAACAAGTCCTTTCAGACTTTCGGATGCCCTTACGGATGTTTCGGCTTTCCAGTACGCTCCGCGACACGCATCTCGGTTCCGGGCAAAAGGAGTCTGTAAGTGAAGAAGCTTTACGTTGGGAATCTTCCGTTTTCCGCCACGGAAGATACGCTTCATGAATTTTTCTCGCAGTCTGGTGTTAACCCTTCCGCAGTCAATCTGATTCGCGACCGTTTTACGGGCCAGTCTCGCGGTTTTGCTTTCGTCGAAATTAACAACGACGAAGAAGCGGACCGCGCGGTGAATTCCCTAAATGGTCAGAATTTCGGCGGCCGCAATCTGGTGGTCAATGAAGCCCGTCCGCAGGAGCAGCGTGGTGGCGGCGGTGGCCGGGGCGGCGGTTTCGGCGGTGGTCGCGGTGGACATGGCGGCGGTGGCGGCGGGCGTGGCCGTGGCGGTGATCGTGGTGATCGCGGCGGTGGTGGCGACCGCGGAGACCGCGGTAATCGCTGGTAAGCTTTTCAGCTCCTTAAGGTAGCGGCGTCAAGTTAGGGCGTCGTCGCTTTCTACCAACCTGATCCTTGCTTGGCGATAGCTGTGTTCGCGGGCATTTCCCGACGTTCGGGAAGTGGACTCTGGCATCTCGTTCTTGTCGATTCCCCCTTGTTTTTCAAGGTCCTTTCTTGGGGTACCGCATCCCTTGCTTTTGAGGGTGCGATTTTTTGCGGGAATTTGTAACCGCCGCCTTCCGGTGTGCCCTTCCGGCGCTCCCTCTCGAAGCACACTTCTGTGCGCCTCTGCCCGCAACATTCGCCTTATTTACGTGTTCGATACATCTGGTGAGGAAAATTGCCTCGCCTACCGCTTCTACAGTATGGTTGCGCTTGCGGAAGAGCGAATTACCATGCGATTGCAAGGTTCCCGCGGTATTGGACTTCGGGAACCTTTTTGGAAAGATGAGCATCCAATGTTTCGAACGAGCCGTAAAACGAAAGAGAGCGGCAGCCCTTCATTCGACGATCTTCTAGCGGAGAATGAAGTCGCCCTCCACGACGGCCCGGCAACAACCATGATCGCCATGACCACTTGGCAAAAACGCGATTGGCAGCAGTTCTACGAACTGGCGCGCCGCCCCTGGCGCCGTCATCGTCCGCCCCGGCCCGTGTATCCGTCGGGCTTGAATCGGGTTGCGCCCGCGCAGGGTTACAGTCTTTCTGAACTTGATGACGCTGGAGTCGATCTCGATCTGGCCGAACGCCTCGGCCTCCCTGTTGATGCCGGCCGCATCGGTGCCTACGGTCCCAACGTTACCGTCCTCCGCGAATTCATCCGCTCCAACCGCCACCCGCTGTAACCGTCCAAAGGTTTGTGCCCACGGCTCTCAAACGCTCCGGCGGAACTCTGCCTTTTTTTGTCATTGTGAACGGAGTGAGGGATGTGCTTTTCTTAGTTTGCCCTTTGCTGCCGAGTTCTGTGTAAGTTTCCGGAGTCAACAAGCCTTCATCGCGACTGTCGAGGCTGTGTCGCGGTTTGTGCGCCTTCAGAAAACCAAGTAAAATGACAGAGTTAGCATAGCCACACGCCATGGCCTCTCCCTTCAACATCATCTCCAACGCTGCTCCGCCTCCGACGCCTTCCCCCGGCGCGCACCCGCGCCCGGACTGGTTGCGTGTCAAATTCCTCGGCGGCCAACGCTACCAGGACCTCAAGCGCACCATGCGCACGCTTGATCTTCACACTGTTTGCGAATCCGCCCGCTGCCCGAACATGGGTGAGTGTTGGGAACACGGCACCGCCACCTTCATGATCTTGGGAGACATCTGCACCCGTGCCTGCGGCTTCTGCGCCGTTGCCTCCGGCAAACCCGCCAGGCCGCCTGACGAAGACGAGCCTCTGCGCGTCGCCGAAGCCGTAGCCCGCATGGGCCTGCGTTACGCCGTCGTTACCAGCGTTAATCGCGACGACCAGGCCGACGGCGGTTCGCAGATTTTCGCCCGCACCATCAGCGAAATTCGCCGCCGCGTTTCCGGCTGCAAAGTGGAAGTTCTGATTCCCGATTTTCGCGGCAATTGGGACGCGCTCAACACCGTTCTCGCCGTCCGTCCCGACGTGCTCAATCACAACACCGAAACCGTGCCGCGCCTCTATCGCCAGGTGCGCAAGGGCGCGCTCTACGACCGCTCTCTCGAACTGCTCCACCGTGCTAAGCAAACGCACCCAGACGTGGCGACGAAAACCGGCCTAATGCTCGGCCTCGGTGAAGAAAAACACGAAATCCTCTCGACGATGCAGGATCTCGCCAGGCAAGGCACCGACATTCTCACGCTCGGCCAATACCTGCAGCCAACACGCGAGCACCTGCCAATCGTGCGCTACGTCCATCCCGACGAATTTTCCGAATATAAAGTCCTGGGTGAGCGAATGGGTTTCAAACACGTCGAATCCGGCCCGCTCGTCCGTTCGTCCTACCACGCCTTCGATCAATCCGAATCCGCCATTAAGTGATAGATACAAGCAAGGAGATGTAGCAGCGGGTTTATGCAACTGCTGGTTGATGGTTATTAGGTTGCGTGAAGTTGTATTTAAGCATCCGGTGTTTCGCTTACCCGCGGCTCCTCGCGCCAATTACCGTCAACCCCAGGCCGGCCACCAGCAGAACCACAGAAACAAAAACCGGCACAGTCGCCATCTTTTCTTGGTTCACCGTCGCATGCACCGGCCCGACGTGCGCTACTTCTTCCGTCTTATGGTAAGTAAAGTCCGGATGCACCAGCCCCACGATGCCGAGCACAAAAAACACCAACCCCGCGACCAAGAGCAGTTTCTTCATCCTGGAAAGTTATCACACCCCAGCAGGCCGCGGTAAGCGGGATTTCCTCAGTTCACTTTCGTTTCTAGCTCTTACGAAAAATGAACCCGGTGATGCAACCCCAGAACCACACCATGAGCACGAGCGAAATGCCCGCTTGATCAGCGAGCAAAAAAGCGATCCACTCGAACGGTTTCGCTTTGGTGTCTTTCAGAATCGCCACCGCCGCCATCGCCGCTATCCCCGCAAAAAGCAGCAGCATGATGTAGATTCCGTCTGGCCCGCTTACCAAGGCCTTGCGCGTGTCTTGCGATGTAGTCGTTCCCGACCGCGCGACGCTAAGTCCACCAGATCAAGAACGGAGCAAATGTAAGTGCAGCTCCGACCAGCGGTCGCCGTTTTCGCTGACCAACAGTGGGTTGGCTTTGGCAAGCTTAAGCCTTTCGCACCATTGGTCGTCGATTCGCGGGTATTTGCTGTTACGAGTTTCTGTGCTGAACTAGCCGCGCATTTGGTCGAAAGCATTTTCCCTTGCGATCAACTGTCTTCAGCTGTCTTAACGGTTCTTGCAAATCGCCTCGGCCACGCGCAGAATGCCCCGGAAGCTCCCCATGTCTCGGCCAGTAGATGACTCTCCCAGTCTGCGCGCATTTGCTCCCGCGCTGATTCTGCTGGCTACCGCCATGCTCATCAACTATGTCGATCGCGGCAATCTCTCCGTCGCGGGTCCTCTGATAAAGCAAGAACTCGGACTGTCTGCTTCTCAACTGGGCATTTTGTTTGCGGCATTTTTCACCAGTTACACGGCTATGCAGTTTGTCGTCGGATGGCTGGTTGACCGGTTCGACGTGAATCGCATACTGGCGGCCGGGTTTCTCATCTGGTCCTTGGCAACCGCCACCACCGGTTTATTGCGGGGATTTGTGCTGCTGTTCTCGATGCGCCTGATTCTCGGAGTCGGCGAAGCCGTCGCTTTGCCCGCGTCCTCGAAGATTTTGGCTCGCCATTTGCCGGAGCACCATCGCGGCCTGGCCAGCGGCGCCGTGATGTCGGCATTGCGCCTTGGCAATGCGGTTGGCACTTTTGGCGCCGGCTATCTGATGGTCAAGCTCGGTTGGCGGCCGGTGTTCATCGCCATTGGCTTGGTCAGCCTTCTATGGCTGCCGGCGTGGAACAAATGGAAGCCACACAAAGTCCAGCAAGCCGGGGGAGCCACAGCGCCAGCTCTCGGTTTCCTGGAAATCTTCCGCCAGCGATCCTTCTGGGGCACTTCGCTCGGCCACTTTTGTTGCAACTTCCTGCTCTATTTCATGGTGACCTGGCTGCCCTCCTATCTCGTCCTCGAGCGTCACCTTTCCATGTCCGCTATGGCCAGGGTCGCCGGCCTCTATTACCTGGTGGACGCGGCATCTGCCATCGCCACCGGATTTCTGCAGGACTCCTGGATACGCCACGGCCACTCTCCTACCGTCGTCCGCAAATCGGGCATGGTGGCCGGATTCGTCTTGGCGGCGGTCGCCCTGCTCGGCTGCGCCCTTGCCGGCCCCGGTTCTTTCGCTCCTTGGTTGATGTTCGCGGGCGTCGGCTGCGGCATGACCTCTCCGGGAATTCTCACTTTTTGCCAGCGGCTGGCCGGACCCCATGCCGTCGGCAAGTGGTACGGCGCGCAAAACGGGTTCGCCAATTTTGCCGGCATCGTCTGCCCCGCTCTGACGGGGTTCTTCGTGGACCGTACCGGCAATTTCTTGTGGGCTTTCGCGACTACCTCGACGCTGTGTATTACCGGCGGCCTCGCGTGGGTGTTGCTCGTCGGCCGCATCGAACCCATAAGGTGGTCGCCCGAAAAAACGCCCGCCGTCGCTCCTGCGGAACTTCAGACTTAGACTGCCGATTCCTTTTGCACGATTGGGCCATTGTTTTGTCCCTGCCCCGCCGGTCGAGAATCTGCGCCAGCAACAAAAACGCCCGTACCGAGAAGGCACGGGCGTCGAATCTCGCTGTTCGGTGAAAATTACGCGCCGGTTGCGGCCGCCTTCTTGGCCGCTTTCGCAGCCTTCGCCGCGGTCGAAGCCTTGCGGCGCCTCTTGGTCTTGGGCGGTGTTGCCGGAGCTTCCCCAATTAATTCTGCGGTCATGATGCTGGTCACGAACAGTTTCGGTCCGTGATCGTCAAAGTCCACCGCGGTGCGCTCTCCATCTGAAGAGGTCACGATTCCCAATCCATACACTTCATGCTTGATGGTCTGACCTTCCTGCATTGCTTGCACGACTTCCTCCTTGGCCGCTCGCTCGACTTAAACTCTGTCTAAAACCCGAAACTCGTTTTCCGGGTTTGTACGCTCGAGCCCCTGAGCGAACTCGGGCGTCAGGGCTGGTGCTTACAAACCTTGGCAAGTAGAAAGGCGGCACTCGGTGCTTTGAATTCCGCCCGGCACAGGCTGGAGACTCCGTGCAACCTAGAGACTGGTTACGTTCTCTGCTTGCAGACCCTTCGGACCCTTCTTCACTTCGAATTCCACCGCCTGGCCCTCATTCAGTGACTTGTAACCGTCCATCATGATGGCCGAGAAGTGCACGAAAACATCTTCTCCCGTCTGGCGCTGGATGAATCCATATCCCTTCGAAGCGTTAAACCACTTCACCGTTCCTTGTTCCTTCACCGCGTACCCTCACCTGCGAGGCCCATTGTTCCGGACCGTCGTTGATTAGCTTAGAGCTGGTATGACAACCCTGAACCCGATATTGCTTGTCCCTCTCGATTCCTGCCACACGTCTTCGCCGGCTGCTTCCGGAAATCACCCGGTCTCCCACGTTGCCAATCCTGACCTGCGCCGTAACACCCAGTAAGCGCAAAAAAAGACTGAAAATGTCCTTGCCGCCCTTCTCCAGCGAATCAGAAGGTATTACAAGAGCAACAAACGCTACAGTAAGATTAGCATAAAAAGGAGCCCTTGTCTATGCCATTCGCCGGCCATGTTTCGCTTTAAGTAATTGATTTAGTGGCATTTAACTAGAAACTGGGTGGCTCGATTTACTCCGCCGCGTCCGGATGAAGGCTGGCGCCTTGCCCACCGGATTCCTTCTTTTCCCAGTATTTTTTCACCCAGGCTTCCCAACTCTTGCCGGCGGCGGGATCGCGACCGCTAAACACCAACCTAGCGATGTCCGAATACGCGATTCTCAATCGCCGGGCTCCATCCTTCGGCAATATCCTGACAAACGAAGCACTTAGCGTCGCTCCACTCACCCGGTCAAAGATGTAGCCCTCAACTTTCGTGCCATCCTTTTGCGTTATCGTCACATCTCCGCGATAATCGAAAGCCTTTTCGAGCGCCTCGCGCAATTCCGTTTCCTTCGCCAGTTCTGGGATCCAGCCTTCCAATCCTTCACGCTGCCGACCAGGCGCTACTTCCAACTTTTCGGGATCGAAACGACCCGCTCCCGGCGCGTCCTGTCGTTCGAAATGTGTCGGAATACTCATGCGCGCGTTTCTTCCATCTGCGTTTTGCCCGCTTCAATCTGCACCAGCGGATTGAACGCATGCACCGGTTTCACCGGCTCATTCAGCATCTCCAAGGCATCGGCATCCGCGTAAGTCGTTGAAAGCTCGGCTTTGAACGTGGCCCACAGCCCGCTCAGCCCGCTGAAGGTGTGATCGACGGCCGAAGCTTCATACCCGCTGTGCACCATGCAGTTCGCACACTTCGGATTGCCGGATTCGGTTCCGTAATTTTGCCACTCCACCGATTCCATCAGTTCCTTGAACGTATCCGCGTATCCGTCCTGTAGCAAATAGCACGGCTTCTGCCATCCAAATACGTTGTAGGTCGGCATGCCCCACGGCGTGCAGGCGTAGTTCCGCTTGCCCATCAGAAATTCCAGGAACAGTTTCGACTGATTGAACTGCCAGCTTTTCTTGCGATTGGAAAGAATGGCCCGGAACAGTCTCCGTGTTCTCGCGCGTCCTAAAAAGTGCTTCTGATCTGGTGCCTTTTCATAGGAATAGCCAGGCGAAAGCATCATGCCTTCCACTCCCAGCTGCATCATCTCGTCGAAAAACGCCCGTACGCTGTTCGGATCAGCGCCGTCGAATAGCGTGGTGTTCGTGGTTACACGGAATCCGCGCTTTATCGCTTCACGAATGCCTTCGATTGCCTGATCGTAACCGCCTTCGCGGCACACGGAAAAATCATGATGTTGTTTTTGCCCGTCCACGTGGACAGAAAACGTCAAATACTTGCTCGGCTTGAACAGATGCAGCTTTTCCTTCAGCAGCAGGGCGTTGGTGCACAAATAGATGTACTTCTTACGCGCCACGAGCCCTTCGACAATCTTGTCGATCTGCGAATGCATCAGCGGCTCGCCGCCCGGAATCGAGACCATGGGCGTCCCGCATTCCTCGACCGCCTGGAAGCACTCTTGGGGCGAGAGCTCCTGTTTCAAAATATGCGCTGGGTACTGAATTTTTCCACACCCCGCGCAAGCCAGGTTGCACTTAAACAACGGCTCCAGCATCAGCACGAACGGATATTTTTTCCGCCCCGCTACCTTCTGCCTCAAAAGGTAGGTCGCCACCGTCCACATCTGTGAAATAGGTACTGGCATTTCGCTCCTGCCGTCGCCAAAAAACTTAATTTTGAACAGGGAAACAGCTTGGGTCCCCCAGCGCTCCATATTTTACCTTAGGAACAGCCCTTTTTCCTCGCTCATTTCCTGAGCGTATTCTGATACTGACGTTGTTCGATGTCCCCGTCGGCTTGAGGTTGTTCCTGAACCTGTGGCACCCCTCGTGCCTTACCATGTTCGTTTAGGCGCATCCCACGTTTGGTGGGGCCCGCTCTTGCGGTTGGCCTGATTGGTCGATTTGCCCATGTCCCGCGACTCACTCATCTCCTTGTTCGCCGAATTCGAACGCTTGCAGTGCGATCCGGCGATCGTTTGCCGACAGGGCTATCGTCACATTTCCTGGACGTATCACAGCCTGCAATTGAATGCTCTACTCTTTGCAAACGCTCTGAAATCGCGCGGCCTTCAAACCGGTGACCGCGTCCTTATCTGGGGTCCAAACTCGGCCGAATGGGTTGCTGCCTTCTGGGGCTGCTTGCTCGTCGCCGCCGTCGCCGTGCCCATGGACGACTCCGCATCCGCCGATTTCGCAAGGCGGGTCGCCCGCGACTCCCAAGTCCGACTGGTCCTGGCCTCGCGTGACAAGCCGCAACTTGACCCGGCCATTCCGTTCCTTATATTGGAAGATTTGCCGGACATAGCCGCGCAACATGGCGTGTTCACCTCCCCATCTGTTCCCCGTGGAACACCCCATGCCTGCCAACCGCTAGCCGGTGAACCCATTACCCGCCAACAGCTGATCGAAATTCTCTTCACCTCCGGCACCACCGCCGAGCCGCGTGGTGTCGTCCTCACGCACGGAAATTTTCTCGCCAACCTCGAACCCATCGAGCGCGGCATGAGGCCTTACCTGAAATATGAACGCTTCCTGCATCCTCTTCGCTTCGTCTCCCTGGTTCCGCTCAGCCACGTTTTCGGACAATTCATGGCGCTTTTCGTTCCGCCGCTTCTTGGCGCTACTGTGGCCTTCGAAAATTCCGCCAATCCCGCAGAGATTATGCGTACCATCAAACGCGAACGCGCCACTGTCCTCATCGCCGTCCCACGCATGCTCGATCTTCTCCGTTCCGCCATCGAGTGCGAAATCGATTCACGCGGATGGCGGAGGTGGTTCGATAAGAATTACGCTGTATCGGAGAGTCAGCCATTTCTCCGCCGCGCCTGGCGCTTCCGCCGCATTCACCGCCTTTTCGGTTTTCGCTTCTGGGCTTTCGTCTCCGGCGGCGCTACGCTAAGTTCTGACACCGAACTCTTCCTAAAGCGACTCGGTTTCGCTGTCGTGCAAGGCTATGGCATGACGGAAACCGCTTCGCTCATCAGCCTCAATCATCCCTTCAGCGCCGCCGAAGGCTGCGTCGGCAAAATCCTTCCCGGCTGCGAATTCAAACTCGCCGATGACGGCGAAATTCTCGTTCGCGGTGAAAATGTTTCCAGCGGCTATTGGGAAAAAGGATCTCTTCGACCATCAACCGAACATGGCGGATGGCTGCGCACCGGCGACCTCGGTGAACTCGATACCAACGGCAACTTGAAATTTCGCGGCCGCAAAAAGAATGTCATCGTCACACCATCCGGCCTCAATATCTATCCCGAAGACCTCGAAGCCGCCCTGAAAAAACAATCCGCTGTCCGCGACGCCGTGGTTATCCCTCTCGATCGCAGCGGCAACGCCGAGCCCTGTGCCGCGCTGCTGATCGCTAGCGTAGGCGATCCGGGTTGCGCTCTGCCTGATGTAGCGGCCTCTGCCGTCACTGCCGCTAACTCCACACTTGCCGACTACCAGCTCATCCGCACCTGGCTCATCTGGCCCGATACTGATTTTCCCCGCACTCCCACCGGCAAACCGCGCCTGGCCATCATCGCCGCCCGCGCCAGCGAACTCCTCAATGTAGTGCAGGGCTTTAACCCTGCCTCTTGGCCCGCGTCGGGATCTCACAGCGATCCTCTCGCACAACTGCTCGTCGCAAAGTCCTTGCAATCGCTTTCCTCCCTCGACCGCGTAGAACTGCTCTCTGCTCTCGAACACCACTACCAAATCGAAATCAACGAATCCGCCTTCTCCGAAGCAAAATCCGTCGCCGATCTGCAAAAACTAATCGCGCAACCGGCAAACAACCCCACTGCACAAACCTCATCCTGCGAACAAGACTCCGCCACGCCGTATCACTATCCTCGCTGGACGCAACGCGAGCCGATCCGCCTGGCAAGGCTCGCGGCCTACTACGCGCTGGTCTGGCCCGCCACTCAAATCCTCGGCCATCCACGCGTCATCGGCCGCCACCACATCGAAAATCTCAAAGGCCCGGTCATCGTAGTTTCCAATCACATCACCCGCCGCGCCGACATCGGTCTAGTCCTAGCAGCGCTCCCCAGCCGTTTCCGTCACCGCCTGGCCACCGCCATGGGCGGCGAATCTCTCCGCCGCATGAGCACTCCTCCGCGCCACTGGTTTTTCGCAAAACGCTGGGCCTACCAGCTTGGCTATTTCCTGCTCACCGCGCTCTTCAACGTTTTCCCGCTCCCGCAATTTTCCGGCGTTCGGCAAAGCTTTCGCTTCGCCGGAGAATCCGCAGACCGCGGCTATTCCGTCCTGATTTTTCCGGAGGGAGAAGTCAACAACTCCACCGACGGCCATCTGGCCCCATTTCAATCTGGGATCGGCCTGCTAGCGGAAAATCTCGCTCTACCTATCATCCCCATGCGCTTCGACGGCGTTTGGCAAATGAAGCGCGAACATCGCCGCCTGGCCCGTCTCGGCGAAATCACCGCCCACATCGGAGCGCCGGTTGCCTTCCCGCCCGGCACTCCGGCCCGTGAAATCGCCCGTCGTCTCCAATCGCTCATCGAATCGCTCTAGGCCCAACTTCGATTGTGGCGTAAAGGACGCGCAGTTGCTCCGCTCGGTCTTGTTGTACCTTTCGCACTGCGCATACCCGTTGCGCTCATA
>Ga0126381_100006458_pt1 | contig 12965 bp, 7 predicted proteins | sample PanSoiMetPlot_28_FD_96465 | JGI IMG/M metagenome (GOLD analysis project Ga0126381, IMG submission 96465) | Tropical forest soil microbial communities from Panama - MetaG Plot_28 | ecosystem: Environmental > Terrestrial > Soil > Tropical forest > Bulk soil | place: Panama | collected 2016-02-17
GCTGGCATGCGTTGACCCGTTTGCGATGTAGAACGCGATATCCGAAACATAGACATTCCCTGACCCATCGACGGCGAGGTCATTGTAGCTGGAGAGTTGGCTGGTAGGAACGACCGTCTGCGTATATCCGCCGCTTGAGGTGAGAGACTCCTTCAGGACCTGGAGACCACTGGTCGTGCTGTCGTTGAGAATGTAGACATTTCCGGCCCCGTCGACCGCCACACGAGTTGGCCGATTCAACCCGGTGCCGACGGTGCTTTCGATATATGCTCCGGCAACCAGTGATTCTTTGAGAACACGGTTATTGCTCGGATCGGCTACATATAGGTCCCCGGCGCCATCGACCGCGAGGGCGTTATCGCCTTTGAGCGTGCTGGTTGTAATGCTGGATTGCGTGTACGTTCCGCTGTTCCACGTCCATTTCGTAATTGGGTTGCAAGCAGTGGCCATCGTGCCACCGGCGTAGACGTCGCCACTCCCATCAACGGCTAATCCGCAACCCGAGTCTTGACCCGTACCAATGGGAACATGAGCGCCATTCGGAAACGCAATCTGTGGACCCACGCCTATGCCTTCCAGGTAGGCCGTCGTGATCAAGGCTCCTTTGTCGTTTCCGAGCACCACCGCGCCATACCGAGCTCCAGAGAACATGGGCTTGAATACGACGGTCACAGTGCAACTTGATCCCGAAGAATAGGCTGTCCCAACCTTGCACGTGCCAGCACTCGTGTTCGTGAAATCGAGATTGGCTGCGCCTTGGGTAACCACTGCGATACTGCCCAACGTTTGCTTCGAGGAGAACTGGATCGTAACCGTCTTTGCACTGCTGGTGCTGCCGATATTCTGGGTTCCGAACGTCGAGGTGGGTACGACCAGTTCTTCGACCGGGCTTGAGGTCGCACTCGCGTAGTTCTGATCCCCGGAATACGCCGCGCTGATCGCGTAAGAGCCCACCGCCAGGGATGTCAGCGGGTAAGATGCGCTGCCATTGCTCAGTGGCACCGTGCTCAAGGCCGAACCGTTGGAATAGAAGGTCACACTTCCGCTAGGGACGGTGACGCCGCTCGGGCCCTGCACAACGGCAGTAGCGGTAATCGACGTTCCCGCAGTCGAGATGTTCACCGGAAGAGTCACCGTCACGGTCGCCAATGGAGCCGACTCAATCCCCGACACGGCAATTGGCTGGACAGTCGAAGCGGTATTCAACGTATTAGTCGTTACGGAGACACTCTCGCTGAGCGGTGTCGGCTGGTTCGTATGGGTCAGCGAGGATGGATCGAACTTGATGGACACCGTGCATGTTGCTTCTGCAACGAGGGAGGCCGTCGAGGTACAGTCCGTTGCAACTCCGGGCACTTCGGGAAAATCCGCCGTATAGCTCAAGGCCGAGAAAGCGAGGGGGGCATTGCCGATGTTTTGGACGGTAACGACTTTCGGGCTATCGGTACTGGCAACTCCAAATGTCGTTGTTGCAAAGTTTAGCGCCGGCGGGTCGGCGAGATCATCGCGATAGAGGACTCCAACCAAATTATCGGCAATGTAAAGATTGCCCTGACCGTTCACAGCGATGCCGCCCGGGTAAGGCGTGGCTGCAGCGGCCGACGTCGTACTTTGAAGATACGTTCCGTCCGGCTGGAGGGTCTCCTTGATCACGACTCCAAAGCCTAGGTCGTAGGTGTTATCTGTCACATAGAGATTTCCACTCCCATCAATGGCGATGGCTGTCGGGGTGGCCCAACCGCTACCAATGACCGTTTGATTGTAGCTGGCGCCGGACTGAATCAGCTCGTAGACAGATGCGTTGCCATTCCCATTTGCAGAATCAGCGATAAACACGTTGGCATTGCTATCGACGGCGATTCCCTGGGGGCTTACGAAGCCGCTTCCTATCGTTGATTGCGTATAGGTTCCCCTGGATAAGCTTTCGAGATAAACGGAACCCGGACTAGTCCCGTTACCGAAATCCGCTACGTAGACGTTGCCCATGGCATCGACGGCGACCCCAGAGGGGGACGCGAATCCGGAACCGATCTGGGTTTGCACATAGGTGCCGTTTAGCGGGGTCTCCTTGTACACGGCGTGCGCCCCTGCATCCGCTACATAGAGATTTCCCGCGCCGTCGATCGCAATCCCAAAGGGCTGGTTGAAGCCGTTGAGCAGCGTCGATTGGGCGTACGTGCCGCCCGCCAGGGTCTCCTTGTAGATGCTGGAGTTGGAAGCGTCCGCAACATAGAGGTTCGAGGCCCCATCAACAGCCACACCCTGGGGATAGCCGAGACCGCTGGCGACTGACGTAAGGGTCCCGGGCGAAAACGCTATTTGCGGGCTGGTTCCGACCGCTTCAAGATAACCGGTTCCAATCGTGTTTCCGCTGTTGTCGGCCAGGACCACGGCCCCATAACGCACGCCAGAATATTTGGGCGTAAAGGTGACATTCACTGTACAGCTGGTATTGACGGTATAGGCAGAACCGACGGCACAGGTTCCGCCGGCAGCGGCAGCAAAGTCTATATTGGGAGCCCCGTTTGTGAGAACGGAAATGTTGCCCAGGGACTCTGCGACGGAGAACGTGATGGTCAACGGAATCACGCTGCTTGTGCTACCGACGTTTGTGCTTCCTAGACTCGTGTTGCCAAAGCCGGAGCTTCCCGGCGCCGACGCGATGTTCTCGACGATGCTGACTGAATTGGAAGCCTGATAGTTCGAGTCTCCAGAGTATGAGGCGGAAATGGTGTACGTCCCAACTGGCAGCGAGCTGGTGGCATAGATCGCTATACCGTTGCTGAGACTGACCGGACCGGCAAGGAGAGTTGTGCCGTTGTAGAAGCTGACCGTCCCGGTCGGCGTGGGTCCACCCGTGGACCCCGCCACGGTGGCCGTGAACGTGATGGGTACGCCCGCCGCAGCCGGATTGGCCGAGACGCTCAGCCCCACAGCTCCCATTGCGAGAACTTCAGTACCACCGACCTGCACCGCCTGCTGCGTCCCCATGATTCCGAGGGTATTCGTGGTGATTCCAACGTTTTCACTCAGCGCCAGAGACGTATTTGCACCAAGGGAGGCCGTTGGCAGGAATTCGATGCTCAACGTGCAGCCGCTCCCGGAGCCGAGCGACGTGTTCGACGCGCAGTCGCTGGATACACCGGTGGTCTCGGGAAAATCCCTCGGATAAGAGACGGAAGCAAACTGCAATGCGGTTGTGCCGAGATTCGAAACGGTGATGGTCTGAGGACTGTCCGGGCTGGCCACGCCGGGCACTGTGTTTGCGAGAGTCAGCGAAGGCGCATCTGCGAGATCGTTCTTGAGGATGCCTCTCGTCTGATCTGCAACATAGAGGTTGCCGTTGGCTTGCACGGAGATTCCGGCCGGAGCGACCCATCCGCTTCCGATCGCAGTTCGGACATAGGTCCCACCTGCGGCGACTTCCTTGTATACCGAGGCAGGAACTGTGCCGGTATAAACGATGCTGTTTCCAGCCTCAGATACGTAGATATTCCCCATTCCATCCACCGCGATGCCAGCCGGTGCCGTCCAACCCTGTCCAATCGGAGTCTGCACGTAGCTGCCGCCGGACGGCGTCTCCATGAACACCCCTGGAATCGCATCGTCGGCAACATCGATCCTGCCGTTAGAATCGACCGCAACACCAGCGGGGGACACCCACCCACTTCCGACCGACGACTGCACATAGGTTCCGTTCGCCTGCAAGGTCTCTTTGTACACGGCGGCTGCGATACTACTGGTGCCAAGATCAGTGAGGTAAACGTCTCCATTGCCATCGACCGCAATTCCCCATGGCTTTCCGAAGCCACTTCCAATCGACGTCATGGAGCAATTGCCGTTTGTCAGCGCTATCTTGTACACCGATGGGCCACCGGGATCTGTGACGTAGAGGGTGCCGCTCCCGTCTACTGCCACTCCGACCGGAGTTTTGAGCGAGCAATTGACTGTAGATTGCGTGTACGTGCCGCTCGAGGATTTCTCAAAATACAGCGCCCCAGTGCCGCCGGCACCGTAGTCCGCGACATAGAGGCTGCCATCTCCCAGTAGAGCCGCACCCTGGGGATCCACGAATCCGCTTCCAATCGTCGATTGCGTTCCCGGCGTGAACGTCGCCTGTGGACCTGATCCGCTACCCACAAGATAGAGCTTCGCCAACACATTGCCGCTCGCATCGGCCAAGACAACAGCACCATATCGCGTGCCGGCATACTTGGGCGTGAACGTGACGTTGACGCTGCATGTCGCGTTCACCGCATACGCTGTACCAATGGAGCAGCTCCCTCCGCCACTGTTGGCAAAATCAAGATTCGCGATCCCCTGCGTCAGAACAGAGATGGTACCCAGCGTTCCTGCGGTGGCGAACGTGACCGTCTCCGGAGTCGAACTGCTCGCGGCTCCGATATTCACCGAGCCAAGTCCCCCGGCCGGGGGCGGAACGATTGAAGCGGTGTTGACCATCAGGAAAATAGGAGTCTTCGAGGTTGCGCTACCCGAGGTACCCGCAACCGTGACGGTGCCCGCGCCCAGGGTCGCAGAACTGCTGGCCGAAAGCGTCAGCACGCTTGTGCTTGCCGTGGTGCTCGGGTTGAACGAAGCGGTCACGCCAGGAGGAAGCCCCGAGGCTGAGAGGCTCACACTCCCAGAAAAGCCTCCCGCGTCGCCGACCGAAACTGTGGTCTTCGCGGTGGAACCCTGTGCAATCGGCAGACTGCCCGGAGCTGTGCTGATCCAGAAGCCAGAGACGAGCGATCCAGCAAGGGACGTGATCAGGGTTGGCCCATTGGGACTTCCCCAGCCCGTCACCAGATCGTAGCCTGGAGTCGTGCTATACCACACGGGCTGATTGTCAGAGTCATCGTTGCCGGTCGTCACGTCGTGAAGATTTGCGGAGTAGTTCGCACCTTCGCCGAGCGAATAGAGGGTTGGATTGATGAACCCAAGTCCACCGCTCGGTGCCTTTCCAGTTTCAGTCGCCTGCTGGTTGATGAGCGCCATAAACCCCGCCCACCGCGGCGCAGCAAGACTTGTTCCACCTGCAGCTCCGCCGCAAGTACCAAGAGCGCAATAATAGTTGTCTTGGTCCGCTTCCATCGCAACGTCTGGAACATTGCGGAAATAGTTGGATCCACCATTGGCATAGGTGGCAAGTCCTTGTTGCCAGCTTGGAATCGGGGTTTGATCGGGGCTGATTCCACCTCCGCTCCCGTAGGGCGGGCTGTTCCAGGCGCTCTCCGCAACCCAAGGGCCGCCGCTATAGTTGGTCACGAGATGCGTTCCACCGACCGCCGTCACGTAGGCGTCCTCGGCAGGATAGAAATAAGGACTAACCGCCGCGTCATAGGCTCCATTGTCTCCGGAGGCCACGAAGACGCTTTGTCCTTGGGTCGCAAACTCCTGAAAGATGCCATCATCCGAGCTCCAGTCATCGGGCGCCCAACTCCAGGACACACTCAGTTGTTTGCAAGCATTCTCCGTCGCCATCGAGTTGAAGATGTCCGCATCGTGCCCGCTGGGTCCGATATACACACGCACCTGACTCAGGTTGGGAGCCATCCCGATGGCTTGCACAATATCCAGCACCTGCTCCGAGTCGTCGCTCCCCGATCCAGCCGTAGCCCCATCGATGAGCACATTGTTGATTGGGACGCCATAGGACTGTCCGGCATTGCTGAAGGTCAGGTTAACGTCGCTCAGCCGGTAACCACCGATCTCAAAAAGCCCCACACACTGCCCGACGCCTGTCAGAAGTGACCCTCCATAATAGGCAGCTCGAATATCGCTTCCCAGGTAGGCTCCTCCAGGTCCGGAACCTACGACGTTCGCCACGAGTCCAGAGGTGTTGGACAAGTGGACCATCGGGTGTGGAAGTGAAAAGTCGTTGAGGCCTTCGATATGCGTAATGGGCAGAGTTGGATTGAGCGTAGGTTCTCGATCCGGCGAATAAAAGCTACGGTTCTCCGTCGGGTGACGGTACAGATTCATCGAGACATTCAACGCCGCGTTGACCTGGGCTACGGAGCCGCTCACATCGAGGACCAAACGGTTCGGAGAGCTGCTCACTAGGGTGAATCCCTGGCTTTGAGCCCACTGCGTCACTCTTTCATAGTCCTGCTGTGTCGGCGCAAACTGATCGGTAAACTCTTGAACGCTTAAAAAGTGGCGGTAGTTCGGGCTCGCCGGATTGTACAGGTCGCTGAGCAGGGCTGTGAGTGAGGCCTGGTTGCGCACCGGAAGCATGATCGACATCTGGATCGTTTGTGTAGCCGCTAAGGATCCAATCAGCGGTGTCTGTCCGTTCGACACTGCCGAAGGCACATGCTTGTGGTGATTGGGCTGCGCTTGCTGCGCGACAACATACGTCGAAAAGAAGAACAGCAGCAGTGCGAAAGCGGTAGCCAAGCGCAGTTTGTAGAAGTGAATTGCTCTGTTCACGCTCATGATTTCTTCCTTTTCCGCAACCTGTGGTTGTACATCAGCGCGCAGAATCGCGCTTCATGCTCACGCAGCACAAAGGGGGCGTTAGGGCATAGTCGCAGCAGACGACTATGCGCAGCGCATCATCGATTGGTCAGTAACGGAACGAGATCTAAATTGTGGGTGAAGGGTGAACGAAACCTAGACGGCGAAAAACCCACACAGAACTTGCTCAGCATAGAGATCACCTTGACAGTGCATGGAACAATTCAACAAGCACAATGCCGTCACTTAGAGGCAGGCATCGGTAGTGGACCTGGTCAAATGAATAGCCGAATCTCTTTTACTTTTGGGAAGCGTGCTGATTGTCAATCAAGATATTCACCTTGTCAATTTAAATTCGTCGCCTTGGTTCACTAACCCTGTATCGAAGGCGTCAATCGTCCCGATTCTTACTTTGGTATTCCCAAAACTCTTGGAGAAGTGCCGAACCGGGATCGAGAAGACAGGTGTCGCCCTCTCTGTGCTCAATATTGACCTCGGAAGTATCGGGCAACAGTATTCCGTGCGATTGCGACGCCTTTGGATCGATCTACTAACCTCGGAAAGCTATCCCCTACCTCAAAGCGTTTCGTATGATCTTGGGACAGAGGCCGTCATCGTAATCTGATCGGTATGACCGGGCGACCAAGCACTATCGTCGCTTAACAAGAACGTCTCGCGGAGTCACAGTGCAGAACAGAGCAGATACGCCGTCGGGAAGAGAACGCGAGCGCCACAGTCACCGTCACATCCGTCACACCCGTCACAGCAACGGCCATTAACGCCGGCGGACCGTCGCCGCGACTGTCATGTGACGAAGTGAACTTACAGGTTCTCGTCCTTCTGACGAAGGATAGGGAACGCTCTTAGCTACTCTGCGTTATCAGCCTTCGCGGTGGAATGGACCTCCGCCAGTGCCTTCGTCAGATACCTTCGAAATGCCGCCGCATGAATCTTTGCCTGCTGCTCCGGGGTGAACCTAGTAATCGCGTGGTCGATGGCCCAGCTCGCGGCGTGATACGCCAGAAGTTTTGCCGCGGTTACCTGCTCGGGCGTTAGTTCGCTCAAGTCCAAATCGTTCAAGTCGGGCATGTGAGGACGTCCGCCTCCTCGATCAGTGAAAAACGTTCGCGTCGCGCGCCTCGCCTCCTACTGCCTCTGAACTTGATGAAGGGCAGGGTCGAACTCAAAACAGAGTAGGTTGCTGGGCCTTCGGCGGCCAATATACACCGATGACGACCCAGGTGTTATAGGGAAAAACAGTTCCCATGAAGAATCTCGTGTCTCTGTTAGGTCCGCAAATTTCATCGAAATATTTCCGCCTAACGCTTTGTGCCGCAGCTCCTTCACTTCCCAGTCGCTCTCTTTCCTTCAGAAAAAGAACGCCCAGTTCCCAGTCCTCGATCATCGCGGTATGGGGCTTGTCCGCTGTGTCAGAGCATCGAAACACGTAGCTGAATTTATACGGGAGCTTCGCCAATGCCTTTGGCTGACCATGGAAAAGATTGAACTGACCGAGAACAGCCTGCCACTCGGGCTTCCACTCCCTCTCGGCGGGCTCGATCTTCAAGTCCAGAATCTGCGAGGGCGTCACGATGCCGAGGGATGTCCGGTCGGTATCGTAAAGGGCCTCCAAGTCTATCCTCGTGTGATGTGGAAGTCGATCGATGATTGCACGCCGCTGGGCCCACTCACGCTCTGTACTGAGTGGTTCACCCAGAATCTGGATCGACTCCAGGTCAGGCTCCCGACTTTCCTTCCGGTCGTCGTTGCCGAATCCTTTTGGCGCGAGACCCAGTTTGATCCATTGGTATTTCTTGAATTGCTGATGATTCGGTCTGTAGCGGTAGTCAATCGGATAGAGCCTCACCCACTCTCCCGACTCAGTGATTCCAGCCGTGCATACGAGCTCCTGGTGCCGTTGCGACGGGTGCGGATAGGTCATGACAGTGATCAGCACGTTGGTCTCGACAAACTTCGGCTTCACGGAACTCTCAGCTCCTTGATCGGAAGTTTCGTCAAATGGGCGACAGCATTTGCAAGGCGGCTGCGATGACAACACGTCGAATCGGCTTCCATACACATCAGCGCCGAGGATTCTTCTCGGACCATCGATGCGACGGCCTCAAGCCGAACCTGCTGTAATGGCAAGATCGCCTTTTCGTAGAACTCAAACAGGCGGATGTAAGAGTCGGGACCAATTAGGTCCGTTCGCTGCTCTGACGGAATGCCAAGCTCCGGCACATGGACATACGAGATCCCGACGTCTTGACAATGCCGCTCCATCGTACTCTTGTGAAACCCAAATCGACGGGCCACGGGGTTTTTTCGTACATCAATCAGCCGCTTCACGCCGCTCCGGAGTAAGAGGTCGAGCAACCCATCCAACATTAAACCTTCGTACCCGACAGTGAAGATCATGGGTGCTACGGTCGGAACGTCGGCCCTACGGAGGGAGACGTTCTTCGCCCTGGCCGTGTACCAAGGGTAATCGTTGTAGACCTGGGCAACGAGTGTTGGGGTAGTCATCCGCTTGTATCGACGGGAGATGGTGTCAATCTCTTTAGTGCAAAAAGACCCCATCTTCGCTGTCTCTGCATCTGCGCTCCTGAGCAGCTTTATCTCACTGTCGGAGATTCTGATCCATCCGTCTCGCTCGACAGCCCGGAGCTCATGAGTGAGCGTGAACGAATACGGTCCGTGGTTATACGGAACAAATTCGTAGAGGCTCGAGCGGGGCAGCTCAAGAGCAGTGGCCTGCATGACGAACGAGAGCTTTACGAGCCGAAGTTTCGTAATGCATCCATTCTCGTTGCTGATAAGACGAATCAATGCTCGTTGACGGTTTATCATTCTTCGGTTCCGCTAGGGGTTCATTCTAATCGTTCGGGCACTCGGGTAGAAAAGCGATGTCTAATGTGCAATCGCATTGTGCTGGACGAGGGGCAGCATCGGCGTTCGACGTGTTCAACGCTGACCATTTGCAAAAGGGCGTCATCATCCACGCCCTCCGGGTGCTGCGCCAGATACTGAAGAATACGATCTTGGATGGTCACTCGTTTTTTTCCCCTAGCCTTCAGATTGGTTCACGCTTCCCATTGATTGAGAACCCTCAGTCGAGCATCTTTCTGATCTTCATGATGGTGGTGTCCCAGGCTTTCTCTTGTTGCTCGACGAGGGTATCGAGTTCCCCGACGGCTTCGGTGGAGACGCGCTTCGACTTCAGGAACTTCTTCAGCGCGGCTAGCTCGCCTGCGAGATTGCGGAGGGCTGTGCGTTGAACGCTGGCGACGTGCTCCATGACGAGATCAACGTCGACATACGGCTTTGCGGGCCGGGATTCCCGCTGCTCAAGGTAGGTAAGTGTGGATGCTTCGACACTCCGATACTCAAAATTTGTGCGCGGGATACCGATGTGGACCTGACGATAATCGACCGAGACGAAGGTGATCTCGAAATCGGTCTAGGAGCCGGGTCGGCGGACGCGCTCGCCGATCACTGGGATGCGGAGTCGTGCTGGTTCGGGTGCAGAAGCCTTCTTGCGTGGCTTTGCCATGCGATGAGGGTAGCTGACGCCGGTCTCCAAACTTGCGGACCATCCGAGAAAAACTCCCGGCCATGTAGCAAGTCCTGTGCCGGGATCAGGCAAGAAGACCTAACTGAGCCAAGGATGAAAACATCCGTAATAGGCAGGCCGTCTCAGTGTGTGTCTATGATTTTCAGGTCTATCGGGAGTCGCATCGCACAATGTCGGGGGAGTGAATCTCCGAGGGGTTGAACCCTGTCGCCAACAACGGCTTAGGGTCCTGCTGGCCTATCTTGAGTTGTCCTCGCACGATCTGATTCAGGTAGTCATGATCGTTTGAGTAAACCTCAATCATGATCAACGATTCGGCAGATACGAACTGCGCTTCTGCTCTCCAGATTCGGCCCTCATGTGCGTCTCGATCGGCGGATTCCGTCGCTCCGAAATACACCTCGGAATTGCCTACACGATGCTTCGGGAGGAGATAGCGATACAGCATGTTTCCGCCGCAGCCGCCAAGTTGTGGAATCGCAGTTGCACTGATTTCAAAGTTCTTGCGAATTTCAGGGTCAATACAGCTGAGACCGACACGTGTGATCCAGAAAGTTGCCGTGATCCCGCGCAAAGTTTTATTTTCGCCACTCCACCGGGTTCTCCGCTCATTGTACGAGGCCATGAGCGCCGTGTCGGTCAGATCGAGGCATTCCGGTCGCATGCCCGTCTGCTTGGCCGTCATTGCGTTCTGTGCATGCTGCTGTTCGGGCGAGGGTAGTTCCATTGGCACCATGCTGGCCGGATAAGTAAATCCGAAGTCGAGCAGGTCGTCCCAAAATGTCACGTATTGAATCGGTTGGGCCGAGTTCAGATCAGGGTTTGTTGTGGATGGCGCTTGCGACGCTGCGGAAGAAACACCGAATGCCAACGCCATGAGAACGGCTTCAACTGAGCGCATGATAGCCCCTTGGGATTTCAGCGCCCGAATTGTAACTCCACTGCGGAGTCTCGGAGAATGTCGGCATCTGCCGTGACCTGAAGCCGAATTGAGAGCGGCTAACCGGCATCACGGAAGTTTCGACTTCAACGGCTGACTTCAAGGCGCCGCACTCACCCGATAGCTTTACCGCTGGGCAGAGTGTTGGGTATCGGCTGCGGGTTTGCGGCTGTGAGCCTGCTCTAGCCGTGCGTACTGCTCGTTGGTTAGGTTGCACCAGGCGCTGCCGCGCCCCCAGCGTTGCATGTTGTTGCGGAGTTCGGAGGCTTCTTCGGGCTGGCAGCGGTGGAAGAAGGCGTCCAACTCGTCGAGTGTGCCGAAGTCGAAGTGGCGGGTGCGGTGGCCGATGGTGGAGCGAGCGTCTCCTTGGACGAAGTGACAGGTGAAGGTCTTGTAATGCTGGTAGTTCATCAGGACGCGAGGCATGGGATGAGTTTAGAAGCACAAAAGGGAGAGTAGGGAGCTAGTGGTGGGTTCCCTTATGACCACAATAGGTTGCGGCCCACGCCGGATTAGGCTGTATCGCTATCTTCGCCTGGCCCGAATGGTAGAGGCGCGACGCGAAGGCAAGTGGCTGGCTATCGCGTGGCCTGACCATGCCGGGGCCGCATCGATTCTGGAGATGGTCTCTGGCATCGTTGAAGTCGGACCGAGAGATGTAGAATGACCTCACACGGCTGGGCCGAGCATGCTGCGAGCCTCAAAAATTTGTGACATTGCACGCACCCACGCCGGTTCAGGTCCGCACGGCTGATCAGCCTTGAACTATGCCCCACCTGGGAATGTCTGTGCTCCCTCACAGGGGGTTACACGGTTACAACCCGCGTCATTATTCGAGAAACCGTACATCGCAGCGGTTACATCAACGGTTAGCAATTCGCATAGACAGCCGAGTGTGACCGCGTTACCGTTTGTAACCGCAAATAGTGGAGAAATAGGGCCCCCGAGCGGGCCCACCGCGCCTAACCAAAAACAGGTTGCAAGCTTGGTGACCCCTGCACAGTCTAGTGAGGAAAATCGAGTAGTATGTACTTTCTCAAAATAAACACAGGGGACTAAGTACGAATGGCCTCGCTCTATCTTTCCCGCCTGTCGGCAGACGACCGCAAGGCGCTGATCAAGAAGCTACACGAGACGCAACATGGACACTGCTTCATTTGTGAAGAACCAATCGATCTTGTTCTGCAAAAAGACAGCATTGATATCGACCACGTTATTCCCTTGACGAACGCTGGTAAGGATGACTCCTCGAACTTTGTACTGACACACGCGAGCTGCAATCGATCCAAGCAGGCTTCGAACCTGGAAGTGGCTCGAGTGTTGCGCCGGTTCGAACGCCTAAAGGAAGCCGTTGCTCCGGAGAATCGCAGCGCCAACCTTGGAGATGTGTTGAAAGCAGCCGGCGGTGGGGACAAGGAGCTTGCGTTCAAGCTGGAGGAAAACAGCATTAGTTACGCACTCAATGGTACGGGTGACGTTCGAGTGCATAGAGTTCCAGTCTATGTGGACGAGCTTAGCGGGTTCCGCTACTTCTTCGCGAAGCTGCCGATTCAGTATCTGGCCCATGACGACCGGATTAATCCCCGAAGTATCGGGGCCAACATTGGCAAGCTGGTCGAAGAGTTCCATCAAAAGCGGCCCCAGCTTCACGTTCCCTTGGCATGGGTATCTTCGACCATCGCTGCGCATGCTCGAGGAAGTCAGCCCAGTCCTGCATCATCTTAGCGCGGGCCGGCAAGTGCAGTGCGTAGTTGTAGGCGGCGCTCACGGCGTTCCTCTGGGTGTGCACTGTCTGGGAGGGAACTAAGCCGGACTCCTGCCGAAATTGCCGATGATTACGTTCGACTCGGTCACGATGCTATCTACATGGTCAGCCCACCACTGGAGCATCTGTTTCCGTTGGTCCGCGTACTCGGCTTTGTTGTACACGCCGCGCACTCCCTTGATGGTATGGTTGAGCGCCTTCTCGATCACGTCCGAAGGAAAGCC
>Ga0126381_100006459_pt1 | contig 12964 bp, 18 predicted proteins | sample PanSoiMetPlot_28_FD_96465 | JGI IMG/M metagenome (GOLD analysis project Ga0126381, IMG submission 96465) | Tropical forest soil microbial communities from Panama - MetaG Plot_28 | ecosystem: Environmental > Terrestrial > Soil > Tropical forest > Bulk soil | place: Panama | collected 2016-02-17
AGCGGCCGCCAGCGCGATTCCGTATATTTCAGCATTCTCGATACGGAGTGGCCCGAGGTGGGGCTGCAGCTGGAATCCAAGTTGCGAAAGAGTTCGGAATGGTCTGCCGGCTGATCCTTCTCGCTTCACCTCCGCCTGATCGTGAATTTCCGGTTAAAAATTGCCGTAAATAGCGAATCATTCTCCCGAGCGCTACAGGAACTTACTTCGGCGGCTGGCGCATCGCGGATACCACGGCTCCAAAATCACCAACTGAAGTCTTTCGCAGATTTCTGGGCAGAAATCGCCGGCCCCCTGAGGCTGTTTGGCACCGCCCAGGCCGGCATCCCGTGAGCACAATCCCCCACGATTACTGGCGCGAATCGTGGGAGTGGGCGCGATCCATGGCCTTTCCACCATTCGCTGGGAGTTGGGAGTCGTATTGCATGGGCTTGGATCCTTACCCTTCCCGCTTCCGCGCTTTGTCGCCGGCCTCGCGTTCTGGCTCATTCGGGCGTTCTATCCGGCTGCGTGAGGGCCCCTGGCAGACGAACCTGTGACAATTCCAGCGATCCCATTGTTACAATTTTCATAATGCAGTCCAACTCTCCATTTACCGACGTTCCTACCGCCATTGAGGAGATTCGTGCCGGGCGGATGATCGTGATCGTGGATGATGAAGATCGCGAGAATGAAGGTGACCTCATGCTCGCCGCCGAGAAGGTCACGCCCGAGTCGATCAATTTCATGGCCAAGTACGGCCGCGGCCTGGTGTGCCTGACGCTCACCGAAGAAAGGCTCGATCACCTGCGCATTCCGATGATGAGTGCCGAAAACACCTCGAAATACGGGACGGCATTTTGCGAAGCGATCGACGCACGCGAGGGAGTGACCACCGGCATCTCCGCATATGACCGCGCCCACACCATCCGGGTGGCGATTGATCCGGCCACTCGCCCCGCTGATCTCGCCCGTCCCGGCCACGTCTTCCCGCTTCGAGCGCGAAAAGGCGGAGTGCTGGTGCGAGCGGGCCAAACCGAGGCTTCCGTCGATCTTGCCCGCCTAGCCGACCTGATTCCTGCGGGAATCATCTGCGAGATCATGCGCGAAGACGGCACCATGGCGCGCGTTCCCGACCTGGTGGAGTTCTGCCACACGCACGGCCTGAAGATGCTCACGGTGGCGGAGTTGATCCGCTATCGCATGCAGCACGAGCGCTACGTGCATCGTGTCGGCGAGGCTCTGGTCAACACGCGCTACGGGGAGTTCCGGGTCATTGCCTACGAGAGCGATGTGGAAGGGGGAGAATCGCACCTGGCGTTAGTTCGGGGCGAAATTGGCAACGATGACACGCCCGTGCTGGTGCGAATGCATTCGCATTGCCTGATGGGCGACGTTTTCGGATCGGCAGCCTGCGAATGCCGCGCCACCCTCGAAGCCGCACTGGAGGCAATCGCCAGGGTGGGCCGAGGGGCCTTGATCTACCTGCATCAGACCACAAAAGGCTTTTCGGTTGAGAAAGTCGCAGAGGCAACCGCCATTGCCTTCCACAAGGATCGCGCCATGCCCAGCCTGCCCGAAAGCCAACGCAAGACGCAGCGGGAAATCGGGCTGGGAGCGCAGATTTTGTCCGACCTCGGCCTGCGCAAGATCCGGCTGCTGACCAATCACCCGCGCAGGTTGGCTGCGCTCGAAGGTTTCGATATCGAAGTCGTCAGCAATGTGCCGGTCGAGCTGCAGCGAATCTAGTTGCTAGGCTTGCTCGTCCCTTCTCGCCAGCGCACTGGCTAGAAACCAGCAACCCAAGAGACCAATTCGTTTAGAACGGCTTGCGAATCACAATTTCGCTGTCGTGGATAAAGAATTGAGCCGAACACGCGCCCGACCCACAGATAACAGCAAGCAATCCTGCGATCTGCTTGCGGGTAATCAGGCCCAGAGTGCCGCAATTCGGGCAGGAGAGCACGGCCCAGTAAGGATCTTCCTTCTCTCCGATGTGGCCGGCGTTTTCAAGCACAAAAATTGTGCCGGGCTGCATCTGCTCCGGGATCCATTCGCTCAGGATTTCGAGTTCAGCAACCATTCCACCCTCCTCGCGGGTTAAAGCACTGCTAAGAACCCAAATTCAACCTGCGTACTGAACGAAATTTCTCCGGAGCGCAGCGGCCGGGGCGTTTGCGCCCGTTCACGATCGCTCTCACGGCGCGAACCGTGTCGCTCAGACAGATCGCGAACATCGGCTGCCGTGAATTTTTGAGGAGATCGACAATCTGCTGCGCCGAAGTTTTTAGATAGAGCGTGTTCCCGTCGGTCAAGAGGTGATAATTCGAGGAGCCGCCAACAGTTTCCGCCAAACGCTTGCTGAATTCCTTTTGCAGGAAGCGAACTACCTTGCGCATGCGCTGTAGGGAGAAACCCTTGCGGCGAAGTTCACAGATGACAGCAACTTCCGTAAGGTCTTCGAAAGAATACAGGCGTCGATGTCCCTGGCGAGCCGGGACTACGATGCCGCGTTCGTCCCACCATTGCAACTGGCGGGCGGTAATGCCGGTGAGTCGGACCACTTCATTGGATGTGAATGAATCTTGCATGTCAGCCAGTAATTGTTTGAAACACAAATATTCCAAAATGTTTGAAACATTTTAGGCACGACTTGCCAGGATTCGATTGAGGAAAGTTGCCCCAGAGGTAACTAGGTAGCTACTAGGTACCCGGAGCGGCACCGGGGTCGGAGTAATACTCGGTTTCTGAAATAACAACCGGCTTGGTCGACAGTTCGGCGATCGACTTTCATCCTCTCCTCCGATCAATTCCGCCGCCAACAAAGTGCACGATTTCCAGCCGGTCACCTTCGGAAAGCGGCGTCTGTGTCCAGCGGTCGCGCGAAATCAAATCGCGGTTCAGTTCGACGGCTACCCGGTCCGGCTTCAGGCCGAGTTGCCCAATGAGATCGGACAGGGCCGTCAGTGCTCCGAATTCGCGCTCTTCTCCATTGATAATGAGTTTCATTTTGAGGTTTCGAACCTGCCTTCACTTCATCCCAACTCACCACAAATAGTAATGCCCATTTCGCCTGGCGATTTCCACCTCGATTCCAAACACTTCGGAAAGGCGTTCCGACCGAAGAGTATCCACTTTGCTGCCATCCGCAATGACGCGGCCCTTCGACATCAGCACAATGCGCTCGATTTCGGGAATGACATCGGAGAGATCGTGCGTGACCAGCACGATGCCAATTCCGGATCGAGCGAGCTGGCTCATGCTTTCGCGCAAAGCGCGGCGGGCAAAAAGGTCCAGAGAATTGCTGGGCTCATCGAAGAGCAGTGCCCTCGGACGGTGCACCAGGGCACGGGCAATGAGTACCCTGCGCGCCTCTCCCGATGACATTTCGCCTACCGGTCGGCCGGCTAAGTGCAGAACGTGAAGATCGGTGAGAGCGCCTTCGGCTTTCTCGATTTGCTCCGGCGTGATCAGGTGATTGGGATAGACGTCATTACTGCTGAAAAATCCCGAAAGCACAACATCACGGCCCACGGCTTCGCCCGTGCACCACGTCATCAGGTCGTTCGAAACAATTCCCAGCAGCGGGCGCAATTCAAAGACATTCCACGATTCCTCTCCGAGAATTGTGATTTTCGATCCCGGCCGCGAAACCGGATACAGCTCGCGAGTGATGGTCTTGATTAGGGTCGATTTTCCGCAGCCATTGGGTCCAAGAATGGCGACGTGTTCCCCGCTCTCGATACGCAGGTTGAAGTCGTCAAGCACAATCTTCTTTCCGCGCATGACTTGGAGATTCTCTAGTTCGAGCAGCGGAGGAGTCGGTCCAGACATGTCCCGAGTCTACTAGAACGATGGGCGGGTGCTTATCTCCTGACCCGGGTGAGGCATTCCGGGCCCTAAAGCCGTCAACCAGGAAGGTTACAAACCGTCAGGAAGTGAATCTGGCTCCGGATACCCGGGGCGCTATGCCTTAAGTTTTCTAAGTTGGAACTTCCGCGTAGCGGTACGACCTTCGGAGTTGACCTGGACCAGAACCGACGAGTCATAAAGGGATGACTCGTCCACCAGAAACAGCAGTTCGGCTTCGCCCGAACCGTCGGTTTCCACCTGCGCATAGAACGGATCGGCATCGACGCGAGCCAAACGCACGGTGAGACGAGCGCTGGCAATGCCCCGGCCGCCTTCGGTGGCCCGCAGCCTCATCGAGAGCTTTTCATCCGAGTGAATCGAATCTGAGTTGAGCCACTGGATCTCGACTTCTTTGATCGCAGCCAGTGCCTCGGAGTTCTCGCGGTTAATCAAGGCCTGCTCCAGGCGACCGGCGCGGATGGCATCGAGCACCAGGCGGTGCTGCTCGCGCAAAATCTGCTCCTTTTTCTGATCGGTGAAATCGGGGCTCTTCGCCTGCTCGGCATAAGGCGTGGCGCGCTTGCCGATGCAGCGCCCGCGCACGAAGACCTGCGTTTGCAAGAGCATCTCGCCTTCGCGAGCCTCGCTCTGCACGTGGTAGACAGTCTCCTCGTGCTTGATATCCGTGTTGAAGCCGAAAATCATGCGACAGACTAAATAGTTATCGAAAATCGCCGTCTGCGCATGATTACGAAAGTTTAGGACCTCGGGGTGCCATCCCCGCGGCGGCTTGAGTCCTCTGCTCGCAAGCGGCATCGACCAAGGAAGAGAAACGGCAAGGTTCGCGGTTAGATCCTTGTCTCGACGGTTTCGCCCCTCTCGACGAACGCCTGCGCCCAACCCAGGACCCGCTTCCAGCCTTCCCCATGTCGGCTAGCCTGCTCAACATTTCCGGCGAATCCGGAGTGGCGAATTCGCACCACCGTGCCGGTGCCGACTTTCTGGGGACCAGCGTGATGCAAACCATGGACCTCACGCGCTTCGAGTTCCCAGCGCACCACCGTTTCGGCGAGATTCGAGTAACTCGGCTTCCAAGTATGGACGAGCAAGCGAGGCGCATCCACCTCGAGGTATTCGCCTTCAACTTTGAATTCGACACCGTCAGCGCCGACGCCACGTGACAGCCATCTGCCACCCTTACGCACATCGGCATGCGACTCCAGGAGTCGATACAGTCCTTTCTGTCCCCACCACTGGGCGGACTGCTTGGGATCGGCAATGGCCTCAAAGACGCGAGCAGGCGGTGCCGCAATGAGGATCTCCGCCACCACCGCGTCGTTATCGGGGGTAATGAGTGCTGTCGCCATTCAGTCTCTCGTTTCGTAGGTTTCGCCGTTCTCGACAAAGGCTTTCAGCCAGTTCAGGGATACCCGCCAGCCCTCATGGTGACTCTGGGCTTGTTCCAAGTGGCCTGCGAACCCGGAATGGCGCACCCGCAACAGAGTGCCCGTTCCCACCTTGTGCGTGCCGCTGCCGTGCAAGCCATGAACCTCGCGCGGTTCCAACTCCCAACGCACGACGGTTTCGTACTCACCCACAAAATCCGCATTGCGCGTGTGCACGAGCAGACGCGGCGGATCAATCTCAAGATACTTTCCTTCGAGGTGAAAACGCTGGTCCTCACCGCGAATTCCCTCGTTGGTCCACTTGCCGCCGACGCGCAGGTCCGAAGTGGCGGCGGTCACGCGGAAGGGGACCGCGCCAGGGAATTCCGCAGAACCCGAAGATTTGATTCCCCACCACTGGGCCCTCTGCTTGGGATCGGTAATCGCCTCAAAAACGCGAGCCGGTGGAGCCGCGATGAAGACCTCCGCCAGAATCGTGTCGTGATCGGGAGTGATGCTTGCAGCGGCCATATTTCGGACCAAATTCTAAATCAAAACCGTGAAAGCCCTACCCTTGGAAAAGCGCGAAAGGTGGGGCAGCCGTCGTTTTCTTATTGGCCTCTTACTTCCTGTTCTCCATAGTCTCGCCGCGCCCAGCTGAACGGGCAGAGGCGCCCGTCAGCACAGAGAATCGGTGATCTGTGCTGCGGGCGCCTCTGCCGCCAGCCTTTGGTTTATGCTTTCGCTTTCCACAATGCAAAGTGGGCTCCGGTGGGATCCTGGAGCACGCTGAATTCGCCATAATTCTCGATCGGCGTAACATCCTGCATCACCGTCGCGCCGAGCGATTTGGCTTTCTTCGTGGCCGCCTGAACGTCGTCCACCAGCACGTAGGAGAGCCAGAACGACGGCGCACCCGGAACGGGATTTTTCATGATTCCGCCGCCAGTGCCTTCGCCGACGCGAATCATCGTATAATCGCTGCCCGGCATGTCTTCGAGTTTCCAGTCGAATAGCTTGCTGTAAAAATCCTTCGCTTTTTTCACATCGGTAGTGTTGAGTTCCACGTGACAGAATGGATTTGCCATCACACCCTCCTCAAGGGTTGTAATTATTTCAGCAAATGTCGGCTTGGTAAGTTTCATTTCTGTAAAAACTGCCTTTCGGAGGCGGACTGGGTCAGCTGCCCGTCCGCGGGATCACCCCTTCTTCTGTAAATCAAATTTTTGGACCACTTCTTTGCCGGGAGCTTGGAAGTGCCATTCCTCGATGTGACGGTTCGAATCAACGAACTTGAAAACGACGCTCGTCATGTGAGGCGTATCTCGAGAGGCTAGATTCGTGGCGTCAACGAAATCGAAGCGGATGCTTCTGCCGTCCGGCGAGAGCGTCGCCTGCATACGCGGCTGATTGCCGGCTTCGCAGTAATGGGTGAGCAGCAGACGGTCTCCGTCCATGTGGATCATGGAAATCATGTCATCCTGTTTGCCCTGCATTTGGTTTACGGTCTCGCTCATCACGGCTGAGCCGCCAGCGGTCAGGCGATAGGAGACCTGGATGAGATCACCCATCTGATTCTTTCCCTCCCAACTTCCGGCGAGCGACTTGATCAGGTCGAAAGATTTTTGGGATGGCGATTGCGCGAGCAGATTCAGCCCGCTCAGAAGGACTACGGAAAGAACTACGGTGCGTGCAGTTTTCATAGCATCCTCCAGTGAAATTTTTAGGGTTCCCAAAATTGCTCGAACTTTGCTGTTCCCGCAGGTTTTCAAGCCGGCAGACGAGTTTCAGAGGTCTCGTCCTTCTCGAGAAATGCCTGCAGCCAGGCGAGCAGCATCGGCCAGCCGCGGTAGCTCTGTGCCAGTTCCGGGTGCGCTGCCAGGCCGCTGTGCGTAATCGTGACCCGGGTCCCGTTTTGCGTTGCCGTCAGCTCCCATTGGACAGTGGTCTGGACGCTGCCCGTCCAAGTGGCGATCCATGTGTATCTCAAGCGGCGCGGCGAATCGATCTCGAGGAACTTGCCTTTGATCTGAAACGGTCCCCCGTCCCGGCCGACCCCAGCCATGCGCCACTCTCCGCCAACGCGAAGATCGGCTTCAAACGTCTCGCAAAGGTAGACACCTTTCTGCCCCCACCATGCAGGAACCTGCGCCGGATCGATCAGCGCCTGAAAGACTCGCTCAGGTTCTGCGGCAATATGAATTTCGCTGACGAGCGCGTCGGCACCGGTTGACACCGTCATTTCAACTTCTCCTTGTCTTCTGTGTTCTGGCTGGCTTCGCCTTCTGACAACTCTTTCGCGTACTCCGCCTCGACGAAGGCTTTCAGGTTCTCCAAACTGGCCGTCCAGAAACTTCGGTACTGCTCAAGCCAGGAATCCACTGCCCTTAGCGGCGTTGGATTGAGCTGATAAAGGCGGTGCCTCCCCTCCCTGCGCTCCTCAACCAGGTGCGCGCGTCGAAGAACTCGCAAGTGCTTGGATATCGCAGGCCGGGATACGGGAAAGGCCCGGGCAATCTCGCCAGCGGGACGTCTGCCCGCTCGCAGCAGGTCGAGCACGGCACGGCGCGTGGGATCGGCTAATGCCCCAAATGCCGCGTTCCCGCCCATCGGATCGGCACTCCCGAGGCTTGAATGTGTAACCGATCGGTGACGCATAATATGTAACCATACAGTTACATAAACTCCTTGTCAAGAGGTCCGTGAAAATTTTCTTTCTTGGACCGAACGAGGTCGTTCGGCTACGACTTGCCGGATGGGGTTCAGCGGTTATGCTGGTGTGCAACACTGGCCGGTTTAGGCCTGCTTTAACGATTCCGCCAAGGAGGAAGCGTGGAGTTTGTAATGTTCGAAGATGTGCAGGGACAGGAAGTCTTCGTCAACCCTACGCGGGTGATGTGGGTGCGGGAGTACGGGAATCAAAACACGGAAATCAGCTGCGGCGGCCACGACAAGTTCACGGTACGTCTCTCGCCGGCGCAGGCCGTAGCGGTGCTGGGTATTTCGGTGCGGTGACGTTTCGTTTCCCTCACGTTTGGGCGAGCGTCACGCAAGTACGCTAGGGCTTTACTCCGTTTCGCACCAGATCGAGGAACACGCGGTGAATGCGGGAATCGTCACTCAGCTCGGGGTGAAAAGTGGCAACCATCGTCTTCCCCTGCTGCACGACCACGGGATCCTTCCCTTCCGTCGCGAGCACTTCGACACCCGGTCCCACGCGCTCGATCTTGGGAGCGCGAATAAAGACCATTTCAATCGGAGAGTCCCGGAAAAGACCTTCGCGGATGGAACTGTCGATCTGGCGCCCATAAGCGTTGCGCCGAATCCCAATATCGATCGCACCCAACCCGGATTGCCGCGGGTTCTCTACTTCTTTGGCTAACAGAATCGCTCCGGCGCAAGTGCCAAAGCTAGGTTTGAGACGAACAAAATCCTTGAGCTTCTCAAATCCGGCTTGCCCCAAGAGTTTGAGGAAAGTGCTCGATTCCCCGCCGGGGATGACAAGACCGTCAATCTGACTGAGTTGCTCAGGCTTCTTGACGAGCACAACTCGGGCGCCGAGTTCCTCTAACCGGCGGCGATGCGCGTCGAAGTCCCCCTGCAGTGCCAAAACCCCAACCGTCACAGCCGCCTTTGGTTCCGCTTCGTGAATCGTTGACCGAGCACTGGACACGGTCTGATTCTAGCGGATTTGAAAAGAACGGAGATCCTCCAGACGCAACATAGCTATCGTTCAAGGATTCGTTTCAGCAGCAAGGCATTCTGCGCAGCGAAGCCAGACTGATCGTTATCAAAGTAGACAAAGATGTGCTGCAGCTCTGTGCGCCAGGTTCTGATCCGGCTCGCCCAGGTTTTGAGTTGCTCTTGGCTGTAGCTGCCCTGGTAAGCACGTCCGGGACCGTGCAAGCGCACATACGTAAACTCCGCGGTTATCTCCCGTGGAGACTGGAATCCTGCCAGCTCGAAAATGCAGAATGCCGCATTGTGGCGCCGTAGGGCTTCGTAGACCGGCGGCGCGTTCCATGTGGGGTTGCGAAACTCGAAAACATAGCGACGCCTTCTGGGGAGCGTGGCCAGAAACTGTTCCAATCTCTCCATGTTGAGTTTCCAGCCTGGCGGCAGCTGAAACAGGATGGGCCCGAGCCGCCGCCCCAATCGCGTTATTTGAGAGAAAAACTTCTCGCTGCTTTGTTCCGGGTCTTTCAGTTTGCGGTTATGAGTAATGTAGCGGCTGGCTTTCACCGCAAAGCAGAATTCTCGGGGAGTTTCGCGGCACCACCCAGCGAGCGCTTCCGTCGTTGGAAGTCGGTAGAAGCTGTTGTTGATCTCCACGGTATCGAAATGCTGCGTGTACCAGCGAAGCATCCTGGCGCCCGACAGGTCCTTGGGATAAAACGGACCGCGCCAGTGGCCATAGTGCCAACCCGAGGTGCCAATATGAACCAACCCCGGCGGCACGGGACTCTTTGTTTTCATGCGGGCCTCGTGGATCAAAATCGAAGAATCGGGCCGAAGGTGAAGCGAAGATTGTTGTGCGCGCCCGAATTGAAGTAAATCTCATCGCCGAATTCCAAGCGCAGCCCGACTGGGCCAATCGCCGCCTCAATTCCACCGCCCGGGTAAATGGCGGGGTTCAGGTTCGACGTTCGCAATCCGAGGATTGCGCTCACTACATTGCTATAGGGCAGCAGGCTCGGACTGAGGCGAAAATCCATGAATCCGGCTTTGATCGTCGCGAACGGACGAAACCGTCCGTGGGGTTGAAACTTAGGCCCAAAGAGCAAGTGGGTAACTCCCACAGAGGTATGCTCAAGAGCAGCAACGTCTCCGGTCACGAGATTAACGTAGGCTTCGTCGAAATTCACTCCGTAGTCGTAAGCCAACTCGCCTTCTAGCGTGATATTGCGATAAAGGCGGTAGCCGAAGCGTGCACCTAACCCAAGGTTGGTAGTCTGGGTTTGAGAGATGCCAACGTAATCGAGAAATACGCCGGCTTCCATCCGCTTCTGAGCCGGCAGCGAAGGTGGCCCAAGTAGCGCGATCGCAGCCAGCGCGGCAAGCTTTCTCATGTGCGCACGTCGCGATGCGTACGATGAGCCGTCGGCAAAGCGGGTTGTTACAAGCAGCTGAAAGAGGCTCAGGAGCTATGGCCGGCGCACTGCATGACGCCCAGAAACTTGCTCCACGGGCCGACTGCTTGCCGATACTGGTGCGCCATGATTCGCGAGATCTGGTGCATATGGGTCAGATCGTGAGCGGCCCAGGTTGCGAGCAACTCTGCGAGCGTCACGCTTCCCAGAGCCGGGTGGAGGCCACGGCGCTCCATATCCTCCGGCCGCAATTTCAGAGCCCGTAGTTCATCTAGATTTTTCGCACGCAATCGGGCGAATTCGTCCAATAGCTCGGGCAAGGGTTTGCCCTGGCTCTCCCGATTTTGCGCAAGCCGGTCGAAAGGTTCGAATGAGCGCGTTTCGCCGAACTCCAGAATCCGTCTCACCCGCGGCATCCAATCCGTGCGCTCACCATGGATCAGATGACCCACGACGTCGTACGCGCTCCATGTGTTTCCGCCTTCGTTCTCGCGCGTCCAGGCGTCCGGCAACTCCCGCAGCAATGCGTTGAGAGTCGCGGGGGTGCGCGCCAGTAGCGATAGGGTGTGTTGCAGCTCCTGTTGCATTTCTTCGACCTTGATTCCCGGTTGGCGAGCTTAGTCTACCTCTTGCGACTGCTTGCCGGTGATGCCGTTGATTCCCGCACCACAAGATGCGTCGGAAGCACGACGTGTTCACGCGGTTGTCGTTTCGGATCCCGGATGCGTTTCAAAATAGCTTTTGCCGCCGCGGCTCCGAGTTCGGCCGCTGGTTGCCGCACCATGGTGACAGGAGGATTCAGCAGGCCGGCGCACTCGAAATCGTCAAACCCAATTAGGGAAACCTGTTGCGGACAGACGAGATGGAGATCACGAAGAGCAGCCAGAGTCCCCATAGTCATTTGATTATTACAAACCAACACTGCGGTAGGGCTGTGCGGCAGTTTAAAGAGTTCTAGCGCTCGCCAGTACCCCGAATCCTCACGATTGTCGCCCTGGCGGATGTACTTGACGTCGCTTGCAAGCCCTTGTGCCCGCAGAGCCCGCTTGTATCCCCGTAAGCGGTCTGCCGCGTTGAGTAGATTCAGAGGTTCAGTGATGATGCCGATGCGGCGATGGCCAAGATCAAGCAGATGTGCAGTAGCTTCATAGGCGGCCCGGGTGTTGTCGACTAGGACTGTGTCAAGTTGCACTTCCAGCGGGCTCCGATCCACATAAACTAGAGGTGTTCCTCGCAGTAGCCCCGGCGTTGCTGCGATCTGCTCGTCGGTGGCGAAGCTGGGAACGAGAATGACACCATCCGTAGTTTTGCCTGAGAATAAGCCCAGGTAGTCCTTTTGGCGCTGCCAGTCTTCCCGGGAGTCCGCCACAATCAATCGGTAACCGGCGGAGGATAGATAGTCTTCTGCGCCGCGCATCAGGTGAGCATAAAACGTATTTCGGAAGTCTGGGACGATCAGCCCTATCGTGCAAGTTTCGCGCCGACGGAGACTGCGTGCGATTTGATCGGGATGGTAATCAGCTTCACGCAGCGCCTCTTCGATCCTCGCGCGCATGGCGGCGCTTACATATCCCCGATTATTGACTACCGCAGAAACAGTCGAGATGCTGACCCCGAGGTCACGAGCTATCTGGGTGATGGTGGCCATGTGGAGAGAACGGTCAAGGAACGATTCGCGAATGCTCCTCTTTCGTTTACTGGAAATAGACGGGCCCTGTCAAAAATTCGTCAGATGAATGCCTGATGAATGGCTGATGAACAAGTCACAGGATCCGGTCCCGAATTGGGCTTTTTTTCAACACTTGCATAAATTAGCTTGACAACACAACTCGACCCGAGCTAAACACGTATCGAAACGTTTCGACATCGTCGAGACTTTTCGCACTTTTCATCTGGTAAAAGGTTTCCCACGATTTCTCGCAGTCGGGGCGAAGGAGTCTCCGAATGCTTGGGGGGCGTATGCGTCTATTCAGAAGCCAAATTAGCGGTATTTCGTTTCGAGTCTATTTCCTATTAGCTCTAGCCTCCTTAGGCTTATTCTTGGTCGGCACAGCTTGGGCGGGGGTAACCGGCAGCATCTCAGGCGTGTTACGCGATTCCAGCGGGGCGGTAGTCCCTGGGGTCCAGGTAGTCGCGCATAATACTGAGACCGGACTTCAGTGGAGCACGTCGACAGACGACAAGGGCTTCTATTCCTTTCAGGCGCTGCCCGTTGGAACCTACGACATCGAGGCCAACAGAACCGGGTTTAAGGGATACCGGCAATCGGGCATAGTCGTAAACGTTAACTCCTCCATTGCCGTGGATGTGACCTTGCAGGCGGGGGCGGTCGTGGAAAATGTCACCGTCACCAGCAATGCGGTCCACGTGGAAGAGACCAGCACGCAAATGGGTGAGGTGATTGACGGCCAGAAGATAACAGAAGTGCCTTTGTTAACTCGCAGCTTCACCGACCTGCTGGCGCTGCAGCCCGGAGTTGTACCGGTAGCTTCGGGACTGTCCGGGGGCACGAGTGGAACATTCGTGTCCCTTGGGTTCGCGATTAACTTGGTTTCGGGCGATCTTAACGCTGGCAATCTTTCCGTCAACGGCATGCGGGAAGCTTCGAACGGCTTCTTGTTGAACGGAGCCGTCGTCGAGGAAACGGCCGTCCATGGC
>Ga0126381_100006461_pt1 | contig 12962 bp, 13 predicted proteins | sample PanSoiMetPlot_28_FD_96465 | JGI IMG/M metagenome (GOLD analysis project Ga0126381, IMG submission 96465) | Tropical forest soil microbial communities from Panama - MetaG Plot_28 | ecosystem: Environmental > Terrestrial > Soil > Tropical forest > Bulk soil | place: Panama | collected 2016-02-17
ATCGACAACCGTGACCTGCCTGTACTGACCGTCATAGGTTGCGTAGTAATATACTGTGGCCGGCTCGCCATCATAATCCGTATCTTCTGTAGATGCCGGTGTCGGATAATAGTAGACGACCAGGTCCAGCGGCATCCCCACGACGATATTGCCCGAGCAAATGTCGTCGTACCACGCCCAGCAAAGGCCGGCTGGCCAGCCTAGAACGATGAGGTGATCACAATACGAGTGGGCGCCCCAGAAGTTGCCACGCCAGTAGTAACCACCGTGTTCAAACCAGTATCCTCGATGCGGATCAGACTGGGCTGAAAATACTGCTCCGTGTGTCGACCACTGGCGGTTATTAATCTCGGTAAGTCTGTGGCTCATCAATCCCTGCGCAGACGCTCTAGTCAGAGAATGATTAAATGCGGTGGCTTTCGTTGCACTGCTTATTCTAGTCTGCAGGTTCCGCTTGCCCGGCTCCCGAGTATTATTTCGCTCTTGAGTCTTTGCCGTTTCATGATTGCGCCCCTCCCGGGAAGTGTTGTTCCGTTCATAGAGGCTGGCGCGCGAATTAGGAGAAGCGCCCTTCCTTAGCTCAGGAGAGCCGTTGCGCGCTTCGGAGCTGCTTATGCGCGTATGCTCCGTCTTGGCGGCTACATTAGTGCGGGACTCCGCCCGGTGTGAAGTCGCGTTGTTGGTGGAAGTATTATGCGACTTGCTGGTTTGATGCGAAACCACGTCATGATGCGAGGTAGCGTTCTCATGAGAAACCGCGATTTTGTTCGCGTGGTACGCGTTTTGGTGAGAGCTCTGTCCGGCTTGATGGGAGCTAACGTTCTTCGGTGCGCTGGCAACGTGGTTCCCGCCTTGGCGCACAGTCGGGGCTCTGCTAACAGCGCCTCCATGTGAGCCGCCTTGGTGTGAACCGCCTTCGTGCGAACTAGGAGCTTTGTTGCCGCCGCCTTTACCTTTATTATTATGATCAGGCTGTTCGGCCAATGCCGAGAACAGAGGTAAGCAACCGATGCTCGCAACTGCGATGAGGACGGTCCACCGTCGAACATTGCCGGCAGAGCGGATGCGCTCCGTAGGCGATAACGTTTTCATAAGGACCTTTCGGAATTTTTGCTAAATGGTTCGGTTCGCTCATTGGACCGGGAGTCCAAGAGCATAAGATACCTATTTGGTTAACTAAATATTTGGACGGTGGAGTATCCGTTTGTATTCAGGCCGTGAATTGGGGCTAGCAAGGTAGACCTTAGATAAATAACCTCGAGTCGTCCCAGAATTTAGGGCGCTTTTCGCGAGCTTACTCGGGGTTTGCATCTAATTTCGGCCATCGAGATGAAGAAGCGCTACAGCCGGTTACGACTCACAAATGCGCATGCATTTTTGAACGATGCGAGCTATGCAGACAGATCCGGCTAAGCCATCACCTTTCCGCCCTTGCCCAGATGAAAAAGAAAAATTTTGGATTCAGCTTTCTCCTGTTGATGTTGTCCGTGTCCGGCGCACTCGGACAGAGTGCATCGCCTTCGACCAGCGCTAAGCCGGTTGTCGCAGCGACTCCGACGGCATCGGGCATTCCATCGCCGGCGGCTTCGCCTGTTGTAAGAGTCAGAATTGTGGTTCACTGCGATGAAGCTGCTATCCGAACCTTGGTGGAAAACTCACTTCGAGCTGTATTAGCCAAGTCGAAAGATGTGACGGTGCTAAACGGTCCGGGCAGCGCGTCGCTGATCATTGGGGTAAAACTCGTTCCGGTGACAGGCGCTAAAACGAAGTCGCCGCTATATGCCATGGAATTTTTGCTATTGGACACACCCGCCCTATTCAACGCCTTAGAGACCGTAGGCCTAAATCGACAACAAATTTATACGCTGCTGGTCGCCAACGAGTTGCAACCAATCCGGGAAGAAAACATTCTGGCAGTGGTATCTAAGGACGCGATACCGGCAAAGATGCAAAGTCTCCTTCCCGAAATCGAAACGCGGGGTGTGCAGCGAGCCCGGCTGGCCATGACTTTGAATCAACAGCGAAAGACAGGCACACAGCTGGACACGGGTACAGTGCGCGAAGATGCTCAGTAACCTTTTGTGTGAGAAGTCAGACGTGATTGGTGAGAGGTGAGACGTGGAAGGTCTCGTGGCTGGCTGCATTGCCTGTCCGCACAACCGGTGAATGCTCGCGCAGCGAATATTGGGTAAATCCCTGGATATGACCCGACTAACGATCGCCGAGGCTCCGGAACAAGAATTTTCGATACGCGGAAGAAACGTCACAACCGATGCAGACGACGAAGGACTCATCTTTTACGACGACGTGACTAAGGTGCAGGTCTTACCGGACGAGCACCGTTTCACCATTCAGGTTGTTACTCCAGATCTAGAAGTCGATATGGACTTTCCTGACGCGGACAGTGTCAGAGATGCCTTGGGACATTTCGAGGCGAAAAAAGTGGCGGAAGTGAGCTCAGCCGCACCCGGCTCTGTTCGGATTCTGCCGCTTGAGCCGGAACCAAGCAGTGAAGATCCCGGAACGGCAGCAATGGAACCGGCCGCGGTCGAACCCGTGGCATCAACGACTCCCGGTGATGTCCTCATCGTCCCGGACTCGGATAACGTTTTAGAACAGATTCCTTCACGGCCCGATGAACGACCCAGGGAGAACCTGCCGGACACACAAAAGCGCAGGAAACCTTCGGTTTAATCATTGGCTGGCACCCTCGATTTCGGCTAAGTCTAACCGCTCAATTTTGCCTTCGTTACCGCAACTTCTGTTTTACATCTCGAAGGTTAATCGGTTGACGAACGCACCGACTCAGTCAAAATGTTTTGGGCTCGTCGATCTCCTGCGAGTTATGAAAAAGATCGAAGCGATTATAAAACCCTTCAAGTTAGGGGACGTTAGGGAAGCCTTGATCGACATAGGCGTCGAAGGGGTTACCGTCACCGAAGTAAAGATGTTAGGTCGGCATGCCGATCATACGGGCATGTCTCGCAGCGGTGAATACATCAGCGAATTTTTGCCGAAGCTTAAATTTGAAGTCGTGGTTGCCGACAACCGTGTCAACCGTACGATTCGCGCTATTGTTGGCAAAGCCCGTACAGGACGAATTAACGACGGTAAGGTGTTCGTTGTACCGGTTCAACAGGCGATTCGCATAAGGACCGGAGAACGCGGGGAGGCTGCTGTTTGATGCTATCCAGGAGGCTCTGAACTACGCGGGAAGAGTCGCCGAAGATGCCCTTCCGTATGCTCATGACCATTATGATCCTCAGAGAGGATCAGCTTAATCTGATTGTTCTGGAGATGAGTGTCGCCGTTTTTTGAATCTTCGCCGTTCTCGCACTCTATGTGTACTCTCTCGGGTGCGACGGCTTGAATTCGATAGATAGTCATTCTGGCAGCTTCCGCATCCAATAGGTTAACGCGTCGCAAGAATGTTTTGACGAAAAGGAGATCGCACCATCTTAGCGAGGCGCGTCGATCTTGGCGTAGCAATCGTTACCGTTCACGTCCGAGAATACCCTGCATTTGCCGCGTTTCAGGTCTAGTTTAACACTTTTGGGGATCCGGCGAAGTTGGCGCCATCGTCCCTCTTCTGTCGTCCAAGTCTGGGTCTCTTCGATCCAGGTGTATAAGCGAAAATGTGGGTATCCGTTCATGGCTCCTGTGTCCTTTCAACTTAGTTCGTTTTTGCGTTGAGTTAGGGATTTGTACCCACCACGCGGTCGGAACAACGAGCCGTTTCTTCACTGGCCGCGAGCCTCAATCTCAGCGCTCGCTGGCATCATTTAAACACCGAAAAGAAAGAGGCGTATCAGAGCCGTTATACCGGCGCATTCGATCGGAAGCACAAAAAGAAAGACCTCCGCGACCGCGACCCAGAACACAACACGCCAGAACATCGTTTCCGGGAAAAAATACTATAACAAGATCCTGACCCACACAATACAAATCGTGCCGATTTTGTCACATTTACGTGGGTTGCCCAAATCTGGATTTGCTTTGCGAAAAATTTTTGAAGGGCACCTCGACGATGTCCGTCTATGAATCATTGATAGGAAGCGTCTATTGAATGGCACGAATGCCCGTTCATGGAATGACCAATGTGCTCGTCGCCTCGGCGATGCTGGTAGCCTTTGTATCGCAAGCCGATGATCTCCAGGTTCTCAAAGCGGCGGCCGGGCGTTTTGCCGTTGCTATAAGAGCGGTCCTCGATCTCCCGATGGCTGCAGATTGTTCTGAAATCAGTTCTAAAGCCTGTGAGTACACCGCTGCTAAAGTCGCTTATTACAGGGCGGCTCGCCAGGCAATGCCCTTTTTGATTCAGATGGCTAAGGGTGAAAAGACAGATGCCCGATACGGGGAAGATTTGATCGAGCTCTTCTTTGGTTCTGGCGAAGAGGACGATGAACAAGCAACCGTCATGTTGTTGTCAAAGCTCCGTGGCTGTGAGGACTTCGATCAACGCTGCCAGGAGCGGGAAGCCGTAGAAGATGCAGAGAAAATTGCCGAGCAATTCTTAAAGGATTTCGGGCAATTGGCAGGTGTTTAAAAGGAGCCTAAAGCTCGGCCACACCGTACAGTAGAGAACGAACCTCATCGGAGGATAGGCCGCGGCCAAACTTCGTCGTTGCTTCCATCAGTTTCTTTTCAAAGTCGGAACTTAGAGTCCTGACAATCTCTCTGAGTGTATGGATTCGACCGTGGAGCTGCTCACGACTCTCTAGGCTTAGATCTTGCATTTCTACGCCTTGCATGATTTCTAGAGCGACTTCGCAGTTTAGCCTTATTCGCTCCAAGATCTGTTCAAGCTCGTTGTTAGCTCGGGGTAAGATATTCGTCTCGGGGTTCGGCATTTTTATCGAAGGAGCCAGCGAGGACTTCGCAAAACTCGCTGGCCCGTGCTGTTCGCGGTGTAAGAAACCGAAGGATCGGACCAGGAAGGCAACGGTTCCCCCACTTAATTAGTATTCGATGAAAGATGCAGGGTTGGTCTTATGATTGTGACAAACGCGTCACAATTCCCCTGCGAATGGTCTCTTAGTTGTGGACTGCGTTTCGCGCACCAAGAATACATGGACTGCGCAGCAGGAGCCGTTTCCCAGTCACGGCCTCCAGCTAACGTTGCATCCAATAACGGCTGCGTCGTCGAACTCTATATGTAGGCGGTGTGGCTTCATTTTCTAAAACTCGTTGGTTGTGGGGTCGCGCCGTCTGCAACATTCTAAGAGAGCATCAGCCGGCGGGCCTCTGTAGGCTCGCCGGTCTTATAGGTTTGCAGTTGCCGGAGAGAGACCATCGCCAGAATTCAGAATTTCCTTAAGCGAGGTCCACGGCGATGCCGAAGATTCAGGTCTCGAGGTTCATGCTGGACCGGTCCGAATCCTGTCTTCTTCTGATCCTTCTATTTCTATGACCGTGATCGAGGATTTGGTTAACTGGAGATCCGCCGCCGCCCGGGAGGCTTCGTAAAACACGTCATCAATGCTGCGACCGTGTCTGATGTACTGACCTGGCGGTAGGCGCACTTTTTTCTTTGTAGTGTCGCTCTCTTCAGCCTGGTTAACTTCGTCGAAGAAGAAGACCGCCTCAAAGGGATTCAGATTCTTCCGAAGACGATCGTACAGATAACTGCGCGGCTTCTCGAGGACGATGCAAACGATGAACGCTTTTTGCGCTGAATTGCTCGATTTACTGGTTCGAGCGGGGGACATAACTTGTCATTTTTCGCTAAATAAAACCCACCAGCCCACCAGGAGGCGAGCCGTACTATATGACACTGCGATCTTAATGGACCTCGGCCAGGCTATTGATTTCGAGAGGATGGGGCAAGCAATCCAGCATTAACATTTGGCAATGTTGCTTAGATTAGCAGCAGGCGAGCGACCGACCTCGGCGTGGAGGCGGGGGCGGGAATCGAACCCGCGAATAGAGGTTTTGCAGACCTCGGCCTTACCACTTGGCTACCCCGCCGGAGAAAGAATTCCCAGCATCGCCCTTAATTCTTCGGTGTCAACTTGCAAGGAAAAGGAGTTCGAGGAGTCCAAGGAGTTGCAGGAGTTCAGAATGCGAGAGCAGACGCTCCACCTGCCTCGGAGAAACTCCGATTAGTCTCTCTATTCCAGCTTCGCTATGCGATTCCCGTTCATCTCGACTTTAAGCAGATCCGGAGACCAGCCCTTTTTGAGAGCTTTCCAGACTTCAGGAAAATCACGCTTCATTATTTCAACATCATGGAGACCGTGTTCGTCGCAGAGCTGGAGCTTGGCCGACGCCTTGTATACGCGGGTCGAACCAATGCTTCGGGCGAGCCCGGCAGGTTGATTGGTAGCGGCGCGGTCCAGGACCAGATAGGAAAACGCCACTGTGCGGTGATCGATCTCAAGTTGTTTAGCGAACTCGGCCCACTCTGCGCTCATGAACGTTTCGCCGGGTGGACGAGTGAAGAAGTGGCACCAGTGGAGGTGATTCTCCGGCGCTAACATGCCGCAATGTTGCCGGTGGGTACATGGCGCAATCACCGGCCAATCTAATCGCTCCCGCCAGAGCACGAGTTTCTTACTAAGCGTTGCGCTGCCACCTTCTACCCAGATAAGACTCGATGCGCGCCCGATGACCGTCGCCAGTAACTCTTCCGATCTGTCGTCCAGCTCACCCAAAACGTGGCTAAGGAGCAGGCAAAACGGTTCGCTATCGGGTATGCCGCTCCGGACCGAAACAGATGGGAATTTGGTGCGGACGATCTTAGCGGCATAACGCTCGGCGTGCGGGGATAAATCGGCCAGGTATGCGCATTCGAGGTTTGGGAAAGCCTCCAGGACTTTTCGCGAAGCCACACCCGAACCACAGCCCCAATCTAGAAACAGGTTTTCTTGCGGTTGCCAACGTAGAGAACGCAACTGAGAAATTACCGCATCCCAGCGCCAGCCGATCCGCACCGCCAGGGTTTGATCGTATAACTCTACGGTTTGCTCTGAATCCCAATAACTCGCGTGATTGGGTTGGGCGCTGAGGAAGAACTGCCGTAGTTCTCGCAGCTTTTGCCATTGATGGCCGGAAAGTTTCATTCGGTCGGTTTATATTCGTCCTGCTTCTACGCAGGCTCGTCAACCCAACCTGGAACTTGCGATACGTGGCGTCGGTGGCGGTCCATAGGCGTCGACTTGAGCGACGATGCAACAGGTGACGCGCAACTACGACCCATTGCGGAAGGGAGCCGCATTAGACAGGTTGCTTCCTTGGACCGCGAATAGGACTTATCGTGAAGCAGACCCAAACGCGTGTACTGCCGCGGCTCCCTGGGCGAGTGGAACGACTGGGAGACGTTTTCGACCCCAGCGTTCGAATGTGCGTTGATGCCCAGGGCGTCGCATCTTACTAAACGCCATAGCAGCACACGGTTTGTCTGCGGCGATATCCGATAGACCTGAAAACACGGAATGCAACGCCCCTGCTATGGTGCGAGCCCGCCGGAATGTTACCGGAGCGCGGATGCGGCCGGCCCGGTGAGCAGCGTCCCCAGCCGTTGATTCTGAATTCCGAACTGGTGTTGAAACTCGAGGGCTCGCTCCACGAGATCCTCACTAGGACCAGGTTTGTGAGTTCTTGATGCCACAATGAGCAAGTTCTTGGCGGTGTGTTCTGTGCCGACAAATTCTTGAACCCGGGTCTGGTAACCCCACGCTTCCAAATAAAGGCAGCGAAGCGTATCGGTCACGGTCTCGGTCATCCGGTCGACCTGAACACCGTGCCGGAACAATGGTTCTAAGCCGGCCGGCGCGGCTAACTGGGGCCGGAGCTCGTGTTGGCAACAGGGTGAAACGACGATCCAACGGCATTCCTCCTGGATCCCTCGGTAGATGGCGTCATCAGTAGCAGTATCGCAGGCATGTAACGCGATCAAAATGTCAATCGGCTTTACCTCGACATCGTTAATCTCACCTTGGGTAAACCGGATGCTGTTGTCTCCAAGTTGGCCGGCGATGGCGTTCGCCGAGTCTACTAAGGGGCCGCGTTTCTCCACACCCACGGTCGTGGGGTTTTTGCCGTTTTCGCGAAGAAATTGGTGCAGCGCAAACGTGAGATAACCCTTTCCGCAGCCCATATCGACAATGTGTAGGGTTTCGCCCGGACTGACCGCTTTCAAGATCGGCGATAATGCCTCGATGAAATGATGTACCTGACGGTATTTATTCCCCATCTGCGCCCGAGGACGGCCTTCGGAATCAATGACACCAAGCAATTCCAACGCTCGCTCGTCTCTAAGCAGTCGCGTCTTTTCGCGATCATGGGCACGGCTCGTTGCCGGTATTGAAGGCGAATCCTGTGAAAACAAACGCGGCTGGCTGCGCCGGCCGAATAACAATTGTTGTCTGCCTTTGCTGGTTAGCAAGGTTGCCGACCGGCAGGTTGAGCCCAGCCAACCTATTATTATCTCAATTCCTTCCGGGATCGGGCTGTTCTTAGTGATGTCTTGATTCGGGTACCGGTAAACGAATGATAAATGTGGCCCCGTTTTTAGATCGACTATTCGAACATAGACATGTTGAACGGCGGCTAGTTCGTTCTGGAATTTTCCCAGCGTCAACTTTTGGAAAGTCTGATCACCGATCGAGTCCCTAATCGCGGAGACCAACTGTTCAACCGGATCCGTCATCTTGCACAACTTCTAACGGGCACTTCGGAAGCGCTTGCAGAAAAGAGCGACCGTACGCTCTAGTCAAAATCCGGTTATCCAAAATCACCACGATCCCTTTGTCGGAATTCGCCCGGATCAAACGGCCAACTCCTTGTCGCAGCTTCAAGATCGCTTCCGGTAACGAATATTCGGAGAACGGGTCGCCACCGTTTGCCTGGATATGTTCCAATTTCGCTTCGATCAAAGGATGATCGGGAACTGCGAATGGTAGCCGGGTAATAGTAACGTTGGACAATGCTTCACCCGGGACATCGACACCGGTCCAAAAGCTATCGGTCCCGAAGAGCACCCCGTTGCCGCACTGCTTAAATTCCTCAAGCATGCGTGATCGGGAAAGCCCCTGGCCTTGCACAAAAAAAGTGTAACGTCTTTGCAACTCACTTTCCATGCGCTCGGCTAGCGAGGACATGGTTCGATAACTGGTGAAGAGCACAAAGGCTCGTCCTTGCGACAGCTCCAAAAAATGCCGGATCCAACGTTCAAGCGCGTCTTCGTAACCCTTGTCGCCCGGTTCGGGCATCTTTTTGACCGCATAGATTCGCATTTGTCGTTCGTAATCGAACGGACTCCCGATTTGCACGGCCTGGACCTCAAACGCGCCGATCCGGTTTCGAAAATACGCTAAGTCAGGTCGGCCGACCGACAGAGTGGCGCTGGTCATCACGCAAAGGCGATCTTCGGCGAACAGGAGCCGATTCAAGATTGCGGAGATATCCACTGGCGAGGCGTTAAGCGACAGAAACTGCCCGGTCTTGCCAGTGCGTTCCACCCAATAGACATGCTCCTCCGGCTTTTGCTCGAGAAAATCGGTGACCGCAAATCGAATATCCCGGAGCTTTCGCCCAATATCTTGCAGCTCGCTCTTAAGGATCTCATCTTCCGTCGCCCGTACTGAAGAAACGACCGCATTCTGAACTCGAGCTAAAGCATTTCCGATGGTGTCAGGGACAAGCTCCGGGGTACGTACCCGGAATTCACGTCCTTTCGCAAAGTCACAGCGAGCATCGACTGCTTGAAAGAATCGATCTACCTGTTCGACGGTTTCTGTTGTCTCGCGAACCGCGTCGCCATCTCGCAAGACGGTAAACAATCCTTTGCGAGTTTTCGGGTTATAGAGCCGGTAAAGAAGCTGGCGGAGGCCGTACTGTGATACCCCCAGGCCGACTTGTTTGGCCGCGACTCCTTCCAGCGTGTGAGCTTCGTCAAAAATGGCGAAGTCATTTGCAAAAAGGTACCCGTTTCCGCGGTTCACCAGGTCGCCTACGGCCTCTAAGTAAAGAAAGAATAAGGTGTGATTAACGACAATAACATCGGCCGTGAGTAGCTTCTTCCGAGCTTCCTGATAAAAGCACTTCCCATCTCCGCTACAGGTTTTCGGCGTGCACAGGTGGGGTTCGCTGCAGATCTGGAGCCACAGTTCCGGGTCCGGTTCCGCGTCCAGCTCACTCAAAGTGCCTTCCTTGGTGGTCCGCGCCCAATCTTTAATTCGCAACAGCTCTTCTTGTTGGCTGGAAGTGAATAAGTCCGCGCTATTTTGCAGGGCGCGCTGCAGACGATTGGGACAAAGGTAATTTTGCCGGCCTTTCATCAGAGTCGCCTCGAAAGGCCGGTCAATCAATTTGCGAACCGCGGGGATATCTTTATTGAGCAGCTGTTCTTGCAGGTTGATCGTATGGGTAGAAACGATCACTTTGCGGCGATTCTCGAGGCCGAAAATTATCGAGGGCACCAGGTAAGCCAATGATTTGCCGACCCCGGTGCCGGCTTCAACCACTAGATGCTGGTTCTCTCGCAGAGCTCGAGCGATCGACTCGGCCATCTGCTGTTGCTCAGGCCGATATTCGAACTTCGGTTGCTGAGACAAAACGCCGGTGCGGCCGAACGTTTCCCGGATCGAGCCCTCAAATTCATTGTCAAAATCTTCCCGTAAAGCGATCACGACCGGCGAATTTAGTCTAAGAGGCAGATAATCGCGTGGAGAGGCTCCGGTTGCAAGGCGGGGATGGTAGGGCGAAAAACTCGGCGCGCCGAAGACATAGCTAGCCGTTTAGATGTTCTCGCGCCGGTTTTGAGCCGTGGTTTGGGCGTGATTGGGCTCGAGGATATTTGGTTGTGTTGATTGTGAACGCAATTAACCGACCGAATAGACGCGTCGGCCTGCCAGAATTCTGAGGTCGTACCTAATCGAGCGCGGACGTTCGTGGCGACACGGAACGGCTCAAAACCGGCGCGGGCACTCCCAACCAGCAAAAATGTCCTCGGCGCGCCGAGTTTTTCGCCCTACCAGGCCTCCCTTGATCTCCTCGAACTCCTCCCTATTTTACCCCAGTGTTTTTCGGCATCTTAGATCGGTATCTCCTCAAGAACTTTTTATTGTTCTTTTTCTACTCGATCTTCGGGATCCTTGGCATTTGGCTGGTCTACCAGCTCGGCGTCGAGGGTCCCAGGTTTCTGGAATTGCACCTCTCAGCGCGGGTCATCACGCTGTATTACCTAGCGCAAGTCCCCTACATGCTAGTCCTTTGGATGCCGCTCGCCGTCTTGCTCGGTTTGCTCTACGTGCTGACCAGGATGTCACGGCGTAACGAGATTGTGGCGATGCTAGGAGCCGGGAGAAGTGTGCCCAGGGTGTTACTACCTTTGATCGTCTTTGGGTTGGTCCTGACCGGCGTCTGTGGATATCTGAATTATGAGTTGGCACCGACGGGGTATTACGTGATGAACAACCGGATGGACGAAGTGTCCAAGGGGCATTCCAAGATCACGTATTTGGATGGACACGTCTACGTTAATCGGAGACAGCATCGCATCTGGTTTGTCCAACTGCTGAACACCAAGACGCGCGAGGTTAAAGGCGTGGAGATTACCCAGCAGGACGCGAACGAGGTGATTCAATGGATCGCGTACGCCAAATCGGCGGTTCACAGCGGGCGCAACTGGACGTTGTACGATGGTAAGGTCTCATACGTAGATTCCGAGGGAAATGTCACGGATGAAGAGTTCTTCGACAAAAAGGAAGAAACAGATTGGTCAGAAACGATTTGGCAGTTAGGCAGCTCAGCGCTCAACGGTAGAATGATGACCGTGCCCGAGCTTCAACATTACTTGAAGGTGAATTCGGATTTCCCCAATAGCACGCTGGCTGAATACCGGACCCAGCTTTGGGATCGGTTTGCCGTGCCGGTCAATGTGCTAGTGGTCGTGCTTATGGCCAGCCCGCTTTGTGTAGTTTTTTCTCGGCGCGGCTCGCTGGGAGGCGTGGCCGCTGGCTTGTTTCTCTTTCTAGGACTATTCGGGGCTGGGCAGATTTTTGCTGCTTTGGGTGCAGGTTCACGTGTTTCCCCTCTCGTGGCCGCGTGGACACCGGCAGCGGTGTTCTTCGTGCTTGGTGTTGCGCTGGTTTATCTCCGGTCTACGAACCGGCCGATTCCGTTTTTGGGCTAGGAGCGATAGGAGCGTCTTTTTCCCATAGCCGGGATCGAAGCGCGGCCAAAGCGGCAGCGGTTTCAGCTTGCTTCTTACTTGAACCCTCGCCCGCACCAAGCTCGGCGTTGTCCCAAATGACTTTAGCGATAAACAGCTTTTGATGTTCCGGTCCGGTCTGGGAAACAATCTCGTAGACCGGGCTTTTGGCGGAGATTGCCTGCAGGATCTCTTGCAACTGGCCCTTGGGATTCACTTCCAAGGGCTGTAAAGCCAGGTGTTGGATGTCTTCGTGGGCTTCGTCGAGAATGAAGCGGCGCACGACCTCGAGGTTGCTATCCAGATACATTGCGCCCACGAGCGCCTCGAACGCGTCTGCTAAAATCGATGCACGCTCCCGACCGCCGCTGGCTTCTTCTCCGCGACCCATCATCAGGTAGGTGCCTAAGCCGATACTCATCGCGTGAACCTTGAGGCCTTCGCGCGATACGAGCCGTGATCGCAACTTGGTCAGCTGGCCCTCGCTGAAATGCGGAAATAGGCGAAAGAGGTGCTCGGTGAAGATCAGTTGGAGCACTGCATCACCGAGGAACTCTAGCCTCTGGTTATCAAAATGATGTCGCTGGGTTTCGTGGCCGAGGCTGGGATGAGTCAGTGCTTCGGCCAAAAGCAGCGAGTTTCGGAACTTATATCCGATGCGTTGTTCTAGGGGGTTCATTAACTAAAGCGTAGTCGGACGACCTGGCTACGACTTAGGAAATGATGATTGACCAATCGGAGCAAGACTGATTTCAACCTGCAACCTCCTAAAGAATTATCCACTTCTTATTACTGATGCGCCATTTCC
>Ga0126381_100006462_pt1 | contig 12962 bp, 12 predicted proteins | sample PanSoiMetPlot_28_FD_96465 | JGI IMG/M metagenome (GOLD analysis project Ga0126381, IMG submission 96465) | Tropical forest soil microbial communities from Panama - MetaG Plot_28 | ecosystem: Environmental > Terrestrial > Soil > Tropical forest > Bulk soil | place: Panama | collected 2016-02-17
ATGCCGGCATCGGAACCGCCCTCGACGATCCATTTGAGCTGGAGCTTGACATCGTGCGCGGTCTGCAGTCGCTCATCGGGATCTTTGGCCAGACACGCTTTGATCAAGTGTTCGAGTGCCGGCGGTGAGCCTGGCTGAATCGCTGAAACCGGCTTGGGCTCGGCGGCAAGAATATTCGCAATCGTGCTCGCCGTGGTCTTGCCCTCGAAAACGCGCTTGCCGGTCGCCATCTCGTAAAGCACCGTGCCGAGCGCGAAGATGTCGCTGCGCGCATCAGCCTCTTTGCCCTCGACCTGCTCCGGCGACATGTACTGATAGGTCCCGATGATGCTGCCTTCCGCAGTGAGGGGCTGGGCCGACACCGTGGCCAGCGAATGCGACGAAGAACTCGCACCCACGCCTGCAGCCGTCGGCTTGGCGAGGCCAAAATCCATCAGCTTCGCGCCCGCTTTGCTCAGCATGATGTTGCTGGGCTTAAGGTCGCGATGCACCACGCCACTGCGGTGCGCCGTTTCTAGTCCTTCACAAATCTCGATCGCCACTTTGAAGAGCTGCTCCAGCGGTAGCGGGCCCTTGCGCAACCGCTCGGCGAGCGTCTCGCCATCCAGATACTCCATCACCAGAAATCTGGTGCCATCCTGCTCGCCCACGTCGTAGAGATGGCAGATCTTGGGATGACTTAACGATGAAATTGCGCGAGCCTCGCGGTCGAAGCGCTCGCGTGCCTCCGGTTTCTCAGAGAGATGTGCGGAAAGAATCTTGATCGCGACCGTGCGGTCGAGCCGCGTATCGCGCGCGCGATAGACCTCGCCCATTCCGCCGGCACCGAGCGGCGAGATGATCTCATAAGGACCAAGCTTTTTAGGACCGAGGTTTTCCCCAACCGAGAACGACACAGGCCACTATTATCTCATTTTAAATGCAGTTCCAGATGATGAGGCTCTTTCCCGGACAACGGGTCATCGGCGTAGCATCTTTGCTTGGCGACGCGGGCGCATCCCTTTGTTTGGAATGCTGCGACCAGAACTACTGACTTGTTGGACCCCTCCGATACTAGTTTCGGGTACGCGGCAGGGAAAACGCTCACGGCGTCGTGGCAGGCCAGACCTGAGCGTTATCGCGTTTACACTCGAGTCCCGGCCCGGGGGAATTTTGAGTTAAATCGCAATTTACGCCGGCAACCGGAAACTCAGCGGGGCTTTGCGCCGCCACACGCAAACTTCCGCTCAATTTCAAGCTCTTCTTCGCGTCCCCTCATCCCCTTTTGAGATGACTGCCGGATTCGCAATCGCACACAGACCCAGAAGCATCCAGAACTGCGGGTTCACCGAGCGCGGGCGGTGCTCACGAATCGCCCATGAGAAGACCAGCAGGGTCATAACCGAAGAGCCTACTCAATATAGTTTTCGTGTGAGAAGCTCTCTGCTTGGTGACTGGTCCTGACCCCCTTGTCTCACCGCCCGATTTCACTCAAACTGTTCCAGTCAAGATGGAGGCAAAGAATCGTGTGGACAACCCACTAGTGCGCACTGATACCGCGATGTACATGCTTTGGCCGGAAGGTCGTTCCACGCCAGACGCACACCCGATTCCCGCAGGCTACAACCTCTTGACTATCCCCAGTGAGAACATGGACAAAGTCCGACCCCTCGTAGAAAAGGACGGCGCTCTTACCGACGCTGCGTGGCGGCAATTCCTATGTTCCGTCGTACCGGGCGGTATGTTTGTCGTGCGGGAGCAGACATCATTCTCGTTGGTGGGTACGATCAGTGCTGTCCACAACCCAGCAGCAACTCGTTTCTATTTCCCGGGCGGAGGAGAACTTGGCTATCTGTTCGTAGCGCCGGAACACCGGCGGAAAGGGCTGGGTTTTGCACTGATCGTCGCAGCGGTCAGACGGCTACATCAAGGTGGCTACCGCAACATCTTCCTTGGAGTGCAAGGCTGGCGGCTTCCTGCGATCCAAGCCTACCTGCGCGCGGGATTCCGCCCTTTTATTCATGCACAAGAACTGCTCCCACGTTGGCGATCCGTCTTCGCAGCAATGGGCTGGGAAACGCACGAGGCGGAATGGCCAACCTGCCTCGCGCCTACTCGCGATCTTCGGTGACGAAACCGGTTACGCTCAAAATGCCTCCCGACAAGGTTTGAGCGTAAACGACTTGATAGCTCAGTTGGTCTCAAACGTTAGTGTTCCTGTATCCGCAACCCATATCCGAGCCGACCTATGCGTACCTGCAAGCACTTAGGCAGCCGTCCGCGATCTGCGAGTTGTTGACTGTCTGGGATAGTCTTTGACTGAAAAGGCTGGCGTCGGCGGCTCAACACTGTCCCTAGCCACCATCTCTTCATAATGATTAGCAGGGCCAAAAATCTTGTACCCTGATTTCTCACCTGTGCCGCTCAGTGCACCGCTTTTGACGCTGATCCACCCATCGCCGGCAAACGAAACTTGAGTTCAATGCAATTTCATCTCGGGTCATCGAGGGGACAAACTCTCAGCCTTCTCCTGCAGCTCCGCCCAGCGGGCATAGAGCGTGTCCAGATCATTTTGTGCCGCCTCCATTTCAGCTTGAGCAGCAACGAGCTTGGGTCCGTCGCTGGCAATTGCGGGATCTTCTAGTGCGGCACGTTTGCTTTGTAGTCTCTGCTCGGCGTCTGTAATACGCTGCTCAATGCCGGCATATTCGCGTGCTTCGAGGTAGGAGAGCTTCTTTTGTGTTTGTACTGGTGGAGCAGAGGAAGCCGGAATGGGCGGCGATGACGTCATGGTCTCGTTCCGGGTGCGCCAGCGTTCTGTCTGCCAAATTTCCCATTGACCATAGTCCGCAAAGCTTTCCGCACCGCCTTGTCCATCGAGGCCAAGTACGACAGTAGATACTCGATCCAAGAGGTAGCGATCATGCGTGACCAAGACGAGAGAACCACGGAATTCGATCAGGCTCTGTTCGAGAATTTCGAGGGTGGGGATGTCGAGGTCGTTGGTGGGTTCATCCAGCATAAGAATGTCGGCCGCTTGTAGCATGAGCTGAGCTATCAGCACACGGGCGCGTTCGCCCCCGGAAAGCCGCTCGACAGGTTGGTCCAGTTGTTCGCCGCTGAACAGGAATTTGGCGGCCCAGGATGCGACGTGAATGACGCGATCTTGGTATAGGACTGAGTCTCCTTCGGGAGCGAGGGCGCGACGCAGGGTCAAGCTCAGGTCGAGCTGGCGACTCTGGTCGAAATATATGGTGCGCAACCAGTCCGCGCGTCGAATTTCGCCGCTCTTGGGAGCCACTTCGCCAAGCAGCATGCGCAATAGGGTAGTCTTGCCGCTGCCATTGGGCCCTACTACGCCGACCCGCATCCCGGCGGAGACGATGAAGTTTAGTCTTTCGAACAACGTACGATCTCCGATTTCGCAAGCGACATCCTGCAGCTCGATCAACCGCTTGGTCTTTCGATCGGTTGCTGAGAACTCAATTTGCGCGGTGGCGCCGCGGGTTCTGTCTTTCAAGCCGGCAAGCTCGCTCATCAGCTCGCCAGCTTTATTGATGCGGGCTTTGGATTTTCGTGTACGGGCTTTTGCTCCACGCCGAAGCCACTCAATTTCGGAGTGAACCAGGTTTTCCAAAGCCTCGTGTCGCTTCGATTGAGCGTGGAGGAATTCTTCTTTTTTCTGCAAGAAGTCACGATAGCTTCCGTGCGCGCGCAGCAGACCCTCAGGGTACACCCGGCTAAGCTCCGCCATGTCGGTTGCAACATTTTCGAGAAAGTACCGGTCATGGCTTACGACCACGCAGGCAAACGGCGCCTGGCGCAGCAGATCTTCGAGCCATTCGATTCCGGCGAGGTCAAGATGATTCGTAGGCTCATCGAGCAATAAGACATCGGGCGTCTGAACCAGTGCCTCTACGATCGCCAGTCGCTTTTGCCAGCCTCCTGATAATGTCGCAGCTTCCAGTTCGAGATCTTCAAAACCGGCTCTGCCCAACGTCTCTGCAAAGTGGGCGCCGCTTTCGGCGTCGGGCGTTAGCGAGCGTTCGATCGCTCTCTCTACGATAGTCCGAATGCTCGCTCCAGCGACAAACCTCGAATCCTGTTCGACGTAGCTGAGTTGGAGGTGCTTTCGTACTGCCACGTTGCCGCTGTCTGGCTGTTCCGTCCCAGCTAGAATTCGCAGCAGTGTGGACTTTCCGGAGCCATTGGGGCCGATCAGCCCAATTCGGTCAGCCCCTGAAACTGTAAAAGAGATATCCTCGAAAAGTGGCTTTGCACCAAATGCTTTCGAGATACTTTGGACGTTAATGATCGGAGGCAAAGGCCACGCTCCCCAGCATTTTCGAGGTTATCAAGAAACGCATGCCTGAGGCCACGGAGTCGACTGATAAGCTTGCCGCCGCTAGCTGCCGTCCGTCTGACGAGGTCCTTGGTGCTCCTAGAATATACCCTGCGCATGATCGTGCATTTGTATGTCAAAGGCCAGCTCAGAACGGAATTGCTCGTCGGAATCCGTGTGTATCATGGCTATGAGCTTCTGCAGCCTGCCTGCCGCGCATTTGCCCGCTCGTCAGGTCAGGTGCCGATGGATGCCTGAGCTAAACACCTTCCCGGCCCTGATCTTCCCCAATTTGTGTCCAGGCAAAATCTGACCACCCGCGCGAAGCAAGGTCCGATGGAAGGAAATTGCAGGCTGCTCGGCGCAAGAGCCCGCAAAGTATTTCGATTCTCGAACGCTTGAAATATGGCGAGGTGGGGCAGGAAATATCCAAGGACTCTGACGAGTTCATTGAAGAGTCTGTCCCGGTTCTGTCGGCCTTTTTCGACGAATTCTTCATAGCAAGACAATGAAACTAAATCCGGCACGTGTATCGGCATCCACCTTTTGCCGTTGGGGTGACTCTCGTAAACAGAGAGGGCTAAATCGATCATTTCGCGCAGTCTCAAGCTGTTCTCGGGACCGGCACAGAGGTGGTAGAAACGGCCCGGAGCGAAGGCGGACTCAAACAAGAATGCAAGCGCTGTTATAACCCAGTCGCTTGCCACCAGATCAATCGGAGCATCTGGCTGCCCAGGCACAACCGGCAATACGTTTTGTGGGAGTAGTCGGATTAACCTGTGTACATGATTGAATTGCTGAACCGTCCCAGTGAGCGAATCTCCTAGCAAAGAACTAAGTCGGAAGATTGCTGCCGGAACTTCCCCCATTACCCGCCAGACTAATTCTTCGGCCTCGTATTTGGACTGCTGGTAAGCGTTGCAAAAACCATTCTGATGGCGAATTCGCGATTCGGGGAAACAGCCAGTCGATCTTCCAACCACGTAAACCGTGCTGACGTACCCAAATTTCTTCAGTTGCCGACACCGAACAGCAAAATCCAGGACGGTTTGGGTGCCCTCGGTGTTGATTTCGCGAGCCGCTTCGAGGGAGATGCCGAAGCGGGTATCGGCCGCGCAATGAACGATCTCGGTGATCTGCTCTGCAAGTTCCGCATAAGTATGATCGCCAAGCCCAAAATGCGGGCGCGTAATGTCTCCTTGTAGCAGGCTGAAATGCCCGGGGGGACAAACTTTCTCTAGTTGCTCGGGTCGACGTGTGAGCAGCACGAATTGCCTGGGAGTACCTCGGGACAATACTCGAAGCAATGCTCCACCGACATAACCAGTCGCACCGGTGAGGAACAACCGTTCGTTAGACATGTCACCCGATGGCCGCCGCACCCGTTACGCCGCGAAAGGTATATCCGCCATCGAGGCAAACCTCATAGGTCCGACCTCCCAATGATTTGGGGAGCTCAAACCGAAGCCGCTTTTCCCCATTTTTTAACTTCCAGGACACGGCTTCGCCTCGCTGTAGTGCTTCGCGTATTTCGGCTCCCGACCGGGAGCCGGCGGTAGGAGTTCAAGTGCCAGCTAGGACGACGGCTCTGGTCTCTTCCGCTGTGAGCAATGCGTGGGGTTCGAGGTCGCACGGCCCGCTGAGGACAAAGCTATGGTCTTCGCGAATTCTGCCCTTCGAACGGATAACGGCATGAACCGGCTCAGTCAGCTCCGGATCAGAACCAAGTCCATCTAAGGTGTCAGCAAATTCGGGAAAGGTGAGCAATACACGGAACGCGGCTTCGGCCCGGAATGCCGCATAATCTAATGTACCTTCACTGGGAGGGCTGCCAGAATCATCAAGTTCGATGTACAAAGGCCCTGGGTCGACGCGATGGCCTTGCCATTCGATGCTTATCTCTTCAACTACACGGGCTTGGAGATTCGTAATGGCAAACTTCACACAATCGTTCATTTTCTGATCTCCGCCAAGAGCCGACATTCACGGTTGTCTGATCCGACTCATTGAGATTCCAATATGCCTGGCAGAGAGGTATCGCTGAAGGCAGAAGAGACAATTTTTTTACGTAGGCATGGTATTAGGTGCTGTTGCACCGGGCTCGAGAGATGTTCGATCAGTACCACGGTATTACTTGTTCACGCCGAGAACAGCACCCGTTTCGCGTAATTTACTCACGATGGCAGTGGCGATTGCCCGAGCGGCGGGCGCATTGGGATGCCGATCCCAGGGCAGACGCCACGACGAATCGATGTCGACGAAAATGTAAGGTAGGTTCGCGTCGTCCAAAATCCTGCGACGCAGGATCTGTTCAGGCTGCGCCTCCTGTCCAAACTGCAGCACGACGAGAAGTGGCATCGCACCGTGCGTTCGTGCTAGGTCGCTGGTGGTACGAAGTACCTCCTGGGTTACCGTTACGCCGCGCTCGACTGTGGTGTCGGCGCGATAGGGTACGACCAGCTTCGCGAGCGATGAGAGGCGGGTCCGATGTTCAGCTGGCAACCAAACAAGACCCGGACCAAGATGCGGTCGATCCTGATCGAGATTCCGCCCGAAGAGTGCCGTCATGAATAGCGACACTACAGCTACGGGCCGGCGAAAACGAGGCAGTTCCGTCGCTAGCCGGAGGTATGCCTGGTCGTTCCCGTAGCCGTGGACGGCCAGATTCGCCGTCTGTATTCCCATCATTGCGCTGACCTGCGCGGGTATGCTTTCTGAATACGTCAGTCCCTCCCCGAACATCACGGATTCACCCGTAAACAAAATCGTAGGTCGCTCGGGATCAACCGGTTCGTCGACACGGCCGACACGATAGCCTGCGCGATCGATGGCGTAGTCGATAACGCGCCCGCCGATGTTCTTGTGCCCGGTGCGCTCCGGGACCCAGGTCCAGCCAAGGCGCGCGTCAGGCTGTCGGAGTGGCTCATCCCTTGGAGGTAGCCATTCTGCCGAGCGCAGGTGTACGCGGGTCAGAAGCAGTTCACTCGCGCCGAGAGCGAGAACCACAGCGATGGCGATGTAGAACACTCCTGCAGGCGTTCGAGCGGCGAATCGTCCAGCACGGCGACGCGCCACCAGCACTAGCCATGCGCCGAGGATGGCTATCGCCAATCGTCCGGAGGTTTGGAGTAAAACGTAGGAATGGTGGGGCAGGAAAAAGGAGGGTACGAAGTGCCGGTCAAGGAATCGCCGATTGGCGATGATCGCGCATGACAAGAACCCGATTCCAACCGAGGCGATGGCTGCCTCTGTCATTACTCGCACCCAGAAAGACTTTCGGTGCCAGTGATTCACCGGAGGTGTGTTCTCCAAAGTCACCTCATTTTTGTTCTCAAACATCTACATCTAATGGTCAGTGAATACACAATCATCCCGATCATCGGTCCGTCCAGAAAGAAACGCCGCAGCAGGACCGGTTTCAGCATCTTTATCTTCGACTTTATGTGTAGCACCTCTCAGGACCCCGTTTCGCAAATAGCCAAAAAGAGTTGCGAATTTGACAAGCTAATGACAAATCTCATTTCCTGAGAAAAATATAGTGGCAGCCGGCATGGTTTTGGCTCGGCCCCATGAGCGACCTACAGCATTTGATCGAATGCTGGCCCCTGTACACCGCTGGATTTGGAGCGACACCGATCGGCGTATACAGAAACTGCTACGCTTCGGCGAAACTGAAACTGACGGCGGGCGCGATATTTTGCGCGCAGCCGAAGTCACTTCAGATCCTCTGTTGCGGCGCCTATATCTGGAGCATGCGATTGACGAGTTTCGTCATGGCGTCCTGTTTCGTCATCGAGCAGCCGCGCTTTTGAAAGTATCAGCTTCCCATTTAAATTCCGGCTTCCACGGTGACTGGCTTGCACCTGGCGGTCACGGTCTGGACGACCTACAGGTGGATGGAGAATCGGACTGCGACATGTTGGCTTTCCTGCATTTGTCAGAGAAGGCAGCTGCCAGCCGCTTCACCGTTTATCGGGATGTAATGCAGAACGACCTACTGACGCGCGCTGTCTTCGAAGAAATTCTGCGCGACGAAATGTTTCATATGGGTTATACACTCACACAGCTCGCCCGTGTTGAACCCCGCCGGCACAAGCGTCATTTGTGGCATGCACGCCTTAGTCGGCTCTGGAAGGCCTATTTGCGGCTGGCGTCGGGCCTTGCGGGAATCCTGGGTTCATTTCTCCTAACAATTCAGTACTTCGTCTTTCTGCCGGCATTCGCTTGGCTGGCCAAGCGTGCGGCGCGCCAGGAACCTTCCGGATGGACAACGGTCTCGCCCGGACGGGGTGATTCACTCGACAGGCAATATTGATATGAACATCCTCGGCATTTCGGCGCATTACCACGATTCGGCAGCGGCCCTGGTTGTCGACGGTGTCCCCGTCTGCGCCGTCCAGGAGGAACGCCTATCACGGCACAAAGGCGATGCTACTTTTCCGATGTTGGCGATCGAATCATGTCTCCAACAGGCAGGGATCGAGCCTAACCAACTAGACGCCGTGGTCTTCTACGAACGCCCGATGCTGAAGTTCGATCGGATACTCACCTGTGCCTTACGTGCGTTCCCACGGTCCTGGCGGGCATTTCCCACGGCGATGAAGAATTCGCTTGGGGAAAAAGTGTGGGTCCGTGGAATCATTTCATCGCAGTTGGGTGTGCCCGGACGCAAGATTCTGTTCACCGAACACCATCAGTCTCACGCCGCAGCCGCGTTTCTCACTGCGCCGACCCGCCGCGCCGCCATCATGACTGCGGATGCGGTGGGGGAGTGGGCGACACTTTCAGTTGGTGATGGCGAACGAATGCTAAACGGTTCCACCAGAATCAGGCGCTTTCGTGAAATCCGCTTTCCGCATTCCCTGGGCATGTTGTATTCAACATTTACGGCCTATCTCGGTTTCAAAGTGAACGAAGACGAATACAAAGTCATGGGCCTGGCGGCGTACGGTCGGCCTACCCTGGTCGACCAAGTCCGTAAGCTGATACGCCGCACACCCGATGGGGCGTTCGCCCTGGACTTGAATTACTTCGAATTTCACAACACCGCAGAACGCTCTTATTCATCGCGTTTCGTCGAACTCTTTGGTCCGACGCGAAATCCGTATGAGCCCATCGATCTAGACACTGCGGAAGGCCAGCGCTTCGCCGACTGTGCTGCCAGCGTGCAGCGGGTTCTGGAGGACACACTGGTGGAGATCGCCCGGGTCCTCCATCAGGAGACCGGGTTGCAGGATCTGTGCTTGGGAGGAGGTGTGGCCTTAAACGGCGTAGCCAATGCACGACTCCTCGCGGAATCCGGTTTTGAACGCGTATTTGTTCCGCCTGCACCGGGCGACGCTGGATGCGCAATTGGCGCGGCGCTTTATTGCGACCGCATTCACTTTGGAAACCCTGACCGCGATGTACCGGATCATCCTTTTTGGGGACCTTGGGTTGATGGGTCTGAATTGGCACGGCTTGCGCGCGAAGACAGTCACTTCGCCGTGGAACTCCAGGACGGTGCACTCATTGATCAGATCGCGGATGATTTAGTGGCGGGCCACATCGTGGGTTGGATGGAGGGCGCTCTCGAGTTCGGACCCCGCGCGCTTGGCCACCGCAGCATCCTTGCGGCGCCTCACACTACCGAAATGCGAGACCGGCTCAACCACGAGATTAAGTACCGCGAGGCGTTCCGTCCTTTCGCGCCGGTGGTGCCTATCGACGCTGCAACACACTATTTCGATCTTCCACCTGGCGGTAAACGCCTGGCACGTTTCATGTCGGGGGTGTTTCCGGTCCGGCCCGAATGGCGGTCGCGGCTGGAGGCGATCACCCATGTCGATGGGACTGCTCGAGTGCAAGTGCTGGAGCCAGCAATGGCGCCTCGTCTTCATGCATTGCTCGAGGCATACGGGCAACGTACGGGGATACCGGTTTTGCTCAACACATCTTTCAATCTGGCGGGGGAACCGATTGTCAATCGGGCGGTCGAGGGGTACTCGACATTCCTGCGTTGCAAGATTGATGTTCTGGTTGGAGGAGGGACTCGTGTGATCAAGCGCACCTCGGCAACGGCAAAGACAGAAGCAGCCAAGCTCAAGGAGGAAGTTGCGTGATTAAGACGCGTGGCAGAACCAGACGGGGGATAATCGTGTTTGGCAGCACCTTCGGTTCGATGGCGCAGTTGGCGCACGGATTGTGGCACAGCGGCTCCGACAAGCGATGGCTCACGCCGCTGGCGATTTTTCTGTGCGTGACTGGGCTGCTGCTCATTGTGGCAACCACCGTTGAAGCACTGGCTCCGTTCATCTACTCAATGTGGTAATCCGTGGTTGACGCTTTCCTGGAACTGTTGGCCTGCCCATCGTGTGCGGGCTCGCTCACGACCGATCTAGCCTGTCGCAGCTGTGACAACCGCTACGCAGCGCCCGATGGCATTCCAAACTTACGATTGCCGGGCGCGCCTCGAACCGAAGTTGTGCGCAGCTTTTATGAGCAGGCGCCTTTCCCAGGCTACCCGCCACGCACCACGTTGAGTTGGTTGCGAGCACGCGCCGAGCGCAGCGAGTTCGCGCGTTTGATTGACGGGGCGATTCCCGGCGATGCCCGGGTCGTCGAGATTGGGTGTGGCACGGGCCAGATGAGCCTGTATTTGGCGCATGCTGATCGAGTCGTTATAGGTGCTGATCTCACGCGCGAATCGCTATTGCTCGCGGCCGCGGCGGCCCGACGATTCGGACTTGATCAGGTGCGTTTCATCGAAACCGACTTGCATTATCCCGGATTGCGAGCTGGTGCTTTCGATGTGGTCTACTCGTCAGGCGTTTTGCACCACACTCCAGACCCGAGTGCGGCATTCGCGCGTATCGTACGCCTTGCCCGCCCAGGCGGGATGATCGTTGTCGGTGTCTACAATGCATTCGCACGAATTCCTCTCCGGGCCCGGCGCTTCGTCGCGCGCCTGTCTGGATACCGATTCATCCCATGCGATCCGGTGCTACGTAACCGAGACACTGAGCCGGAACGACGCAGGGCATGGCTACACGACCAGTATGAGCACCCCGAGGAGCATAGTCACACCTTGGCTGAGGTCCAGAACTGGTTTGCAGAAAATGACGTCGAATACCTGCGTGCATATCCAAGTGCGATGCTGTGTGAGGAGTCAGAGGAGTTGTTTGCGAGCGCAGGAGACAACTGGCGCCTTGAAGGCTGGCTAGCTCAGATTGGATGGGTTGGAACCCTTGGGCACGAGGGCGGTCTCTTCATTACTGTCGGCCGGCGTGCTTAATCTCCTTCGGTCCTCTGGAGGTCGCCGTGCTGAATAAACTCGTTTTTGAGAACCTACGCCAACGGCCGGTCCGCACCTGCTTGAGCGTACTCGCAATTGCTGTTGAAGTCACAATGATCCTCACGCTCGTCGGGGTCAGCTACGGGACGCTCCACGAGGCTGCCCGTCGCGCCCGCGGAGTCGGTGCAGATATTCTAGTCCGCCCTCCTGCAAGTTCCATCATTAGCCTCAGTTCCTCTCCCATGCCCGAAAAGCTTGTGCCGTTCTTGATGAACCAGCCCCATGTCACATTTGCTACCGGCACGATGGGTGAACCTCTAGGTGGTTTTGATGTATTAACGGGTATTGATCTTGCTCAATTCAATCGTCTGAGCGGGGGCTTCCGCTATCTCAAAGGGGGGCCGTTTCAGCATGACGACGATATCATCGTTGATGAATATTATGCGCGAGAGAGGAATCTGAAGGTTGGAAGCACAATCGCGCTGGCAAATCACACCTGGCGAGTGTCTGGGATCTTCGAGTCTGGCAAGCTGTCTCACATCTGTGCGCGGCTAAATGTCCTTCAGGCTCTCACCGGAAATCCGGGAAGGCTCAGCCAGATTTACTTGAAAGTGGATGACCCAGCTCGTGCGCAGCTTGTCGTTGGCCAGTTGCGGGGCAGAATGCCGGGTTATCCAATCTACACAATCGAGGAGTTTACTTCGCTGTTAACGATCAACAGCGTGGGCCTATTGCGAGACTTCATCGGCGTTGTGATTGGCATTGCCCTGATTGGAGGTTTTATAACGGTGACAATGGCCATGTACACCGCTGTACTGGAAAGAACACGAGAGATCGGAATCCTGAAGGCGCTCGGGGCATCATCCGGCTACATCATGAATCTGCTTTTTCGGGAGACGCTGCTGATCGCAATCCTGGGGAGCGCTTTAGGAATTGTGATGACGGGTGGAAGTAAATGGCTGATGATGCACGCCGCCCCAGCAAGTTTAGCCCAAGAAACAGTGTATAAGTGGTGGCCCATAGCTTCAGGCGTTTCGATCATCGGCGCCTTGTCGGGAGCCGTTCTCCCCGCGTGGAAGGCAGTAAAGCAAGACGTAATCCAAGCTTTGGCCTATGAATAGAACCGTTCCGGTCGTGCGCGCCGCGACTTGGTCGAGCGAGAGAATTTCTATGCAGTGTAAATCAACCCGAGCGGCCGAGGGGCGCTGTTTCAAGCGTCTCTCCAGGCCTCTTGAGATAAAGGTCAATGCAAGGCATGTGAGAGCTGAAGAAGAGGAAGAAATTCGAGCCCACTTCTATTACCCCGGCTTGCACTTTCTGGGCAGAATTGGCGATCACCGGATTTTGGTGTGCGCTCTGCACACCTAC
>Ga0126381_100006463_pt1 | contig 12959 bp, 13 predicted proteins | sample PanSoiMetPlot_28_FD_96465 | JGI IMG/M metagenome (GOLD analysis project Ga0126381, IMG submission 96465) | Tropical forest soil microbial communities from Panama - MetaG Plot_28 | ecosystem: Environmental > Terrestrial > Soil > Tropical forest > Bulk soil | place: Panama | collected 2016-02-17
CCGAGCCAAAAAGCACTGAGCAGGAGCAACAGGTCAGCATTCAATGAAACTGGCATGGATACTGGGTTGGTGCCGGGAACAGGACTTGAACCTGCACGCCTTGCGGCACTGGATCCTAAGTCCAGCGCGTCTGCCAATTCCGCCATCCCGGCGTTGCGTAACTCATTGAATTGTAGCATCTTGCATGGACGGGATCTCTGGCTTCTTCCCTCGGGGAGCGAATTGTGACTCAACGGTGACTTCGGTCGATTGGACGGGTCCGCCAGGCAAGAGATAGCTGCGGGAAGGCCTCGATTCTTGGTCCACTTCAGGGCTGATTTCGGGCCGTATCGGGCGCGATGGTACATGGTTAGGCTGGCTAATCTTAGAGGCTCATCCCACCATCAATCAGCACTTCTGCGCCAACCGTAAACGCCGCCTCATCCGAAGCGAGAAACACGACAGCATTTGCGATCTCACTTGGCTGTCCGAACCTTCCAACGGGAATCTGCTTAATCAACGCGGCCCGCTCCTCCTCTGACCTCCCGGCATGAAGCGGCGTCATGATCGGTCCGGCGCTCACGGCATTCACGCGAATACCCCGTGAAATCAATTCGCCAGAAAGCGTTTTCGTCAACGAAATCATCGCAGCCTTCGTTGCTGCATAAACGCTCGATGTCGGCATCCCGATGTGTGGGTTGACCGACCCGTTGATTACGATCGACGCAGGGTTCGCGAATACCGGCAACAATTCCTGAAGCAGAAAGTATGGACCCTTCACGTTCGTGTTGAACGATCGGTCGAACGCCACCGCGTCCCATTGGCCGATTGGTTTCAGTTCGGCAATCCCCGCATTAATGAAGAGGACGTCCAGCAGTCCGAACGCTCTTCGGATTTCCTGGGCAACTTTGCCCTGGTCCGCCGCGTCTCCCGCGTCGGCCTCGATGACGACTACATCGCCCAGTTCCTTGCGAGCTGCATCCAACCCTGCCTTGCTGAGACCAGTGATCGCAACTCGGGCCCCTTCTTCTAAGAACCGGCGAGCAGTTTCGAGTCCGATCCCACTGGTCCCGCCCGTGATCAGAGCGCGTTTCCCTTGCAGTCTTGGCATGACTGAAGATTGTAAACAAGGAGTCATTTGGACGCATGTTCGAGCTGAAGCCGATTTCGCGCGAGGGAGTCCTGTAGCGTGCCAGGCAGCAACTTGGGTAAGCAGATCTTGCGTCACGACCTTAGCTCATTGCCGCGACAAATCTCGCTTACACTCGCCCCCCTTTGGCGGGGCTCCCGGCGATTATTTGGCGAAGAAAAAGCGCATACTTTGTGACATCGCTGCTTACGACAGTTATCATGTTGCGACTCTGGTGAAGGTGCTCCGTGAAAAACTGGGGGAGCAGGCTGTTCGTCGAATCTGGTTTCCTTCGATTCCCTTTTGGCTCAAGGTAGCTGCACATCGAGTGCGTAGATTTCGTCTGGGCTGGTATCACGCAGAATCAGAAGCGAGTCATCCGGGGCAATTCCAATCCACACTCCCAACGTTCCGCTGAACAGCCGTACATTTTTCAGAGTGGCGAGGCGCTCGATCCGGTGTTCGTTGCGTACCGATACGCGTTCAAATTCTGGCTCTGTTCCAGATGTCGTAAAGTAAACATATTGCCCGTCGTGAGACCAACTCAAATACGATGCGGCAACGTTAGCAATTTCCTGCCATTTCCGCGTGTCAAAATCGTAGAGGAGCAGCTTCGTTACATCTGCCGACAGCGCTGCAAGGTGGTGACCGTCGGGCGACCATCGAGGAGAGAACAAGCCGTCGGAACCCGGAACTGTAGAAATTTGATTAGACGCAAGGTTCAGAACCTGAATGGCGTGTGTGGCGGTCTTCGATTCATAGAGCCACTGTCCTCCAAAAACTAACGAATTGCTATCCGGGGACCAGTTTGGGTCTGCGTCACCCCCTTCCCCGAATGTCAACTGCTGTGGGCTGCCTCCGTCGGTCGAGACGACGTAAATCTTCCAGACTTTGCCGGGCAAGCTGCCCATGAAAGCAATACGTTTCCCATCCGATGACCATCGCGGCATGGCCGCTCGCATGGGCGCGAGTGTGAGTTGGACGCGCCCGCTACCATCTGTTTTGCTTGCCCATAGAATCCCGTCTGGCACAGTCACGTAAACGACTCGCTCTCCATCACGTGAGAAACTCAGGCCTTCAGCGGCAATACCCGGCAGGTAGGAGACGAACTGCTTCGATTTGGCGTCGTACTTCTGCACTTCGCCACGCTGGGTAAAGCCATCCACGAATATTCGTGCACTGCCTCGGCTAGGTAGCGAACCGGAGAAGTTCATAAGGCCCGTGGTTAGTCGCACTGGTTGGCGATGCCGCTTGCCGAAAAGTCCTCCGGTTTCCGAAATCGCCCAAATGTCCCCTTGTCCACCATGGTATGACTCAAAAATGTAATACTTACCGTCCGCAGTCCAGTTACCGCAGCAATCGGAGGACTGACCGTTCCATTGCGAAAGCAACTGATGAAGATTCTTGCCGTCAACCGAAACTTCCCAAAGTGAGTTTGCGTCAGTCGCTGCCTGCGTAAACCGCAATGCTTTCCCGTCAGGCGACCATCCAATCGCGAAGGGAAGGCCGTCGACTGCAACGATCTTGCGGGAATCACTCCCGTCTTTGGATGTCAGGTACAGTTCGCGTCCCTTCCCATACGCGATTTTCTCCCCATCCGGTGAGTAGGTGGCGTCATGCCCAACAATACCGCCTAATCGGTGCGGAGCCCCAACGGGAAGTGGCACGATCCAAATCGGAGTGTCGGTGTTCGGAGCTGTAACGTCCCTACCCATGAACTCAGACCGATCTGGTGAAATATCCAGCATGGTCGTGATCTGTGAGGGTATCTCTACCGTCTCTCCTCCCGCCGAAGAAACCTGATAGAGAGCAAAGTGTCCAGGAGTACCCTCGCGGAAATAGATACGCGGGCCGTCCGTGAATAGTGGGGTGTACTTCGTCCGGCCGTCGTTCGTCAGTTGCCTTATGTCTGTAATGCGCGGTGGCATCGGCGAGGACCCCAACCATATTGCGAGTGACACGAATCCAGCTACAACTAAGATCGCGACGGCGATCACCGCGATAAACCGCGACACCGTCGAGCTCTCTGTTTTGCTTCTCTTTGTGTCGCCAGCCGATGACTCATCAGGCGCGGTCGTTTTGATGCGCCCAGACTCCGTATCTCGCTTTAGCCGCTTCAGATCGGCCCTTAGCTCAGCAGCCGACTGGCTGCGAATAGCGCGATCTTTCTCTAGTGCTTTATTGATAATCCGTTCGAGTTCGGCTGGCACATCAGGATTCAGTCGTACTGGGGCTACGGGAGCGCGTTCCAGAATAGAGTTGAAGATCAACGCCGAGGTATCGCCCCGAAATGGCAGCGTGCCCGTACACATCTCGTATAGCACGGCTCCAAAGGAAAACAGATCGGTGCGTGCATCCAGTTCGCTGCCCTTGATCTGCTCGGGGGACATATAAGCTACGGTGCCGAGCGCCGAGCCAGGGCTGGTCAAGTGTTCCTCATCAACCGTTTGGGTCTTGGCAGCAGCAATCTGGCTTGAAGAGGAGTTCGGAGCTGTGACCTTCGCCAATCCAAAATCGAGAATCTTGGCATGGCCGCGCTTGGTGACGAAAATGTTTGCGGGCTTGATGTCGCGATGAATGATCCCTTCGGCGTGAGCGGAATCGAGCGCGTCTGCGATCTCAATAGCGAGAGACAAGATCGTATCTGTCTCCATCGGGCGATTGGCGATGCGGTGCTTCAGCGTTATGCCATCGAGAAATTCCATGGCTATGAAGGATTGCTCGTCATGCCTGCTGATTTCATAGATGGTGCAGATGTTCGGGTGATTTAGCGCCGAGGCAGCTTTGGCTTCGCGCTGAAAGCGGCTGAGAGCCTGGGGGTCTTCGGCGACATCGTCAGGCAGGAACTTGAGCGCCACAAAGCGACCAAGAAGGGTGTCTTGTGCTTTGTAGACGACACCCATCCCGCCACCGCCGAGCTTCTCGACAATGCGATAGTGGGAGACCGTCTGGTCAATCATGGTGGCGCGAAGGATTGCGAGTAATCTAATGGTTCGGCAGGCCGCAAGTCAATCAAGGCGAATAGGTTCAGGAACGTCCGGGAGGCTCGGCTGGCGGAAAATCCCCAGTGCGCTCAAAATACGACAGCGGACCTCATTGCAGGGGCGATAAAGTTGTCGAAAGAAGCTCCGCCATCGATGAACCCACAAGGGATCCCTCATGGGCGAGAAACGGACGAATAAACGCATCCACTGGACCAGGATTCATATCTACCGCCTGCATGACGGCAAAATCCGCGAACACTGGGTCGAGATGGCTTTGCAGCAGATTGGAGTCTTGCCGCGGCAGCAGAAGTCCGGGTAGCAAGCGATGGATCGCAATGCGGTACGAGCCGAGTCTTTCGGAAATTCAAAGAAGAAGGAGATTGCGAGATGCCCATTTATCAGACCGGCGGATATCAGGTGAAGCCGTCAGCAGTGAACAAAGTCAAGGAGGCGATCAGAGAATTCGTCGCTTACGTGCAAGCTAATGAGCCGGGATCGCAGATGTACCTCGCCTGGCAGGAAAAGAATGATCCAACGCGATTCCTGCATTTGTTTATCTTTGCGGATGAAGCCGCACAAGCCCGGCATGGTCAATCGGAAGCAGTGAAGCGTTTTGAATCTGTCTATTCGCCTGAGTTGGTTGGCGGTGAAGTGGTGTTTACGGATTATGAGTTGATGTCCGGCAAGCCGACTCCGGAACAATGGGCTCAATGGCAGAATCTTTTCAAATCCTCTGCCGCAGCCCCCAAGAGATAGGCGATGGCGGGTGTCTCTTCATTCAAAATTCAAAACCCTTGGCATCGGGCCGATTCAGCTCAAAGAATGGACATAATTGAGGCTGCGCCTACTTGCCTTGCCGCAACGACACGCGATACCTTCTCAGTACACTGGCCTACACGCCTCACACCGAATGTACCGCTGAAAATGGGGAGGATCTAATGTCATCTAGTGCAGTCCGGGCGGAATTGCCCGTGCGTTCAGTAGATCCGGTACGGTTGCTCTATGCGGCTGCGAGTTTGCTCTTGTTCATGCTCATGCTGGTTGGCTTTCAGCAGTTTTACCTGCATGGAAGGGGCTATCCGGCCCATCCCCTTGCGTCGCCGATCAGGACGTTGCTGATCGCACATGGCGTGGCCATGACCCTATGGATGGTGACGCTGGTCGTCCAATCACTGTTGATCGTGGGCGGGAACCGACGCCTCCACATGGCGGTGGGCCCATTCGGCGTGGCTTTGGCGGTGGCCATGGTCTTGCTGGGGCTGTGGCTGCCCATCCAAACCACCCGGTTTGAACCCGACGTCACGCTGTGGGGGCTGAATCGCGTCCATTTCATGGCCATTCCGATGATCACCATTCTGACTTTCGGCGCCTTCGTCGCCGTCGCGATCCGGCATCGCCGCCGAGCCGAAATACACCGCCCGATGATGCTGTTGGCCACGCTAAGCATCATCCCGGCGGCGACCGACCGGATCACGGGTCTCCCGAACCTCTACGGGGCGAGCATCTGGGGCGCCTTGTTTGGCCCGTTCTTCACTGCGTTAATTATCGGGACGCTGTTTCTAGCCGCGAAATCGCTTCTGACCCGGGCGCTTGACCGCTGGCTCGCCACCGGCCTCGCTGTGCTTATTGTCGTCGACATACTCATTATGAGGATGGCGCACACCGATACTTGGGGCGGATTTGCCGCGTTTCTCGTGAGGTAGAGCAGCGGCCCGGCAAGATAGTTGGCGCAATCTCCCCGTGTCTGTTGAAAAACTCCCTTTTCGGTCCAAATGGCCAAGATTTCGAGGATAGAAAATGTCTTGAAATTCGAGAAGATCGCTCATAACGCATCCTGACGCGATTTTATTTTCGTGAATTTCGATAGAAAGAGTTTTTCAACAGACACTCCCCGATAGCGCTCATTGGGGTTCTGTCCCCGGTCGTGATCGTGGCACAGATTGTTCAGACTCCCGGCATGCGCCAGCTCGCCTGTAGAAGGTTCTGCCAACCAACCCTATCCTAAGGGTCATCATCTCTTGACCGAGGCGGACTAAGTGAACAGGACAGAATCGCGCTCGCACGCTGTCCATTTCAGCGTCTTGAACCGTCTCTGGTGCCCGCACGGGTGTTTAGCCGCCTTAATGCTTGTCCTTTGCGCGAAAGACCTTGCCTCCCAAGGCGCTACCGCCTCGGAGGCCAAGCCTCTTCGGATTGATGTCACCCCGCTCATTGGATATCGAACCAGCATGACCTTCTCCGCTGGGCAGAACGGTGTAGCAACCTCCGGCCTCAGACTTGACGCGAGTCCGAGCTATGGGGTTGCGGCCGGGGTGCGCCTCGACGAGGAGGACTTGGTCGAGTTCCGTTGGGCAAGACAGGATACTCATGTCCATCTGTCAGGTTCGAGTGAAAGGGTGATCCTGAATCAGTTCCACGGTGATTTCACGCACGAGTACATTTTAGAAAACTGGCCTGCTTGGGCGAGACCATTCGTGATCGGCAGCGTGGGTGCAACTCATCTCGGCGCCGGACCCAGCAGCTTCACGCGTTTCTCATTTGGGTTGGGCGGGGGCATCAAAGTCTACTTCAATCGCCACATTGGCTTGAGGGCGCAAGCGGAATGGTTGCCGCTTGTGATTAACCCCGCGGTCAGTGCGCTGGTTTGTGGAGGGGGCTGCGTCGTGCACTTGAATGCCACGCTGGTTTCGCAAGGCGAGATCGTGGTGGGGCCAATCTTTCGGTTCTGAGGTGCTACACCTTCGCGGTAGGGTTATGAGTGGTAATCGTGTTAACAAAAGTTATCGCCAGCGGATCAGTTCTTGGAATGCGAATTACTGAACTTAGGCCAAGCAACAAACCACCTTCCCTCGTCCGAATCCAACTGGTCAAGTAAAGGACAAACGTAACTGATTCCGACCATGCGAGTCCTGAAATAATAGCTTTCGCCGCCTGATTTCAGAAACTGACTTCCGAGTTGCCGTCACCAAGACCTTGGTCGCGAGTTTCTGGTACGGCAGGAACCGACATATGAAATCCGACATAGAAAATCCTTGACAGTAGCGGCTTTTCGCGTACACTCGTCATCACATCTTCGCGTTCGCGGGCAAGCCGCAGTTCCGCAATCTGCTATTTCGCAAAATCGAGCAGTTTTCTACACATCCGAGTTCGTGTAAAGGTGATGGTCATTGGCCAGCATTCTTGGAGGGAATCCCATGTCCTGAGATCTAATTCCGATATTCGGAAGGATCTGTCCAGTGTTGGAGTCGGATGCTGTATCTAGTGTCATTTTTCATAACCCACATCGGAGCGCTTGCTGCCAAAACTTTTCAGGGGAGGTGGTCTCAAAATGAAGGTCAAAACGAACTCAAAGATGAACGAAATCACAAGATTGCTCGATCAATTGTGCAAGCACGCCTCAGTTGTGACTTTGTTAGGGATGTTCACAGTTGCGACCGCTGCAACAACCCAGCAGGTCATCAACGTGAATAACATCGAGAACCTCTATGCGGAAGTTAACAACCCAGCAAATGTTGACACGGTGATAGTCCTAGCTTCGGGAAATTATGTTCTGACGCCAGCCAATCCTTCCGGAAACCCGAGGCCTAACGGGGGGCGTCTGGTTCTGCAGCCTGGAATGGCGCTTATCGGCCAGAATGAGTATGTGGATTCGGATGGGGATGGTCAATGGGATCCTCGCGATGATAACCGCGATGGTGTTCCCGACAGTGACCCCGCTCGCGGTCTGGTCTTCGCCTTGCCCGCCTCTGAAACCATCATCGATGCCAGTAAGCTAGTGTCGGGAGGACAAGGTGCCGTCCGTATGGGGCTCAATAACCGGGTCGAAAAACTTACGGTCATGAAGACCGGCGGCGTCGGAGCTGGTATCGACGTGAACCTACTGCCTACGAGTGGAGGGATGCGCGCAGAGATTCGCGACAACGTCATCGAAGACGGTCAGCGTGGCATCCGCCTGCAGCATTCTGGTATCCATGACGTTGATTCCTCGGCGGTGCTAGAGCGTAACATTGTTCGGCGGCACACTGGGAGATTCGGGTTTGCGGCCCAGATCACGCAAGGCGGCTCCACGAATTGCTCGTGGGACCTCACGGCCCGCAACAATCTTTTCTATGCAAACCGTTTTGGATTGTTTGTCGCGGGCAATGCCTCCACGAATGTCCAGGCGCGCATTCTCTCGATGGAGAACGTATATCGGGAAAACCAAGCAGGGATTAACCTCTTCGCCGGTTTGGACAACTTCAATCTCAATGGCCAGCCCCAAGGGGGTAACGGAAATAACGTCCATCTGACCTCGATCGGTGACGGTATCTTCGATAATGAGGAGATCGACAATATCGGAGGCTGGGGAGGTGGCGTTGTAGCGATTGCGGGGGTTACAACGGACTCGAATGCAAACCCAAGCTCGAATAATGATGTGTCTCTGGAATTTATAAATACAAGTTGGCTCAGAAACTTCGAAGGAACCACACGACGCGACCTACTTGTCTACGGGGCGGCAGCTATCGGAGGAACTCCCGGAACCAACGATACGGTTAGCGTCCTGATTCGCAAAGGGACGAGCGACGGAATGGCGAATGCATTCAATGTCGCCAATAGCGCACCCGAGGACTTGACGCACACGGATCAGGTGACCATCGTCGGCTCAAATGTTGCCCTCACGCGTACCGACGTTGGGATCTCGCTTCCGGAAGGGTTCTCCTCCCTCGCCCCGGCTTTGCAGGACGATTCGAATTGATCGCAGCTGAGCAGTATTGACGATATTGCGAGATCTTGTTGCTCATGCACCAAAGCAGCAGCCCAGACCCAGCAAGAATGGCGAGTTAAGTCCGGGCTGCCAGTCCTACGAATCGAGAGTGAAGGTCTGTCATACCGCGTTGGCTTTCGCTTTCCGTTTCAAAGAGTTGATATCGATTTATGTCAAGGTTCTCGTATGTGCCCGAAACCAGCCTGTGAACAATCGAGGCATACTCAATTAGCGAAAAATCGCAATTGCACTTGAACATCCCTGCTGGAAAAGCGAATAAACGGCGCAACTGCCACTATCGATCGCAAGTTATCGAGGTTCGCGCTGGCTAGGGCCGCCATGCTCCCGTAGGAATCGTGACACTGCGTTCTTTCGGCAATTGATTGCCCGTTGTAAAGGCGTGTCACCTTTAAGGTCGCGCGCGTTGACGGCCGCACCTGAATCGAGCAAGGCGCGTGCGATCTCCACGCGTCCTCGGCGCGCTGCCGCATGAAGTGCTGTTGCTTGTGTTGCGCCGCTACGCGCGTTGACGCCCGCGCCTGCTTGTACCAGCGCAGATACGATGTCGGGGCCTGTTTCGGACGAGCATTCGTTGGCAACACAATACAGCGGCGTGCGACCACGACCGAGGATATTTGGGTCGGCACCAACCCGCAGTAGCAGGGTGACGACTTCCAAGCAGCCTGCGCCGGCTGCGAAATGTAAAAGAGTTTCGTCAGCATAACGCCGCATCGCGAGTGCGGAGTCGCTCTTGATCGCATCAATGACGAATTGAATCAAGCTCGGACGCCCGGATTTAACCATCCGTGCCAATAATCCCACAAACACCGAAGAGCGCGAGACAAACCGTGGTGCCAGAGCCAGCGATTCATCGTCTCGGCCTGCCATAATGGTAGCGATGGCGCGATCCAAGGCCCGCTGCTCGCTCCAACGCGCAGCTAGTTCTTCATGACCTAGTTCGCCGGCATCCCTTCCTATCACGTAGGCAGAACTGTGGAAGAAAAAGTTACCAAGCGCAAGTCTCGTGCCATCGTCAAGCGGGGTGGCACCGAGCGTTGCCTCCATATGCCCGAGCCAGGCACTTCGTGCATGAGGCCCGATCTTGAAACGCGCATGTGATTCGCGCAAACTTAACCACCATCGGTGCTGGGTCTGTTCTTCATCGCCGCCCAGGAATTGAATGAGGAAGGCAGAGAACGCTTCGATCGCACACCTGAGGCTCTTGCCTGGGAAGAACGGGCGAAGAACTGGATCTTTGCCAATGCGCGCGTAAAACGCTGCGGACAACCGCCTGCAGCCTTCTTCACCACCAAGCGCTTCGAGCACTGTCCCACCAGTTCGCATCCTGCCGATTGTAGCGTCTATGGGCGTTGCTCGCAGGGACGCCGCCCCGAGTTACCATCGCGCCGAGTGGATCGTCCTTCTAGAAACTACGTGCTGCTGGTCAACTCAAAATGCCCTAGCCAGGGGTTGTGAGTTCAACCGCCTGTATCGATCGCAGTCGCCCGAAGTCGGTTGCAAAACAGTGACAAAGCGGTCGCAAGAAATTGACATACGCCCTGCAAAAAATGACAGTGGGCGTACACCGATCTGACAAGCTACATTCTTCCGGAACTTACGATCCGAATAGACCAGGCGAAGCCTGTGTTGACCCCAGGACAATCTCACCCAGTTTTTGTAAGGAGAAAGCAACTATGCTGCGTCACACGTTCCCCATGACCTCGGTGCTTGGGCTTCTGCTGGTTTTGTTTTCCAGTTTGGCTCAAGCTCAATATCAACTCACTGCCCTCGACTCAAACCAGGTAAAACAGGCAACGAACCCTCCCGACCCGCTGATCGTGAACGCTTGGGGGCTAGCCCGCAGCCCTACCAGTCCGTGGTGGGTCAATGACAATCGCTCGGGTTGGGCCACGATTTATAACGCGGCCGGAGTCAAGCAGGGACTGGAAGTAGAGATTCCGCCAGCGCCGAGCGGCGGTCCGATCGGACTCCCCACCGGTATGGTCTTTAACGCATCGCAAACCAACGAGTTCCAGGTGCAGGGCTGGCAGACGTTCTTCATCTTTGACACTCTGGACGGGACCATCAGTGCGTGGGCCCCGGGACTCGCCTTTTTCGATGCCGAAATCGCGGTTGACAACTCCGCGAGTAAGGCTTCATACACGGGACTGGCCGTCACTAACAAGAGCTCGGAAAATTTCCTGTTTGCCGCGGACAGCTTCAACAATAAAGTTGATATTTACGACGGCACATTCGCGTGGAAAGGCACATTTGCTGCCGATCCAGCCATCCCGTCAGGCTTTTCGGTCTTCGGAATCCGCGACATTGATGGCAAGGTCTTCGTTTCTTTCGTCAGCTCGTCGGGAGGTGCGGGGGGATTCGTTGACATTTACAGTGAGAGCGGGAAATTGCTCAGGTCTTCCTTTATTCAGGGCGCGCCACTAAACCAGCCCTGGGGATTCGCCTTAGCCCCTTCGAATTTTGGGCCCTTGAGCAATACCTTACTGGTTTCAAACAACATCAACGATGGCACCATCAACGCGTTCAATGCGCAGACGGGAACGTTCGTGGGTACTGTCAAGAACACGTCCGGTGCTGTGATCCACATTGACCAACTCTGGGCAATCGATTTCGGAGGTGGAGAGCCGGCAAATGGCCCCAGGAACACATTGTTCTTCACCGCAGGCCCAAACAACAATGTGGTGGGGACGTTCGGAACAATTGTGTTCAAGTAATCTCGTAAAAAGAATCGACCAGTGACTCACCCTTCGGAATTTTTCGAAGGGTGAGCCACGATTCTCCTTTCCCGCCCTCAAAAATTTCAAGGCCAGGAGGGTGGTAGCCACAACCAGAGCAACGCCATCGATAGCCCACGCTGCCGGCGACGAAGGCGTAGATCCCCGCTTCGCCAAGCCCACCCGCAATCATTAGCAACCGGCGCTCCTGCCCGTGCACCTCGTAGTAAAGCTCATCGCCTTCCGTTGTGACCTCTCCCACACTCCAACCCAAGCCTTGAGCAATGCGGCTTCCTTGGCCCCTTGAACTAACGTGTCGAGAGCCACGAACGCGAGCTGCACTCGCAGCATCCAAGCAAATCAACAGCCACCATGAAATCCTCTGGCCTCGGTGTGGAGGAATTCACATGGCAAGGAAGCGATTAAGGGTACTCAAGCGCGTTCCGCCGATAATTGGAGTCTGCGAAGGATGCCTCACCCGATTCAAATCGGTTTTCACCAGACCCATCGCGGCGGAAGCTGAAATCAGAGTTCGTTTTGCTGCCCACAAGTGCGTGCGCACGGATCGCGGCGCCATTAGGAGGCCCAGCGTCGGTTCGGCCTAGTGCGGGGGAGTGACTGGGATATTGAGCGGAATGTCCCGATTCCACTCCTCATGGGATTGGACGAGCTGAGCGTGCCTCGCAAAAAAAAGCGGTAGCACCTCAAAACCGCTCATCGCGGCTGTTTAGGCTGATCGCTCTGTCCAAAGAATTAGATCTTGCTACACCCGCTGGTGCCGACCTAACGTCGATGCTCGGACAGGAAGCACATCGTGTCCGTCGAAGGCAACCTGCGTGCCGAGGGAACGGTTCGATTCGCGAACAGAGAAATCGACTCGATGATGCGCCCTTGAGCACAGCGCTCTTCATGCGGACCAATGCAGAACCGTGTACGACCGCGCCGGAACCTCGAAAGTGGTCCTGCCATTGGACGTGTTCGGTTTGTCGAACGGCTGCGGCTTGACCCGTTCGGGTGCGTCGAAGCCGTTGACTGCTTTGAGGTCGTCTCCCGTGAGCACCTGCGAGACAGCAACCTGGGATGGTGCTCGGTCTTCCCAAACCACCTCGATCTGGCGCGGCTTGGCCAGGTCTCGGTTGAGAATGAAGAGCGACGTCTGGCCATTGTCCGGGTTGAGTGTGGCGGCTGCGTCCACGTAAGGAACCGCGGCGTTGCCCTCCGAGGTTCGGTCACTTCCACGGAAACCTCGTTCTCCGGAAACCTCGTAGGTGGGCGACTCGACCAACAGATTCAGCACATTGCCGCGCGCGTACTGCAAGGCCCAGTTGTAGGGATAGAAAATGGTCTGACGGAAGAGTCCGTTCTCGTTGGTCATGAGAGGAGCGATC
>Ga0126381_100006464_pt1 | contig 12959 bp, 14 predicted proteins | sample PanSoiMetPlot_28_FD_96465 | JGI IMG/M metagenome (GOLD analysis project Ga0126381, IMG submission 96465) | Tropical forest soil microbial communities from Panama - MetaG Plot_28 | ecosystem: Environmental > Terrestrial > Soil > Tropical forest > Bulk soil | place: Panama | collected 2016-02-17
ACGCGGGAGCAGTGGCTCGCCCATCCCCAGGGCCAGGCACTCGCCGGGACACCGGCAATCGAGATCATCAAGATAACCGACGGCGACCCGGTTCCCTTTAGGAACCACGGAGACTGGCCGCTGGACGGCGTGCGCGTGCTCGACTTCACGCACGTGCTCGCCGGGCCCCGCAGCGCCCGCACGCTCGCCGAGTACGGAGCCGAGGTGCTGCACATCAGTTCGCCGTGGTTCGCCGACACCCTCGCCCAGCACCTCGGCGTCGACGCCGGCAAGTACGACGCCTACCTCGACCTGCGGTACGAAAAGGACATGGCAACCATGCGGCAACTGGCCGCCACCGCCGACGTGTTCGCCTCCACCTACCGCCCGGCAGTGAATGAGCGCTTCGGCCTGCTTCCCGAACGGCTCGCTGCCGCGAGCGAACACGGCATCGTCTACATGTCAGCCAACGCATACGGACATTCCGGCCCCTGGAAGGACCGGCCCGGATTCGACCAGAACGGGCAGGTGGCGTCCGGTTTCGCGATGGCCGAAGGCCAGGGCGGGCCGCCGAAGTTCTCCCCGGTCTTCTACCTAGCCGACCTGATCACCGGGTACTTCGCGGCCGCCGCGATGATGGCGGCACTGCACCGACGGGCCATCGAAGGCGGTTCCTACCAGGTGAAGCTGTCGCTGGCACGCAGCGCCATGTGGGTCCAGGAACTCGGCCTACTTGACGTCGCCGCCCAGGGCCAGGTGCCCGAGACCGACTCCTACCCAGCGGAGACGGTCTCGATCGACACCGCGTACGGCGCCGTGACCTCACTGGCAGCGCCGCTCACGTTCACCAGCCTGACCCTGCCGGCCAGCGACCGCCTCGTGCCCTACGGCGCGGACCCCGCATCATGGCCGTCGCAGACCCCATGATGGCCACCGAAGGACCGGGCTGCCCGGCGGCGCCGGTTTGTCCCGTCCCAAGGGTGCCAATTCTTGCTCAATGGCGATATCCTCACTGTCCCGGATGACGACTAGCAGGTCGTGTCTATGACCGCCGATCCTGACACGCCAACCGCCCGCGCACTGCGCCACCTGGCCGCACAAGCCGCGCAGCCGATTAATCTGCTCCCGGCTGGCCGCGCGTTTGGCGCAGCAGTCAGCCGCGCCGAGTCGGCGATCTGGTCGACTCTGGGTGGAAGCCGAGGGTGCGGCGGAATGTCTTTATCCGAAACACCGATAGCTAATGATCATCCGACTCCGCGCATAATCATCGCGCGAGCAACTCGCTCACATTGGCAATGTCGGGCGCTCCCCGTGCTCGAGCCACTGGGCGATCTAGCGTTGAGCGGTCAGGACCGCCGTACCCCGTTAGTCATGCCGGCTTGCTGACCGCCGGCGGCCCCGGGGGTTACTGCCCGGGCAGCAGCACGCTCAGGCAGGTGACGCAGCCTTCGAGTTTCCCCGGACTCGCCGATGTCCACCACGACCGGGGTGAAGCCCACGTCGTCCAGCAGCCCGGCGGTGCGGGGAGCGGACGCGGCGATCAGCACCCGGTCCCCGCCCAGCGGGACGACATGGCAGCCGCCTGCTTCGGCCACCGGGTGGACCGCCGGGAACAGGCCGGCCGACACCAGCCGAGGCAGCAGCAGGAACGTGCCGTCGGGCAGCGCGGTCACTGCGGACTTCAGGTGCAGCAGGTTCCCCAGCAGGACGGCGATCACCGTGCGGCCCAGCGGAGCCAGCAACGCACGCAGCTGGCGGATGCCCGCGCCGTTGGTCCGCCCGCCGCGTCCCACGTACACGGTGTGGCCGACCTGCAGCACATCGCCGCCGTCCAGGGTCGCTGGCTCGTGGATCCGGGCGGTGCGCAGGCCCAGCGGCCGGACAATCCCGGCGACGCCGGCCACCTCGGCCCGGCGGGCCGGCGCGCCCGGCCGGGCCAGCACCGCCAGGTCCCCGCAGACCACCACCGCATCTTCGATGAACACCGAGTCCGGGCAGTCCTCAGCGGCCGGCGCCTGCCGGATCATCCAGCCACAGGCCGCCACCGCGTCGGCGTAGGCCGCGTGCTGGGCCCGGGCCGGGGCCACATCCACCGGGGTCCAGCTGATGCGGGTGACGATGCCCTCGGCCAGCCTGCTGCCGGGGGCGCGGACCAAGACCGTGCCGTTCACCAATCGCTTCCTCACCCTGGCCAGGGGCCGGACGCATGGCGATCAGCCATGCGGCGTCCAGAGCAGCTGCCGGGTCTGACCCTTTCATCCGGCACCGCTGGCTGCCCTCGCTGGGACTGTCCACTGGGGTGGCGATGATAAGCGACACGCAGCCGGCCGCGACCGTGATGCCCGCGGCCGTCGTCCAGGGACGCCAAGCTTGAACTCTTGAATGGGCTGCTCTCTGCGGCCAGACTCCGCTCCGGGCGCATATCCTGGATAAGGTCTTAACCGACATGACTGCGCAACAGTGGCTGTCAGGGCTCAACGAGCGGGTATTCTTCTGGCTTCACCAGCGGCGCCTAGATCAGCTGCTCAGGGCCCGGCGCAACCGCGGCCGGCCACACGACGTTGTTGTCATCGACACCGCCAGCCTGGTTTGCGCCCATGATCGCCGTATCCGGCTGTCGGCGATCAACTCGGGAGCGACGCTGTGCCCCAGCGCTCCAGAGCGCGGAACGCGTACATTCCCGGCGATCGAGGGCTATCTCTTCGCCGAACGGTTCGGTCGCCGCAGGCTCCGGACTGCTGTCGTCGAACTCGCCGTATCCGGCGGGGCGCGCGGCATCGCCGACCACATGGTCGACCTGTACCGGGTCTCGGCACCGGTCCGATCGTCGGGAGATACGAGACATCGTTCCGGGACTGCGCGGGCCAACGCCTGCGAGCTGGAGACGGCGTGACCAGGCTCAGCCGCGCTGAACTCAGCCGATTCCGCGGTGGAACGCTGCCTGATCTGCTCGGCCCGCACACGCGGCTACTATTCGTCGGCGTCAACCCCGGCCTGTCGGCAGTAGCGGTACAGGCGCCCTTTCCAGGGCGCGGTAACCGCTTCTACCCGGCCCTGTTCAAGGCAGGCATCACCGACCGGCTCATCGATGCCTCGGCCGGCTTCGCGCCCGGCGACCGCGACTACCTCGCAGACCGCGGAATCGGCATCACTGCCCTAGTCTCACGGGCTACCGCGCGCGCCGCGGAGCTGCACCCGGCAGAACTCCGCGCCGGCGCCCGGGACCTGGTCATGACCGTTGCCGACGTCAAGCCCCGCCTAGTCGCCGTTCTGGGGATCACCGCATATCGCATTGCCTTCGCCAGGCCGAAAGCTGTCGTGGGCCGACAGCCCGGACTGTTCGCCGGAACGCAGCTATGGGTCGTGCCCAACCCCAGTGGCCTCAACGCTCACTCATCGGTCGCCGATCTGGCAGCCGCCTATCGCGAGGTGGCGATCGCCGCCGGGCTCGATCTCGGGCCCGTGCGCGGGCAATAGCCGTCCGGGAAGGATGCGCGTGTCCGGCATCGAATGGGTCAGCGGGCAGGACCTCACCGGCTGCGGGGAATTTGCCGTATGGCCGGGATGGCCAAACAGGCGCGCCCAGCGAGACGAACCGTCGCCGGATCCGGATCAGCTCGTGCTGCGGGGCATCCTCGGCGACACTGGGCTCGACCTGGCCGACCTACGCCGGGCCGCGGGGTCGCGGATGCTGCGCTGGGCGCTGATCGAGGCCATCCAGCACGTGCCCGCCGGACATCCCCTGCGCCAGCGCAAGGACGACATCATCGCCCGCCGCGCCACCCAGGCGCGCAACATCGCCAAGGTCGCCGCGGTCCGCCAGCTGCTCACCTGGGTCTTCTACGCGATGCGCGACGGCCAGGCCCCGCGCCCTGGCCGCCGCCGCGGCGCCGGCCGGGTGAGCAGGCCCGGACGCGGCAGCGCGTGATCGCCGGTTTTTACCGGCCCCCGCCGCTGGCGGCCCGGCCGCCTGTCTGATTGATCCTGCTGCCCGCACGCGAACCCGCCCCATGCCCCCGCCGCAGCCAGCCGCGGGGCTCTCCCGAAGGGATGAACGCACTACCAATGGCACGAGCGGATGCCGCGCCTTGAGTGGTTAAAGCCACCCGAGGAAGGTCATCACCTGCCGTGCCACGAGGGCAATGGGGCGGTCGTTCCCGATGACCATGTCCTCGACGCCGGTTCCTTCGCCTGTCGCGATCGATGCCGCCGCCGCCCGCAGGTCGTCTCGGCGGCCGCTGGTGACATCACCGGCCAGCCGCTGCTCGATGTCGGGCAAAGGAACGGTCAGGCGCACGACCTGTAGCGGCAATCCAAGAACATCCCGCATGCCTTGTACCTCGGAGGTGCTGCGGACGAAGTAGGCGAGCACGAAGAGCTGGATTCCAGCTCGCCGGTAATTCGCCGCCACGGCTGCCAGGTTCTCCAGCATCAAGCCGAATTCGCTGCCGCGATCGGCGGTGCCATCGCCTGCCCAGCTCAGGTAATCCAGGTCGAGCAGCGCATACGGCTCGCCCCGTTGCTCGAGCAGGTAGGCGATCTCCTGAGCAACCGAGCTCTTGCCCGAACCGTACACCCCGGTGAGCAGGACGCCTTCAGCCCCGCGCTTGTCCACCGACCCAGGCTAGAGCCGACCCTGCTCGACCCCATCGCTCGCAGCGGCAGAAGCGGGCATTCACGCCCAGCGCTGGCGCTGCATAAACCAGCCTGTCGCGCAAAGCCGTGTGGGGGGTAGATCGGAGGACCCTGGAGCGCGTATCCGGGCTGCGAGATCGTGATCTTGGGTGGTTTCGAGTACTGGCTGCTGGAGATTGGTTCCTTGCCGGTTAGCCTTCGGTGCGGTGGCGGTGCAGCTTGCGCAGGTTGTGCGCGGCACAGGCGAGCAGCCATTCATTCTCACACGCGGCCAGGCCACGCCGCGACATCATGGTGACTTTCTGGCGGGTCTTGAGCTGCCCGAACACCGGCTCGACGGTCCGGGCGCGCAGCTTGTAGTCGTCGCGGCCGCGGGGATGGCGCAGGCGCCGGCGGGCCCGGGCGGTGGCCGGGAACCGGTCCAGGGGCCGAGCCCGTCGCGGGGCGCGGACGTAGCGCCGGGCAGGGTCTTTGGCCAGCGGCGCGAGCAGCCGCAGCCCGTCGGCGTCGGCGCGGGCGAAGGCCTGCTCGCTGGCATAACCGGAGTCGGCCAGCACGGTGCGCAGCTTCGGACAGATCCCGGCCGCGGCCAGCTGGTCCCGGCACCGGTTCGCATACCAGGTGTTCACGCCGCTGCTCCTTCCCTATGGCAGTGCCGGTTCGTGTGGCCAGGGTAGGAGCGGGGGTATTTGCTCGCATCGGTGGAATCGCGGGAGTGACCGCCGGGGAGCGGTGGCGGTGGGGCCGGCCTTGTGCTGAGTTCCGACCGTGCTCGCACGGCGGCGGGGGGATGTGCGCGACGGTCTCGCGCCTTTCCGCCCCGCCTGGGTGCCGGTTCCGGCCGGGTCTCCTACCCGCACGCGGGCTAGGAGGCCCGGCCTGGAACTTCAACCGCATGAGGAGCGTGGGCCGCGGGCGCGTTCGGCCGTTCTCCGGCCGCTTGGCCCGCGATGGTTGCTGCCGTCGCCGCCGAGCTTCGCAGGTCGGGCAGGTAGCGCTTGACGAGCACGGCGGTCGCCAGCAAAGCTCCCGACCCGACGAGCAGGGCGAACCCCATGGCGTCGGTAAAGGCAGCGTCGGTGGCGGCGGCCAGCGCGTCCCCGGCCCCCGCCGGGAGGTGTGCCGCGACGCCGGCCGCACCTCCTACGGAATCGCTCGCCGTGTGCGCTATCCCCGGCGGCAGGGCGGCGGTCGCGGAGTCGACCTTGGATGAGTAGAGCGAGTTCGCGATCGAGGGGATGATGGCCACCCCGAGCGCCCCCGCAACCTGACGGTTGACGTCGTTCATCGCGGAGCCGACTCCCGCCTTGGCTTCTGGCACGGCGCTCATGATGGCGACGGTCGCGGGCGCCATCACGTTGCCCATCGCGAGGGGCACCAGGAAGAAGAAGAGCGCCACGACCCACGTTGGAGTGCCCGGGTGCCAGAGCGCGACGGCGCCGATCCCGGCCGCCAGGATGATGAGCGCCCCGAACAGCTGTTTCGGGATGCCGAGCTTGAGGCTGACCTTGTGGCTCACGCCCGAGCCGATGACGAGGCCGATGGCGAGCGGCAGCATCACGAGGCCGGCTTCGATGGCCGACCTGCCCTGCACGATCTGCAGGTACTGCGTCATGAGGAAGATGAGCGCGAAGAGGGCGAAGAAGGCCGACGAGATCGCGAACGAGCCGAGCGAGAACGCCGGTTGCCTGAACAGGCCCACGTCGAGCAGCGGATCACGGGTGCGCAGCTGATGGCGCACGAAGAGCACGCCGAGCACGAGGGCGGCGGCGAACGCGGCGAGCACAAGGTGATCTGTCCAGCCGCGCTTGGGCGCCTCGATCACCGCCCAGACGAGCGAACCGAGCCCGGCGATCGAGAGCAGCACGCCGAGGGTGTCGAGCGCGCCCGGGTGCGGGTCCCGGCTCTCGGGCACGAGCCGGAGGCTGAGCGCGAGCGCTGCCACTGCGACGGGGACGTTGATCCAGAAGACCGCGGGCCAGGACCAGAGCTCGATCACGCTGCCGCCGATGAGCGGCCCGAGACCGATGCCGACGGCCGCCATTCCGGCCCAGACGCTCATCGCTTTGCCCCGCTCCTCCTGCGGGAAGACGTGCATGATGATCGAGAGCGTGGCGGGCATGATCAGTGCCGCCCCCATTCCCATCGTCGCCCGGGCGGCGATGAGCTGCCCGCCATTCGCCGCGAAGGCCCCGCCGGCGCTCGCGAGTCCGAAGATGAGCAGGCCGGATTGGAGCGCGCGCTTGCGTCCGTGGCGATCGCCGAGGTTTCCGGCCGCGAGCAGAAGCCCGGCGAAGACGAGGACGTAGGCATCGACGATCCACTGCAGGGTCGAGCCTGAGATACCGAGGTCCTCCTGGATGCTCGGCAGCGCGACGTTCATGACGGTGTTGTCGAGCCCGATGACCACCAGGCTCAGTGAGAGCACACCGAGCGTCTTCCAACGACGGGCGCGCTGCACGGGGTCGATCGTCATCAGTCTGGCTCCTTTTCTGACGGCAGTCGTGCTTCATGGGGGCAACGTAGGTGCGGGGGTACCTGCTCGCATCAGGGGAACCGCGGGAGCGGTCACCAGGGCTGCGATGGGAGCGGGATGGGCTCAGCAGTTAGCCGAAGCGAGTGCTTGGCCGATCTGGCCCCGTCAGCTGGCGGCATCACGCGTGGCCGCCTTCTGGCCTCGTGAAGGCGATCCAGCTTCCCCCTGGCCGAGCTTCCGGGGAAGCGGCGCCCCGGAGGCGGCGGCTTTCGTGGGATAGCGAATGAGGCAGCGACTACCTATGCGCGGGCTTGTAACGGTCCATTCCCCGCGACAGCGCCTCCTCCAGCGAGTGGAAGCCGGACGAGCTGGGTGCGGGAGGTGACGCCGAGCTTCGCGAATACGTGGCGCAGGTGGTACTCGATCGTCCGCGTCGAGAGGAAGAGCTGTGCGGCGACTTCCCTGTTGGAAAGGCCTTCCGCCACGCAGTGCGCGATCTGCAGCTCCCGCGGCGTCAGCTGGTCGATCGTGCTCGGGTCACGCTTACGCGCCGTCTCGCCGGAGGCTCGGAGCTCCTTCCGTGCCCGCTCGGCCCAGGGCTCGGCGCGCAGGCGCTCGAAGCCTTCCAGCGCGGCTCGCAACAGCGGGCGAGACTCGATTCGGCGCCGCTCGCGGCGAAGATGTTCGCCGTAGAGAAGCCGGATACGGGCGAGGTCGAACGGCCGCGCCTGCGAACCGAGCCGGAGTGCCTGCTCGAAGTGCTGACTTGCTTCCTCGCCCTCGACCACCAGCGCGCGGCAACTCGCGAGCACCGGCTGAGCCCACGCAGCACCCGACGAGTCCTGCCACGCCCCGAACGCAGAAAGCCACGTGCGCGCTTTGTCCCGTCGGCCCGCTCGCGTGGCGGCTTCGATCGCGTTGGGCAGGGCGAACTGCCGAGCCCTGGGATGCGCATCGATAAGGGTCTCCAGGCGCTCAAGGGCCTCGCTCCAGCGCCCGCAGCCAAGGTCAAGCATTGCGAGGGCGTAAAGCGCGTTAGCGGAGGTCACCGACAGTCCGCGGGCCGCCGCAAACCCGAGCAGGTCCTCTGCGCGGCGACGAGCTCCCTCCTTGTCGCCCCGGATGGCCGCGATGATCGCCAGGATGGACTCCGGCCGTGCTGCGGTGTTGACGGCCCCCAGCTCGCGCGCGAACTGCGCCGCCTCTCCGGCAGCAAGAACTGCCTCGTCGAAGCGGCTTGCCGCCTGAAGCCCGCTAGCCCGCGCGGTCAGGGCTTCCGCGAGGACGCCGAGTTCGCCCCGGGTTCTGGCGAGCGAAATCGCGCGGTCGGCCAGCGTTGCAGAGCTCTCCTCGTCGCCCGTGAACAGAGCGGCGGCACTGACCGCGAACACGTGCCATGGGTTGTCGGACGTGGCCGCCCACGCGAGCGCCTCCTCGAACCGGGTGTCGTCTGTAGCCGTCTCGGCCCCCGTTGCTTGCGCAAACCCGGTAAGGGCCCGCGCGACATACACAGACTCGTCATTTTTGTCCGGGGAAGCGACCGCCTCCGCTAGTTCCGAGACCTCCGCGAGAGCCTTGAGATCGCCGACGACCCAGGCGGCGCCTATCGCCCAGATGAGCAGCTCGAGCGCCCTTCGGGGATCGCGCCGCGATACCTCACGCGCCCCCTCGAGAAGCCCTGGCAAGCCATTGACCGGCCGGCCGCGCCGAAACTCGGCGACCCCGAGGGCGTAGGCGATCTCGGCCCGAAGAAGCGAGTCCTCGACGAGGGGGAGCGCCTGATTCGCCAGCCCGACGGCGTAATCGTCCGCGCCCGCGATGCGCGCGCAGCGAGCCGCTCGGACCAGGTGATGGCCCCTGGCCTCGGTGTCCGCGGACAATTCGGCGGCCCGGGCTAGCGCTTTCGCGGCAGCCATGTAACCGGCCCGCTCCTCGGCGCGGCGTGCGGTTTCCTGCAGGGCGCACACGACGCTCTCCTCGGGTTCGAGCGCCGAGGCGGCCAGGTGCCAGGCACGGCGGTCGCGCTGGTCGGCGGGCCGCGCGAGCGCGTCGGCGAGCGCGCGATGGGCGCCGCGACGGTCGCCCGACGTCGCGGCCTCGTACACGGCCGATCTGACCAGGGGATGCCGGAACTCGAGTCTGCTCCCGTGTACGGAGACGAGTCCAGCCTGCTCCGCGGCGTCCAGCGCGCGTCCGTCAGCCCCCAGCAATTCGGCCGCACGAGTGACGAGCCCGGCGTCCTCGCTGTCATCTGCGGCGGCGAGCAAGAGGAGCCGCTGCGTGTCATCGGGCAACCTGCGCACGCGTTCGAGGAAGATGCGCTCGAGGTGCTCGGTGAGTGGCAGCACATCGGGAAGAGGCTCTTGCCCCGCACGCTGCCGGGCGGTCAGCACCGAGGGCAGCTCGACGAGCGCGAGGGCGTTCCCGCGCGCGTGTTCGATGAGCCGTTCGCGCACGGGCAGGGCTACCTCCCCCGTCGTCCGGGCGAGAAGCGTTGCGGAGGCCTGGCCGTCGAGCCCTTCGAGCAGCAGGGAGGGGACGTCAACGGCTTCGAAGCGCCGCACCTCCCCCTCCCGGGCGGCAAACAAGATCACGATCCCCTCCGCGTCCAGCCGACGGGCGACAAAGCGGAGGGCATCGGCCGAAGCCGAGTCCAGCCAGTGCGCGTCATCGACGAGGCAGAGCACCGGCCGCTGCTCGCTCATTTCCGAGAGGAGTGAGAGGCAGGCGGCGAACACGAGAAACCGTTCCTGGGCACCGCCCTGGTCAAGGCCGAGTGCTCCCCGTAGTGCCGCCGCTTGCGGCTCCGGCAGCGTTTCGAGCTGGCTCATGGCCGGTCGCAACAGCTGATGAAGCGCGGCGTGCGGGAGCTCAGATTCCGATTCAACTCCCCGTGCAGAGAGCACTTGGAAGTCCCCGGCGCGCTCGCGCGCATCCTCAAGCAGAGCGGTCTTACCGATCCCCGGCTCGCCCCGCAGCACGAGCGCGCCGCTCCGCGACCGACGCGCGCCCTCGAGCAGCGCACCGACAACGGTCCGCTCCTCCGCCCGCCCGAAGAGCACACGCCAATCGTAACGGAGCAGGTCATCGCAGCATCGTTCGGTAAACGAGGTCGCTCGCCGAACGGCTGGGCCCCAGCGGAACGTATCGGCGCGTGTCGTCATAGTTCGCCCGCGGCGATACGGTGGCAGGCTCGGGCGAGCAGACGGGGCACGACCGAGACCGCATCTCGTCGGCACGCGGCTCGCCTCGCCCCTGATTTCGCGGATGCGATCCACAAGTCGCCAATGCAGATTGACTCCCACGAGCATCAGTACTAGCGACCGAGGATCGCTACGTTCCGTCCGGGACTTCGCCAGGCAGGAGTGCCCTTCGGGCAGTTCGGCTGACGGGCCGCGATAAGCCTGGCATGTTCCACGGGTGGCTGATAACCGACTCGGTCTTTGAGCAGGTAGCCCACCCCGCCGGCGCCATCGGCGAGCAGTTCGCCGGCGTACAACTGCTCGACGTACTGAGACAAGATGAGTACGGGGTAACCGGGCCTGCGCGCTCGCAGCTCGATCGCGGCACGCAACCCTTCGCCTACCAAGGTGGGGGGAAGCCGCACGTCGATAATGACGACGTCGGGCGGGCTGGCCGCCAGGGCGGCGACCAGTCCGGGCCGGCATCCATGGCGGCAACCACCTCGATCCCGTTCGCGGACAGCACCCGGACCAGCCCGTGGCGGAGCAGGATCATCCGATGGCCAAAAGCCGAAGGCCCTATGCGCGTCCCAATTCCCAGCGCGCGTAGCCGTCGATCTGGTCGGGTTGTGATCGCGCTTGTCCGCGTTCGTCGTGGCGCGCAACTGGCAGTTCTGCCCACCGGTGACCATCAGGGATTGCCGGGAGAGGCCCGGCCTGAGCGACCCTCTGCCGACTGCCATGCGCGGCCCGCTGTCAGCGGGATCCGGTGGGCGGCTGAGGCGAAGCCCAGCCAGGTGTGCCGGTTGCCGGCCCAGCACCATCCGACCTGGGCGCATTGCGGTTCTCCGGGCCGTCACGGCCGGTGCCGTTGCCAATCCACAGTGCAGGGATCCGCGCGTCGAGCGAGCCATCCGTCTTGCGCAGCCTCGACCCGATGGTCATGAAGCAGTGGTTGCGTTCGAGCACCTCGCACCGCTGGAGCAGCCAATGGATGCCTTCGCCCAGGGTGAGCGGGGTCCGCCCGGCGGCAAGGATCGCTGGCAGCGCCTCATCCGGGCTCCAGTTGGCCATGTGATCACCCCGGTCGAGGTCCACGGCCACATAGACCGGGCCCGCTGGCAATGCCACCGGCTGGATCGGCGCGAAGTCGTCGGCGTCGCGCATGTCGGCCACGACGAACCCGCGCTTGCCGTCGCGCTCGATCAAGGACACGAGCCCGGATGCGTACGCGCGGGCTGGATGCATCACCAAGAGCCCCGGGCCGACGTGGGCCTGCGCCCCGTCACGAAGCTGAGCGGCAGTGACGCCGCCGACCTCATGGGCGCCGGCTTCGATCAGCCGCGCGGCTTGCTCAGCAAGCGGCGGCAAGGGCGGCAACGCGGTGGCCACGCCGGGGCCTCCCGGAACAGGTTCGGCCAGCAGACTCGCGTATAACGCAGCAGCGCACGACACGGTTCCCGAGCGCCGTAGGCGCTGTGCGATGGCGGAAACTTCATCCCCCGCAGACTGCGGTCCCCTCGCGCGACCAGATAAGCGGTGCTGCCGAGCTGTGATCAAAGCGCCTACCCCGGCCGCTCGCAATCCACGCACCGTGACCGACGAGCAAACCGGCCACAGCGCGAATAGCCGCCGTTCTGGTCAGCATGGATCAAGCCGGCGATGGCCTTGCTGTGCATCCAGATCCGGATGATCGGCGCGCCGGCCGGGCGGCAAAATGCCTCGCGCGGCCGGGCGCGCGGGTCCTACAGTGCCGCCGTGGCTTGGCATAAGCGGCGGCGCTGCCAGCGGGCGCCTGACCCGGGTGCGGTGCTGGCGCGGCTCGGCTCCCCCGACCCGCAGGTCCGGGTCAAGACCCTGCATGGGATCTGCCCGTGCGCCACCGGTTTCCCGCTGTATGAACGCTTCCGCGGCGAGGTGAAGCGGCTGCAGAAGGACCCCGACCAGCGCGTGCGCGCCGCGGCGCTGCACGTCGAGCACGACGCGTCCGAGATCGAGACGATCGAGGCCGGGCTTGACCGGGCCGCCGAGCAAGGCTGGCGCTACAGCGACTCTGGCTGGGTCCGTCGCAAGCGCCTGCGCCAGGCCACCGGCCAGTGGCTGCCCCCGTGACCAGTCTCCTGGTGGCGGGCCGCCGCCACCGGGCAGTAGGGCCGGGCGAGGTGCCGGCCGAGCCGCCGCCGTTCGATCATGATGCCATCGGCCGCCTGCTCCGCTACGCCCAGGCGTGCGAGGCCGGCTGGCGGGACCGGTTCGCCGCCCATTCGATCAGGCCCCTGGAGATCCTGTACGAGGACCTGATCCAGGGCGTAGACCAGGCCGCCCGCAACGTGGCCGGGTTCCTCGGCGTCCCCTGGCCGGCCGGGCTGCCACCGGTCCGCCCCCGGATGCGACGCCAGGCAGACCATCACACCGAGCGCCTGACCACACTGTTCAACCGGCACGGGGAGCCGTAATCCCGCAGGACACCACCACCTCCTGCTCACAGTGCCCGCCGCCACGCGCGGCCGACCGCTTCAGGACCAGCGGCCTCAGCGGCCCGCCTATGCCGAATCAGCCCGTACCCGGCCCGGTGCCTCACGAGAAGGGCGTCCGGCTGTTCGTCACGCCGTGGGCTTGTATCGTCGGCATCGCCGGCCCGGGCGACCCGCCGCTGACCGGCCGCCGGCCGGTCGCCGACCCGGCCG
>Ga0126381_100006465_pt1 | contig 12959 bp, 11 predicted proteins | sample PanSoiMetPlot_28_FD_96465 | JGI IMG/M metagenome (GOLD analysis project Ga0126381, IMG submission 96465) | Tropical forest soil microbial communities from Panama - MetaG Plot_28 | ecosystem: Environmental > Terrestrial > Soil > Tropical forest > Bulk soil | place: Panama | collected 2016-02-17
CGGAGGTGTAGCAAAGCGCGCTGGCGGTGCGCTCGTCGAACTCGGGCCAGGCGAAATCCCCGTTCTCGGCGCCGGTCAGCTCGTCATACGTCGCCAGCACCGGTAGCGAGGTCTCGGCCGCACCGAGCAGCACGATCCGGCAATCGGCCGGGAAGCGGGGCGCGAGGCGCTCGATCAGCGGAACGAAGCTGGTATCGACGAACAGCAGCCGATCGCGAGCATGATTGACGATGTAGACGATCTGGTCGTCGAAGAGCCGCGGGTTGATTGTATGGCACACCGCGCCGATGCCCGAGATCCCGTAATACAGCTCAAAATGCCGCCAGGTATTCCAAGCCAAGGTGCCGACCCGGTCGCCGGGCTTGATGCCGAGCCGCAGCAGCGCCTGGGCGAGACGGCGCGCACCGCGCTCGGCCTCGGCATAGGTGTAGCGGTGGATCGGCCCTTCGACGCTGCGACTGACGATCTCGGCATCGGCGTGGAAATTGGCGGCATGCTGCAGACATGCCGTCACCAGGAGCGGCCGCTCGCCCATCAACCCGAGCATGTGCTGGTTCCTCCCGCGGCAAATCGTTTCCGCAAGTAGACCCGCACGACGTCAGGATTCAAGCATCGTTTCGCTCAAGGACCCGCGAGTTGCGCCTTGAAGAATGCGACCAGCGCCTTGTTCATGTCCTGGTGAACGGCGGCGCGGTCGAAGCCCGGGGCGTCCAGACAGATTTCCGGCGCCAGCTTCGCAAGCTCGTCGTTGCACGGCGCGAGGAATGAGAAGTGTCCGGCATGGGGGACGAGGCGATCTTCCGGGGGCTGCGGCAGCTCGGCGCGCACGATATCGGCGTGGGTTTTGTTCGGGGTGATCGTGTCGTTCTCGGCCCGCCATAGCTGTACCGGGGCGGTAACATTCTCCAGACTGACTCGGGCGAAGGTCATGCCGATTGCCGGGGCAGCGATCGCTGCCGCCTTGACCCGCGGATCATGGTGCCAATCGACCGGTGCCCAATCCGCCGCCTGGGGCTGAGCGCTGTCGGGCAGGTTCCTGCTCTGCTGGCAGCCCCAATCTTCCTGATGATCGCGGCAGAACAGCGCGGCGAGATAGAGATCGGGGTTGCCGCCGATCGTGATCAGCGCCGTCGCGCCGCCGGCCGAATGGCCGAACATGCCGATCCGCGCGGGATCGATGTGGTCGTGCCCGTCCCAGGTGTTGAGCATGAAGTCGATGACCCGGCTGATATGTTTCGGCCGGTCGATGAAGTTGCGCGGGGTGAAGCTGTAGCTGCGATCCTTGTAGTTGTCGCCGGTATGCGACAACGCGACGACGACAAACCCGGCATCGGCCAGCGCCAGTGCGGTATCGTAATGCCCGGCGGCGCTGCCGCCGGTGCCGTGCGAGATCACGATCAGCGGCAGTCCGCTCCCCTTTAGCGGGCCGTAAAAGGCGATATTCTGCTGGAAGAGACCAAGCGGCTGCTGGGTTGGGCCGCCATCACTGGGATACCAGATCGCCAGCTCGATCGGCTGGTCGTCGGGGTTGGGCGCCTTGCCGTATTGGAAACCGGCAGCGTTGGCCGGCGGCGCTGCCAGGAGCAGCGCCGCGACCAGGCCAAGCGCGATGCGGCCAGGGCTCAATAGCGCCGCAGCAATCCGACGAGCCGACCCTGCACCTTGACCCGGTCGGGGCCGAAGATGCGCGTCTCGTAGGCCTGGTTGGCAGGTTCCAGCGCGATCGAGGCACCGCGGCGCCGCAGGCGCTTCAGGGTGACTTCCAGATTGTCCACCAGCGCGACGACGATCGACCCGTTATCGGCCGTATCGCAGCGCTGGATAATGACCGTGTCGCCGTCGAGGATGCCGGCATCGACCATGCTGTCGCCGGCGACCTCCAGCGCATAATGCTCGCCGCTGCGGCCGAGCAGCGCCGAGGGCACGCCGATACTGGCCGACTGGTCGCGCAGCGCCTCGATCGGCGTGCCGGCGGCGATCCGGCCGTACAGCGGCAGATCGACGGCCTCGCTCTCGGTCGAAACCGGCGAGCCGGGAAGCGCGCCGGAAAAATCGCCGCGGATGACGGTCGGCGAGAAGCGGGTCTTCTCGACCGTGCCGGCGACGGCGCTTTCCTCGGGCAGCTTGATGACTTCCAGCGCGCGGGCGCGGTGCGCGAGGCGGCGGATAAAGCCGCGCTCCTCGAGACCGCTGATCAGGCGGTGGATGCCCGACTTCGAGCGCAGGTTCAGGGCGTCCTTCATTTCGTCGAAGGAGGGGGAAACGCCGGTCGCGCTCAGCCTCTGATTAATGAACATCAGCAGCTCGTGCTGTTTCCGGGTCAACATGGGAAACTCCCGCTAGTGGCGGAACAAATCCAAAACACAAGATGATGTTCTACTTTGGTTCGCGTGTCCCGTCAAGCGGGTTGCGGATGCCGCCCTTTTCCCAGCCATGCTAGGCTGCCGCGATGACGGTACGGCGCATCCTCATCGACACCGATCCTGGTGTCGACGACGCGGTGGCGATCCTGCTGGCGCTGGCCTCGCCGGAGCTGCAGATCGAGGCGATCGTCGCGGTTGCCGGCAACGCGCCGCTGGCGGTTACCGAGGCGAATGCGCGCGCGATCTGCGAGCTGGCCGGGCGGCCGGACATCGCGGTTTACGCCGGTTGCGCGCGGCCGATCACCCGGCGGCCGATCACCGCCGAGTATGCCCACGGGGAGAGCGGGCTCGGCGGTTTGGTCCTCCCGTCACCGACGATGGCGCTGCGGCCGGAGCACGGGGTCGATGCGGCGGTCGAGCTGTTCCGACGGGCGCCGCCAAAGAGCGTGACCTGGTGCGCGCTGGGGCCGCTGACCAATGTCGCGATGGCGCTGATCAAGGCGCCTGACATCGCCGAGCGGGTCGGCGAGCTGGTGCTGATGGGTGGCGCGTCGCGCGCCCTCGGCAACATCACCCCGGCGGCGGAATTCAATATCCACGCCGATCCGCACGCGGCCCAGGTGGTGTTCGACAGCGCGCTGCCGATCACCGTGGTTCCGCTCGACGTGACCCATCAGGTGTGCAGCACGCCGGAGCGGATCGCGCGCATCAAAGCGCTCGGTAATCCGGTCGCCGACGCCGTCGCCGAATTGCAGCTGCCCTCCGGCAGCCGGCCGAGCGCGCTGCATGATCCTTGCGTCATCGCCTATGTGCTGGCGCCGGAGCTGTTCCAGGGCAGCCCGGTCAATGTCGCGGTCGAATGCGAGAGCGGTCTGACACTCGGCATGACCGTGGTCGATTGGCGCGGGGTCAGCGGACGCTCGGTCAATGCAACGGTGCTGCATACCGTCGACGCCGACCGCGTCTATGCGCTGCTGCAGAAGTGCTTGTCGCGCGCCCCTTGATCTTGGCGGCCTGGACTTGCCGGCCCGATCTTGCTTGTGCCCGGCGGGCGTTCTCCCGTTAGTATGGCCGCACCAATCCTGGAGGGAGGCACACGATGTCGATCGTCGAAATGCGCACCTACCGCGTCAAGCCCGGCTCGATCCCGGAAGTCGTCAAGCGGTTTGGCGAGGCGCTCGAAAAATCCGGCCGCAACAAGGTGGCGCCGCTCGGCGGCTTCTTCCACACCGAGGTCGGGCCGCTCAACCGCATTATCCATTGCTGGCCCTATGAGAGCCTCGCGGCGCGCGAGAAGCTGCGCGCTGAGGCGATGAAGCTCCAAGGCTGGCCGCCGCCGATCGGCGAGTTCATCGAGGAAATGGAGTCGAAGATTATCAATCTCGCGCCGTTCTCGCCGGCGCTGGGCGATCGCGGTCTCGGCAACATTTACGAGATCCGCACCTATACGATGCTGCCGGGCGCGCTGCCGACCGTGACCGAGAAATGGGCGGAGCGGATCGAGGGCCGCACCAAGCTGTCGCCGCTCGCGTTCTGCGGGTCAACCGAACTCGGCGGGCTGAACCAGTGGATCCATGTCTGGGCGTACAAGGACGCAGCCGAGCGGTTCAAGATCCGCGCCGAGGCGCAGAAGACCGGCGCCTGGCCACCAGCCACGCGGGGCCAGTTCGTCCGCCAGGAGAACATGTTCGTGATCCCGGCCGCGTTCTCGCCGTTGCATTAGGTCGAAAAATCAGGGTCCGGCGCGGGCAACACTCTGCCCGCGCCGGGGCCCGCTGGCGGAGGGGAGCGCTGGCGTTTAATCCCGCGGCGCCGGCAGGACCGTGCCGACCGGGATCAGCCGCGTCGGTGGGCCGACTGCAGGTGGCGTGACCTGGTCGAACAGCCGATCGAGGGGCGTCGTCGAACCCGCTGCCACCGCCTGGAGCGACCCGCTGGGCAGCGGCCTGATCGGCATGCCCTGGGTGGCGGCGAGCATGAACCCCTTCCACACCGGCGCCGGCAGCGTGCCGCCGGTGACCTTGTTCATCGGCGTGTTGTCGTCGTTGCCGAGCCAGACGCCGGCAACCAAGTCGGTGGTGTAGCCGATGAACCACGCGTCGCGATAATCTTGGGTCGTGCCGGTCTTGCCGGCGGCGGGGCGCGGCAACGACGCCGCCTTGCCGGTGCCGCGGGTGATCACCCCGGCGAGCATCTGGTTCATCAGCCCGACCTCGTCGGGCGGGACGACCTGGCCTGGCCCCGAGCCCGAGCGGCGATAGATGACCCGGCCGCTGGTATCGGTGATCTCTCTGATCCCGTAGGCGAGGACGCCGGCTCCGCCATTGGCGAAGGGGGCGTAGGCAGAGACCAGCTCCAGCAGGTTCACGTCGCTGGTGCCGAGCGCGATGCTGGCGTCTTTGCCGAGATCAGAGGTGATGCCGAGCCGGTTGGCGACTGCGATGACTTGCGCGATGCCGGCGCGCTGCGCGACCTGCGCGGCGACGGTGTTGATCGATTCGGCAAGTGCCTCGGCGACCGTGACATCGCCGAGATAGCGGTTGGTGTAGTTGTGCGGCCGCCAATTGCCGATCTGGATCGGGCCGTCGATCAAATGATCGTCGGGCCGTAGCCCCGCTTCGAGACCGGCGAGATAGACAAACGGTTTGAACGCCGAGCCCGGCTGGCGCTCGGCCTGGGTCGCGCGATTGAACTGGCTTTCGTTGTAGTCGCGCCCGCCGACCATCGCGCGCACCGCGCCGTCCGGGGTCATCGCCAACAGCGCGCCCTGACTGACCGCCTCCGCGAGCCCGTGCTTGGCGAGCACGTCGCGGATCGCGGTCTCGGCCAGGGCCTGCAGCCGCGGGTCGAGCGTCGTGCGGACGGTCAGGTCGCGGTCGGTGGTACCGGCGAACTCGCGCACCTGGTCGGCGATCCAGTCGGCGAAATAGCGTGCGCCCGGCTGGGCCAGCGCCACCTTGTTGAGTTCGGCGCCGGATTTTTCCGCGGCGGCCTGCTGCTGCTGGTCGATCGCCCCGGTCTCGACCATCAGGTCGAGCACCTGCGCGGCACGTGCCTGTGTCCTGTCCTTGTCGCGGGTCGGATTGAAGCGGGTCGGCGCCTTGAGCAGCCCGGCGATCACCGCGCTTTCGTAAAGGTTGAGCTTTGCCGCCGACTTGCCGAAATAGCGGTGCGCGGCGGCGTCGACGCCGTAAGTGCCGGCGCCGAGATAGACCCGGTTCAAATAGATTTCGAGGATCTGGTCCTTGGTGAAGTGGCGTTCGAGCCACAGTGCCAGCAGCGCCTCACGGATTTTGCGCGACAGGTTGCGTTCGGGGGTGAGGAACACGGTTTTGGCGAGCTGCTGGGTGATCGTGCTGCCGCCTTGTACGAGATGGCCGCTTCTGACGTCGGTGAAGACGGCGCGCGCCAAACCGATCGGGTCGATGCCGAAATGACTGTAGAAGCGACGATCCTCGGTCGCGATCACCGCCTTCGGCAGCCATGGCGACATCTGCTTGAGGCTCAGCGGCTGGCCGAACAGGTCGCCGAACGTCGCGATCAGACCACCGTCGTCGGCAAGGATCGTGACGCTTGGCCGGCGCTCGGCAATGGTCAGCTGGTTGGTGTCGGGCAAGGTCAGCGCGAAATAGCCGAGCACACCGGCGCCGAAGATCGCCACCCACAGGCACAGCAGGACCGCGAGCTTCAAGAGGCCCAGACCGCGACGGCGCCGTGGTGGCGGTCGGCCGCGGCGCGGCGGCGGGGGACGGTCGCGCCCGGCGCGCCGTGTGGCGGCGGCGCGCTCGTCGCGGTCGCCGCGCAGCGGCCGGTCAGCCATGGCCGCAAGCCCGAGCCGTCTGCCAGACATACCCGGCAGCGTCCACCGCGCCTCCTCGTCGGTACCCCACCACGCGGGTCACCCGCCAAATCCCGCCAAATCCCCGGCGCATTATGCCGCAAACTGTGGCCGAGATTGGATGAATTCGCCGCGTGTGCATGCGCCACGCTGCGGAACCCGGCGTGCCGAAGCCTCGTTCGAGATAACAGCGACAGCTCTCCCGCAGGATCGCCATGCCGGTCGACCGACCCGGAACGCCTTTGATGCTCCCCGTCTGAGCGCGGTAATCGTGGCCGCCGGCATCGTCTGCCCCGCCTTGCGGGTGCCGCTGGTGCTCGGCTGCCTGGTGGCGCTGGGCAATCTCGTCCTGTCACATGAGGGTGCCGAGAACCGCGTGCCGGAGACGCTGCCGCGCTCTCCGGCGCGCGGCCGCGCGCGGCGCCGCGACGCCGACGAGACGACGTCGACCGAAGACAGCTTCCCGGCCAGCGATCCGCCATCGTGGACACCGGTGACCGGCACCGGCACGCGCCATTGAGGCGATAAATAATTCCTGCTTAGCTGCGGGCCTCGCTCTTTCAGGGAGGCCCGATGACTCGCGCCGCCGCCATTGCCGCATCGCAAGCCTATTTTGACGAGGGCCGCTTTGCCGCCGACCTCGCCCGCCGCGTCGCCATCCCGACCGAGAGCCAGGTCGAGGGGCGGGGGCCGATGCTGCAATCCTATCTCGGCGAGGAGATCGCGCCGACGCTGGAGCGGCTCGGGTTCACCAGCACGATCTTCGACAATCCGGTGCGCGGCGGACCGATCCTGATCGCCGAGCGGCGCGAGGATGGCGCGGCGACGACGGTGCTCGGCTACGGCCACGGCGACGTCATTCGCGGACTGGAGCCGCAATGGCGCGAGGGGTTGTCACCCTGGAAGCTCATCCGGCAAGGCGACCGGCTCTACGGCCGCGGCACCGCCGACAACAAGGGCCAGCACTCGATCAACCTCGCGGCGCTTGCAACCGTCCTCGAAACCCGCGGCCGGCTTGGCTTCAACGCGGTGCTGCTGCTCGAGACCGGTGAGGAGGTCGGCTCGCCGGGCCTGCGCGAGATTTGCCGCAACGAGAAGGCGCGGCTCGCCGCCGACGTGCTGATCGCATCGGACGGGCCGCGCCTCGCGCCCGAACGGCCGACGATCTTTCTCGGTGCGCGCGGCGCGATGAATTTCGACCTCGTCGTCGATCTGCGCGACGGCGGGCACCATTCGGGGAACTGGGGCGGACTCCTGGCCAATCCCGGCATCGTCCTCGCGCACGCGCTCGCCTCGATCACCAGCGACAAGGGCGCGATCAAAATCCCCGAATGGAAGCCGAGCCACATGCCCAACTCGGTGCGCATGGCGCTCGCCGACTGCCCAGTGGGAGTTTCCGGCGAAGGCGGCGAGGACGCGCCGGAGATCGATCCCGACTGGGGCGAGCCGGGCCTCAGCCCGAGCGAGAAGGTGTTCGGCTGGTGCAGCTTCGAGGTGCTGGCGTTCACCACCGGCAACCCCGAAAACCCGGTCAACGCGATCCCACCCAAAGCCACCGCGACCTGTCAGATCAGGTTTGTCGTCGGCGTCGACCCCGAGGACTTCATGCCGGCGCTGCGCCGCCACCTCGATCGGGCCGGGTTCCCGATGGTCAAGGTCGAACCGTGGAAGAAGGCGTATTTTCCGGCGACCCGGCTCGACCCCGACCATGACTGGGTGCGCTGGGCCGCTAAGTCGATCGCCGAAACGACCGGCAAGCGGCCGGCGATCCTGCCCAATCTCGGGGGCTCGCTGCCCAACGACATCTTCGCCAGCGATCTCGGCCTGCCGACGATCTGGGTCCCCATTCCTACGCGTCGTGCTCGCAGCACGCGCCCAACGAGCACCTGCTCGCCCCGGTGGCGCGCGAGGCGCTGGCGGTGATGACCGGCATCTATTGGGATCTGGGCGAAAGCGGCGTCCCCGGCTGATCAGCGGCCGAAGAGGCGGCCGAAGAAGCCGCGTTTCGGGGCGGCGGCCCCTTCCTGTCCGGGCTTCGGATCGAGGATGGTGAGCGTCAGCGCAGGCAGCGGCGCATCGACCGGGCTCCAGCCCGCCGCGAGCCGCTCAAGTACAAACCCGATCACCGTCTGGCCCTGGTATTCGGTGTTGTTGCGGGTGGCTTTCGAGATGCCGTCCGCCAGATAGGCGCGGACAAAAATCTTGTGCGTCTCCTCGCCGCGCTTGAGGCCGATCACCCAATCGGTGCCGGGCCGCGACGTGCCGTCCGGCTGTTTGAAGTGGGCATTGAGCCCGCCCTCGACGCGGGCCTGCCACTGCTCGTCGGTCATTGGATTCATCCTGAATGGGAATTTGCGCAGGGTGACTTACGGACGACCGGGCGCGCAAGTTCGCTCGATCGCGGAGCGCTGGCGGTGATGAACTGGGCAACGCCGGGATGGCCTCGGTTTAGCGCCGCTCATCCAGGCGTGAGAACTATTCAGGCCGGCCATTCCGCCGTAGGCGCTATGTTCGACCAGACCGCGACGTGAGGAGCTCGGATGCGTCTCGAAAAATTGCCGGCGGACTACGCGAAGCGTCTCTCCGCGCTGGAATGCCCCGCCTTCACGACCACGCCCTGGGTCGCGGGAAAGCCGCTCGATCAGCGCCGGGTGGCGATCGTCTCGTCTGCGGGGCTGACGGTGCGCGGCGACCGGGTGTTCCGCGGCCGCGACGCCGATTACCGGACGATCCCGTCGACGACCCAGGCGAACGACCTGCTGTGCAGCCACATTTCGATCAATTTCGATCGCAACGGCTTTCAGGAAGACTGGAATGTCGTCTTCCCGCTCGACCGGCTCAACGAGTTGGCGGTGCAAGGCCGGATCGGCTCGGTCGCGGCGACGCATTATTCGTTTATGGGCGCGACCGACCCGGTGCAGATGGTCGAGGGCGCCGTGGACGTTGCCGGCAGGCTCAAGGCCGACCATGTCGACGCGGTGCTGCTGACCTCGGTTTGACCGCTCTGCACGCGCGCCGTGAGCGCGCTGGGGCATCATCTCGAGGAAGCAGGCATCGCGACGGTCGCGATTGCGCTGATCCGGCCGCAGGCGGAGAACACACGGCCGCCGCGCGCGCTGTGGGTGCCGTTCGAACTGGGTCGGCCGATCGGCCCGCCGAGCGACCCGGCGTTCCAGCGCAGGGTGATCCTTGGCGCGCTCGGCATGCTGGTCGAAGGCGGCGGTCCGGTGCGCATCGCCGATTTTCCCGACGACGACCCGCGCGAAGGTCCCGACCGAAATTGGCAGGCGCCGCCGAGCATCCGGCCGAACCCTGCGCCGCGCGCGGGGGCGGGGGCCGCGTTGGCGGAAACGGTCGAGGCCGAGTTGCGCGCCTTGGCTCCGGCCTATGCTGCGTCATGCACCCGGCGCGAGCGCAGCACGGTCGGGCTCTCGGGCCTCGCGCCGGCGGCGTGCGGCGAATATCTGGCGGTGTGGCTGCGCGGCGAGCGGCCGGCGAGCCCGGTCGGCGACATGTCGCCGGGGTTGGCGCTGCGTTTCGCGCTCGATGATCTCAAGGCCTATGCGCTCGAAGCCGCGCTCTCGCCCGGCAGCAGGCCGTCGAGCCGGCAGTTGGGCGACTGGCTGTGGAAGGACACCGCGCTCGGCGCGGCGGTTCAGGCGTTGCGCCGCGATTTTCTCGCCGGCGATGACGACCGGCTGAAGCAGCTCGCCTTTTTCTTCGTGCCGGCGCTCAGAGTGCCGCCGGCGGGTTGACGCACGGCCGCCGGCCTCCCGGTCGCCGTCGCGGGGCGGGTCCGGGCCGTTCGCTCCGCCGCTGTCGCGCCGGCGCGGCGGTTCCGGGTTGCCGCTCGGTTTTCGTTTTCCACAGATTTGCGCGATCCGGGTCGGGGATGTCGGGCGGGCTCGCTGCTATATCTTCAGTTATACAGCGTGGTAACACCGGCTCAACTCGGGCGTTACCAAGGATAGGGGCGGTGGGGCAGTGCCGATCGGGCTGTCATTGCCGCGTTGGCTTTGCTCGGACGACACGAAGAACCTTCCGCATGGTGCCAGCATCGACGGCTCGTCATGTAGCGCTCGACTTGATCGGCGCGGTGCTAGGGCGTGAGCGGCCGCTCGACGAGGCGATCGACGACAGCCCGGCAATGGCCAAATTGTCGCTGCGCGACCGCGCCTTCGCGCGGCTGTTGGTGGCGACGGTGCTGCGCCGCCTGGGACAGATCGACGCACTGATCGGCGGCTGTCTCGCCAATCCGCTGCCGCCGCGCGCGGCGCAGGTGCACGACATCCTACGCCTCGGCATCGCCCAGCTGCTGTTTCTCCACACCCCGCCGCACGCCGCGGTCGCGACCAGCGTCGACCTGGCACAGAGCCGGGGCTTTCTGGCGCACAAGGGGCTGGTCAACGCGGTGCTGCGGCGCTTGAGCGTCGAGGGCGCAGACCGGGTTGCGGTGCAGGATGCCGCCGCGCTCAACACGCCGTCTTGGCTGTGGCAATCGTGGACGCGGCATTACGGCGAGTCGGTGGCGCGGGCGATCGCCACCGCGCACCTGCGCGAGGCGCCGCTCGATCTGACCCTGCGCGCCAATGCCGGGCAGTGGTGCGAAAGCCTGTCGGCGACGGTATTGCCGACCGGGACTTTGCGCCGCCCGGGCGGCGGGGCGGTGTCGACGCTGCCCGGCTACACCGAGGGCGCCTGGTGGGTGCAGGACGCCGCGGCGGCGTTGCCCGCCCGGCTCTTCGGCAACATCGCCGGGCTGCACGTTGTCGACCTGTGCGCCGCGCCGGGTGGGAAGACCGCGCAGCTGGCCGATGCCGGCGCCTTTGTCACTGCGATCGACCGTTCGAGCCGGCGGCTCGAACGCCTGGTCGCCAATCTCAAGCGGCTGTCGCTGCCCGCCGCGACGATCGCGGCGGACGCGCTCACTTGGCGTCCGGAGCGACCGGCCGACGCGGTTCTGCTCGATGCGCCGTGCTCAGCGACCGGGGCGATCCGGCGCCATCCCGACGTGCCGCACCTCAAGCGACCGGCGGATGTCGCGCGGCTGGCGCAGATCCAGGACCGGCTGCTGCGCGCGGCGATCGAGATGCTGCGGCCGGGCGGCACGCTGGTCTATTGCACCTGCTCGCTCGAAGCGGAAGAAGGGCCGCAGCGGATCGAGACGCTGCTGGGCTCGGGTGCGCCGATCGCACGGCGGTCGATCTCGCCGGACGAGATCGACGGGCCGGCCGACTGGCTGACGGCCGATGGCGATTTGCGCACGTTGCCGTTCCATCTCGCCGAGTATGACGGCATCGATGGCTTCTACGGCGCACGGCTGGTGAAACTGCCGGCGGCGGCCTAGCGGCCGGGTTTGGGGCGCAGCTTGCAGCCCCGTGTTTTCCTTGTTACGAAACCGCCATGCAGTCTGCCGCCGGGGGAGCGGTTTGGTGCCGCGCAACTGAAACAGCGGTCGCACCGCATTGCGGCGCGACGGTTGCGGCGTCGCCATGAGGTCGGCCGGCAATCGTCACGGAGCGCGCGCTGATGCTGCCGGGTCGCCGGCGGCGGACGAGAACCCGCCGCTGCTGACCCGCCTGCGCCGGGACGCGCTGCGCGGTCTGGCGGCCAGCCCGTTTTACCGCCACACGCTGATCGGTCGGGTGCCGGCGGATTTACGCTTGCGTGTCGGCGAGCGTTGGCCCGGGGATGCGTCGCGCGGCGCGACCATCCTTGCCGGCGAGATCACGCTCGCCGGGCAGGTGGTGCGCAACCCGATGCCGGTGTGGTTCCCGCCCGAGGCCGGGGTGCATTGGCTCGCGGCGTGGCACGATTTCGCCTGGGTCGCCGACCTGCTGAGCGTCGGCGGCGGCGCCAAGGACGCAGTGCGCGCGCTGGTACAAAGCTGGCTCAGCGACAATACCGGCTGGCATCCCATCGCTTGGCGCGCCGATGTGCTGGCGACGCGGATCTATAGCTGGCTCGTGCATTTCGATGAGATCGCCAGTCGCGAGGCGGATCGGCTGCTGCGGCGCGCGATGCTGGTGAGCCTCGCGGCGCAGCTGCGCCATCTGACGCGCACCGCGGCGTGGGAGCCGGCCGGTCCCGCGCGCCTGCGCGCGCTGAAGGGCCTGATTGCCGGTCTCGTCGCGTTCGGCGGCGGTGAGAAGCGCATCGCCCGCGCGCTGCGCGCGGTTGAGCAGGAGTTGCCCGCGCAAATTCTTCCTGATGGCGGCCATCGCTCGCGCAGCCCGTCGGTGCAGCTCGACGTGCTGCGCGATCTGGTCGACACGCGCGCCGCGCTGCGCGCCGGCCATATCGCCGTCCCGGACGCGCTGCAGGAAGCGATCGACCGGATGGCGCCGATGCTGCGCTTCTTCCGCCACGGCGATCGCAAGCTGGCGCTGTTCAACAACGCGATCGAAGAGGACGGGATCCTCGTCGATCTGGTGCTGACCCGCTCGGAAACGAAGGGCAGGGCGCCGGCGCAGGCGCCGCATTCCGGCTATCAGCGCATGCAAGCCGGCCACAGCCTGGTGCTGATCGACACCGGGAAGCCGCCGCCGCGCGGGTTTGACGAGTTCGCCCATGCCGGCCCGCTGTCGTTCGAGATGAGCCAAGGCCGCGAGCGCATCATCGTCAATTGCGGCGGCTATCGCGGTGCGCACCGCACCTGGCGTCAGGTCGCGCGCTCGACCGCGGCGCATTCTGTGCTGGTGATCGCCGACACCAACTCGTCGGAGCTTCGGCCCGACGGCCTTGGCCGCCGGCCCGAG
>Ga0126381_100006466_pt1 | contig 12958 bp, 8 predicted proteins | sample PanSoiMetPlot_28_FD_96465 | JGI IMG/M metagenome (GOLD analysis project Ga0126381, IMG submission 96465) | Tropical forest soil microbial communities from Panama - MetaG Plot_28 | ecosystem: Environmental > Terrestrial > Soil > Tropical forest > Bulk soil | place: Panama | collected 2016-02-17
GGCCGCCATATCCGTGTCAACGTAGCCGGGAGCCACCGTCGCGACCGCGATGCCGTGCGGCGCCAGCGCGCGGGCCATCGACCCGGCCAGCGCGTTCAGCCCGCCCTTGCTGGCTCCGTAGGCTGGATGGCGCGGCTCGCCGCGGAACGCGCCGCGGGAGGACACGTTAATGATCTTCCCGCCGGTGGCCTTCATGTACTGCACGGCGCACCAGATAGCGTTGGCGGCCCCGATGAGGTTCACCGAGAGGGTCTGCCGCCACGCCTCCTGCCATTGCTCGTAGCTGACCGAGGCCACCTGATGCTCCAGGTAAACCCCCGCGTTGTTGACCAGCACGTCGAGTCCGCCCAGCTCCGCGTGCGCCGTCTCGACCATCCGCCGGACCGCCTCGGGATCGGCGAGATCCGCGCCCACCACCGTGTGCCCGTCGCCCGCCAGCCCGGCATGCACCTCGGCGGCCAGCCCCTCGGCCCGGCCGTAGTGCACCGCGACCCGGTCGCCCTCGGCCGCGAACGCCTCCGCGATCGCCCGGCCGATGCCCCGCGACGCCCCGGTGACCAGCACCGCCCGGCTCATCCGGCGGCCAGCGCGAGGAGCTTGGTGGTGGTGGCCAGGTTGCGTGCCGTGCCGTTCACCGCGGTGGTGATGCGCAGGACGGCCTGGGACAGCTCGCTGGTCCCGTATCCATCGGGCGTGTGCAGGTAGAGGGTACGGCCCAGGATCGTCACGCTGTCCCTGGTGCCCTTGGCCGCGGCGGCGTCGCTGGCCGCCTCGAGCCGGTCGCGCAGCGCCTGATCCGGCTCGCCGCCCAGGAATACCACATGCACGTACTTCGGATTCGGCTCGTCGGGGTAGGGGTTGTCGCTGAGGACCCGCGCGAGCTGATCTCGTGTCACCACGACTACTCCGATCTTGAGGCCGAACGTCGTGGCGATCACGTCCCCGAGCGCCGCTTCCAGCACCGCGGTATCCGGTTCCGCGGTGCTGAACAGCACATTCCCGCTCTGGATGTAGGTCGACACGCCGGCGTAACCGAGCGAGCTCACCGCCAGGCGCAGATCAGCCATCGGTATCTTGTTCCGCCCCCCGACGTTGATCCCGCGCAGCAGGGCCACATGCGTTGTCATGGCGCAATGCTAATGAACTGAACCACGGCCGCATCCGTGTCAATGGTTGAGACCGCGGGGAGGCCACGGTGGAGCGACTTGAAACCGGCGATCCGGAGCAGGTGGGACCGTACCGCATCGTGGCGCGGCTGGGCCGTGGGGGAATGGGCAGGGTCTTCCTCGGCAGGTCGCCCGGCGGGCGGCTGCTGGCGGTGAAAGTGATCCGCGAGAACCTGGCCGAGGATCTCGGGTTCCGGGCCCGGTTCGCCCGAGAGGTCGCGGCGGCCAGGAGCGTGAGCGGCCTGTTCACCGCGCCGGTGGTGGACGCGGATCTGGACGCCAGGTTGCCGTGGCTGGCGACCGCGTACGTCCCGGGACCATCGCTGGCCGACGCGGTGAACCGTTACGGGGTGCTTCCGCCGGCATCGGTCCTGGCCTTGATGGCCGGGCTGGCCGAGGGCCTGATCGCTATCCACGCGGCGGGCCTGGTGCACCGTGACCTGAAGCCGGCCAACGTGCTGCTCGCTGAGGACGGGCCGCGGGTCATCGACTTCGGGATCTCGCTGGCCGCGGAGACGGCATCGCTGACCCACACCGGAGTGGTCATCGGCTCGCCCAGCTTCATGTCGCCTGAGCAGGCCGAGGGCGGGCCGGTCGGCTCGTCCAGCGACGTGTTCAGCCTCGGGTCGGTGCTCGCGTTCGCGGCCACCGGCGAGGCGCCGTTCGGGCAGGGATCCACCGCGGCGCTGGTCTACCGGGTGGTGCACGCTCAGCCCAGCCTGGACCAGGTGCCGGGGGAAATCCGGCCGCTGCTGGTGCGGTGCCTGGCCAAAGACCCGGCGGGCCGCCCGGGCCTGATCGAACTGCTCGCCGAAGCCGGCGAGCAACTCGGCGGCGCCGGGCTGGTCGAAGGCTGGCTGCCCGGCCAGATCATGGCGGACTACCGGCAGCGCACCCTCGCCGCTACCCAGGCGCCACCGGACCCGCCGGTTGTCCCGAGGCGCGCGCCATTGCGGGACGGTGGCGCCGGGCGGCAGCGCCGGGCGGTGCTCGGGCTGGGCGTTGCGGCGCTGGTCGTAGCGGCCGCCGCCGGAGTGATCGCGATGGCCACGACCAGCGATCCCGCACCCATCAAGGGCCGTCAGCTAGCCGAGGCGGCGGGTGTGCCGCGGGCGCGTTCCCATCCCGCGGTGACCGCGTCGGCCAGCAAGGCCAGCACGGCCGCCACGCCGAGCTACCGCGCCGCGGCGGAACCGCAGCCGAGCAAGCAGCCGCCGGCCGCGCAAGCGCCCACCGTCACCGAGTCGATGGCGGCGGTCCAGCCCTCGCAGGCTCCGCCGGCCACCCCCGTGCACGTCGAGGTGGTGCCCAGCGGTTCGTACAAGATGACGGTGAGCTGGGCGGACGCCTCGGCGGCCGGTACCGGATTCCACGTCGACAACGGCTGCCCGCCCGGAGCGTGCGGCGGTGGCCTGTCGCTGGCCCAGACCACCCGGTATGCGACCTCAGCCGTGTTCGCCGTGACTCCTGGTACCTACCAGTGCTTCCGGGTGCAGGCGTTCAACACGCACGGCGCGTCGGGCTGGTCAGCGTACGGCTGCGGATCAACGCCCGGCCTGGTGGTGCCGGGTACCCAGCAGTGGACTGACACGGGTGTCGAGGTGCGGGCCGGTGACAAGGTGGGCCTGACCGCGAGCGGGGTCGTGAATATCGCCGGGGATTACGGGACCTTCGCGGCGGGGCCGGGCGGGAACCATGCCTGCACGCCTGCTCGCGATCACCCGGCGGACACGTTCCCCGCCCCGTCCCAGCCGTGCTGGTCGCTGATCGCCAGGATCGGGAACGGCCCGCCGTTCGAGGTCGGCCCCGCCACCCTCGTGGTTCCCGGATCCGGCGAGCTCTACCTGGGCATCAATGACGACAGCGTGTCAGGGAACTCGGGTAGCTGGACCGTGAACATCAAGATCGGCGCGCTCCCCCCGCCCCCGTAACGCCACCCGTCAGCCGCAGCGGGAGCCGGACCGCCCGTACACTGCACCGCGGACGCACCGCAGGGTCGGGGCGGGGTTAGCAGTGGCGGCAGGGGCTGACCGCGGCGGCCAGGGCTACACGCTCCTGGTGGTCACGGACGGGGGCGGGCTCACTATTCGCGGCGGGTTCGGCGGCCGCGGCGGGTTCGGGGGCGGGCCGGACGCCGGTGAGGTCCTCGCGGCGCACCCGGATGGTGACGACCGCGACGGCGAAGGCGAGCAGCGCGATTCCCGCCGATGTCGCGAAGCCGTGGGCGAACCCGGTGGCCAGCGCGTGCGCGGTTATCTGGGCGGCGGATTCGGGCGGCTGGTGGCCGGCCGCGATCGCCGCGGTGGTGCTCCTGGCGGTGTCCGCCACCGAGGTCCACGCGATCGTGCCCAGCGCGGCCAGCCCGATCGCCCCGCCGACCTGCTGGCCGGTATTGAGCAGGCTGCCCGCGACCCCGGCGTACTGTTCCTGCACGCCGTGCAGGGCGACCAGGGACATCGGGACGAACAGCAGCCCCAGGCCGAACGAGGTCACCAGCATCGGGCCGAACAGCTGGCCTGCGTAGGTGGAGTGCTCGGTCAGCCTGGAGAACCAGAACATCCCGCCCGCGGCCATGATCGCGCCGGTCAGGATCAGCGGCCGGGCTCCGGTCCTGGCGGTCAGCCGCGAAGCCAGCGTCGCCGCGGTCACGATCCCGATGGTGAACGGCAGGAACGACAGGCCTGACCGGACCGCCGTGTAGCCCAGCACGGTCTGCGCGAACAGGGTGAGGAAGAAGAACAAGCCGAACATCGCGGTGCCGAGGCACAGCATGATCAGGTACGCGCCGGACCTGTTCCGGTCGGCGAGCAGGCGCAGCGGCAGCAGCGGGTGCGAGCTGCGCCGCTCGATCAGCACGAACGAGGCGAGCAGGAGCACGCATGCGACCAGCGAGATGATCACTGGCGGGTCACCCCAGTGCGAGACCCCGTCCTGGCCGGTAGCCGCCTTGGACAGGCCGTACACCAGCAGTGCGATGCCGCCCGTGCCGGTGACCGCGCCGGCGACGTCGATCCGGCCGGGCCGCCGGGCCGACTCGGCCAGCACCCGGGGCGCGGCGGCCGCCACTACGAGCCCGATCGGCACGTTCACGAACAGCACCCACCGCCACGACACGTAGGTGGTCAGTATCCCGCCCAGCAGCAGGCCGACCGCCCCGCCGCCGCCGGCCATCGCGGAGTAGACCCCCATCGCCCGGTTGCGCGCCTCGCCTTCCGGGAAGTTGGTCTGGATCAGCGACAACGCGGTCGGTGCGATCACCGCGCCGCCGACGCCCTGCACCGCCCGCGCGGTCAGCAGCCACCACTGGCTGGTGGCGAACCCGCCGAGGAAGGACGCCGCGGAGAACAGCAGCAGCCCGCCGACGAAGACGCGGCGGCGGCCGAGCGTGTCACCGGCCCGCCCGCCGAGCAGCAGCAGCCCGCCGAACGTGACCGCGTAGGCGTTCACCACCCATTCCAGGCCGCTGCCCGAGAAGCCGAGGGCCCGCTGCATGTGCGGCAGCGACACGTTCACGATCGTCGCGTCGAGCACCACCATCAGCTGCGCCGAGGCGATGACGAGCAGGGCCAGGCCCTGCCGGTTTCCTGCTGCGGTACGGGAAACGGCCACCGCCGTCATATCTCCGCCTCCCTCGCGCGACGGGGAAGATGATGCCCAAAGTCTCACATGCGAACGCCCAGCTGTCACTACTATGATTACACAATTACAGCCGCTGGTCCCGGGTGACTTCCGGACCGGTGGCCACGGCAGCTAGTGTTCGAACGTGGCGATCATGGAAGGAACGGGTGCCGTCGTCACCGGCGGCGGCAGCGGGATCGGCGCCGCGATAGCGCGGCGGCTGGCGGACGGCGCGCGAGCACGGGTCATCGTGAACGATCTGGACCCGGCGGCCGCGGCGGTGGTGGCCGCCGAGATCGGCGGCATCGCGGTGCCGGGTGACGCGGCGACCGAGGACGGGGTGCGCGAGCTGATCAGCACCGCGCGCGGGTACCTCGGCGAGATCGACATCTACTGCTCGAACGCCGGAACCGCCGCGGGAACCGGGCCGGACACCCCGGAGGCGGACTGGCAGCGCGCCTGGGAGGTCAACACCCTGGCGCATGTGCGCGCCTCACGGGAACTGCTGCCGGCCTGGCTGGAGCGCGGCCACGGAACGTTCGTGGTCACCGCGTCAGCGGCGGGCCTCTTGACCATGCTCGGCTCGGCTCCGTACTCGGTCACCAAGCACGCGGCGGAGGCCTATGCGGAATGGCTGGCCGCGACGTACGCGCACCGCGGGCTGTCCGTGCACTGCATCTGCCCGCAAGGAGTGCGCACCCAGATGCTGTCCGGCTCGGGCCGGGCCGGGCAGGTCGTGCTGATGGGAAACGCGATCGAGCCCGAGCAGGTGGCCGACGCCCTGTGGGACGCTATGGCGCAGGGCCGGTTCCTCGTACTGCCGCACCCGGAAGTCCGTGACTTCTACGCGCTGCGCGCCACCGACACCGACAAGTGGCTGCGCGGCATGAACCGCCTGCAACGCAAGATCGAGGAGCAACCAGAATGAAAGCCTGGCAGGTCGGCAAGCACGGGGAGCCGCGGGACGTGCTGGAACTGGCCGAAGTGCCAGAGCCCGCGCCTGGACCAGGCCAGGTGCTGGTCCGGGTGCTCGCGGCGGCGGCCAACTTTCCCGACGTGCTCCTGTGCCGGGGAACGTACCAGGTACGCCCGCCACTGCCGTTCAGTCCAGGGGTTGAATTGTGCGGCGAGGTGGTGGCAGGCGGGCCAGGATTTGCACCAGGGGACCGGGTGATCGGGGGTCCGGTGCTGCCCTCCGGCGCGTTCGCTGAATACGCCGTCATGGACGCGGCGACCATCATGCCGGCGCCGCCCGTGCTCGACGACGCCTCGGCGGCGCCGTTCCTCATCACGTACCAGACCGGGTGGTTCGGGCTGCACCGGCGGGCCAGGCTGGCGGCCGGCGAGACGCTGCTGGTGCACGCGGCGGCGGGCGGCGTCGGCAGCGGCGCGATCCAGCTCGGCAAGGCCGCCGGGGCACGGGTCATCGGCGTCGTGGGCAGCCCGGAGAAGGCCGCGGTGGCCCGTGAGCTGGGCGCTGACGTGGTCGTGGACCGGTCAGCGGAAGACTTCGTCGCGGTCGTGAAGGAGGTCACCGGCGGGCGCGGCGCCGACGTCGTCTACGACCCGGTGGGCGGCGAGGCGTTCCAGCGGTCCACCAAGTGCATCGCGTTCGAAGGCCGGATCCTGATCGTCGGGTTCGCCAGCGGGCAGATCCCGACCGCCGCGCTCAACCACGCCCTGGTGAAGAACTACTCGATCGTCGGGCTGCACTGGGGCCTGTACCAGCGGATGGACCCGCAGGCGGTGTGGGAGTGCCACGCCGAGCTCACCAGGCTCGCCGCGGCGGGGGCGATCCGGCCGCTGATCAGCGAGCGGCTGCGGCTGGCGGACGTGCCGGACGGGCTGCAGCGGCTAGCCGAGGGCAGCACGACCGGCCGGATCGTGTTCCAGCCGTAGGTGCCCCCCGAGCACGTCCTCGCCGAAGTCGCTGCGCGGACGGCGCAGCACGGTGTGCGCGTGATTGCCGTCCTCGGTGGTGTTGTCGTACTCGATCAGCAGGTCGTCGCCCTGGACCCGGTAATAATGCCGGGTGCCGGGGGTGACTGGGCCCTCCCAGGCGAAGTGCAGCTCGCTCGTCGCGAGCCGGGTCTGCTCCCTGGCCGCCAGTTCGGCCGGGAGGCGGTCGAGGTAGAGCGTCACCAGCTCGCCGAGCAGCCTGCGCGCCCCCGATCCCACCGCGCTGGCGGCGATGCCCGCGGGCTCGATCGGCACGGCCGCACGGGGATTGGTGCCGGTGCGGATGTCGGGCGGCGCGCTGCGCGACACCACCGCCGCCGAGCGGCCTTCGGGTCCGAGCTCGTCAAGCAGCTCGCGCGCTACGTCCTCCTCGGGCGCGAGCGGCCGTGATACTGTCCGGCCGGCGTAGCTGACCCGGGCCGGATTCGCGCCGAAGAAGACCGGCGCCGGGGAGACCACGTCACCGGCGACCGTCATCGACACGGACAGGTGGTGCCCTTCGAACCGCCAGGCCCACGTCTGGCCGCCGGCCCGCGGGTCGCCGAAGACACTGATCCAGTAGTCGCCGCTGTGCCGGTGCCGCTGCCAGTCTTCTTTCCTGTCGAGCACCTCCTCCAGGGCGACGATCCCCATGGCCTGCGCGTAGGCATGCTCGCTCAGCGCGGTGGAGAGCAGCCGGTGCACGGTCTTGCGGGCCGCGGGAGTCAGCTCCGCGATGCTGAGTCCGGGACGGCGCCGTGGCCGGTACTCCAGCCAGCGCCGCGCTTGCTCGTCGGCGAACGGCAGGGCGGCGAGCTTGCGCTGCCCGTCGTCGAGGTTCGTGAGCAGCGTCCCGGCCGCCGAGCTCATCTCGTCCGCGATGCTCATGCTTCCGGTATATCAGCTCCGGCTATCGTTACCCATGTGGCGTCATGGGCTGATCATGCCATCTGGTGGCACGTGTACCCGCTGGGCTTCACCGCAGCCGAGAAAATCGCGCTGCCGCCCGGAACACCGGTCCGGCACCGGCTGCGCCAGCTATCCGCGTGGCTGGACTACGCGGTCGAGCTCGGCTGTTCCGGGCTGCTGCTCGGGCCGGTCTTCGCGGCCGGGACCCACGGCTACGACACCGTCGATCATTACCGGATAGACCCGCGGCTCGGCGACGAGGCGGACTTCGACGCGCTGGCGGAGGCCGCCGCCGGCCGCGGGCTGCGGATCGTCCTGGACGGGGTGTTCAACCACGTGGCACGGTCGTTCCCGCACCCGCAGTGGTTCCGCCGCGACCCGGCCGGGGGGTTCGCGACGTTCGAGGGGCATGAGCAGCTCGTCGCGCTGGACCACTCCAATCCGGCGGTGGCCGACTACGTCGCCTCGGTGATGGCGTACTGGCTGGACCGCGGGGCGGCCGGCTGGCGGCTGGACGCCGCCTACGCCGTGCCGGCCAGCTTCTGGCACAAGGCCCTGCCGAAGGTGCGGGCGGCCTACCCGGATGCCTGGTTCACCGGTGAGATGATCCACGGCGACTACGCCGGGTACGCGGCCTGCGCGGGCCTGGACTCGGTGACGCAGTACGAGCTGTGGAAGTCGATCTGGAGTTCACTTAACGACGGTAACTTCTTCGAGCTGGCTTGGACGCTTGACCGGCACAACGGGTATCTTTCCGGCGTCCTGCCGCAGACGTTCGCGGGGAACCACGACGTGACCCGGCTGGCCAGCCAGCTGACCGACGAGCGGCATATCGGGCACGCGCTCGCCGTGCTGTTCACCGTCGGCGGCATACCGAGCGTCTACTACGGCGACGAGCAGGCGTTCCGCGGCGTCAAGGAGCACCGGGCCGGCGGTGACGACGAGATCAGGCCCGCCTTCCCTGCGTCGCCGTCCTCGCTGAGCCCGGACGGCTGGCCGGTCTACCGCCTCCATCAGCGCCTCATCGGCTTCCGCCGCCGCCATCCCTGGCTGGTCCGGGCCCGCACCACGGTCCAGCACCTGGCCAACCGGGCGATCGCCTACCAGAGCGCTTGGGCGGGGGAGTCGGTCACGGTCCTGCTCAACATCGGCGACGAACCGTTCCGGTTCCCGGTCGGCGCCCCCGGCGCCCCCGGTGTTCCCGGTGCCGAGGTCGTTACCCCGGAGCCCGGTGCTCATCCCGCCGATCCCGCCCTCGTCCCGGCGCACAGCTGGACGATCCTCGCCTGAACCAGCGGCTGGACGATCCACGCCTGAGCCAGGAGCCCGAAGCCGCACGGTGCTCGCTCGCTGCTCCGCCCCCGAAATATCCTGACTTAACACTATTTAGACGCTGTTGGCGTATTCCATGGGCGTTCCGGAGGCACCGTCTCGGCGTGGCGGGTCCGGCTTCCCGGCCCGTCAGCCGGCCGGTCCATAAGCCGCGAAGCGGGCGCCGGCCTGGATGCCGCGATGATTGTGGATCGAAAGGCTCGGAGATCCGAGCCTTTCGATCCACAATCATTCCGGTCGCCCTCGCAGGCCCGGCGGACGCCCGGTTTGCCCTGGCTCCGCCGAGGGTGGGGGCGGGGGCCCAGTGGCCGGACAATTCGCCAACAGCTGCTATTTAGCGCCCATGCTCAAATGGCCGGGAGATTATCGCGGACAGTTACCCCCCAGATCGGGGGGGGGGTAACTGTCCGCGATAATTCAGTCCCGGCGGATCTCAGCCGGCGTATTTGGCGACGATCGTCGTGAAGTCGTAGGGATTCTGGGTGATGTTGCTGCAGGTTCCCGGGGCCCACGGTTCCTGGACCCCGGCCGGACAGGGCTGATCGCGGTTGAACGACCAGAACGTGAACCACGCGGCGTGGTTGCTCGCCGCGAACCCGAGCAGGGTGGTGAAGGTGTCCTGGGTGAACAGCTCGCTCGGCTGATCGGTGTGCCCGTTCATCAGCGTGAGGCCGAGGTGCGACCACGCGGTGGCGGCCGTCCAGCCGTAGAGCGATTCCAGTTGCCCGGCGACGTCACTGGCCACTGTCTCGTCGCTGCTCACCTGGGTGCCGCTGGTGAGGCCGTAGTCGAAGTCCATGGCGCCGAACACGTCGATCCGTGCGCCGGCCGCGATCGCCTGCTTGATCTCGTCCGTGCCGGTGCCGGGAAGCCCGATCGAGGTCATCGGGATGGTGAGAGACACGGTGAGGCCCTGATCCTGCTTCTCCAGCATGGCGATGGCCTGGAACCGTTTGAGCTCGTTAGCGGTGTCGCCGAGCGCGGTGTTCTCGATGTCGAAGTCCACATGGGTTAGCTGGTACTTGCTGATGACCGACTGGTAGGCGGTGGCCAGCGCGCTGGCGCTGCCGCACGTCTGACCCAGTTCGGTGCCGTTGTAGCCGCCGAAGCTCACTCCCGCGTCGCCGCCCGCGGCTCGGATGGCGGAGATCAGCGCGGCGACGGAGGTGTCGCTCTGGACCAGGTGGCCGCTGTCACCGTCCCAGGCTGGCGTGCAGCCGCCCGCGTCGAGAACGAACGACAGCATGAAGTTCTTCTCTCCGGTGGCGCTCATGATCCCGGCGATGGCCGAGGCCGCGGGCGGGCTGTTGTCCAGCGGCATCAGGTACACCGGTGAGCGCCAGCTGCCGCCCCCGGTACCGCCGCCCCCGCCGCCGCCGGCCGTCGTCGCGCTGACCGGTGCGCTCTGCGCCGAGGCGTTGCCCGCCGCGTCCACGGCCGCGACCGTGAACTGGTAGCTGGTACCAGCGGCGAGCCCGGTGACGGTCGCACTGGTCGTGCTGCTGGTGCTGTCCAGCGACCCGTTGGCGTAGACGTCGTAAGACGCGGCGGGGTCGCTGCTGGCGGGTTCGGTCCAGGACAGTGCGACCGAGGACGAGGTGGTTCCGGTGGCGGTCAGACCGGACGGGACGGAGGGAGACGGCGGTGGTGACCCGGACGGACCGGTCAGGACCACGTCGTCGGCGTAGTACGTACCCTGGCCGTACCAGCCGTGCAGGTAGATGGTCACGCTGGAGGTGGACGCACCGGTCGTGAAGGATGCCGACAGCTGCTGCCAGGCCGGTGCCGAGGGTGTCCAGTTACTGGTATCCGCACTTCCGGTACCGGAGTCGCCGACGTACACGTACGCGCCTTCGACCCAGGCCGTGAGCGTGTAGCTGGCGCCGGGCTGAACCGGTACGGCTTGCGTGCATTGTGCGTCATCGGAGTTGCTCGCGGCGCCGCTGAGGGCGTGCGATCCGGAGTGGACGGGAGCGGGCACCACCGTTGCCAGCGGAGAGCAGCTCCACCCGGACAGGCTGCCGGTCTCGAAACCGGGGTTGGTGACCAGGTTCGCCGCCGCGCCGGCGGGCGCCCCGGCGGCCGCCGCCAGGACGGTCGCCGGGGCAAGCGCTAGGACGAGCGCGGCGGCGGCATAGCGGAGTCTTGGTTTCATGGCGGTCCTCCCCGTCAGTCGGCGCTCAAGTCGTCCGCGTACACGTTGCCCTGGGCGTACCAGCCGTGCACGTAGACGGTGACGGTTCCCGAGGAGCCGGTGGTGAACGGAACCTTCAGTTGCGCCCAGGCGCTGGACGAGGTCCAGGTGCTGGCCGTCGCCCCGCCGCTGACGCCGATGAACGCGAAGTTGCCCTGCACCCAGCCGCTGAGGGTATAGCTCGTGTTCGGCGACAAGGTGATGGTCTGGTCGCACTCGCCGGTCTGGCTCGAGGTCGGCGTGACCTGCAGCGCGTGGCTGCCCGAGTGCACCGGGCTGGTCACCACCGCATCGCCGGCCTGGCAGACCCAGGGGCTGATGCTCCCGGTTTCGAAGTCGCCGTTGACCAGCGCGCCGGAACCGCCGCCTCCTCCTCCGGTGGACGAGTTCACGGTCAGCGTGTACGTGGCGGTATGGCTGCCGGAGGCCGCTGTTCCTGTGACGGTGATCGGGTAACTGCCTGCCGCGGTGGACGAGGCGGTGCTGATCGTCATCGTGGACGAGGCGCCGGTCGTCACCGAGGTCGGGTTGAACGATACGCTCACCCCGCTGGGCGCGCCGCTGGCGGACAGGCTGACGGTCTGCGAGGAGCCGGAGACCAGTCCGGTGCTGACCGTCGCGGTCGCCGGACTGCCAGCGGTCACCGTGGCGGAGGCGGGGGACACCGAGACCGAGAAGTCGTTTCCCGGCTGCGGAGTGCCGCAACTGGACGGCGTGCTGCCGAGGTCGTTCGCGACGTCGTTGAACAGGACCGGATTGTTCGGATCCAGATCGTACATCGAGAACATCATCACGCCGGCCATGCCCTGGCAGTGCATGAAGTCGACCCGGGCCTGGATCGACTGCGGCGAAAGGCCGGTCCACCAGTTGCTGCCGTCGTAGAAGTACGCCGCTTCCGCGAGCGGGTCGTAGAAGGTGTCCGCGGCGTTGTCGACGACGTCTGCGCCAGAGGAGTACGGCCCGCTGGTCAGCTCCTTGTACATCTGGATGCCCGGCACGTTCCCTGAGTAGGTGGCACCCGTGGCGGCGTTGGCCGCGGTCTGGAACAGGCCGTGGTTGCTGCCGGCCGGCACGCCGGTCCAGCCGCGGTAATAGAACGGCAGGCCCAGCGTCAGTTTGCTGGCCGGGAATCCGCCGGGGATGCCGTACTGGCTGTCCCCGTTGACCCAGGCGTTGACCGCGTTGGAGATCGAGTACTTCTCGTTGCCCGGGGCCACGGCGGAGCCCGGCTCGCTCGGGTCGGTGTAGATCGGGTCCTGGAAGTCGGTCGGTCCGGTGGACGGCCCGGTCGGGTTCCACGCGGTGTGCATGTCGTAGCTCATCAGGTCGCCGAAGTCCAGGTACTGCGCGATCTGGTTGGTCTGGATCTTGTCGATCTTGTCTTGCCCGGAGGGCAGCGCCGCGGTCAGGTAGTAGGTCTTGCCTGTGGACCCGGTGAGCGTGGTGAGCTCGTTGCGGAACTCCTGCAGCAGCAGCGTGTAGTTCTGCTTGTCCGCCGCCGACTCGTGGTTGCCGAGGTGCCCGCCGTTGTTGGCCGGGTACTCCCAGTCGACGTCGAACCCGGAGAAGATGCCCGCCGCGGTGCCGGGGCCGCCGTAGCCGCCCTGCGAGGGGATGTTGCCCTTGATGAACATGTCGATACAGGAGGAGACGAACTTCTGCCGGGATGCCGCGGTCGCCGCGACGTCGGAGAAGTACTTCGAGTACGTCCAGCCGCCGAGGGAGACCACGACCTTCAGGTTCGGGTACTTCTTCTCCAGCTCCTGCAGCTGGTGGAAGTTTCCGACGATCGGCATGCCGA
>Ga0126381_100006467_pt1 | contig 12957 bp, 16 predicted proteins | sample PanSoiMetPlot_28_FD_96465 | JGI IMG/M metagenome (GOLD analysis project Ga0126381, IMG submission 96465) | Tropical forest soil microbial communities from Panama - MetaG Plot_28 | ecosystem: Environmental > Terrestrial > Soil > Tropical forest > Bulk soil | place: Panama | collected 2016-02-17
ACAGGCAGGCAATACATATGCGGCCGGATGCCACCGGCGAAGAGCGCATTGCGCGACCAGGTGAGATGCTGAGGCGTGATCGTTGCCGCGACGGTGGCAGGAGCCGCGGCGACGAAATCCGCAGCCTCCTGTGTGGTGATGTGCTCGACGACGATCCTAAGGCTTGGGAAATCGCGCACGACGCGGACGAGAACGCGATCGATGAAAACCTGCTCGCGATCGAACACGTCGACGTCGGGATCGGTGACCTCGCCGTGCACCAGTAGCGGCATTCCGTGCTTTTCCATCGCCGAAAGCGCGGGCCACGCGTGTGACGGATTCGTGACGCCCGACTCAGAATTGGTCGTCGCGCCGGCCGGATAGTACTTCACGCCGATGATGAAACCGGAAGCACGAGCGCGCGCAATCTCTTCTGTAGACGTGGCTTCGGTAAGATAAAGCGTCATGAGCGGCGCGAAGCGCGACTCGGGTGGAAGCGCCGCAGCGATTCGTTCTCTGTAGGCGGCAGCCGCTGCGACAGTGGTGATCGGCGGCGTGAGATTGGGCATGACCACGGCGCGCCCGAACACTCTGGCGGTTGCGCCGACGACCGAACGCATCAGCTCACCGTCGCGCAGATGCAGGTGCCAATCATCGGGACGCGTGATCGTTAGCGTCGAAGCCGTCATTTGACACGCATGTTTTTTGTGTGATTATACGGCCCTCGGGCCGCGGTCCATTCAGCGCTGGCTTGCACCAGCCGGTTCGATATATAATTCTTGGTTTCTTACGGGACCCGGGGGTCCGGAGCCGCAAGCAGCGAGTGCTGGTTCCCAGACCAGGCCGCTGCAAAAGTGGCGGAAGGCGGAGCGTGGCAACAAAGAGCGCAGTCAAGAAGGTCAAGGAACTGACCGATCAGGACCTGATCAAGGCGCCTGAGCGGGACTATATGAACGAGGCGCAGCTCGGCTTCTTCAAGCAACGCCTGCTCGAACTGCGTTCGCAGCTTCTGAACAACGCCGATGACACGGGTCAGCATCTGCGGGAAAACGAAGTCACGACCGATCCTTCGGACCGGGCCACGCTCGAAGAGGAATACACCCTGGAGCTGCGTACGCGGGACCGCGAACGCAAGCTTCTCAAGAAAATCGAAAAGTCGCTCAGGATGATCGAGGACGGCACCTACGGATATTGCGAAGAGACCGGAGAACCGATCGGAATTCCGCGTCTGCTGGCACGTCCGACCGCAACTCTTTCACTCGAAGCTCAGGAACGACGCGAACGGGTTCAGAAGCTCTACGGCGACTGACCTCACGCTTGCAATGCAAAACAAAACGGCCCGGAACAACCGGGCCGTTTGCATTTCTTACAATGCCGGCACGGTGACTCCGCTCAGAGTCCGAAGATCGCGCGGTGCGACCAGCCGGCGGCCATGAAAAACAACATCGGAACGGATAGCATGGTGTTGGTGCGCGATGCAAGAAAGGCCACCCGCCGCGCCTTGTTCTTTTCCTCGTCCGTCGCTGGCTTCATGCCCAGGATCTTCTGCTGATTGGGCCAGATCAGCGCCCAGACATTGAACAGCATGATGGTCCCCAGCCATGCGCCGACGCCGATACCGGCCATGCCTCGCCGGAGCAGAAACGCATCGACGAACTTGTCGCCGAGCAATGCCGCGCCCGCAAGCCAAGTGACAACGGCGGCCCAGCGGAAGAAAAGCAGCGCACGCGGCGCCACGTGCTTGCTGATGCCCGCGGCCGTGCCGTCCGCCGTCGCCGCCTTGAGTGCCGCCACCTGAACGAAATTGAAGTAATACAATAGGCCGATCCACATCACGCCGGCCATGAAATGTATCCACCGTGCGAATGCCGGGACGTAATCCATGTTCAGGCTCCCGCGGAGGCGAGAATGCTCTTGACGACAAAATACAAAATCGCCGTCAGTACCAAGCCGGAAATAAAAGTTCCCCAAAGCGAATCAAGCGGATTCTTCATCGACGTCCCTCCTTTGCGCGATGACCACCGGAGCGGCGGATCTTGAGACGGACTGAAACTTCGGCCCGCCGAAGCTGTCGTCGTCATTGTAGCAAGCGCGGGCGCATCAGGGAAACCTTGGTGCCCGTTCGCCGCGCTTAGGGCTCGGGAGCTTGGCCAGAGCACGGCGACAAGTGGCGTTGTAAGCCATCGATCCCGCGCTTCTTTTCACGAACAGCCGAGGACTTTACTTCCATGACAAAATCATTTCACCTCCCGCCGCTTCCGTACGACGAGAACGCGCTCGCCCCGGTCATTTCCGCGCAGACCGTCTCTTTCCACTACGGCAAGCATCACAAGACGTATGTCGAGACCCTGAACAAGCTGCTGGCCGGAACCGATTTCGAGGGACGATCGCTCGAGGACATCATTCGCGGCACCGCGAGCAAGACCGATCAGGCCAGTCTGTTCAACAACGCAGCACAGACCTGGAACCATACGTTCTACTGGAACTGCATGAAGCCCGGCGGCGGCGGCAAGCCTCCGCGTGAATTCGCCGAGCGGATCGACGGCGCGTTCGGCGGATTCGACAGGTTCCGTGCCGAATGGATCAACACCGCGGTCGAACAGTTCGGAAGCGGCTGGGCGTGGCTCGTCGCCGACGGTGATTCGCTGGCGATCGCCCGCACAGGAAATGCGGCGGTTCCCTTTACCATGGGCCTGACGCCGCTCCTGACCATCGATGTGTGGGAACACGCCTACTATCTGGATTACCAGAACCGGCGCGCCGACTATGTACGGGCAGTGATCGACAAGCTGATCAACTGGGATTTCGCCGCAAGCAACTTCGAGCGTGCGGCGGCCGATCACAGTTTCGTTCCGGCCATGTCGAGCTAAGGTTTCGGCAAGGCGCCGGCGCCGCGCGGGCGACTTGTTGGCCGATGACGATCGGCCCATAATGCACGTCCCAAGTACTTCGAGGCCCCAAGTCAGAAGCGCGATGGCGTTTAACCTTTTCCCCAAGCCGCCGGGGAAGGGCAAGCCCGGCGATGCAAAGGCGCGGCCTGAAATTTCGCCGCGACACGACGCGCGCCAGCAGGTTGCGCGTGCTCCGGCATCCGCGCGGGAGGTCGCCGCTGCGGTAAAAAACCGTCAGGTTACTCCCGCCACCCCGGCGGAGGGACAGACCGACACGCGCGAGCGTGACATCACCCTCACCGGTCCTCACAGCATGATGGAATGGACGGTGGGACTGCAGCAAAGCATTCTTGTCGCCGAAGCCAATCCCGATCTGTGCCCGGTACTGGAGAATGCCGCGCTGCTTTATGGCGCCGGCCAGGGACAGCCGGCGCGTGAGATGCTCGAGCAGGGTATCGTCAACGATGATCAGGCGAAGAGCTCGCCGCTCGCTTGGCTGGCTTTGTTCGATCTGCTGCAGCGCGAAGGCGACCGGGTCGCCTTCGATCGTCTCGCGTTGCAATACGTAGTCGCATTCGAGCGTTCGGCGCCCGGTTGGGAAGAAGGGGGTCCGCGCTCGCGTCCCGACGCGCGTCCGGCGGCCGGCGGTTACGTAGGATTTACCGGCAAGTTAAGCGCGAATCACGCGCAGCAGATCGCGAATCTTATGGCCGCTGCACAGAAGCAGCCGCAGGTAAGGCTCGATCTCGGCTCGCTGACCGGCGCCGACGATACCGGAGCGAAGCTGCTGGCGGATGCGCTCGCGCAGTTGCGCAAGCGCCGCTATCCGCTGGTCTTGCAGCATCCGGAAAAAATTCGCCGCGCGCTGGACCAGTCGGTCACCAAGGGCAGGAGCGCGGGAGAAGGATACTGGACTCTGCTGCTCGAACTGCTGCAGTGGCAGAACGATTACAAGGCTTTCGACGACCGCGCGCTCGAATTTGCCATCGCGTTCGAGGTGTCGCCGCCGTCATGGGAGCCACCTCCCGCTGCCGAAGTGCCGGCCCAACCCAGCGAGGGAGCTGCAGCGCCCGCGAATTCGGACGATTCCGAGATGCTCGTGTGGAGCGAAACGCTGATCGGGTCGTCCGATCCGCAACTCGCCAAGCTCGCCCAGTTTCGCGAGGGACGGTATGCCATCGCGATCGACATGACGGCGGTCGATCGCATCGATTTTGTTTGTGCGGGAGCGCTGCTCAACTCTGTTTCGCGCACGGAGGCGCAACGCAAGACGGTACAGATCATCGGCGCCTCGCCGATCATTCGCGCGCTGCTGTTGCTCATCGGAATATCGCCCAGACACTTCATCAAGAAGGCGCAGTAGGAACACACGCGTAGGCCCGGGCCGCCTGACGTCGGCTAACCGGCGTTGAACGCGGCGCGTCGTGGATAGCCGTATGCGAACCCCGGATACCGTCTGTTTGCGCTGCGCCGGCTAAAGCCAAAGACGTCACACAGCCAGCGTCGAACCCAACCGCGCTCATGGAACCTTTCCACGGCACTACCATTCTTTCCGTTCGTCGAGGCCAAAGCGTCGCCCTCGGCGGCGACGGCCAGGTGACTTTGGGCAGCGTGGTGGTCAAGGCGACCGCGCGCAAGGTGCGGCGTTTGTATGGCGATCGCGTGCTCGCCGGATTCGCCGGAGCGACGGCGGATGCATTCACGCTTTTCGAGCGCTTCGAAGCGAAGCTCGACAAGCATCAGGGTCAGTTGCAGCGCGCCGCGGTCGAGCTGGCCAAGGATTGGCGGTCAGACCGCGTGCTGCGGCGACTCGAAGCGATGCTCGCGGTGGCTGACACATCTTCGTCGCTCGTCATCTCCGGCAACGGCGACGTGCTCGAGCCCGAGCACGGCATCGTCGCGATCGGGTCCGGGGGCGCCTACGCACAGGCCGCGGCCCGAGCTCTGCTCGAGCACACCGAGCTTGCCGCCGTCGACATCGTCAGACAGGCGCTCACCATCGCTGGCGATATCTGTATTTATACCAACCAGCATCACGTGATCGAAACACTCGGATGAGCAGCAACGATCCCGATGTAACCGTCGTCGGCGCCGGGCTGGTCGGCCTTGCGCTTGCCGTCTCGCTCGCTCGAGCGGGGCGCTCGGTGACGATCGTTGATCGCAACGGCATCGCTGCCGGCGAAGCCCGCTCGGACATGCCATGGGACGCGCGTGTCTACGCAGTGAGCCCGGGAAGCGCAGAGTTCCTCCGCGCGCTCGGCGTCTGGCAGCAGCTATCGAGCGATCGCATCGAAGCCATCGAAGCAATGGAAATTTTCGGTGATGCCGGCGGACGACTCCACTTCTCGGCCTATGAGCTCGGCGAGCGGGCGCTCGCCTGGATAGTCGAGCATCGCGAGCTCAACGCCGCGCTGGTCGCAGCAATGCGCACCGATCCCAACATCGAGGTGGTGGCGCCCTGCGTTCCGACAGCAATCTCCTGGAGTGCCGATTCAGCCGAGTTGCGTTTCGCCGAAGGCAGCCCGCTGACGGCGCGTCTTATCGTTGGCGCCGATGGAGTTCATTCGTGGGTGCGCGCGCAAGCAGGACTGCTGCATGCGCCTCGGCCGTATGGCCAAACCGCGGTCGTGGCCAATTTCGACATCGAGCATGCGCACCGCGGCCGCGCCTTCCAATGGTTCGATTGCGAAGAGGGAGTTCTCGCGTGGCTGCCGCTGCCAGGCCGGCACATGTCGATGGTGTGGTCTGCACCGGAGACGCTGGCTGCCGATCTGCTTGCGGCCGAGGCCGGAAAGCTCTCGCAGCGGGTCGAGATGCAGGGCCATTCGGAACTCGGCAAGCTCGAGCTCCTCACGCCGCCCGCCGCGTTTCCGTTGTCGTTCCTCAAGCTACCCACCGTGGTCGCGCATCGCTTGGCGCTGGTCGGAGACGCAGCGCATGGCGTGCATCCGCTCGCGGGCCAGGGCATGAATCTCGGCTTCGGCGACGCCGCCGCACTTTCGGCGGCGCTCGCAGGATTCGGCGACGCGGTTGGAGATCCTGGCGCGCCGATCTTGCTCGAGAGCTACGTGCGACGGCGCGCAGCGCAGGTACTGGCGATGCAGGTCGCAACCGACGGCCTGAACCGCCTGTTCGGCGAGCGAGCGAGGTGGCTGAGTGCGTTACGCAACCGCGGCATGAGCGTGGTCGATGCCCTCGGACCGCTCAAGAGGATGCTGGCGCAACCGGCACTGCGGTAAACTTAACCCTTTGGTCTCTGGAGCATGTTGATGCTACCGCCACGATTGTTACCACTGCTCGTCGTCTTGTCCGTCGGGCTCACGCCGCTCGCGCAAGCCCAGGATGCGGCAAAGAGCGACCCCGCGAAGAGTGATACGGCAAAGAGCGAGGCTGCGAAAGGCGATACCGCGAAAGGCGATACCGCGAAGAGCGAGCTGGCTTCGGTCAAAAAGCTTCTGGAGGCGAGGTTCCCCGGCGCGCCGATAACTAACGTCTCGCGCTCAGCCTATTTCGGCCTGTACGAGGCTCAGCTCGACGATCGGATGATCTACACCGATGCCAAGGTCAACTACGTCCTGGTCGGCTCGGTGTACGACACGGCGACCCGAACCAACCTCACGGACAAGCGCCTGCGCGAGTTGAACAAGGTGGCGTGGGATTCGCTGCCGCTTGATCTGGCAATCAAAAAAGTCAAGGGCGACGGCTCGCGCAAGCTGGCGATTTTCGCCGACGCCGATTGCCCGTTTTGCAAGAGGCTTGAGACCGAGATGAAAGGCCTCGACAACGTCACCATATACACCTTCCTCTTTCCGATCGATTCGCTGCATCCCGAGGCGGCGAAGAAATCGGCGCAGATCTGGTGTGCGCCCGATCGGACCAAGGCGTGGGACGATTGGTTCGAGTCGGGCAAGCTTCCGGATAACAAGGGCGACTGTCCAACGCCGATCGCGCAGACCGCAAAGCTAGGTGAGAAGTACCGCGTCAACGCGACTCCGACGCTCATCTTCGCGGACGGTTCGGTGACTCCCGGGGCGCTGCCGCTGGCACAGATCGAGGCGGAGATGAAGCGGGCCGATGCCGACATGAAGAAGCCGGCGACAGCGGCGCAGAAGTAAGACGCGCGAGGGAGACCTGAGGAGACTCCATGGCGATTCTCGACTTCATCAAGAAACAGTTCATCGACATCATCGAGTGGACGGACGACTCACGCGACACGCTTTCGTACCGCTTCCCCGACGAGGACAAGGAGATCAAGCGCGGTGCCCAGCTAATCGTCCGCGAATCGCAGACCGCGCAATTCGTCTATCTGGGCCAGTTCGGAGACACCTTCACCCCAGGCAAGTATGAGCTGACGACCGACAACATCCCGATTCTGACGGACCTCAAGGGGTGGAAATACGGTCTGGAATCGCCGTTCAAGGCCGACGTCTACTACGTCGTCACGCGGTTATTCACCGGTAACAAGTGGGGCACGGCGAATCCGGTGATGATGCGCGATCAGGACTTCGGCATCGTACGGCTGCGCGCCTACGGCATCTACGACTTCAAGATCGTCGATCCCAAGCTGTTTCTGAAGGAAGTGGCCGGCACCGACGATCACTTCCGGCTGGACGAGTTCAACGACACCATGCGCTCGCGCATCGTGAGCGTTTTCTCGGAAGCGCTGGCGCAATCGAAGATACCCGCGCTCGACGTCGCCGCACGCTATGCTGAGCTCGGCCAGGCGCTGCTGCCCTTGATCAACCCGCAGACCACGGCGAAATACGGGTTGGAGGTCGCGAGTTTCGTGGTCGAAAATGTCTCCGTGCCCCCGGAGGTCGAGCAGGCGATCGACAAGCGCTCGAGCATGGCCGCTGTCGGTAACCTCAACGACTACGTCAAATTCCAGATGGCGCAGGGACTGGAAAAGGGCGACGGTGGTCCGGGAGGCATGGCGGCGCAAATGGCGGTGGGCATGGCGATGGCGCAACAGATGATGAACCAATCCGGCGGGATTCTCGGCGGACAGGCGACGCCGGGCATCGGTGTTGCTGCCGCCGGCGGAGCCGCGCCTGAGCTGCTGACGCCGGCGCAAGTGGCGCAGCTTTTGGGCGTCGCCGAATCCGACGTTCTCGCCAGCCTGGAAAAAGGCGACATCAAAGGCAAGCAGATCGGCACGCAGTGGCGCGTGGCTCGAGCCGCTGTCGACCAGTTCCTGCACACCTGAAACAACTATGTCTCGTTTTGCGCTGACGGCGCGCTTCGCGCTCGGGCTTTTCTTGGTCGTGTTGCTCGCGAGCGGTGTCGCATACGCGCAGGATCCGCGCGCCAGTCTGGCGCAGAAGGCGGCGCTTCAGTTTCTTGCGCTGACCGACAAGAACGATGCCAAAGCAAGCTGGGAAGCTGCCGGCAAGCAGTTTCAGAAAGCGATCACGCCGGAACGTTGGAAGGAAGCGCTCAACGACTTGCGAGGGCCGCTGGGTCCGACAGTCGGGCGCACGTTGTTGTCAACCCGGTTCACCGACAAATTCCCTGGCTCATCCGCGACTGGAGAGTATGCGTTGCTAGAGTTTCGGGCGAGCTTCGCCAAGCGAACCAGGGCCCGTGAGACGTTGACAGTCGAGCGCGAGGCCGACGGCGTGTGGAGAGTTATAGGCTATTCCATTCGCTGATCGGCGCATTCGATGGACGAAACGATCGCCCAGCAGAAGTTCGCGTGTCCAGCGTGCGGTGCCGAGGCGATCTGGAATCCTGGCAAGCAGGCTCTGGTCTGTCCCTTCTGCGGCACTACGTCCCCGGCCAAGCTGGACGCCGACACCGGTCGTGTCGTCGAGCATGATCTGGTGGCCGCGCTTCGCGGCATCGGCGATGATAAGCGCGGCTGGCAGGCGGAAAAGCGCTACATCAAGTGCCAGAGCTGCCAGGCCATTTCGGTGCTCGATCCGCAACGCCAGGCGCAACGCTGCGAGTTCTGCGGCTCGGCGCAACTGGTGCCCTACGAGCAAACCAAGGATGCTTTCCGTCCCGAGAGCGTGTTGCCGTTCAAGGTCGGCGAGGATCGCGCGCGCGACGGAATTCGCGCATGGTACGGCCGGCTGTGGCTCGCGCCGAACGCGCTCAAGCGACGCGCGCTCACCGACACGGTCAAGGGCCTCTACCTTCCATACTGGACTTTTGACGCTCACGTTGACGCTTCGTGGACGGCGGAAGCGGGGCATTACTACTACACTACCGAGACGTATACCGACGGCAGCGGACGCACCCAGACTCGGCAGGTTCAGCACGTGCGTTGGGAGCCTGCCGCAGGGCGGCTGCAGCATTTTTTCGACGACGACCTGATCTGCGCTTCGGTTGGCGTGCACTCTGCGCTGATGCGCGGGATCGAGCCCTTCCCAACCAAGGAGCTCGTGCCCTACGATGCCGGCTACGTCGCTGGATGGGTGGTAGAACGCTATCAGATCGATCTCGTTTCCGCGGCCAGGGGGTCGCGCGAAGCGATGGACGCCAAGCTGCGGCAGATGTGCGCCGCGCAGATACCCGGCGACACCTATCGCAATCTCAACGTGCGGGCGGACTATTCGGCGCAGACCTTCAAGCACATCCTCGCTCCGGTATGGCTGCTAACGTACAACTATGGTGCGCGCGCATTCCAGGCGGCAATGAACGGTGTGACCGGAGCAATTCAGGGCGAGTATCCGAAGAGCTGGATCAAGGTCACGCTGCTCATCATCGGCATCCTGATCGTCTTGGCAATCGCGATTTCCCTGGGCAGTCATCGTTGACCTCGTGGAGAAATCGACGGCAATGAAGAACGCGATCATCACCGGCGTCTCTCGCGGGCTTGGCGAAGCGCTCGCGCTTACACTGTTGCAGCGCGGTTTCTCTGTCACCGGGATTGGCCGCAACAACAGCAACAAGCTTGGCGGCGAGCGCTACCGATACGTGTCCTGCGATCTCGCGCGCGCGGGGAACATCGATCCCGGAGTTGCTCCGGTGCTGCGGGAGATCGCTGGTTCGCGCCCCCAATACGTGTGCCTCGTCAACAACGCGGCGACCGTCGAGCCGCTGGGCGTGTTCGGAGCCATCCCAGCCGAGGGCGTCGCGGCTTCGCTGACTCCCAACCTCGTGGCGCCGGTGCTTCTGGCGAATTTGTTCTGTCGCGTGTTCAACGACGCGACGCTGCAACGCCGGATCATCAACGTGTCTTCGGGTGCCGCGCAGTCAGCGCTGCTCGGCGGAGGCCTTTACTCGATCGCCAAAGCAGGCCTGGAAATGCTCACCAAGCAGCTCGCTGCGGAGCACGATGCAGCGACGTTCAGGGCGATCACCATACGACCGGGAATCATAGACACCCCAATGCAGCAGTTCGCACGCAGCCAGTCGCACGACGTGCTACCTAGTGTGGCCATGTTCAAGGATTTTCACGAGTCGGGGCAGCTCGTCGCCCCCGATGTCGTCGCCGCGAAAATCGCCGACAAGCTCGTGCTCGGGGACGTCGACCAGGGGCGCACCTATCTCTACAAGGAACTGTAGCGACGCTCGCAGCGAAAGCTGGTGCCGCGGGGAAGACCGCGCTATTGGCGGCGCAAAGGCTGAACTCGGTAGTCCAGGCGGCTGCCCTGGGCCCCGGCTTCCCACATCAGACAGTAGCCCCGCGCACTATCCGCAACGAATACGCCCGACTCTTCAGTGGTTGACGCGACGTCGATCGGAAGGATTACGGCGTTACCTTCGTGGTAATGAATGTTGAAGGACACCGGCGGCTGCGCGTTGAATCGATACGAGATGCGCTCGTCACGCTCGAGCGCCATGCATTCTTCGTGTATCGCGTAGCCTCCCAGCTCTACACCGGAGATGACCCTCGCTGTTTCGAGCCGCTGGATCTCGCTGGAGCAACCGTAGAGCGCGACGAGCAGCAGCGCACGAGCGGGGATCATCGGGCGCGGCGGCCATCGCCGCGCCGGCGCACGCGCCAATCCTCGACCAGCAGCGCCCAGCGCTCGTGATCACGCCAGCGGGCGTCGATCTTGAGATACCGTCGCGAAAAACCTTCGCGGACGAATCCGCCGCGGCGTACCAGTTCGATAGAGCGATGGTTCGCCGGCTGGATGTTGCACTCGACGCGATGCAGGCGAAGGCTGACAAAGGCGTAGCGCAGCGTGAGCTCGAGCCCTTCGTGCATGTAGCCGCGGCCCGAGTGCGGCGCCAGCGCGTAGTAGCCCAGATAGGCGCTGCGCATGATGCCGTAGAAAATCTGCGACAGATCGAAAACGCCGGCGATTGCGTGATCCTCAAGTCGGCAAACCAGAAGCGTCTTGAACGCCAGACCACGGCAGCGCGCGAGCATCGCTGCGTACGCTCGGGTCGTCGCCGGCGGACGCGTCCACTGTCGGTGGATGGCGCGACTCGCCCGCACTGCCGCGCAAAACACCTTGGCATCTCCGGGCACTGGCCTGCGCAAGTACACAGCGGTCCCGTCGACGAGCGCGGAGTTTGGCGCTGGCATAATGCCGATTCTAACAAGGCGCCTGATGTGATGATCGACGGAACAGGACTGCGATGAGTAAATGGGTTGAGGGAAGGATCGTCGGCAACCGCCAATGGACCGACCGGCTCGTTTCTCTACAGATCGCAGCGCCCGAAGTCGGTTTTATCGCCGGACAATTCGCGAGGCTTGCGCTGCCGGCGCTGCCAGGATCCAGGGAGGCCATGCTCGGTCGCCCTTATTCCTTCGTGAATCCTCCCATGCAAGCGCCGCACGAGTTCTACTTCAACGTGCTTCCCGAGGGACCGTTGAGTCCGCGCCTGGCGCGGCTCAATCCGGGTGAACCCGTGTGGCTGCTCGATCGCGCCAACGGCTTTTTCACCATCGCCGAGCTTCCTGCATCGGAAGCGCTCTGGTGCCTCGCGACCGGAACCGGGCTGGGTCCATACCTGTCGATGCTGCGCACCGATGAACCATGGGAAAGATTCGAGAGGGTGGTCCTCGTGCACGCGGTGCGTTTCGCTCAGGACCTCTCTTACAGCGAGGTGATCGCTGCGCTCGCGACCAGGTATGCGGGGCGCTTCAGCTTTGTTCCATTCGTGAGCCGCGAGTCGCATCGCGGCGCCTTGCCCGGCCGCATTCCGGAGGCGATCGTCGACGGACGGCTGGAAGCGTGGACCGGAGCTCCGCTGACCGCCGCCAATTCGCACGCGATGCTCTGCGGCAATCCCGACATGGTGCGCGATACCCAGGTGGTGCTCGAGAATCGTGGCATGCGTCGCCACCGGCGCCGCGAACCAGGCCACTTCACGCTGGAGACGTATTGGTAGCCGTGCGAGAGCCCGGCGTCGCCAGCCCCCGCGCGAAGCGCGGGATCGACGGGGAATTGCGAGTCACGGCTTGCCGCCGACACTCGACGTTTCAACTGCTCAACGCAGTCTAGAGGCCGCTCAGCCCTTGATCTCGAGCAGCTCGACGTCGAAGATCAGCGTCGCATCGGGCGGTATCACGCCACCGGCGCCGCGACTTCCATACGCCATGTCCGGAGGAATGATCAGCGTCCGTTGGCCTCCGACCTTCATCCCGGCGACTCCCTCGTCCCAGCCACGGATCACGCGCCCTCCGCCCAAGGGGAATGTGAACGGTTCGGAGCGGTCGCGCGACGAATCAAACTTGGCGCCTTTTTGACCTGGGGCGGCTGGATCGTAGAGCCATCCCGTGTAGTGGACAACGACCGTTTGACCTTTGGCCGCCTCGCGGCCCGTGCCGGGCTTAACGTCGATCTTCTGCAATTCTTTCATTTTGGCATCCATCTTGCTTTGTATTGGTGCAGCGCCCTTTTCGGGAGCTTGGCCTATGGCGTTTTCAGTTGGGCTCAAGCAGCAAATGCCCGCAATGAGCGCAAGCGTGAATAGGCGCGTAGAGGAGTCAGCGCGATCCATGTCATCCTTTCTGCCGATACCAGCGGCGCGCATACGCGTGGAAAATCGCGTGGGACGAAGGGTAGCACGAGTTCGCCATGGGCTTTTGCGCTGGGGAAAGTTTTGGGCTATAAGTCAACGTTCCGCCGCATCCGTCCGGCGCGGCGTTCGATGGAGTCCCGATGAGCACGATTACTCGTGC
>Ga0126381_100006468_pt1 | contig 12955 bp, 12 predicted proteins | sample PanSoiMetPlot_28_FD_96465 | JGI IMG/M metagenome (GOLD analysis project Ga0126381, IMG submission 96465) | Tropical forest soil microbial communities from Panama - MetaG Plot_28 | ecosystem: Environmental > Terrestrial > Soil > Tropical forest > Bulk soil | place: Panama | collected 2016-02-17
GATGGGAGATGAACGCCACGTGGCTCGACTTGACCTCGCTCGTCTTGGCATTCATCCGCTTCGCATAAAAGCGCTCGAGATCGGGATTGATGGCATGGTCGTCCTGAGAGACGAGAAACCAGGACGGGATGGTCTTCCACGCGGCCTCCGGCACGGAAGCGCTGAAGACGCTGTTGTGAACCGGCTTCTGCGTCGCCGCGGCCACCTTCGCGTCCCCCTCGGGCAGATCGGCGCAGAAGAGCGGGCGGAACCGCGCGCGATCGACGTAGAGGTAACCGGCCGAGTCGGGCTTCAAAGCCGAATTGAGGTCCACCGGGTATTTGTCGCCGAAGGCGCCGATCGGCTCGCCGGCTTCCGGCGCGAACGCCGCGAGGTAGACGAGCGCCTTGACGTTCGGGTTCCCGGCCGCGGCGCCGGTGATGACGGCGCCGCCGTAAGAGTGGCCGACGAGGACGATGGGTCCGTTGACGCCGGCGAGGAATCGCTTCGTCGTCTCCACGTCGCCGGCAAGGGAGGCGAGAGGATTCTCGACGGCGAGGACTTCGTAGCCGTCGCGCTCCAGAATCGGGATGAGGCGCTGCCAGCCCAGGGCGTCGGCGAACGCTCCGTGGACGAGCACGATGGTGGGGCGCCCGGCGGCCGGCGGCGCGGCCGATGGCTGGGCAATGCTGGCGCCGATGGTGAGAGCGAAGAGGGCCAGAGCGGCGAGCACGAATCGGGCGAAACAGGTGTTCCTCATGGCGAATCCTTTCTCGTCGGTCCGAGGCCGACGGACTCGTTTCGGATGCACGCTCGAACAGAACGACTCTCCATCGTCATTCGACGAGCTGCTGGCCGCCGTCGATGTCGAGGGTCGCGCCGGTGATCGCCTCGTTCGTCATGAGGTGAACAGCGAGCGCGGCGATGTCGGCGGGGCCGACCACCCTGCGGATCGGCAGCGTCCTGCGGAGCTGCTCGCGCCGCGCATCGAGCTGGCTGCCCAGGATCGCCGCCGACAGCGGCGTATCGACGAACCCGGGTGCGATCAGGTTCACGCGGACCGGCGCCAGCTCCAGGGCGAGGTTCTTCGTCAACGCGGGACCCGCCGCCGTCAGAGCCGAGATGAGCGCGAGCCCCGGCGCCGCGCGGCGGCCGCCCGTGCCACCCATGAAGAGCAAAGTTCCTCCCGAACGAACTTTCTTCGCGGCGCTTCGAGCGACGAAGATCGGCAGCAGAAGATGGGCTTCGAGGTCGCGGCGGGCCTTATCGAAGTCGAACTCCGGCAGCGGCGCGTAGTAGGGGCCGGGACCCGTGAGGAGCACGTGGTCGATCGGCGGTAACCCGTCAAAAAACTTTCCGACGCGATCAAAGTCGGTTGCGTCGAACGCGGCGGTTCTCCGCGCGCCGAGCTCGCTCGCGACGCGCTGCAGCCGATCCGGATCGCGCGCGACGAGAGTCACGTCGGCGCCTTCGGCGCGGGCGAGCCGCGCCGTCTCGAGCCCGATGCCCGACGTGCCGCCGATCACGACGACGGTCTGCCCGGAGAGAGTTGTCTTCATCGCGGTCTCCCTTTTCGAACCTTCTTCATTCGAGCAGGAGCCGGTTTCCGGCGTTTCCTTTTGTTCCACCCGTGGAACGGCGACCAGTCACCCGCGTCCCACTTCCGACGAAGTCCAGGCTTGCTCAGATCCCAGTCAGGACGGATCTCACGCGTCACCTCACGCAGGTCCTGACGCAGGTCCTCGACCGAAGGGCGGCCCCAGAACCAGTAGCCGTTGTAGACGCGGTGGATCACGAGGCCCGGCTTCAACACGAACGTGTGGGGAATCATCGGGTCGTGCTCGGGGTCCGTGTACTCCTGGATGTCGAGGTCCTTCTGGACGATTCGCTCCGGGTCGGAGAAGAAGGGCCACTGCGCGCCGACCGACGCGCGGAACTCCTGGCTCGTGTGGTGGTCGTCGGTCGAAATCGTCGCGATCTGCGTGTAGGCGACGGCGATCTGCGGATAGAAGGCGGCGAGCTGCAGGTGCTGCTGATGATCCTTCGGGCAGTAGTGGCCGCGCGCGAGGGTCAGGATCAACGGGTCCTCGCCCTGCACCTCGCTCAACCGCCGCCGTCTGTTCGTGTGATCCGGCAGTCGATAGTCCGGGAACTTGCTTCCGGGAACGATGTCAGAGCGCATGATGGGACTCCTTCACAGGCTGAGGACCCAGCGGCCGCCCGCGGTCGCGGCGATGACCAGGTGTGACGTTCAGGCTCATCGGCTCGTTGTTTCCTGCCGGCAGAACGTCTCGATGATTGCGTCAGCAATCGCGTCGGAATATTCATCGAGCACGAAGTGGCCGCCGTCGAAATAGCGCAAATCGGCAGTCGGAACGGCTTGCTTGTAGGCCTCCGGAGCCGCCGGCGTGAAGAGAGGGTCGTTCTTCCCCCAGAGGATGAGCGTCTTCGGCTGCCGATTCTTCAGATAGGCGGTCCATTCGGGATAGTGGGGAAAGTTCGCCGCCATGTTCATCAACAACCTCGACATGAACGCCCGGCTCGACTCGATCGAGAACGCATGAGCGTCGATCGCCCAATTGTCGGGATTCAGAGCGTCGGGACGGCGCGCACCCGTCTGGTGAAGAAACCGGTCGCGGCCCTCGGTGGCCAGATTCTCGGCCTCGGCCAGCGTCTCCGGGGTTTCGGGACCGCCGAGCCGTTCGTACGCTTTCAGGCGCTCGGGGTTGAAGCCCTCGAGTGAAATGGTCAAATTCTGAAAAACCAGGCCGGCGATCCGCTCGGGGTGAGCCGTCGCATAGCGCAGGCCGATCGCGCCGCCGATGTCGTACAAGTACAAGATGACCGGTCCGGGTGCGCGCTGGGCGATGAACGCGTCGATGACCCCGGCGACGTCGTCGAAGGTCGGCCTCAGGACGGTCGGCGGCGGTGCATCGCTGTAACCCATGCCGGGGTAATCGGGTGCGATGACGTGAAACCGATCCGCCAGAAGCGGTATGAGCTCTTGAAACTCGTGTGACGACGACGGAAAGCCGTGCAGGAGCACGATCGTCGGCTTCGAGGGGTCCCCGGCCTCTCGGTAGAAGACCCTGACGCCCGCGACGTCGGCCGTTTTGAATTCCATGAGGTCTTCCTCGTCGGTCGCCCTCACTCCGGCAGTTTCTCTCCGGATTGCTCGGCCACCATGTACTCGGCATACCAGTCGGACCAGTTCGCGTCGCGCTGTCCGGTCCGCTTCTCGTGCTCGCCGTGGGCCGTTTCCGCGCGCCGCATGGCGCTCGCGAGGTCCGACGCGTCGGCGTAGGTCGTCGCGCTGGGATCGATGCGGCCCGGAAGCCGCGCCGTGATTTCCTGCAGCAGCCAGTGGTTGCCGTCCGGATCCCGGAACGCGGCAAACGAGCGATAGGTGCCGCGCTGAGGATCGAGACCACTCTCCTTGCCTTTGGCGCCGATGTGGAAGACGTCGTCGACCGTGACGCCGGCGGCCACGAGCTTGTTGAGCGCCGCCTGGATGTCGGAGACGATCAGCCATAGACCCTGCGCGGACCCCGGCGCCGCCGTCGTCCGTCCCGCGCCCCACTGGACCGAGCAACCGGAGCCCGGAGGCGTGAACTGGTAGACGCCGGAGCCGGGCGGCGTGACGTCCTGCCTCCACCCGAGAGACTTGTAGAACTTCGCGGCGCGCTCCCCTTCGGCGACGGGGATGACGACGACCTCGAGCTTCATGTCCACTGTCCGGCCCTTCGCATCGCTGCTGGCGGTGTTCGCCTGGACTTCCGTGCTGCTCATTGGACGACCTCCTGGTTTTGTCTCACTTGACGATCGTGACGAGCGGCTTGCCCTTTTCGACGATGTACGTGCCGAGCTCCGCCGCATTGACGGTGCCGACGTTCTTCGCCGTGTGGGGGGCGCCGGCGGGGACGAACAGCACCTCGCCCGCCTTGAGCGTCACCGGTGGCTGGTTCTCGATCTGGTACTGCAGGTTGCCTTCGAGGACGTAGATGATCTCTTCGCCGAAGTGCGTGTGCTTGGGGAACGCGACGCCCGGGTCGAAGTCGACGCGTACCTGGACCGCTTCACGGCCGGGGATGCTCATGTCGTTTCTCGACAGCTCCTTGCGCTTCGTTCCTGGCTGCTGCGCGTGCGCGACATGTAGAGCCCATCCGCTCCCGACGATCAGGATCGCCAACCCGATGACTCGCTTCGTGTTCATTGCGACTCCCTCCTTAAGAACTTGCGTTCGTTTGCCGACAGGGCATCCCCGCCTTGACAGGCCGCGAGTGTTGCGACGCGTCGTCTCCTCTCAGCCTTTCACGAACGCGAAGAGGTCGGCGTTGATCTGGTCCTTTTGCGTTTGGCACATGCCGTGCGGATAGCCCTTGTAAACCTTGAGCTGAGCGCCCTTGACGATCTTCGAGGACAGCATGGCGGCGGATTGGATCGGCACGATCTGGTCGTCGTCGCCGTGCATGATGAGCGTCGGGACGTCGAATCTCTTCAGATCCTCGGTCGTGTCCGTCTCAGAGAACGCCTTGATGCAGAAGTACGAGCCGGGGAAGCCGCACATCATCCCCGCGAGCCAGAACGACTCGCGCAGGCCCTCGGAGACTTTGGCGCCCGGCCGGTTGAAACCGTAGAAGGGCATCGAGAGATCCCTCCAGAAGGAGGACCGGTCTGCGACGACCGCGGCGCGAAGCTGGTCGAACGCCTCGATGGGCGTGCCCACCGGATTCGAGGCCGTCTTCAGCATCAGCGGGGGGATGGCGCTGATCAAGACGGCCTTCGCGACACGCTTGGTGCCATGGCGGCCGAGGTACCGCGCGACCTCGCCCCCGCCGGTCGAGTGCCCCACATGGATGGCATTCTTCAGATCGAGCTTTTCGGCGAGTTCGGCAAGATCGTCGGCATAGTGGTCCAAGTCATTGCCGTCCCAGGGCTGGCTCGAACGGCCGTGCCCCCGGCGGTCGTGAGCGATGCAGCGATAGCCGCGAGATGCCAGGAAGAACATCTGATCTTCGAAAGCATCTGCGGAGAGAGGCCAGCCATGGCTGAAAACCACCGGTTGCCCCTTGCCCCAGTCCTTGAAATAGATCTCCGTGCCGTCTTTGGTCGTGATGTAACCCATGGCGTCTCCTTTCCTCTTACAGGATGCCGCTGGAAGCTTCTCTTACGGGCTCGCCGCCGCCGCCGCCCCGGAGCGCAGCGGCCGAAACGCGGCGCGGAGCTCCGTCACGAAAATGACCGGCTGCTCCCATGCGGCGAAGTGGCCGCCCTTCTCGACCTTGTTGTAGTAGATGAGCTTGGGGTACGCCTTCTCCGCCCAGCTCCGCGGCGCCTGATAGAGCTCATCCGGGTAGGCGGTCACGGCGACCGGGATGGCGACGCCCTTCGGTGCGAAGAATGCCAGCTTGCTCTCCCAGTAAAGACGAGCCGACGACACCGCCGTGTTCGTGAGCCAGTAGAGCGTGACGTTGTCGAGGACGTCGTCCTGCGACAAACCTTCGTGCTCACCGGCGAAGACGCGTGCGATGAGGGCCTCGCTCCGCGCGTCGTGGTCGAGCATCCAGGCGGCCAGGCTGACCGGCGAATCTGCCAACGCGTAGAGCGTCTGCGGGCGGTTCGCCATCTCCTGCGCGTAGCCCAGACCGTGCCTGTAGAAGAAGTCGAGCTGATCCCAGGCGTGCTTTTCGTCGGCGGAGAGGCCCAAAGGCGGCGTGCCGGCGTGGACCGACTTCTCGATGTCGGCCGGTACGGTGGCCGGCATGTTGGTATGGATGCCGATCAGTTCCGGAGGCGCCAGAAGAGCCATCTGTTCGGTGACGGCATTTCCCCAATCGCCTCCCTGCGCCACGAAGCGGTTGTACCCGAGTCGCTTCATGAGCACGATCCAGGCGCGTGCGATCCGGATGGGGTCCCACCCGGTCGTGGTGGGCTTGCCTGACAAGCCGTAGCCCGGCAACGACGGGATGACGACGTCGAAGGCGTCGGAAGCGCTCCCCCCGTGCGCCGTCGGATTCGTCAGCGGATCGATGATCTTGATCTGCTCGAAGACCGAACCCGGCCACCCGTGCGTGATGATCACAGGCAGCGCGTTCTTCTCCTTCGATCGGACCTGGATGAAATGAATGTCCACACCGTCGATCGTCGTGACGAACTGCGGATAGGAATTCAGTCTGGTCTCCGCCTTTCTCCAGTCGTAGTCGCTCCCCCAGTACTTCGCGAGAGCCTGCATCGTCGCGAGCTGGACACCCTGCGACGCATCGGCGACCGTCTCCTTGTCCGGCCATCGCGTCGCCACGACCCGTCGGTGAAGGTCGGCAAGCTGTTCATCGGAGGCGTGAAAATGAAACGGGCGGATCGCGATATCACCGGCCGTCTGTGCGTGGCCAGTAGCGGCAAGAAGAACGAGGGCGAAACTGGCTTCAACAGGTAGGCGGTTTGGGAGTTTGGCCATGGCGTACTCCTCCTCTACGGGATACGAATCGAGGGAGCAGAAACGAAAGGTGCGGAGTCATGAAGCGGACACTCGCTGAATCCGAGCCTATAACTCGATCGAGCGAAACTCCCAATCCGTCTCCTCGAACGCCTCGGACCAGAATCCGCCGAGACTCCCCGGCACCTGTGAAGTTTCTGCACAATCGGGTCCGGGAACTACCGACGATGGTCGCCGTCGAGCGCCAGTTGCACCGCGACGCGGTTTCGATATGGGATCCGACGCGTGAGCGCCGACAGCCCTGCACCGCCCGCGCCGGAAAGCGAAATGTTCCCGATCCTGACATCGGCGCAGATCGAGCGGCTCAGGCCGCTTGGTCGCGAGCGATCGTTCGCGGCGGACGAGATCCTGTTCGAGGCGGGCGGCACGAACCGTCCGCTCATGGTCCTGCTCGACGGCGAAATCGAGATCCTCTCGGATCGAGACGCGGTCGTCACGATCCATCGAACCGGCAACTTTTCCGGCGACGTCGATCTGATCGCCGGGCATCCCGCCGTCGTTCGGGCGCGGGGGCGGAGCGCGGGCCGCACTCTGGAAATTCCGGCCGAGCGCGTGCGAAGCCTCGTTCAGACCGATCCGGAGTTGAGCCAGATCTTTCTGCGGGCGTTCATCCTCCGGCGCGCGCTGCTCATGACGCGGAACTTGGGAAGCATCGTCCTCATCGGGTCCCGGCACTCCGCGGGAACCCTGACGCTCCAGGAGTTCCTGACGCGCAACAACCAGCCCTACGCGTACCTCGACGCCGACCACGATCCCGGCGTCCAGGGAACCCTCGAGCGGTTCGGCATGGGCGTGGACGACATTCCGGTCCTCATCTGCAGCGGCAAGACCGTTCTGAAGAAGCCGACGATCGAAGAGGTCGCCGACTGCCTGGGCTTGAGCCATCTCTCCCGGGACATCGTGCGCGACCTCGTCGTCATCGGGGCGGGTCCCGCCGGTCTGGCGGCGGCCGTCTACGGGGCGTCGGAAGGACTGGACGTGCTCGTCGTGGAGTCGACCGCCCCTGGAGGGCAGGCGGGATCGAGCTCGCGCATCGAGAACTACCTGGGATTTCCGACGGGCGTTTCGGGCCAGGACCTGGCGAGCGCTGCGCTCCTGCAAGCCCAGAAATTCGGTGCGGAGCTCGTCGTGGCGCGAACGGCGGTGTCGCTCGAGTGCGGCGGCCGGCCCTACCGGATCCGTCTCGGCGGCGATGTCAGCGTGGCCGCCCGTGCGGTCGTGATCGCGACGGGGGTGAGATATCGCAAGCCCGCCATTCCGAACCTCGTTCGATTCGAGGGCGTCGGCGTCTACTACGGCGCCACCCCGTTGGAGGCGCTGCTCTGCCGGGGCGAAGACGTCGCTGTGGTCGGAGGCGCGAACTCCGCGGGTCAGGCCGCGGTCTTTCTTTCGGAAGCGCCGCGCAACGTCACCATGCTGGTCCGGGGACCGGGACTGTCCAGCACGATGTCGCGCTACCTGATCCGCCGAATCGAGGAGACGCCCAACATCGCGCTCAAGACCAACACGCGGATCGTCGCTCTCGAAGGCGCGAACAGCCTGGAGTCGGTGACCTGGTGCGACGGCGACGGGAAGAACTCGACGGCGCCCATCCGGCACGTCTTCATGATGACGGGGGCAAACCCCAACACGAGCTGGCTCGAACATTCGGTGGCGCTGGACGAGAAGGGATTCGTGAAGACGGGACCGGAGCTCGAACCGTCCGATCTCGCGGCTTCCCGGTGGGCGCTTCGCCGGTCGCCCCTACTCTTCGAGACGAACCGGCCCGGCATTTTCGCGGTGGGAGACGTGCGCGCCGGAAGCATCAAGCGCGTCGCCGCAGCCGTCGGCGAGGGCTCCGTCTCCATCCAGCTCGTTCACAAAGTGCTGGCCGAGTAGAAGGAGGGGCTCCATGAGGACACCTCAACCAGGATTGTTCGCGCTCGGAACGGCGTCGCACGCCTACCTCGAGTTCGACGTCCTGGCCGGCCGTCAAGGACGAGACCTGGTCGCCGAAATCTCGTCGATGCGCGAGCCGCGGACGACGATGGGCGGCGTCAACCTCGTCGCCGGGTTTCGGCCCGAGCTCTGGAAGAAAGTCGCCCCCGATGATTCGCCTGCGGACGTCGAGGGTTTCAACCGCGACATCGTCGGACAGGACGGCTTTGTGATGCCTGCGACCCAGCACGACGCCGTGCTCTGGCTCTCGGCGATCGCCTACGACGTCGTCTTCGATGTTTCGAGAGCCGCGATCGCCGCCCTGGCGGGGCTCGCGTCGGTCGCGGAGGAGACCTCGAGCTGGCCCTACCTTCGCGATCGGGACCTCACGGGTTTCATCGATGGAACCGAGAACCCGACACTCATCGACGCCCCGGACGTCGCGCTCATTCCGGAGGGCCGCCCCGGTGCCGGAGGCAGCGTCCTGCTTCTCCAGAAGTGGCCGCACGACGCGCCCGCATGGGAGGCTCTCCCCGTCGCGCAGCAGGAAGACGTGATCGGACGAAGGAAGCTCGACAGCCAGGAGATCGAAGGAAAGCGCGCGGACTCACACGTCGCCTCGACCGACCAGGATCGCTTCGGAAAGATCTTCCGGCGCAACATGCCCTATGGGACCGTCACGGCTCATGGAACGATGTTCGTCGGATTCAGCTCGGATCAACGCCGTCTGTCCCGAATGCTCGAAAGCATGGCAGGGCTCGCGGGAGGTTCCCGCGACGCGCTGACGAAATACACCCGGCCGGTTTCCGGCGCTTACTACTTCGTGCCTTCCACGGAGGCCCTGCAACTCCCCGTGACCGGCGCGGAACCTTTGAGGATCTCCCGTTAGGGGCCGGACGGCTCGGCCGGCAGTCCGCGGCGTGCGGAGCTAACTGTCCGCCGCGAGCTTCGAGAGAAACTCCACGCCGCCGATCTTGTTCCCCTCGAGAACGTCGAGGACGAGATCCCCTTCCGCAGGGTGCCGGAGCGTGAGGTTCGACTGCACCTCCCACTCGGAGCTCGGCGCGTCGGGATCCGCGGGGTCGACGAAGTGGATGTACGCCGAGGTGTCCTGGCGTGCGCTCGTGCAGGCCGCCAGAGCCGCCGGCAACCACGTCTCCTCGGGAAATTGAGCCTTCGCGAGCTCGACGAGCCAGGTGGGGTCATACGGCTTCCAGTCGGTCATGTCCTCGTCCTCCTGCGGCAGGAAGGTTAGCGCTTCTGCGGGCCGCGAGACTTTACGCGGGCCTCGCGCGAAGGTCACACGGCGGGCACACGTCCGGGATCAGATCCGCCCTGTGGATCTCCGCACACCGCCTCCGGTCCTCGAGGAGAAGGGGCAGTGCTCGCGTTGCGGCACGACCTTCGTCCGGTTTTACCGCCTGGGAAACGCGCGCATTGCCGGGGGACCCTGCCCCAGGTGCGACCCGCGTCTGCCATCTCCCTCGGGCGCTCCGGAGCGCTCGACGAGCCAACTCGGGCCAGGCGCCTACGTCTTGTGCCGCCCGCGCACGTGAACGCCGCCGACGACTTCGACGTGCACGCCGTCGTACTGGTAGATGAAGGAGTGACCCCGGCCGCACAGTGCCGTGCCCGTGAACCCCGGCTCCGGGTTGGGCGGGAGCTCGACGAACACGTGCTCCCGGCAGGCGGGGCATCGGAGCGGCCAGGGCTTGTGAGTGGCGGACAGGTTCGGAACCTCCCGGGCGGCGAAACGTAATGCGCCCGGGTTAAGAGAACTTGAAGTCCGACGCGTACCGGACATGACATAGCGTTGTCCTCGATTGGAGAACCGGAAGACCCTCGGTGCGGCCGTCGCCGCGCTCGTCCTCGCGACGGGGACGTATGCGCAGCAACCCTCTGCGGTGCAACGCCCTGGCGTGGCGAAGGGCGAGACCCTCTTGCCGAACGGCTGGCGCATCGCGCCGGCCGGAAAGCACGTCTCGGTCGGCGATCTTCCGCTCGCGATGGTCGAGTCGGCGGACGGCCGCTACGCCATCGTCGCCAACAACGGGTATCAGAAGCCGAGCCTCACGGTCGTGGATCTGCGCGGGATGTCCGTGGCCCAGCGCGTCCCGCTCGACAGCGCGTGGCTCGGCCTCGCCTGGCATCCGGACGGTCAGCGGCTGTACTGCTCGGGCTCGGCGGCGAACGTCGTCTACGAGCTCGCGTGGAAGGACGGGAAACTCAGCCGGACGAGAACGCTTTCCCTCGGAGCGCCTGAGGAAGGAAAGTTCGTCGGCGGGATCGCGGTCCATCCCGACGGGAAGCGGCTGTATGCCGTCAATCCTCTGGGACAGAGCCTGACCGCCATCGACCTCGACACGGGTCAACCGATCCGGACCGTTGCTCTGGATGCCGAGCCCTACACCTGCCTGGTCTCGCGCGACGGGCGCACGCTCTACGTTTCGCTCTGGGGAGGCTCGAAGGTGGTCTCCTTCGACGCCGATACCCTCGAGAAGCGCGGGGAGTTAGCGACGGGCGAGCATCCGGCGGCCATGGCCGAGTCGCCGGGCGGGCGCCGGCTGTTCGTGGCCTGCGCAAACACCAATTCCGCGTGGGTCCTCGACCCGTCCGCCGGCCGCGCGGAAGAGCAGATCCTCGTGTCTCTGTTTCCGAACGCGCCGCCGGGCTCGACCCCGAACGCGATCGCGCTCTCGGAAGACGGCCGTCGCTTGCTCGTCGCCAACGCGGACAACAACGTGGCCGCGGTGGTGGACGTCTCGGAGCGAGGCCGCAGTCGGAGCGAGGGCTTCATTCCGACGGGCTGGTATCCGACCGCCGTGTCGTTTGACCGTGCGGGGAAGCGCATCTTCGTTCTCTCCGGAAAGGGGCTCAGCTCTCAAGCCAACCCCCGCGGCCCGCAGCCGGGGGTCCCGGCGGAGAGCCAGTACATCGGGGGCCTTCTGACGGGGTCGCTCTCGATCCTGCCCGTCCCCGATCCGGGCGCGCTCGCGGCATACACGAGATCGGCGTATCGGCTATCTCGGTATCGTGACGAAACGCGTCTTACGCCGGCGTCGGCTCCGAAGGGGTCGCCGATTCCCGCGAAGGTCGGCCAGCCTTCCCCGATCCGCCACGTCTTCTACGTCATCCGTGAGAACCGGACCTACGACCAGATCCTCGGCGACGAGCCGTCCGGCAACGGGGCCCCGGACCTCTGCCTCTTCGGAGCGGACGTGACGCCGAACGCCCACGCACTCGCTCGGGAGTTCGTCCTGCTCGACAACTTCTACGTCGACGCCGAGGTCAGCTACGACGGCCACTCGTTCTCGACCGCCGCCTACGCCACCGACGCGACCGAGAAGATGTGGCCCCAGAACTACGGACGGAACGAAGGCCGCTATCTCTCCGAGGGAGGCGGCCCGAACCGCAACCCGTACGGCAATCTGACCGCCCCGTCGAACGGCTACATCTGGGACGCCTGCCACCGCGCGGGCATGTCCGTGCGCAGCTACGGCGAGTTCGCGGTTCCGCAGCGGGAAGCCGAAGACGGCAAAGCGGGCGAGCCTCCGTACCGAGGCTCGGTTCCCGGGCTCGGCGAAGACGTCTCACCGGACTATCCGCCGTTCGATCTGTCGATCCCGGACGCGCGCCGCGTCGACGTCTGGCTCAAGGAATTCCGGGAGTTCGAACAGAACGGGAAGCTGCCGCGGATCTCGATCTTCCACCTGGGGGACGACCACACGGCCGGCACCCGTGCGGGCTTTCCGACACCGACCGCCATGATCGCCGAGAACGACGCCGCCCTCGGCCGGATCGTCGACGCGATCTCCCACAGCCGCTACTGGAAGGAGTCGGCGATCTTCGTTCTCGAGGACGACGCTCAGAACGGCCCGGATCACGTCGACGCCCATCGCTCGGTCGCTCTCGTGGCGAGCCCGTGGACGCGGCGAGGAGCCGTGGATTCGACGCTCTATACGACCTCGGCCATGTTGCGCACGATCGAGCTCATTCTCGGCCTTCCGCCGATGAGCCAGTACGACGCCGCGGCGACTCCGATGTACCGGTCCTTTCAGTCGAAGCCGGACCTCCGGCCCTTCGACGCTCGTCCGGCGCGCGTTCCGACCGACGAGCGCAACGCCTCGACCGCGTACGGCGCGGAGGAATCGGCCGCGATGGATTTCGCCGAGGCCGACGAGGCTCCGGACGAGGAGCTGAACGAGATCATCTGGCGCTCGGTGCGAGGGGCCGACTCACCGATGCCGCCGCCGGTCCGCTCCGCGTTCGTTTCGCCGCATCCGACGCCGGATCGCTGACGAAGCGGATTCGGGCTCAGCGCGGAGCCGGGCGCCGCTCGCGTCGTTTTTTCCGGCGGGGATGGGGCAAAGTTCCGTGCGTATCACCGACGAAGATGGACGTGTGCTCGGCGCAACCCGGTTCGGAACACCAGAGCACCAGGCTTCTCCGGTTGCCTTTCTCCATCTCGGGCGGGATCGCTGTCCGGTTCTCGTGGCCGCGCTTGCACTTCCACGGATACGTCACGGAAGAACGATGGGCTCCGCACGCAAGGTTCGTGTGAAGTGC
>Ga0126381_100006469_pt1 | contig 12952 bp, 16 predicted proteins | sample PanSoiMetPlot_28_FD_96465 | JGI IMG/M metagenome (GOLD analysis project Ga0126381, IMG submission 96465) | Tropical forest soil microbial communities from Panama - MetaG Plot_28 | ecosystem: Environmental > Terrestrial > Soil > Tropical forest > Bulk soil | place: Panama | collected 2016-02-17
CCAAAGACCCTGCGCTGGAAGAATTTTAACAACATCGCTAAGGCGATCTCTGTCCTCGAGGACGACAGTCTCGAAAATATCTCGCGGCAGATCAGCCAGGCCCACAAAGTAAGGTCGTTCTACAACGACATCGTCAGCCCCGATGCCAGGCTCGGCGACACCACAATCGACACGCACGCCATCGCCGCCGGGCACTTCCGCGCCCTCGGCTCCTCCTCACGCGAGGTCGATCAAGGCTTGGGTTCATCCGGTGCCGGCGACCACGCCGCATCCGGAAACAAAGGTCTGTACCCAGTCCATCACGAGGCTTACCGGCGCGCCGCCAACGAGATCAATGCGCAGCACCTGGAGCCAGGCGAGCAGCCGTACCTGCCGCGGGCGGTGCAGTCGGTCGCATGGGATGCGGTGCGGACCTTGTTTCCCGACGACAAAAAAAGATCTACTAAATTTACTGCACCGATCGAGGAAGCCTGGCGTGAATACAAGGACGGAACCATCACCGCCGACGAGGCACGACGACGAGTCCTCGAAGCTGCGGGCGGAATTAGAGCTCCTGAGTGGCTCGGATCCGACGCTGGAGCTCATGCTGAAATACCATTATCCGCTGACGAAGGAATGCTGGTTGGCTCTGGTCTGTTTCGGGGAGGTGCCAGACCCCCTGCCAGCCGAATTGGCGGGGGAGATACCGGAGCCCCTGAGGGACCGCTAAGCCTCAGCCAGACCGGTCCGTTCGGTCAGGAGCAGGGCCGGCTCTTTATCCAGGGCTACCCGGTCGAGCTGCTGCTGAACCCACGGCAGCAACAGCGCTACGATGCGGCGAAAGAATTCGGCATCGCCCGCGACGCAGCGATGAACGCTGAAGCGGCCGGCGCCAACCCGGAAGTGGCCGAGAACTGGGGGAAGCTGGTCCAGCAGCGCTTCTATATCCGCTCGCGAAACTTTGACGGCAAGCAGGGGACCCCGGAGTTTCTGTACGCCAGGGACTTCCCGCAGGTAGAGGGGCGAGAATTCGCTTGGGAGCTGTACCGAAAGGGGGCCTTCGACAAATTCCTGCATGAGAACGAGAAGATCGAAGATTTTATGGACGAGATGCAGGGGTTCGCCTGGCATCTGCCGAATGGCCTCCGCTTGATGACGCTGTTCGATGCGAACCCGGCAACGCTGGTCCACGAGGCGGCGCACATCTTCCTGATCGACACGCTGCGCGACGCCGCACACCCGGATGCGCCAGCCTGGCTGAAGCAGGATGCACAGACCCTGCGCCGGGTCCTCGGTATCCCGGAAGGCGCGCACGATTTCAGGCACATCCCGCACGAGGCGCATGAGGGCTTCGCCGAGGCGGCCGAGATCTGGGCCCGGCACGGCGAGTCGCCGACCCCTGAGCTCGATCACACGCTCAGCCGCTTCCGCAACTGGCTGACCGGCATCTACAAGACGGCCGAAGATGTCGGCCTTGGCTACGGCATCAAGGTCGACCCCGAGATCCACGGCGTCTTCAACCGCATGTGGGGCGCCGACCCGATCGTGCAGGAGAACGAGGCTGTCGCGCGCACCGCGCCGCCGGTCCCGGAGCTGGCGAAACGGGTCGACGATGCGGTCTTCGGTGCTGATCCGGACGAAAGCACGATGCTGTTCGCGCGCCGCAAGCGCTCGTGGAGCGGCCTCGACGACACCATGGCCGACGTCTTCGAAAAGGGATCGACGCGCTGGCAGAACATTCGCGACTTCTTCGACACGATGAACTCGGTGACCGGCGTCCCTGGCGACAGTCACTACGAGATGAACGCCTTCAACCAGCGCTTCATGCCGATGCTGTCGCTGATGGCGCGCGACAAGCTGAGCGCGATCAAGGGGAACGCCGAGCTCGACAAGCTGGCTGAGGCGCACAAGCTGCTGCAGCGGTACCGCTCGATGCTGCCGGCAGGGAAGTCGCGCGACGACTGGATGCGGGTGATGAAGGTCGCCGAGCTCGCCACGCTGAACGGCGAGGACCTGGAGCCGCAGCTCAACAATCCGAACCTGCGCCGCCTGGTGGTGCAGAACACCGGCCGCACCGCCGGCGGGGTGCCGTCATCGGCGCTGCGCCAGGTCGGGCACACCCGGGTCGGCAGTGCCGCGGTGCTCGACACGCCCGAGCAGATCGACATGCTGCGCAAGTTGTTCGGTGTGCTGGAGCATTCCTACAGCCACATGGCCGACACGATCGGCGATGTCTTCGGCTTACCGAAGCATCTCTCGCGCCACCCGACCAATCTGCGCCAGCGCGCCGCCAACACGATGGATCCGGCCGAGCGGCGGAACCTGCAGCAGGCCGCCGACGCGCTCGAGATCTTCTTTTTCCACCGCAAAAACAATTACGTGCCGCTGATGCGGTTTGGCGACGGGTTTGTTCGGGTGAAGCCGAAGGGCGCGGGCGATCCGAACGATCCCCTGGATCCGAACACCTGGAACGGCAAGGGTGACCCGCCGACGATCCACTTCCAGCTGTTCAATGCGCTGTCGATGCTGAAGCGGATCGTCAAGGGCCCGACCCCTGACGTGACCAGGATCATGCTGGAGAAGAAAGCGGAGCTGGAGAAGTTCTTCCCGCCCGACAAATACGACATCGAGGTCGGCCGGATCAGCGAGCATCAGCACACAGAGAATATCCTCCGCGACATCAGCATCCCGTTGATGAATCGGCTGATGACGATGATGGCGCAGGACGTCAAAGGGAATTTCGCCCGCGGCTTCCGCGACCAGGGTGCGACCGCGGCCGATGCCAGGGCCAGGGCCGACGAGATGTACGACAAGCTCTGGGAGATCCTGCGCGGCGAGCTCCAAAATATGCGGACCTCGCCGTTCATGCGGCGGCGCCAGAACATCGCCGGCTATAGCGATGACTTCCTGAAAGCGACCAACCACTACCTGCGCTGGGCTGCCTACACCACCGCCGACATCATGCACCGGCCCTCGATCCAGGCCGCCGACGAGGCGATGCGCGGCCATCCGGACCCGAACGTCCAACGCTGGTGGCAGGAGTGGGATGCGGACCGGAAGCACTACGGCGACCAGCTCGCCGGGCCGATGAACTGGGCCCGCCGCGGCGCCGCCCGCATGCTGCTCGGCGCCAACGCCGCCTCGATGTTCAAGATCATGACGCACGGCCTGACCCGCGGGGCGCCGATGCTGGGGCACGGGCTCGGCCCGGCGGCGCGCGGGCTCGCCTTCGGGATGTGGGCCAACGCCGCGCGCGAATTGATGACCGGCCCCTTCGAGATCTTCACCTCGGAAGGGCTGCGGGTTAACTGGGAGAAGGCTGCCGCCAAGTACGACCGGAGCGAGCCGGCCCTGGCCCGCGCCATCCGCGCCGCGGTCGCCGACGGCACGCTGCACCAGCACCTGGCCGAAGAGATGCTCGATGTCGGGCAGAGCGGCATGGAAGAGGCGCTGAGCCCGCGGGCCGGCCTGATGCGCCGGATCGGCGCCATCTGGGACAGCTTTATCAAAGCGATGGACCAGATGGTGCGCGGCGCCGAATTCATCGCCGCGTTCCGCATGTTTAATCGGGTCGGGCCCGACCGGATCAATGCGGCATGGGCCCGCGATCAGTTCTGGAACCAGATGGACCCGGCCCTAAAGACCGCCGCCGGTTTCGCCAAGTTCATGGTGCGAAAGACCGTCGGCATCGCCGGCGCGATGAACGCAGCGAAGATCTTCCGCGGCCAGGCCGGGCGTACCTTCTTCCAGTTCCACAGCTTCCAGGTCGGCTACCTCTCCAACATCATTCAGATGATGTTTCAGATGGGCCTGCCCGGTGTCGCCACGGCAGCGCTGATGCTCGGCGGGCTGATGACGATCGGCGGCCTGGTCGCGCTGCCCTTCATCAACGACATCAAGAACGCGGCGCAGTGGATGGGGAAGCAGGCCAGCGACAACTTCCCGGACATCGACACCTACCTGATGGATCTGATCGAGCACATCCTGCCGGGCTGGAGCGAGGACATCATGCACGGCCATCGCTGGGGCGGGGTCGATTGGACCGGCCTCGGCTTTGGCGACGTGATCGGCGAGCAGTTGCGCGGGGCGGAGAGCGTCATCGGTCTGATGGGCGCTGTCCCGTCCCTGGCATACAACATCCTGACCCGCACCCACGAGCGCTTTTCCAGCGGGCAGGCGACCTGGAGCGACCCGACCGCGGCGGTGATGGAGATGCTGCCGAACGGCCTCAAGCATCCGCTGCAGATGTTCTATCCGGAGCTTGAACAGTACTCGGCCAAGGGCGGTAACAAGCTGCCGCCGCTGAGCCTGGCGGACCGAATCAAGGTCGGGCTCGGCTTCCGGCCCGAGCAGCGGGCGCTGCAGACCGAGCGGGCCGAGGAGCAGTACAAGACCTTCAAGCAGTACCACGACTACACCAGCATGATGGAGAACCGGATCGCCAACCTGCGCGACCGCGGTTACCCCGAGCTGGCGATGGACGAGTACACCAAGGCCATCCAGAAGCTGCAGGAGGGGATCCGGTCGCGCGTGCTGCAGCCAAGCGAGCACGCTCGGTTCCTCAGCCAGCTCCGCGCCAAGATGAAGGAGCGGGCCGACCCGTACGCCGGCAGCCGCACGCAGCAGCGGCTGCGCGCTATCGAGCAGCAGCTCCATCCGTACCGGGTCCAGCCGTACAATCCATACACGCGAGCGCAGCCCCCATGATCTGCCAGGCGCTGGTCCTGCTCTTTGTCGAGCTGCACGGTCCGACCGGCCAGCCCCTCTATGTCAACGCGGTCGAGGTCAGCAGCCTGCGCCAGCCGATCGAGGCGCTTAAGAACTATGCCAAGGGCGTCAACTGCGTCCTGCTGATGGCGAGCGGCAGAACCCTCGCCGTCGCCGAGACCTGCGCTGCCGTGGCCCGGAAATTAGGGGAAGCGAAATGACCGTACGCGGCTGCGACTACTCGCACTACCAGTGCCCACCCAACACCAGCCACCCGCCCGACGTGGCGCAGATGCAGGCGAGCGGCATCCAGTTCGTCATGATCAAGGCCTGGGAAGGCGCCAGCCCCGACCCGAACTTCCAAGAGAACCTGGCGAACGCGCGCACCTTCGGCATGCCGCTGATGGGCTACGTCTATCTGCACGCGAGCGATAACAACAGCAGCATGCAGCAGTGCTTCGACTCCCTCGACGGCGCCGTGATCATGCTCGACTGGGAAGAGAATGGTGTGCCGGCGAGCATCCTCGAGGCTTGGATGGATGCGTACGAGGCGCGCTTTGGCCGGCAAGGCACCGCCTATTACGGGCTGTACCCGCCGGCGCAGCCGACGGCGCGCATCGGGCTGTGGCCGCGCGTCTTCCCCGAATACACCAGCCAATCGGGGCTGAAGCTGCCGCCGTGGAACGGCGAGCCGAACCCGGACTGGCGTGGCTGCTGGGCGATCTGGCAGTCGAGCGCGAGCGGCAGCGTGCCGGGCATCGCCGGCCACGTCGACCTCGATCAGCTCGCCCCACCGATCACCATCGAGGACCTCGCGGCCTGGCTCGACAACGGGACGCCGCTGCCGCCGCGGCCTGATGTGGTCAAGCCGGCGATCCGTATGCTGCAGCTCGGCCTCAACCACATGGGCTACAACGCCGGCGCCATCGACGGTTTGTGGGGGCCGAATACCCAGCGAGCGATCGACGACTACAGCGGCTACCACGACTGAGGGAGGACCAAATGGTTCTGCTCGTCTTATTCATCGTGTTCTGGGTGCTCGGAATGATCCTGCACCCATGGCCTGGCTCGCCGTGGGCTGGTTGGACGTGGTCCTCGCACGTCCTCTACATGCTGCTGTTCGCGCTGCTCGGGCTGGCCGTGTTTGGTTTTCGGTTTTAGATGCTCGGGGTGGCGTCGATCGAGCACGCCTCCTGCCCTGGGATCGCGGCTGTACTCCCAGACCCTCCGCATTCGGTTGACTTATAAGTCAACTACTGCGCCGTAGCCTTCGGCAGGCCGCCGCTGTTGGTCATCGACCGGCGGTGATGGTGCACTGCCCTCGCCTGTACATAGGGACGGTGGTGGTAGTGGCGGCGGTAATGCCGGTGGTATCGGCTGTAGCGCGGTCGGACGACGGCGTCGCGCGGCGGCAGATAAGGGCGCTCGACCGACGGGGTGAACATCACCTGTGGTGGCGATGGCGGTGGCGATGGGGGTACGTACGCGACGGCGGCTGGCTGCTCGCCCCAGGTCGGGGCGCAGGCGCCAAGCAGGGCAGCGAAACCAAGCACGATCAGACTGCGCACGGTCCCCTCCATCGGTTTGTCGACCGGGCCTATCCTAACCGAGGGTTTCAGGAATGACGAGCCGAGCGAGGGTTCAGATCCACCGCCGGCGCCTCGCGCAGATGGTCGGCACAAATATACTCCCGCCGTTCCATCATCTCGTCGTAGCGGTCTTCGGCCGGGCTAATCGTGCTGATCACAATCTGGTCGCCCTCAGTATAGCCGATGATGTGCCAGGTCTTCCCGTCCATCTCGACCTTGTCGCCGATGCCGAATTCGCGCATCAGCCGGCGCACCGACGGCGGGCGGCTCTCGTACCAGTCGAGAAAGCCGTCGATCAGGTGCGGGTTGTCCTTAAAGCCCTCGCGTACATAGTCGCGGAATTCTGCTTCGGTTCGGATACCCATGATCTCCATCCCTGGGCGCGAAATTTATTTCAGTGCCGATCGAGCCGGCCGGCGCGCGCCTAATAGGTCAGGATTCCGGAAAAATCGCCCCAAAAATTTTGAAGGCGATTCGGCCCTATAGCGCTTTTCCCATCACGCCGCTGTCCTTTTCGCAGGGGCGTTCCAACGGCGGGCGCCCCAGAAGGCGATCAGCGCGGCCTCGGCCCGGCCGTCATCTTTCTTTCGCGGCCAGAACGGCGATGCGTACGGCATCAGCTGCGAAGCCCGGGCCCTGGCCGCATCCTTCTCGGCTGGGATGCCGCCGAGCTGCCGTTTCCAGGTCGCCGGCGCGATCGGCGTGTAGGGGACCTGCAGCGCCGCCAGGACCCCGAGCACGACCCCGTAGGTCATAAAGAAGATGCCGGTGCTGTAGCTCGATTGTTTCGGCATCGCCTGGGCGATCTCGACAAAGACGTGACCCGGCTGCGCCTCGCGAAAGAAGCCGGCCAGGGTATGGACGTCGACGTCGCGCCGCTTGCCGGTGCGGGCCTGCAGCGTCGGCATGTCGATCACCGTCGCCATGCGATGCGTGTCAGTGTCGAAAACCGCGATGGCGCCGCCCAACCCGCAATCGACACCGGCGATGATCATGCGGTTTTTCGCGGTGGGGCGATTCGCTCAAACGCGTTGAGCGGCAGCTTTCCCTTACTGGCCTGCAACAGGGTCAGGCGCCAACGATACGGGACCCCGCGCTGTCTCCATTTGCGCAGGGTGTGTTCGTTGACGCCGCGCTCACGTGCCAGGCGCTCCATCTGCGCCCAATGCTCCATATGCGTCATCATGGGCCAAAAAATAGCATCGAATGTTGGTCTATCAAGGACAAACCGTCTTGGTGCCGGAGACGTATTGTCTTATATAGCGAGGCGCCGACATTTTTGTTGAACCGGGGGTTTTTATGACAACCGCAAACGACGAGCATTTCAAACAAGCGCTGCTGGCGAAGATTTCCGAGGATATCCACCGGGTCGGGCATTCGGTCATGGGCATTTTCCCCGACGGTCAGGAGCCAGGTTTTTTTTACACGGTCGGCCGGCACCAGCAGAACCTGCCCGAGCTGCTGCTGATCATGACCATGAAGGGCCCGCAAGGCATGGACATCCTCAACGCTCTGACCCGGGCCCAGCCTTTCACGCACGGCCAGCTGGTCGATCTCGGCGGGAAGCTGCCGGTGCTGATCCTCGATACCGACAACCCGATTGTACAGAAAAAATACACGAGGATGGTGAGCAGCTTTTACAATAGCCACGACTACCGGGTGCAGCAGGTCTTGGTGCCGGATCCTTCTGGGCATTTTCCGCCGGACTGCGCCAAACCTTACGACGCGCAACCAATCCTTGGAGAAAAGCCATGGACGCAGCCACCTTTGAGTATCTGAAGCCGAGCGACGAACAGATCGAACGGATGGCTCTGCTGCGCAAGGCCTTTACCGATCTGGTGGTGCTGATCGAGGGCACCGTGCCGGCCAGTGCCGATCGCACCTACGCGATCCGCGAACTGCGCACGGCGTCGATGTGGCTCAATGTGGCGATAACCCGCAACCAGGAGGGAGGGCCGCGCTCATGAAGTACCAAGGCTACCTCTCGCCCTGGTGGTACGACATCGTCGGCATGAAAAAGGCCGGATGGACCGTCTACCGGATCCAGCAGCGTCTGTGTCGGGTCATCGTTCAAAGGGCCGGGGACTATCCGAGCCACGCCATGATCCTGCATCTGCTCAGGACCGAAGGTCTGCCTGTCACGGGGCGGCAGCGCGTCGAGGGGTAGATCATGGCCAAGGCCAAGGATACCAATATCGTCGCGCTGCGCCGGCGCCTCGATCACCTCGATCGCGATCGTGGCTACAGGTGGAAAGACCAGGACCCGGTTCTGCAGCTGATGAACCGGGTCGTTACGGACAGCGGCTGGTCGCTGATGACGATCCAGGACAAGTCCGGGGTCGCCGCCGGGACCATCCGCAACTGGCAGCTGGGGAAGGTCAGCCGGCCGCAGAACTGGACCGTCGAACAAGTGCTCAAAGCGCTCGGATACAGCAGGAAAATCTACGGTCCTGACGGTAAAATCTACGACGCCGAACGATAGGGGGGCCGATGCCAGAACCTGCGCCGTTGGAAGTGTCGCGTCGGCTGACGCGGCAGGAAACCCACGATTTGTCAATGATCATCCGCGACCGGACCAAGGTGCTGAAAGCGCACGCCTCCGAACAGGCCGCGGCCTGCTTGGCCGATTTCGAGCGGCAGATGGCGTCGGTCTACAGCTTTGACGATGACGAGGTCTGGCAGAAGGCGAAGCGCGACGTCCAGCGGGTCGCCGAAGAAGCCGCGGAGAAAATCGCTGAGCGCTGTAAAGATCTTGGAATTCCGGCCCGCTTCGCGCCGAGTCTGCAGGTGCTTTGGCACGGGCGCGGTGAGAACGGCATCGGCGCGCGGCGGATGGAGTTGCGCCGGGTCGCACAGGCTTCGATCGCCGCGATGCAGAAAGCCGCCGAGACCCGCATCGAGAAACAGTCACTTGATCTGCGTACCCAGGTCGTGGCGCTCGGCGTGCTCAGCGAGGACGCCAAGATGTTCCTCGAAAGCCTCGCCTCGGTCGACGACGCGATGCAGGCCATCTCGTTTAAGGACATCGAGCGCCGGGTCGATTCGCAGAGAGACAGTCGCCGGCTGTCGTACGGAGATTACGAGCCGTGAGGCCGACCGGCTATTACTGGGTCAAGTTCGATTGGGCGCGGCACGGGCATCCCGAGCGCACGCACTGGGAAGTCGCCTCGTGGGACGCCGATATTAATTGTTGGGCGACGATCGGCACCAAACAGGTGGTTCCGCAGGTGGTCGAGGCCATGGTTTTCGCCGAAATCGGCGACCGGCTCGACGATCCGGGGGAATTATGATGCGAAAACCGGCACTTCCGCGTTCCAGGCCGCTACCGCCGGAAGAATTGCGGAAAATGGATGAACCCAGACCGTGTTTTTGCGTCGTTCGCGCCGTAAAGCGCGGTCCAGATGTCCCAGCACGGGTCTATTTGACGCTTTCCGAGCCGGGAGAGCCAGAAAATGTGCTCGATCGCGGCGGAAAACCCATCCTCGCGGCAGAAATCGCCGGTCGAACCGTCGATGTCGAGCGTGTCTGGGAAGCGGTCTGGGAAGAAGAGTTGACCGAAGCGCAATACAACGCGCGGATGGCGGAGATCGCGTGGCTGCGCAAATACGCACCCAATGATCCGCTGGCCAACCCATGGAAACCGATACGGCTCAGTGCCGTGCGAATGCCCTTTGACATCAAGAGGTGAGCATGACCGACCAGATGGAGATCCAATACCCGGACCGGCCCGGCATCGGCCACAATGTCGGGCCCGAGCTCGACGACCTGCCGGAAGACTGGACCAGCGCGCTGCGGTCGCGGGCGGAGGTGCTGGTCGAGCAGGCTGCCGCCGCGCACGTCAATGACGAGGAGTCGTCGCAGCAGTGCCTGCTCCTGGCCGGGCTGATCCGCGATCACATCAAGCAGATCGACAAGGAGCGGGAAGAAACCAAGCGCCCCTATCTCGCCAAATGCCGCGAGATCGACAACGTCTACAAAGATATCGAGGCGCTGCTAGTCCTGCGCGATCCAAGGCAGAGGCCGGTCAGCGGACCCCTGGTCGAGGTCGTCGGCCGGGTCGACAGCTGGCGCCGCGAGCAGGAACGCATCGCCGCCGAGAAGCGCCGCGCCCTCGAAGAAGAAGCGCGCCGCAAGCGCGAAGAATTGGCCGCCGCCCAGCGCGAGCGGGAACGGCAAGCGGCCGAAGCCGCAGCCGAGGCTCGGAAGAAGCAGGAGGCCGAGGATCAGGCCGCCGCCCGCGCCCGGCGGCACCAGCAAGAGCTCGAAGACAGCAAGCGACAGGTCGAGATCGAGAATCTGGAACGGCAGGCTGCCGCAACGGTGCCGCAGCCGCAGCGCAATGTGTACGGCGTCTCCGCCCATCGCCGGCCGGTCTACAAGGTCGCGATCACTGACCTGACCGCGGCGCTGCGGCACGCCCGTAAGCTGAACGAGGCCTCGCTGCGGGCGGTGGTGCAGCAGATCTACGAGGCGCAGGTGCGGGCGGGGGTCCGCGAACTGCCCGGCGCCACGGTAACAGCCGATAGCGCGACGACGATCCGGACACGTTAAGCCCATGGAGGGGGGGGGCGATGGAGACACATTCGAGGTGGGTGGACAACGATGTGTGGGAGATCAAGGGGATCAATAACCGGAGCCCGCGACCCGGCTTTCACGCCTGCCCGCCGCGCCGGCGCAATCCGCTGCTGCGCGGCGTGATTTACGGCGGGATGCTGTCGTCGGCCTGCTGGGTTTTTATTGTCGGCTATTTATACTTCGCGAGGTGACCATGCCGATCAAGATGCGCCCGGTCGCGAACCCGAGCACCACGGTGCGCAGCTATGGCTACGACCCCGACACGCGCACGCTGCGGGTGCGGTTCAAGGGCACGACCAATGCGAAGGGCGTGACCGCGCCCGATTCGACCTATGAGCTCGACGAGGTCGAGCCCTATCACCATGACGGCATGACCACCGCCGACGAAGACAAGGGCGGCTCGGTCGGCAGCTATTACGCGACGCACCTCAGAAGAGGCGGCTACAAATATCGAAAGGTACCGAACGATGAGTGACCGACACGCCGACCCCGATCTGTACCGAACGATGAGTAACCGACACACCGACCCCGATTTGCCGGTGGAAGAGGATCGGCTGCCAAAACGGCCGATCGGCCCGAGCATGATCAAGGGCTTGACGCCGCGGCTGCCCGAACGCGGGCACGTCAAGATCGGCGAGCTCGGCGACGTGCGCCAGAGCCGGCGCGGCAATGCCTACCAGTTGCCGATGAAGCTCGATCACTTCCGCATCACCACCCTCGATCGCGACCCGAAGGACAATAATTTCGTCATCGACAAGGCGTTATACGAGCGGCTGGAGCTGCCGGACGAGCCGACCGAGATCCCGGTGATGCTGCTGTTCGACGATATCGGATTAAATTTTCCGACGCGTTACGCGGCCTATGCCGGCCAGAAATTGTGGTGCTCCGGGGACGGCGAGAGCGCCCTGCGCTGGTCGAAGGTGCATGGCGAAGCACCGATGCGGGAGCCGTTCCCGGTGCGCTGCCCGTGCCACCGCATCGAGGCCAATTACGAAGGAAAAGACCGCTGTAAGATCAACGGCAAATTGTCGTTTCTGATACCGGGTGCCGGCGGTGTCGGCGGCGTCTGGGTGTTCCGCACGACGAGCTACAACAGTGTCACCGGCATCCTGTCGTCCCTGGCGCTGATCCGCAACATCACCGGCGGGATCCTGGCCAATATCCCGCTGCAGTTGCGGGTCCAGAAGAAGCTGGCGCAGAAGCCGACCGACCAGTCTGCGGTCACCATCTATGTCGTGACGCTGGAGTATCCCGGCGATCCGACCGAGCTGATGGAAGCCGGCCACCAGATCGCCCTGCACCGGGCCCAGACTCACATGTCGATCGCCAACATCGAGGAGGAAGCGCGGCGGTCGCTGCCGTTCCTGACCGATGCCGATGCGGTGCTGCCCGGCGATGTCGCGGCAGATATTGTGGGCGAATTCTACCCCGAGCAGGTCGAGGAAGAAGAGCCGCCGCCGCCGCGCCCGTCACGCTATGCAGCTGAGCAGGAAGCGCCGCCCGATCAGCCGGCCACAGACCCGCTCGAAGGCTATCCGGCCGCCCCGTACGAGCGCGACGAAGCCGAGCCGCCGCCGCCGGTCACCGACGAGGAGTTCATGAGCCAAATCGCCGAGGCCGAGCAGCAGGCCGGCGATGGCGGCGACGAACAGCGCGAACCGGTCTTCGGGGCGCCGCCGGCCGAGCTCTTCGAGATCGTTAGCGAGGATGGCGAGGTCGAGCACGTGCCGCTCGATCAGGTGGTCGAGCGCTGCGCCCGGGTCTATCAGGCGGCAGCCAAGCGCGGCCGGAAGGCGTGGCAGGGATCGAGCGAGGCGAGCCCTGTCGAGGCGCTGCGTGAGGCTGGGCACGCCGAAGTGGCGCAGCAGGTCATCGCTGTGTGGCGGGCGGCGATGCCGCCGGCGCCGGCCCAGAGGCCCCAGCAGGAGCGCGCACCTGCCGAGAAGCCGCCGACCCGGCAGCTCGGCCATCAGCGCCCTCCTACCCAGGCCCCTGCGAACGGGGGCATGGGCCAGGCGAGTACACCCGCCTCCGCCGCGCCCGCGGCTCCGGCTTCTCAGAGTTCTGGGGATGGACATGGCCAGACTGCGACGACACCTGCA
>Ga0126381_100006470_pt1 | contig 12950 bp, 7 predicted proteins | sample PanSoiMetPlot_28_FD_96465 | JGI IMG/M metagenome (GOLD analysis project Ga0126381, IMG submission 96465) | Tropical forest soil microbial communities from Panama - MetaG Plot_28 | ecosystem: Environmental > Terrestrial > Soil > Tropical forest > Bulk soil | place: Panama | collected 2016-02-17
CGAGCCCCTGTGCCAGGCCGAGCAGCACGTGGGCGATGTCGGCCGGGTCGCCGGAAATGACGTGTGCCTGGGTGCAGCGCCGTACCCGGTCGATGATGAACTCCCGGACTGAGGCGCCGGCCTGGATGTCTTGCGGCCCGGGGTCGAAGCTGCCAAAGGGCCGTTCGAACATGACCCGCGATAGCGCGGGGTTGTCCCGCATGAACGTGCGCAGGGCCTGGACTACCTGCTCAAGGGCGGTTCGTTCGTCACCCTGCCGGACTGTCTGCTCAAGATGGCGCCTGAGCATCCGGAATCCCTCGAAGAAGACGGCACGGATCAGGCCGCCCTTGTCCCCGAACAGCTCGTATACCGCCGGTGTTGAGGTCCGCGCGTCGTGGGCTACCCGCCGTGCTGTCAGCGCGGTCGGCCCGTCAGCGGCCAGGACCTGTATCGCGGCGGTGAGGACCTGGTCCCGCAGCTGGGCGGTTCGCTGTTTGTGCCGCGGCATGTTGTGACGCTACCGGAACGGGGGCCACAGTTCAGGCCGGCGCCGCGGCGGCCCCGGCGGCATAGTCGGCCCCGGCGGCATAGTCGGCCCCGGCGGAATAGTCGGAGTCGACGGCATAGTCGGAGTCGATGGCGGCCCTCAGGGCGGCGAGTGCCGTCTCCCGGGCCCGGAGCTTGGTCGCGGCGTGGGCGTCGGCATCCAGCAGCTGAAGCTGCCTGGCGGCGTCTCCCGCGGCGTCGGTCAGCTGCTCCTGGCCGGTGACGAGATCCAGGAATCCGGCTGAGATCGCGCCGTCCGGTGTGTACGTCTCGGCGTTGAGGACGACCCGGGTAAAGTGGGCCGGCGCGAGCCGCTGGCGGCAGATTTCGATGGCGGGGCGGGGCATGGTGAGTCCGATGGCGACTTCGTTGGCGGTGATCTTGTAGGGTCCGGCGGCGCCGATCCGGTAATCGCCCGATAGCAGCAGGAAGGCGCCCATCGCGATGGCGTGGCCGCTGCAGGCGATCACCACGGGCCGGCGGAATGACAGCATCCGCGCGGCTAGCTCGAACCCGGCGCGCATGAGGGCGGGTCCCGGTGCGCCCGCGGCACGTAGTACGCGCAGGTCGAACCCGGCGGAGAACACCCCGGGTCGTCCGGTGAGCACGACGGTCGCGTCATCGGCCGCGGCACGGTCCAGCGCACGGTCGATATCGGTCAGTACCTGGTGCGACAGGGCGTTCACCTTCTTGTCATCGATGGTGATGGTGGCGACGCCGTCTTCCAGGTGATAGCAGACCGGCCCGGTCATGAGGACCTCCTTATATCGGGACAATGTTACGCAACAATGTAACGAAATAACAAGATCCCTTGTGCTTACCGGCGTAAGCAAAGTCAGGCTGGCCGGATCATGACTCGATAGTGCCGCCTGGATGCCAGGATGCCGGGATGCCGGGATGCCGGGGTGCCGGGGTGCCGGGGCGCGGACCGGGCAGCTGCTCCTCCACCCGCCCGCCGCTTCGCTCGCGGCAGCGGCAGCGGCAGCGGCAGTTGTCTGGGTTCGGCGGCTTTCCGTTGGACCCGCCGCGTAAATCCGGGTCGTACGCCAGGTTCGGCCGCAGCCAGTGCTCCACCGCCGGGAGCGGCTGCCCACGGCGGTCGGCATAGTCCGCGACCTGGTCCTTGCCTATACGGCCCACCGTAAAGTAGCGGGAGGCAGGGTGCGCGAACAGCAGGCCGCTCACGCTCGCGGCCGGGGTCATCGCGCAGGCCTCAGTCAGGCCCATGCCGAAATCGGCGGCGCCGAGCAGCTCGAACAGATCGCGCTTCAGGCTGTGGTCCGGGCTCGCCGGGTACCCGAACGCCGGGCGGATGCCGCGGAAGCGCTCCGCGTGCAGGTCCGCGATGGACGTGTTCGCCTCCGGCTCGAACCAGGCGCGGCGCGCGGCCAGGTGCGTGTGCTCCGCGAAAGCCTCGGCGAGCCGGTCCGCCAGCGCCTTCACCATGATCGACTTGTAGTCGTCGTTGGCGCGCTGGTACTGGCTGGCGAGATCCTCGGCACCGTGGATGGCGACCGCGAAGCCGCCCAGGTGGTCGCCTTCCGGGGCCACGAAATCGGCGAGGCAGCGGTTCGGGCGGCCGTCCGGCTTGCTGGTCTGCTGCCGCAGCATCGGCAGCCGACGGCTGGCTGCGACGATGTCGTCGCCTTCGGCGTGCGCGGGCCAGAAGCCGTAGCCGCCACTCGCGGTGAGCTGACCGCCGGCGATGACGTCGTCGAGCAGCGCGTTCGCGTCATCGAACAGCTCGCGGGCCTCGGGGCGGTCCAGGATCGCCGGGTACCTGCCCTTCAGCTCCCAGGCGAGGAAGAAGAACTGCCAGTCGATCATCGCTCGTAGCTCGTCCAGGGCCGGCCGCACGGCACGCACCCCGGTGAAGGCCGGGACCGGCAGGTCAGCCTCACAGAAATCGAACCGCGCTTTGTTCGCGCGCGCCCGGGCGAGGGCGAGCAGCGGCTGCCGCTGACGCAGTTCGTGCTGCTCGCGCAAGCGCTGCTGCTCCGCGGCGTTGGCCTGGGTCAGCTTCCGCGCCCGGTCTGGGTCAAGGAGATCGGATACCACGCCGACCACGCGGGAAGCGTCCAGCACGTGCACGGTGGCGGCCTGGTAAGAGGGCGCGATGCGCACCGCCGTGTGCTGGCGGGACGTTGTCGCGCCGCCGATGAGCAGCGGGAGGCTCAGGCCCCGGCGCTGCATCTGGGTCGCCACGTTCACCATCTCGTCCAGCGACGGGGTGATCAGCCCGGACAGGCCGATCGCGTCGGCCCCGGCAGCCTGGGCCGCGTCCAGGATCTTGTCCGCGGGCACCATCACGCCCAGGTCCAGGACCTCGTAGTTGTTGCAGCCCAGGACCACCCCGACGATGTTCTTGCCGATGTCGTGGACGTCCCCCTTGACCGTCGCCAGCACGATCTTCCTGTTACCGGGCTTGCCCGTTTCCTGGCCGGCCTCCATGAACGGCTCCAGGTAGGCCACCGAGCGCTTCATCACCCGCGCCGACTTCACCACCTGCGGCAGGAACATCTTCCCCGAGCCGAACAGGTCGCCCACGATCTTCATGCCGTCCATCAGCGGGCCCTCGATCACCTCCAGCGGCCTGCTCGCCTGCTGGCGAGCCTCCTCGGTGTCGGCTTCGATGAAGTCCGCGATGCCATGCACCAGGGCGTGTGCCAGCCGCTCGGCGACGGGCTTGCCGCGCCACTCCTCGTCGGGGCGCTCCGGGCCAGGAGTGCCCTTGACGTTCTCGGCGAACGCGACCAGCCGGTCGGTGGCGTCACCGCGGCGGTCGAAGAGCACGTCCTCGACCAGCTCGAGCAGGTCGGCGGGGATGTCCGCGTAGACGGTGAGCTGGCCCGCGTTCACGATGCCCATGTCCAGGCCGGCGTTGATGGCGTGGAACAGGAACGCCGCGTGCATCGCCCGCCGCACTGTCTCGTTGCCGCGGAACGCGAACGACAGGTTCGAGATGCCGCCGCTGGTCCGCGCGCCAGGGCAGCGCGCCTTTATCCTGGGCAGGGATTCGATGAACGCCTTGGCGTAGCCGTTGTGCTCGGCAATTCCGGTGGCCACCGCGAGCACGTTGGGGTCGAAGATGATGTCCTGCGGGCTGAAGCCCGCCTGCTGCGTCAGCAGATCATAGGCCCGGCCGCAGATTTCCACCTTGCGGGCCGCGGTGTCGGCTTGGCCCTGCTCGTCGAAAGCCATGACCACGACACCCGCGCCATACCGCCTGATCTTCCCGGCCGCCTCGAGGAAAGCCCGCTCACCCTCCTTGAGGCTGATCGAGTTCACCACGCCCTTGCCCTGCACGCACTTCAGGCCGGCCTCGAGCACGCTCCACCGGGAGCTGTCGACCATCACCGGGAGGCGGGCCACCTCCGGCTCGGTCGCGATCAGGTTCAGGAACGTGGTCATCGCCTGCTCGCTGTCCAGCAGGTCCGCGTCCATGTTAACGTCCAGCAGGTTCGCGCCGCCGCGGACCTGGTCCAGTGCCACGGCGACCGTCGCGGCGTAGTCGCCGGCCTCGATCAGCCGGCGGAACCTCGCCGAGCCGGTGACGTTGGTGCGCTCGCCGATCATCACGAACCCGGTGTCCGGGCCGATGGCGAACGGCTCAAGGCCGGAGAAGCGGGTACTGGCCCGCGGCAGCGCGTGCACGGTCCGCGGGCGTTCCGCGTTGACCGCGGACGCGATGCGCGCGATGTGCTCGGGGGTAGTGCCGCAGCAGCCGCCGACGATGTTTACCATGCCCTCGTCGGCGAACTCCTTAAGCAGGTACGCGGTCTCCTCCGGGGCCTGGTCGTAGCCGCCGAACGCGTTCGGCAGGCCCGCGTTCGGATGACAGGCCGTGTAGGTGTCCGCGATCCTGCTGAGCTCGGTGATGTGCGGTCGGATCTCCTTGGCGCCCAGTGAGCAGTTGACTCCCACGACCAGCGGACTGGCGTGCTCGACCGAGTTCCAGAACGCCTCCACGGTCTGACCGGACAGCGTCCGGCCGCTCAGATCTACGATCGCCACCGACAGCCACAGCGGCAGGTGCGGGGCGGCCTCGCTCGCCGCCTTGATCGCCGCCTTGGCGTTCAGCGTGTCGAAGACGGTCTCGACAAGCAGCAGGTCCACGCCGCCCTCGGCCAGGGCCGTGATCTGCTCGGCGTAGGCGGCCGTCACCTGGTCGAACGTCACCGCGCGGTAGGCGGGATCCTCGACCTTCGGCGACAGCGACAACGTGAGGTTCAGCGGGCCGACCGAGCCGGCCACGAAGGCCGGCCGCCCGCTGGCGGCCACCGCCTGCCGGGCCAGGTCGGCGCCCCGGACGTTGATCTCGCGGACCCGGTGCGCCAGGCCGTAATCGGCCTGGCCGAAGCTTGTCGCGGTGAACGTGTTGGTCGTGGTGATATCCGCGCCGGCCGCCAGATAGCGCCGGTGCACGTCGAGGACGACATCCGGCCGGGTGAGATTGAGCAGGTCCGGGTCGCCGACCGTATCCTGGTCGTGGCCGTCGAGCCGGTAGTCGGCCGGCGCGAGCGGCTCCGACTGAAGCATCGTGCCCCAGGAACCGTCCAGGACGGCGATCCGCTGGGTGAGGAGCTCAGCTAGTTCTCGCATATGGGTCACCTCCCGCTTGATGGGGAGGCGCCCTTGGTCAGTGCCGGTCACGCCGGGCCGTTCGCCGGTCGTGCGGGGCCGAGCGTGGCGGGCGGTTGCCCGTTGCAACGCCTCTCGGCCTTCCGGCCCACGTTAAGGCCTCCGGCTAAATTCTCACCATATTTCTTGTTGCGATATCACAAAGGCGCCGCGCCTCGCGGGCTCATTTCGTTCACCCGAGCAGCAGTGTCAGGCCGCGGGGCAGCAGGACCGCGCTGCGTGCGAACACGCCGTTGATGTAGTCGAACTCAGCGCCGCTGAAGACCCCGCCGTCGTTGTGCTCCGCGGTCAGCCGGACGATGGACTCGCTGTCGGTGCCAAGCCGCGACGCCAGCGCGTGCAGCGGCTCGGGGTCCTCGGGGTGGCGGACATGCCCGGTCTCCCAGGACAGGGTGTGCCAGCGGCCGTTCACGTCCTTCTGCTGGTAACGCAGCACTATGTTGTCCGGCATGGTCACGTTGTCGGTGGCGAATACCGTGTTGACGTAGGTGGCCAGGGACGGGGTGAATTCGCCGTTCACGCTGGCCTCGGCGGTAGCGCGCAGCACCGGGGCCGGGTGGCTGCCGTGCTGGTCGGCGAAGGCCGCCAGGCCCGTGGTCCCGTCGGTGACCGCGGTGCGCCCGCCAGGCGCTGATCCGGCCCGGATGGCCGCCGCGCGACGCAGGATCTCGGCTCGCTGGCCGGACCGGACATGCTGGGGCGGAAGGTCAGGGCAGGAGTGGCCGCCCCACGCGGCGCCGCCCATGGAATGGACGCCGTAGCCTTCCTGGGCGGGGCTGTCGGCCACTTGCAGCGGGAAGACGCCGAAGGTGGCGAGCGCCTCGGCTACTTGCGCGGACGCGGTGAGCTGGGCGTCGGTCAGCGGCACATCCGGGTCGCCGCCGTCCGCGTGCTCGATGGAGTACCAGTTCGGGTTGCCCTCCGCTTCCGCCCAGGCCATCCAGCCGTTGACCGGGCCGAACTGGTGGATGTGACCGTTCTGGTCAATCCCGAAGTGGGCCGAAGCCTGGAAGCCCGGGTCGTTGAATACGCTGATGGTCCCCGGCAGGTTCCCGACCATGGTGTGCATAACGACGCCCATGATTCCTCTGGGTACCGGCATCCCGCCCTCCTGGCCGTTCGGGCAGGGGAACGGGGAGTTGTAGCTGATGCTCGCCGGGCCGCGTAGCCGCCCCCCGGAGTCGATGTTGAGTCGCTGCGACATTTGCTGCCTTCCTGATCGGCTAGTACGTCATCTTCATCGCCGATAAGGCGTGACATTCCGTTCCATCGCGGGACGCCTCGCCGCTCGCAGTCCTACCGGGTCCGGCCGGCCGCGCTGTCGCGCAGCAGCCCGGCATTGCGACCCGCGGTGGGGGCGTCGGCCCTCGGGTCGATGCGCACGTCAACGACGACCGGTCCGGTCGCGCGCAGCGCCGCCGCCAGCGAGCCGCTGAGATCGCCGGCCCGGCGCACGAGGATGCCCGTAGCGCCCAGCGAGCGCGCGTACGCCGCGAAGTCGGTTTCCGGCAGCGAGCAGTCCACATTGGTCAGCCCGAGCACCTGGGTGCCTTGCGCGCACATGTTGTAGCACGAGTCGTTGAGCACCACCCAGATCGCCGGCGCGCCCGTCGCGACGGCGGTGCTTACTTCGTTGAGCATCAGCATGGAGCCGTCGCCGACTAGGGCAACGGCCGTGCGCGATGTGGCCAGCGCGGCGCCCACCACGCCGGTGCTGAAGTGCCCCATTGAGCCCACCAGCCCGGACGGGCCGCGCCACTGCTTCGGGTCGCTGAACCGCAGGCGGTTGATCGCCCAGGCGAGCGGGTTGCCGGTTTCGGCCATCACCAGCTGTCCGCTGTCGACGAAAACAGCCTGGACGGCGTCCATGAGCTCGCCCGGCTGGATGCGGTCACCGCGTCCGTGCGGCGCGGCATCCGGGAATGGCCGGATGCCGGGAGCCGCCAGTACGGGCGCGGGTTGTCCGGCTTCGAACAGCTCAACCAGCCGGGTGCAGAAGGCGCCGGTATCGGCGACCACCGGTACCGTTTTCACCGCCGGGTACGCCTGCCCGTGCACCGACGGGTCCAGGTCGACGTGAACGAACGCGATGCCAGGCGCGTACCCGGGATGATAGCCGGAGGAGGTGTCTCCCAGCGCCGTGCCCAGCACCAGCGTATACCGGGGGCGATGGCTGTCCAGGTAGGTCAGCACCGGCGGGTGGCCCGCGAAACCGGTCACTCCGAGGTAGGCGGGGTCGTCTTCGGCGATGACGCCCTTGCCCCGCGGGGTGGCCATGACCGGCACGCCAGCGGCCCGGGCCAGCCGGCGAACCGGGTCGGCCAGGTGACGCGTGCCGGCGCCCACCCAGAGCACCCACGGCTGGTCGTGCAGCAGTTCGTACGCGGCTGCCGCGGCCTCGCCGGCCTCGGCGGCACCGTGCCGGACCCCGGTACGGGCGGGCGGGGGGACGGGGGTGGCCGCGCCGCGCTGCACGGGCAGGGTCAGGCTCACGTGGGCCAGGAACCGAGGCCGCGCGGCCAGCCCGTCGGCCAGCATCCCGACCACCTCGCCCAGTACGTCGGGGGAGCTGACCACGGTGGCGAAGTCGAACAGCGGCCCGGCCGTGAAGATGCCATTCCAGGGCAGCGTCCGCGGGCCGGTCTCCTGGATGGGCCGGCGGCCGTACATGATGCTTTCTGTCGACGCGCTCACCACGATGACGCGGGCCGGCTCGTGCCGTGCCGCGTACACGCCGGTGAGCACGTTCGTCAGCCCGGGTCCGCTGGTCACGAACACCACGGCGGGCCTATCCGAGGCGATGCTCGCCTCGCACGCCGCGAACGCGGCCCCGCTCTCGTGCCGGAAATGGGTGACCTTGATGCCGGTGCCGCCGAGCGCCGACCAGAAGAATGAGATCGCGCCGCCGCTCACGCCGAACGCGTGCCGCACGCCGAGTTCCTCCAGGGCCTCCGCGAAGGCCACCGCGAACGTCGTCATACGTTATCCTTCAGCCTCCGCCTGAGCATGCTCAGCACGGTCTTGGTGAACTCCTCCGTCGTGGCCGCGGGCGCGGCCTCGCGCAGGCAAGCGCGCAGGTGCCCGGCCGCGGTGCGGTATCCGAGGTGACCGAGCAGCATAGCGGCCGACATCATCGCCGCGTGCGGGTTCGCCACCCCGGTACCCGCGATGTCCGGTGCGCTGCCGTGGACCGGCTCGAACAAGCCGAAGCCGGTCTCCGGGCACAGGTTCGCGCTCGCCGCGAAACCAAGCCCGCCCATCAGCGCCGCACCCACGTCGCTGGCGATGTCGCCGAAGAGGTTCTCGGTGAGCACGCCCTCGTACCGGGACGGGTCCCGGACGAGGTGGTAGCAGAACGAGTCGACGTACTCCTCGGTCGCGGTCAGCTCCGGGAAGGCGGCGACCTCGGCGTGGAACACCTGCTGCCACAGCCGGCCCGTGTGCGGTACCGCGTTCGCCTTATGCACCAGGGTCACCCTGCGGCGGCTCCTGCCGCTCAGGTCCCGCAGGCAGTAGCGGACGAACCGCTCGACCGCCTGCCGGGTGTAGACACACGTGTCCGCGGCCACGTCGGCCACGGTACCGCCCACCCCCGCGTACAAGCCTTGGGTGTTCTCGCGATACAGGTCCACCGTCGCGAGCGGCAGGAAGAGCGGCCGGTAGTTGACGTACAGGTCGAGCCCGGTGCGCAGCCCCAGCAGGATCGCGCGCCCGTGCGCCATGTCGGGGATGCGCTGGTCGCCGAGCGCGCCGAACAGGATCGCCCGGTACTGGCTGGCCAGCATCCCGGTCGCTCCGTCCGGTAGGCCCACACCCTCGGCGAGCCACCGCCGCGCACCCCAGTCGAAGACCTCCCAGTCGAGGTCCAGGCCCATTTCCTCGGTCAGCAGCGCCAGCGCGCGCAGCGCCGCCGGGATGACTTCCAGGCCGATCCCGTCCCCAGGAATCACCGCGATCCTCATCGGCCGCCCACCCCGTCGAACATGTCCTCCACCGAGCTGAGGCGGCCGGCGATGGCGCTCGCCGCGACCGTGTAGGGCGACGCCAGGTACACGTGGCCGGGTCCGGACCGCCCGGGGAAGTTGCGGTTCTGGGCGCTTATCGTCACCTCATCCGCGTGCTCGGACGCACCTGGGCCGGCGTTGATGCACGCCCCGCAGGACGGCGGCAGCACGGTCACGCCGACGTCCTCGAAGAGGCGTACGTAACCGCGTTCGGTCGCGTAGGCCAGCACCGACTCGCTGCCCATCTGCACGTAGGCCCGCACGCCGGCCGCCACCAGCACACCGCGCGCCCGCGCCCGCGCGAACACGGTCGCGTACATGTCCATGTCGTACGCCTTGCCGCCGGTACACGAGCCGCCATAGGCGCTATCGATGGCTACCGGCCGCCGGACCGAGGACAGCGGAACGGCATTGCGCGGGTCGCCAGGCAACGAGACCATCGGCTCCACCCGGGAGAGGTCGAACTCCACGACGCCGGCATAGGCCGCGCCCTGGTCCGAGGGCTCGGACGTGGGCCCGGCCGGCTCGATGATCCCCGTCATCGCGCCGGCCTCCACGGCCATGTTGCACAGCGTCGTCCGCTCGTCCAGGTTCAGCGCGGCACAGCCTGGCCCGGCGAACAGCAGCACCCGGCCGATGGTCTGGCTGCCCGCGATGGCCGGGTGCGCCAGCAGGGTGAGCATGACGTCTTTGGCGCACACGCCCGGCCGTACCTGGCCGGTCAGGTCGATCCGCAGCACCTCGGGCACTTTCACGAGAACCGCGCGGGTGTACCAGGCGGCGGCGATATCGGTCGCGCCCACGCCGAACGCGAACGCACCGACGGCACCGCTGCTGCACGTATGGCTGTCGGTACCCACGACCACGTCACCCGGGCGAGCCACCTTCTCCACGAGGTAGGTGTGGCAGATCGCCTCGCTGCCGCCGGACGCGCCGGGCCCGACGAAACGGCCACCGCTGCGCGCGGCGAAATCCCGCTGGCGCGTGTTGAGATCCTCCACCCGGGCGATCAGTCCCGCCCCGCCCGGGCGCCGCGCGAGTATCCGCGGCGCCAGCGACAGGTGGTCCTGGAAGAAGTAGCACGAGCCCGGATCGGCCAGTTCCGCGTCCGGCCCGAACTGCCGGGTGAACATCTCGGCCGACATCGCGGTGACGTATTCGTGCGAGAACCGGACGTCCGCCTCGACGAAGTATGACTCCCCGATCTGGACGGTCCTGCCGTCCGGGCACTGGTCGCCGGCCACCAGGTGCGCCTGGATGATCTTCTCGACGCAGTTAAGCGGCCTGGGCCCGGCGAACGAGGTCTCGGCCGGCGGTGCGGTACCAGCGGCGCGGGACCGGTGGTACCCGAACAGGCCGCCGAGCATGATGATCGCCCGTTCCACGCCGGTCGCGTGCCGGGTGAACGCATCAACGGGCAGTTCCTCACCGGCCAGCAGCGCGTCTAGCAGGTCGAAGTCGTCGCAGGTGAGGATGCCGACGTTCCGGCAGTTCTGGGCGTAGATGCGCTCGAACGAGCGGGCGAACACCAACTCAACGCCGGCGTACTTCTCCGCGTACACGGCATGCTCGCGGGAGGATCCGCAGCCCTTGGCCGCGCCGCTGACGATCACCTGCGGGTGCAGCGCCCGCACCGCGCCCTCCCCGGGCCGTGCGTGCCGCAGCCCGAGGTACGCGTAGTCGCCCAGCCGCTCGTCGTACCAGTAACAGCACCAGCCAGGGATGATCTCGTCGGTCGAGACGTTGTCAAGCAGCGGTGCCCGTACGAGGGCGGCCGGCGGTACCGTGGCGGTCCGGTCCAGCTGAGCGGCGAGCAGTCCAGCGTCCTGCGTGAGGACGAGGAGCCCGCCGTGCAGCCGCACGGTTTCACTGGTTCGCGGCAACGACCTGCCTTATCTCTTTGTCGGTCAGTGGCCGGCCGGCCAGTTTCGCCGCGCCCAGCACGTTCTGTATCGCTGCCTCGCCTGGTTCGCCGCCGTTGACGGCGAACCAGTACCGCACGTTGCTCGCGCCCGAGGACGGATCGATGAGGATCTCCTGTTCCCGGCCGAGCAGGCTCGCCGGCACCCCGGAGTACACGCTGTCCTTGACGAACGCGTCCTGTTTCTCGTGTGCCTTGAGGATCGCCGCCGCATGTACCCCCGCACTGGTCTTGAAGACGTCACGTCCCATCGCCGGATAGTTCGCGGGGATCGGGACGCCGAGTACCCGCGACGCATGCTCGCAGTACGCGCCCAGCGCCTTCATGTCGTAGTCACCGGGGTGCTCGAGTTCGCGGTTGACGATGAGCTGGTCGATGGAGGTGTTCCCGGCGCGCTCACCCACCCCGAGCACCGTGCCGTGTACCCGTGCGCAGCCCGCGGCGAGGGCTGTCAGCGAGTTCGCCAGCGCCAGGCCGCGGTCGTTGTGACCGTGCCACTCCAGTTCAACCGGGTATTCGCGGAGCTCGAAGAACTGTGCCGACCACTCGACAAGCGCCGCCGTGCCGGCCGGCGACGCGGCGCCGACAGTGTCGCACAACGTGATGCGCGTGATGCCCAGCTCCAGCGCCACGTCGTAGACGCGGTCAAGGATGACCGGTGTGCACCGCACCGCGTCCTCCAGCACCAGCACGAAGGTGACCCCGTCGCGCTGGCACTCGGCGACGGCGCGCCGGATGTCCGCCACGACGGAACCGGCGGTCCACTCCTCCACGTACAGCCGGATGGGGCTGATGCCGATGAAGATGTAGGCGTCTACGGGCACGCCCGCGCGCTGTGCGATGTCGCACACCGCTCGGACGTCCGCCGGATGTGTCCGGCCGGCGCAGCCCAGCGCGAGCGGGTGGTCCTGCGCGGCGACGTGCCGCGCGATGGCCAGGCAGTCACCGGCCGCGGCCGGGCCGGAGCCAGGGAAGCCGGCGTCGGCACTGCGGATGCCGCACCGCACCATGTGGTCGACCAGTTCGAGCTTCTCGTCGAGAGCCGGGATGGACACGTGTGGCGCTTGTATCCCGTCACGCAGGGTCTCGTCGAAGAACGCCCCGCCGGGGGCCGCCACGTCCCGTCCGCCGGTGCGGCTCCAGTCGAACAGCATCGGACACTCCTCCCGGGCTAACGCGTGGTGCCGTCACCTCGGAGGCGTTCCATCCCGTTCCATCCCGTTCCATCCGGTCAGGCGCGGGTCGGCCAGGCTCGGTCGAGCCACTGCTCGTTCTGACTTATGGTTACTCGGCAGCCAGCAGGTCGAATTGCAGGCCGCTGGAGCGCTCGCCCCGTCCGACCGCGCGCCGCGCGCCGAGCCAGACCAGGACGCGGCCGTCGCTCCAGCGGGTGCGGTGGAAGGCGACGCTCACGCGGGCACCGGCCTGGGGTACCTCCTCTTCGTTGATGAAGTACGGCAGGCCGTCGTCGAACCCCTCGCGGAGCAGAGCCGTACGGGGCCGGACCGGGGCACCGTCAGCGGCGCTGGGCATCGCGGAACGCTGGAGCTGGACCGTGCGGTTGTCGTCCGGTACGTGCACCGGTATGAACGGGATCCAGTTCTCCGGCACCGCGCTCATCACCTCGTACGCTACCGGTGCGAGCGGGGTGTCCGGCGGTGCGGGCGGATGCAGGCGCAGCCGGCCCGCCAGGGTCTCGGCCGCCACCTCGTCCCCGTTGCGCGGCGCGCCCGTGGTCAGCCGGACGGTCTGCTCGATGCCCCACACCAGGTTCGCGTTCTCGTCGCGGACCAGCGCGACCTCCTCCACCGCCGGTCCGGCGGCCACCTTGGGCACGCCGGGCGGCAGCAGCAGCG
>Ga0126381_100006471_pt1 | contig 12950 bp, 11 predicted proteins | sample PanSoiMetPlot_28_FD_96465 | JGI IMG/M metagenome (GOLD analysis project Ga0126381, IMG submission 96465) | Tropical forest soil microbial communities from Panama - MetaG Plot_28 | ecosystem: Environmental > Terrestrial > Soil > Tropical forest > Bulk soil | place: Panama | collected 2016-02-17
AACTGACGTCCCAGAAGGCGGCACTCGGCCAGCAGGCGCAGGAACTGGCCACGCAGGGCGGGCGGATTGCGTCGGACGAGCAGAAGATGGTCGCGACGGCCGGCTTGTTGAACACGCGTATTTCGAACCTCGACGACTTCACGCCGCTCAAGTCGATCACCATCCGGTTCAGCAACAACAAGTACGACGTGTCGAACGCGGACCGAGCGATGCTGCAGCAGTTCGCCGAGGAGGCACGTGCGACGAATGGGTACATGATTCAGGTGCAGGCATTCGCCTCTGACGTCGGACCATATCAGCTCAATCAGCGACTGAGCCTGGAGCGGGCCAACCGGGTCACACAGATCCTGCAGCAGTCCGGCGTGCCCTTGACCAATGTCTTCGTGCCGGCAGGCATGGGCGTGACCGAGCAGGTCGCGACGAACAAGACGAAGCAGGGCCAGGCCGAAAACCGCCGCGCCGTCGTGACGTTGCTTCAGAACAAGGGACTCGCGACCAAGTAACAAGAGGTGTTGGGCTCCAGGTTTCGCGTTCCAGGTTCGATGGTTCCAGGTTCGGGGTTCGCGCCCCCGAACGTGGAGCCTCGAAACGAGGAACTTGTCACATCTCCTCGCCATCGCCGCCGCGAATTCAACCGCCTTTGTTTCGAGTGGCTGTCCCGACACCGAGCGAGCGCTGCGACAGCGTTCTGAGACCACTCCGTAGGGCCGCACACACAAGTGGTCTGAAACTCAGAGACCTTACGGCATCTGGCGTACGCGTCACTGCATCTCGTCAGCCGTGCGGTTCCGCTAAGTGGCGAGAACCGCCATCTCCCCAGTGCTTAAGGCCATCAGTCGTACCCGTCGCGGTTGGTGCCGCTCTTGCCCTCTTTACGGGCGATGCCTCGCGCGGACGTTCGACTTGTGCGGGAGAGAGGGACGGCGATGTCGAGAGCACTGGTGGTAGTCGTGTTTGCAGTCGGACTCTTGTCGGGGCCGTGTGAGGTCGAGGTCAGCGCGCAAGATCTGAGAACCTACGAAGGACCCGAACAAGAACCAGTGACCAACGGCGCGGCCGCTGCGCGGACAAACTCGGGACTCCTGACCGAGCCGCCGCTGCTCACCTCGGCCATCGACGCCGGCTTTGTGCGATTCGGCGACACCGGTACGCCGTCGAACGGCTTCTACGTCGAGCTCTCGAACATGATCACCGGCTCGGGCTGGGTGTCGATCGGCCCGGGCTACCGTCACGAGATCCTGAATGGAAACGGATTCGTCGACGGATCCGCCGCGGTCTCGTGGCACGCCTACAACATGGCGCAGAGCCGCGTCGTCTTTCCCGATCTCCTGGAAAAGCATTTCACGCTCGGCGCCCAGGTGATGTGGCAGGACGAGACGCAGGTCGACTACTTCGGCATGGGCCGCAACTCGCTCTCGACCAACGGGACCGAGTACCGAATACAGACCGTCGACACCGTCAGCTGGGCGAGCATGCGTCCGCTGCCGTCGCTGTCGCTGACCGGCGAGGTCGGCTTCCTCCGCCGCCCCGACATCATGTCGCCCGGCGGCACGTTCCGGTCGGACATGCCGTCGACAGCCTCGCTGTTCGCGGCTGATCCAGGCGTGAGCGATGCGTTTCAGCCGAATTTCGTGCACAGCGAGGTGTCGCTGATGTCCGACACGCGCGATCACCGCAGCCGTCCGACAGCCGGAGGCTTGTATCGCACGGCGGTCACCACGTACGTGGATCAAAGCACGAGCAGCGACTTGTTTTCGTTCCGTCAGTACGAAGCCGAGGGCCTGCAGTTCATCCCGGTGACGCGCGATCGCCACTGGATCTTCGCGCTGCACGCATGGACCGTGTGGAGCGATGTTCGGCCAGGTCACCAAGTGCCCTTCTACATGCAGCCGACGATCGGCGGCAACAACACGCTGCGGTCGTATCCGGACTACCGCTTTCACGATCTCAACATGGTGGTCGCCAACGCCGAATCGCGTTGGGCGCTCTTTACGCACGTCGACGTCGCGCTGTTCATGGACGCCGGCAACGTCGCGCCCGTGTACCAGGATCTCAATCTCGCGAAGACGTCGTACGGCGGCGGCGTCCGTCTCCACACGAACAAAGCGACGTTCGCGCGCGCCGATGTCGCCTGGGGCAGCGAAGGCTGGGCGTTCGTCTTCCGCACGAGCGATGTGTTCCGCCTGGCCCGCATCACGCGTCGCGTGGCCGCGGTGCCGTTCGTTCCTTGAGGATGGTGGCCGTGATTCGAGGGTATATGGCGTCGAATGCGTGGCTGACCGTGCTCGGCGTGCACACGTTGTCGCTGCTCGCGGTGGGACTCGTGGCCGCCAACATCGTCACGCCGGAGCCGTCGCTGTGGGAGGCGCCGGCCAACCTGGCCGATCGCGATCTGTTCCATGGACCGTGGGGAGAGAACCACGCGCCCGACCCGAAGGTGACGTACACCTTCATGCGGCCGAAACAAGGCGGCTTCAACCCCGGCGTCGTCGTGCGCGACGACCGCGGCCGCGTCTGGCACGTCAAGCAGGCGCCGAACAACCACAAGGGCGCCGAGGGCCCTGTCGAAGTCGTCCTCTCGCGCGTGTTGTCGGCCGTTGGCTACCGTCAGCCGCCGGTCTACTACTTGCCGTCGTTCACGATGACCGACGCGGCGGGCACGCGCGTCGTCCCTGGCGGCCGCTTCCGTCTCGAAGAGGCGGCGATGACCTCGCGCGGATCGTGGTCGTGGAGGCGCAACCCGTTCGTCGAGACGCAGCCCTACAAAGGACTGCTGGTAATCCTGCTCGTTTTCAACAGCTGGGATCTCAAGGACTCGAACAACACGATGTACGACCTTGACGAGGGCGGCCGCGTCACCCGCTGGTACGTCGTCCGCGATCTCGGCGCCGCGCTCGGCGAAACCGGTCGGCTCGCGCCCAAACGAAACAACATCGACGAATTCGAGCACGAGACGTTCATCACCGGCGTCCGGGACAACTTCGTGGATTTCAAATACGGCGGCTGGCAGGCGGGACTTCTCCGCCACACGATCACCGTCGACGACGTGAAATGGGCGGTCGGGCTGCTTGGGCAACTGAGCGACCAGCAATGGCACGACGCGTTCCGCGCCGGCGGCTATCCCGACGACCTCAGCGAGCGATTCATCCGGAAGCTGAAAGCGAACATCGCGGCGGGACAGCAGCTCGGGTCGGGCGATGCGCCGTCGTCACAAAGGGGGCATTGAAGACGTGCGCCGCGGTCTGCGTCCTCGCCTCCTTCCGGTCGCCGCGTTTTTGTTCATGGTCGGCGCGCGGATTGCGCCCGCGCAACCGACCTCCGCGCTGCCGACGATTCCCGGTTCGTTGAAGTTCGCCGTCATCGGCGACAGCGGCACGGGCGACTCGGAGCAGTACGACGTCGGTGCCAGGATGAGCGAAGCGAGAAACGAATTTCCATTCGATCTGGTGATCATGCTTGGAGACAACATCTACGGACGTCAGCAGCCGCAAGACTTCGTGACGAAGTTCGAGCGGCCGTACGCGATGCTGCTGCAGATCGGCGTCCGGTTCTTCGCGACGCTCGGCAACCACGACAGCCCGAACAGCCGCTTCTACCCCGGCTTCAACATGGACGGTCAGCGGTACTACACGTTCGCGAGGAAAAACGTGCGATTCGTCGTCCTCGACTCGAACCAGGTCGATCCGCGGCAGCTCGCGTGGGTCGACGGCACGCTGAAGCAGGCACCCGAGGAGTGGAAGATCTGCTACTTCCATCACCCGATCTACTCCAACGGCGGGCGGCATGGATCGGACATCGAACTTCGGGTCGTGCTCGAGCCGCTGTTCGTGAAGTACGGCGTCGACGTGGTGTACTCGGGGCACGATCACATCTACGAGCGCATAAAGCCGCAGAAGGGCGTCACGTACTTCGTGAACGGCTCGAGCGGCGAACTGCGGAAGGGCGACGTCCATCCGACGGCGATCACGGCGGCGTACTTCGATCAAGACCAGGCCTTCTCGCTCGTCGAAATCGCCGGCGACGACATGTACTTCCAGGCGCGATCGCGTACCGGCCGTACCGTCGACGCGGGCACAATTCACCGGCAGCCGCACAACCAGGCGGTGGCGCAATGAAACCCTCGACCTTCAACCGAGTGGTGCACACGATCTTCGATCGCTTTCTGCTGCTGCCGATCGGCGCGGCCATTGCGCTCGTCTGGGCGAACACGGCGCCGGAAGGCTACTTCAGGGTCGCGCACCGGCTTGCGTTCGTCGTCAACGAGATCGGCATGGCGTTCTTCTTCGCGCTGATGGCGCAGGAAATCGCCGAGGCCGTCATGCCTGGCGGCGCGCTGCACTCCTGGCGGCGCTGGACACTGCCGATCGTCGCGGCCATCGGCGGCATCTTCGGCGCGGTCACGGTCTACCTCACGTGGGTGTTTCTCAGCCACGAATACTCGCTGACCGCAGCGTGGCCGATCGCCTGCGCGGTCGACGCCGCCGCGACGTACTACGTGCTGCGGACGATCCTGCCGCACAACTCCGCGGTGCCGTTCGCGCTCCTGTTGGCCATCGTCACGGACGCCATCGGCTTGGTGATCGTTGCGCCCAGGGCTCTGTTCATCGAACCGCGCGTCGGGGGCGCCGCCCTATTGCTCGGCGCGATTACGCTCGCTGCCGCGCTGCGGACGATGAGAGTCCGCAGTTTCTGGCCCTACCTCTTCGTCTGCGGCGGCCTCTCGTGGGTCGCTTTCTACTGGGAAGGCCTGCATCCCGCGTTTTCGCTGATTCCGATCGTGCCGTTCCTCCCGCATGAACCGCGACACACCGATCTCTTCGCCGACCCGCCCGACGACGACGTGGTGCATCACTCGGAGCACGAGTGGCACCTGATCGTGCAGCCGGTGCTGTTTCTGTTCGGGCTGGTCAACGCCGGCGTCGTGCTCAGTGATTACGACACCGGCTCATGGGCGATGCTGTCCGCGCAACTCATCGGACGTCCGGCCGGCATCCTGCTGGCGGTCGGCATCGCTCTTTCCGCCGGACTTCATCTCCCTGGCCATATGAGCTGGCGCGAACTCCTCGTCGTGGCGTTCGCGACGTCGACCGGCTTCGCCGTGGCGCTGTTTCTCGCCACGGGGGCGGTGGCGACAGGTCCGGTGCTCGCTCAGGCGAAGATTGGCGTGCTGTTGTCGGCCGCCGGTCTTGTCGTCGCGTTGATTGCCGCGCGGCTGCTGCGCGTAGGCAGGCTTGCGCACTGACCATGGGGGTGGCCCGTGGGGTTTCGACTGAAGTCCGGTCAGAGTGTCTCGAACGAGATTCGCCGCATCGTCTTGCAGCAGCTCGATCGCGCAACCTCGGAGCTGACGTCGATCGGCGATCCTGAAAGTGACGAAGCCATTCACGACGCGCGCAGGCGCGTGAAGAAGATCCGCGCGATCATCCGGCTCATCCGGCCGGTCCTCGACAAGGAACATCGCTCGGACCCCGAGCTGCGACGAGTCAGCAAGTTGCTGGCGCCGGTCGCCGACGGCCAGGGCGTGATCGATACGCTCAACCAACTCCTGAAACGCTATCGCCGTGAGCTGCCGCCGAAGACTGCTGAGGCGATCCGTTCCGACCTCGTCGAGCGCGGGCGCCGCATCGACAGCCAGGCGTCCAAAGACGGCGTGCTCGAGAAGGCCCAGCTGACGCTGCGCGCCGAGCGGCAGCGCGTAAAGCAGTGGAAGATCAGCGCCGACGGCTTCCGCGCCGTCGCGCCGGGGCTCAAGGCGAGCGTCCGCCGTGCGCGCTCGGCGATGGTCGACGCCTGGCTGCATCCGACAGCCTCGCATCACCACGCCTGGCGCCGCCACGTGAAGAACCACTGGTTTCACGTCCGTCTGCTCAGCGCGCGGTGCGGCTACCGGCTGGAGTCGTATCAGCGGCAGCTCGAAGCGCTCGACGGCATTCTCGGCGAGTACCACAACCTCGTGCTGCTGCACGAAGTGCTCGCCAGCGACACCACGGTCGAGCAGCCAGAAGTGGCCCGGTGCCTCAGCATCGTCGAGCGGTACCAGCGGGCGCTGCGGCGCCACGCGCACGTGCTCGGCATCCGCGTCTACAGCGAGAAGCCGCGACGGTTCGTCCGGCGAGTCCGCGAACTCTGGGACGCCCACCAGCAATGACGACGCAGACGAGCCTCGTGAGACTGCTGCGCCCGTACCGGACGCTCTGCGTCGTCGCGCTCCTGGCGATGCTCGTCGAGAGCGCCGCGGATCTGCTCGAGCCCTGGCCGCTGAAGATCGTGCTCGACTACGTCGTCGGCTCGAAGGCGCCACCCCGGTGGCTCGCGTCCTGGACGAGCGATCATCAAGCGCGGCTCCAGTTGCTCAACGTGGCGGCCATCGCCGTGGTCGCCGTCGCGCTCGTCGGCGCCGTCAGCTCGTACATCGAGAAGTATTTCTCGACGACGATCGGCAAGCGCGTGGGCTACGACCTGCGGCACGCGCTCTACCATCACGTCCAGCGGCTGTCGCTCGCCTTCTACGACACCCGCCAGACGGGCGATCTGCTCGTCCGGCTCACCGCGGACATCAACGCGGTCGAGGACTTCATTACAGGCGCCGTGCTCGGCATCGTGCTCGATGTCGTAACGCTCGCCGGCATGCTCGCGGTGATGTTCGTGCTCGACTGGCGGTTCAGCCTGATCGCCCTGTCGATTGCGCCGGTGTTGTTTGTCATCGCGTACCGGCTGATGCACCGCATCAAAGAGACCGCACGCGAGGTCAGGAAGAACGAGAGCGAGCTCGCCTCGGTCGTGCAGGAATCTATCGTGTCGGCGCGTGTCGTGAAGGCGTTCGCGCGCGAAGACTTCGAAGAGGGACGCGTGGATCGGCAGAGCCAGGCGAGCGTCGACGCTGCACTTCGCGCCCGCAGCGTGAAAGCCCGGCTCTCCCCGCTCGTCGACATCGTCATCTCGATCGGCACGTGTCTGGTGCTCTACTTCGGCGCGCACGTCGTCTTTTCGGGACGCATCACCCCCGGCGCGCTCGTCGTGTATGTGCTGTATCTCGGAAAGATGTACAAGCCGATCAAGGATCTGTCGAAGACCGCCGACACGATGTCGAAAGCGGCGGTGTCGTTCGAGCGAATCGGCGAGCTCCTCGCGATCGACCGTCAAGTCACCGACAGACCCGGCGCCAGACCAGCACCACGATTCAGCGGACGCCTCGCATTCGAGCACGTCGGCTTCGGCTACTTCGACGGCAGGGCTGTGCTCAAGGACGTCACGCTCGTCGTCGAGCCGGGACAGCGTGCGGCGATTGTCGGTGAAACGGGCAGCGGCAAGTCCACGCTGATCGCGCTGATTCCGCGGCTGTACGACGTGGAGCACGGCGTCATCCGTCTCGACGGCGCCGACGTCCGCGACTACACGCTGCGGTCGCTGCGCGAGCAGGTCAGTTTTGTGCTGCAGGATCCCGTCCTCTTCCGCACGTCGATCGCGCAAAACATCGCGTACGGTCGCCCAGGCGCGACACAGGCGGACATCCTGCGCGCGAGCCGGCTGGCGCACGTGGACGAGTTCGTCTCGCGGCTGCCGCACGGCTACGACACGATCGTCGGCGAACGCGGCGACACGCTGTCGGGCGGACAGCGCCAGCGCATCGCCATCGCGCGTGCGATCATCCGCGACACGCCGATTCTCTTGCTCGACGAGCCGTCGTCGTCGCTCGACGCGGAATCGGAGGCGCTGATCTTCAAGGGACTCGCTCGACTGCTGGAAGGCCGCACGTCGATCACGATCGCGCACCGCCTGGCGACGGTGCGCGACGCCGACGTCATCTTCGTATTGCACGAAGGGCAAATTGTCGAGACAGGCACACATGACGAGCTGCTGGCGCGCAAGGGACGCTATGCGCGCTTCCATCGGATGCAGTTCAAGAACACCGGCCCGCGGCGCTCAGCTGCCGTGTGACGCATGAGTGCCGGTTCCGCATAGCCGCCGTGCACGAGTCTGCCTACGCTTCGATCATGGAGGAGCAGATGAATACCACCGTGACTGCGCGAGCCATCGTTTCACGCGCACACGAGCCGCGGCGCGACGCGGCACTGCTTCGCCGGATCCGCAGTGAATACCGGGAGATGCCGGGCCACGCGCTCTCGATTCGGCAGGCGCAGCGCATGTGGAATCTGCCACGCAACGACTGCGAGCGTCTGCTGGGCGAGCTCGTCGACGCCGGCTTCCTCTCGTGCACTGAGCTCGGCTTTTTTGTGCGGGCGGATGCCGGCGCGTGACGGCCGTGACGCCGGAATCATCCGTGGTCGCCGGCTCGCAACATCCTGAGACTGCGATCGCGCGAGACATGGTTTTTCGCGCGATCTCTTCCTGAATTCCCCATCACTCCAGCCTCTGTCAGGGTGCATTTCTTGCACTCTCGCTCCGCAAATCTGCGGGCGTCCCCGCGGGACTTTCGAATCAAGGAAGGGAGACCACTCGTCATGCGAATGTCAGCCTATGTGATCACGGCAGTGCTCGCGGCAGGACTGCCGAGCACGGCGATCGCTCAGAGCGCGCCGCCGGCACAAGTGCCTGCGATCGTTCCGGGACCCATCGCGGGTCCGGTGCAGAGTCACTGGACCGTTGCCGGTTTCGTCGGATCGAATTTCGCCGGCAGTTCCGTGGCGGACGCGAGCACGTCGTTCGGTGGCCAAGTTGGATATTTGTGGCGGGGCGTTGTCGGCGGCGAAGTGATCGCGGACTTTGCGCCGTCGTTCAATCTCAACAACGCTTTCCTTTCAGAAAACCCACGAACCAACGCCTACATGGGCAACGCGATCTTCGCGCTGCCGATCGGCCACTCGGGTCAGTGGCAGCCGTACGTGTCGGGGGGCGCCGGCAGCATCAGTCTCAGAACCGTCGTGATCAACGCCCTGATCCCAACCGATACCGGCGTCATCGTCGGCACGAGCACGAACGATCAGTTCAAGTTCGGCTGGGATGTCGGCGGCGGACTGATGGGATTTCACGGCCTGGTGGGCTTCCGGGCCGACGCGCGTTACTACAAGGCCAGTACAACTTCGCAATTTCAGACGACCCCGAGCGGCGCGTTCACGGATGCGCTGCTTACAGGGCTCAATTTCTGGCGCGCCAACATCGGCGTCGCGGTGCGCTGGTAGCGCACCGCGATTGGTGAGCCACTCTCAGCGGATTGAGACGGCAAGGGTCCTTTCGAACGAATTTCCTCGACAACTCGATTGATCTCAACAGGAACACACGTTGCTGTCTTCGCTGACACAGGGGGCGCCATGATCGACCGACACCTAGTCGTCCAGCGGGCATCCGAGTTCCTTCGCGATCGTTCCGCCGAGGGCGTTCGCATTGGTGAGGTCTCGCGCGCGGTTGGCGTCAGCGAACGCACTCTGAGAAACGCCTTTCACCAGGAACACGGGCTCAGTCCGAAACAGTACGAGCTGCGCGAACGGCTTCAAGCCGCGCGGCAAGCACTCTGCGACATCACCGCTGTAGCCGAGACGGTGACAGACGTCGCGAGCCGCCACGGCTTTTTCGAGCTAGGCCGGTTCGCCAGTCGCTACAAGCATACGTTCGGCGAGTCGCCTTCGCAGACGCTCAGGGCTCGCAGGCGCCGGGCGGCCGACGAACCTTAGCGCGCCAGTCGAGTACGAAGCACCTGGTCCCGCACGATCGCCCCACACCGCGACAACGCCGACGCCGCCCGTTCAAATCCATCGGCGACGGTCGTCAACGTATACAGTTCACGACAGTCGCCCGAGCCGCGCAGCAACCGCTCGGTAAACGCCCGCTTCGCGAGGCTGGTATCGCGTCCGACGGCAGTAAGCCGATCGATCGTCATCAGGAAGTTGTCAACGTCTAAGCGTTCCGACGTACGGGAGAGGTCCTGACCTTCCTCGAGACAGCGGAGGTACTCGCGCGCCGTCCCGTGCACTCGGTCGGCGAGCGCCTCGAGCAGCGAGAACAACGCGGCATCGATGTCCTCGGGAATCAGCGGCAGCATGAACGCGGTCTCCTCGAGCGCCGCCGCCGCATTGGCGGCTTCTACCAGCAGCGGCCTTAACTGGTGCGCGTCGTCCCGCACCGACATCAAACGGCGCTCCTCGTGCAGCATCGCGTCAGCGCGCGCCGTCCACGCACGCGCCAATTCCGGCGCACGCGAGTGGTCATCGGTGACGCCGTCGGAACGGCTCCGGCGGCGCGTGAGTTCCTGGCGTACGCGTTCAGCCAACGCGACGATCATCGTCGCGTGCTGCGCAACGCCTGCGAGGACATGGCGTTCGGGCGTCTCGAGGTAGCGTAGAAGCTCGGCCTCGATCTTGTCTTCAATCAACCGCAGCGACTGCCCCGTACTCAGGCCCCACGATGTGGCACGCAGCACGAACATCAGAAAAAGACGCGCCGACTGCGCGCCCAGCAGTTCGTCGAGCCTGACGCCGAACCGGGTCTGCAGCGGCACCGCACGGTCGAACGCCGTCTCGACGAGCGCGACATCGCCGGCCTCGAGGAACCCGCGGTGGCCGACGTTGTTGTCCGCCGCCCAGCGGAGCAATTCGACGGCGGCCCGCTTGCTGACGAGCCGGCCGAGCCGTTTCCGCGCGCGATTCCAGTCGATAAGAAACACGAGGCGCGACCCAAGAAAGCGGAGGAACTGCTCGATGTGCGCAGGCGTGTCGGCGACGTATTTCCCGACGCTCGCCTCGAACGCACCTTCAGACGGCGCGGGCGTCCACGTGACGGCGTACGAGTCAAGCAGTCCCTGAAAAAACCGCAGCCGCGCGCGATGAACGTCGCTGTACGTGATGGTGATGACGAGGTGCTCCACGTGGATGACGACGAGGTGGCCAGGCGTCGATCCGAGATCGTTTTGAATCGACAGGCGATCGTCGTCTCGCGACGCCGTCGTGCCGAGCCCTGGATGACTGAACTTCAGGCCCGTCGTCTCCTGAACGCCGGCCATGAACGCGCGAATGAGCGGACGGTCGACGCCAGTGACGTTGTAGACGTGCGCGCCCTCAATCATCTCGGCGGAGACGGCCTCCTGCAAGGCATTCAGTTCCGCGTGCATGTCGACAATGAGCTGGTGGACGGTGTCGTGGCCATTGCGCGACACGGTCGTCAGCTCCCCGATCGCCGTGTTGGTCAGCTGATCGTCCTTGCACGCTCTCAGCATCGCCGCCAGCGAGTCCAGACGCGGCCGGTACACCGCTGCGCGATCGCGGACCTCCGCCCGCAGGACGCCCGCGGCGTCAATCGCCGCGAGCATGTTGCGGAGGCCGTCGAAGAGCGCGTCGAGAATGGCGCACGCACCGGGGATGTAGGTCGTGCCGTTGCCGCGGCTGACGCTGGCTTCGATGATGCGATCCAGCGAGTTGTCGGCGATGCCGCTCAACTCGCGCTCGAGCCGGAGGTTCAAGGCCGGCTGTCCCGGCGACTGCGCGTGCGACTGCGCGGCGAGGAGAAGCGTGAGGTAGTAATTCACGCGGTCGTTGGCGGCCAGACCACGCGCGATGAAGTCGGGCAGCACATGGCCGGGTGCCCTGCTCGTCTCGATGGTGGCCTGCTTCGCCCGCATGCACGTCCTCCGTCGAATGCCCCCGAGGAGAACTGCAAGGCATCTGCCGATGGCGACCTCCCGGCGGACCGGACGGTGGGTCACTGTCTGTCGTGAGCGACGCACGCGCGGCCTCGATTTCTCGCGCCCTGATCCGAGGCGATCGTGGCACTTCGTGTGCACTTCCTCCGCGCGAATATGACGGACGATCCGAACGCCGCCTGGCGCGCCGTTCTGTCACACCCAATCGACGTCGAACACTACCAGCCGCTATCGTCGGCCGCGGTTCTCGAAATCGCCGGCTCGTCCATGTGCGGCGCACTTCACTCGAACAACACTGACCACTTCCTCGCGCTCCGGATCGGGCGGACGCAGGAGACGGTCCTCTCGAGCCTGCCGGAATCCGACTTGCCGCCGCGGTTCACCGAGTACGGATATGCGTTGGCCGTCGCCGACGGGCTCGGCGATCGCAGCGCGGGCGCACGCGCAAGCCGCGTCGTCCTCGGCAGCCTTGCACACCTCATAATCCGCTTCGGCAAGTGGAACCTTCGCGTCGATCCGTCGACGATCGAAGAGATCACTGAACAGAGTGAGTTTCTCTATCGCCGCGCGCACGACGCGGTCCTCGAGGCGCGGCGCGAGGATCCGCTGCTCGCCGACATGGCGGCCAGTATCACGGCGATGTACGTGGCTGGCGGCGATCTGTTCTTCGCGCACGTCGGGCATGCCAAGGGATTTCTCTTCCGCGACGGCAACCTCGTGCAGCTGACCGTCGATCACACCGTCGAACAGGAACGTCTAGACACGCCGGATCAGGATGGGCCGTCACGACAGAAGCGGGATTTCGAGCACGAGCTGACGGAGGTCATCGGCGGCCACTCCGAACCACGCATCGACGTGGAACACTTCGAAGTGTTCAGCGGAGATCGCCTCGTGCTCTGCACGAACGGGCTGACCGACGCATTGAGCGAAAACGCGATCGCCGGCGTCCTCGCGGTACAGCGCCGGCCCGCCGACGACTGTCAGCGGCTCATCGAGCTCGCCCGCGCGGCGCATGCTGCCGACGACGTAACGGTGCTCGTGGCCGACTATCGACTGCAACGATGATCGGTCGATTCGGCGACGTGGTGATTTGGTGATGTGGTGATTTGGTGATTTGGTGAACTGATGTCGCCATCGCCAAATCACCAAATCACCAAATCACCACATCGCCGAATCGATCGATCATCGTTGCAGTCGATAGTCGGCCACGAGCACCGTCACGTCGTCGGCGGCGCGCGCCGCGCGGGCGAGCTCGACGAGGCGCTGGCAGGTGTCGGCCGGCCGGCGCTGCAGCGCGAGGACGCCGGCGATTGCGCTTTCGCTCAATGCGTCGGTCAGCCCGTTCGTGCAGAGCACCAGG
>Ga0126381_100006472_pt1 | contig 12949 bp, 13 predicted proteins | sample PanSoiMetPlot_28_FD_96465 | JGI IMG/M metagenome (GOLD analysis project Ga0126381, IMG submission 96465) | Tropical forest soil microbial communities from Panama - MetaG Plot_28 | ecosystem: Environmental > Terrestrial > Soil > Tropical forest > Bulk soil | place: Panama | collected 2016-02-17
GGTTTGCATCTTCTCGAGGACGTGGGCGCCGTACTTGTCCATGAAGTCCGGCATGAACTTGAAGTAGATGACTTCCCAGGTGGCGACGTAGAAGACGCAAGAGATTACCGTGATGGCGAGGCCGACAAGGAAGGCTCGGGCGAAAGTGATGTGCCCCTTCCCCACGTTGTCGCGGTAAGAACGGACGCCAAAGAAGGTCAGCATCAGCGACAGTACGATGGTCGTATAGCCCAGGACATAGCCGTGGTCGAAGTCAGGGCGTTTCATGAAGGGGACCGAGGCGATCATCATGAGCGAGGAGAGGACGCCGGAAATGAGGCCGAAAGTCAGAATGGTCTTTTTCACTGGTTTCTCCGGAAAAACAGATTCGATTGCGGAGGGACTTTAACGCAAAAGGCGGGGGAGCTGTCGTCATTCTTTTGGGTGATTTTGGGGGATGAGGTGAAAAATCATGCTTTTGGGCGAGCCGTGTGGCGATGCGCCAGCTGGAAACCGGCGCAAAATGGGGATACGATGTGCCATCGCCGACTCGCCCGCCTCAGAAAGCGGCCGCTATGAGTTCATCGCTACTTCGGGCCAGCTCAGGGCTACTTCAAGGGATGATTCGGAGTTCTTTGCCCAACTGCACCGCCTGGGTGCGGCGCTTGGCGCCCAATTTGTCAAAGACGCGACTGGAGTGAGTCTTTACGGTGTTTTCGCTCACAAAGAGCTTTTCGGCGATCTCCCGGTTGCTGAGACCTTGGGCGATGAGCCCCAGTATTTCCAGTTCGCGAGGCGTGATGGCCAGGGCTTCGCGTTTCCTGTTGTCGGGGCGAAAGGGTTCGCCGGTTGGAACGGGGACTTCTTTTATGACCACGCGCTCTTGTTTGCTGGTCAGCTTCAGGCCAAGCCAGATGCCGAGAGTGGCAAATGTGGCTGCAACCAAGCCTCCGTAGATTTCGATAGAGTGCTCGATGACGAGGAAGCGGTACTCCGCCCATTTCAGTGCGGCGATGAGGATGCCGGCGATCAGACCATACAGGAGGACATGGCGTTTCATGGGTTGGGACTGGGCCTCGTCTTCAACAACAAGCGCAATGGCTACTTTCTCGGCTCATAGCGCATCGCCACCGCCCCCGAGGCGAACTCCAGGCGGCTGACGAGCGTCAAGTCGACCGGCTTCGATAACCCGCGAACAACGTCGGCCCGTGGCCCGCAAGCCTGGGATGCACCACGAACTCGTACTCATCGATCAAGCCCAGCTCCGCCAACGCGAACGGGAGCTTCACGCCTCCCATGAGCAGTCCCTTACCCGACTCCCGCTTGAGCTGCTGAACGGCCTTTCCTAGATCCCCGCGCACGAGCTCCGCGTTCCAATCGACCCGGCCGAGCGTGCTCGACACAACGTACTTCTTTGCCGCGTCGATCGTCCGGGCAAAGGGCTCCATCCAATCCGGCTTCGCTCCCGTCGGCGCCGGCGGCCGGAACGCCGCCTCCATCATTTCGTAAGTCACGCGGCCAAACAGGAGGGCGTCGGCCTGTTTGAGGTTCTCGACCGCATGACGGTGCATGTCTTCGTCCGAGGAGATCGCACGATGATCGCAGCACCCGTCCAAGGTGACGTTGATGGAATACCGAAGGGGTCGCATTGCGAAAGACTACCGCCGACGGGGCAGGCCAGCAAGCCTGGCCCGCTTTGGTTCCTGACGTTCCTCGAGTTCCCTAAGAGTAGCCCCATCAATCGGTGTAGAGTCCTTCCAGATCCGATTTCAGATGCTGGTATGGATCGCCTTTTTCTTCGGGGAGCAATTCGGGGTAATTCCGCTCCAGCCAGCCATAGAACTTCAAAAGGCTATTCCCGATGCGTCCTTCGGGTGGAATCCGCTCGACAAAAAGCCTGCGCACTTCCTTTCTGCGGGCTTCGTCTGCGTTGGCCATTAGGGACCGCCTTGCCATGTGGGCAATTCTATTCGGTGGTTGGCTTTGGTTCTTTTCCATTTCGGAGACATTGCGGCTTTCTTTTCCGCTATTCCGACCCCGCTCAATCCGGCGGGCTCCATCTACTGACTTTGAGGCCGCTCACTTGACACCCATACCCTCGTGACATAGCGTCTAGCCGAACAATCCTGTCCGTTTATCCGTTGCCAGGAGTCTACACCTCGGGCAAGGAGAAGACGATGCCCGCCGTTGTTGTTCTTAAGCCCAAAAATGAGTGACGACACCTATCTGATCGCTTCCTATTTCGCCGTCGTCGCGCTTTGCGCAGGATTTGGCGTTGCTGCATGTCTGTGGCTGCGGAAGCCTGCCGAGGGCATTGCCGTTTCGCTTCCCCAACAGAATTTAAGAAAGATTGTCCGAAGGGCTTTTCCTCTCAGTACGCTTTTGTTCGCGTTGTCGTGGTGTCTTTCGGTGAAATACTACGGATGCTCGCAGAAGAAATACGACGAGATTGTGAAAGATCGATCCTACATCACCAGCAAGAATGCAGAACAAATGTCGGAGGCGCTGCAAGGAGTCATCTGGAGTGTAGCTTTGTGGTCCGTGATTTTCGCGATTGTCTTGCGTACGACACGCGGACGAGGTTCGACGTAGACGATTCATTCGGAGAGACTCCGGCGATCTCGAAAGCAGAGAGTGGGGGGACGATGAGAACTGGATTTCTGCGATTCGATGGGGCTGTCGCGCGGGATCCCGCCATCGATGCGTGGATGAAACTGCGTCCAGGCGAATTGGGAGCCATCGCGCGTCAGTGGTTTGAGGTGATGCGAGAGTGCGGGGACGAAGTCCGGGAGCTTGTGCATGACGGATGCCCAGTTGCGTGTTTGGGAGATGCGCCCTTCGGCTACGTCAATGTTTTCACTTCGCATGTAAATGTGGGGTTCTTTCACGGCGCAGCGCTTCCGGACCCGGCGCGGATGTTGCAAGGCAACGGCAAGTTCATGCGCCATGTAAAGCTGAGACCGGGAACGGCTCCAAACGCCGCGGCGTTAAGCAGGCTCATCGAAGCCGCGTACTCGGACATAAAGGCGCGCGTCGAAAACGGCTAGCTCAGAGCAATGTTTCGGGAAGACGCGTCTGACGAGCGCATGCAAAAGTGCTCGAAAAGAAATTGACGCGAAAGGGCCGTTTGATAACATGGGAGGCTCCCGCAGCGCAGCGGAATGAGCGTGGCCAACCCCCGACCTTGGCAACGTAAATGAGAGTTCGTGTCTCTTCAGTGGTTGCTGTCTTGCGGGGGTGGTGAGCAATGACCGTCAAAATCCAACTCCGCCCTGAAGTCTACGACTACCTTCGCACCCTGGTCCACGCGGAAGTAAACGAGCAGAAAAACAGGCAGAGAATCGAGCAGCTTGCGATGAAAATCCGCGGCCAGCTCGACCAACTGACTGCTCCAAAAACAGGTCCAAGAGTGGTGCAAAAGGCGATTGGGGCACGGTTCTAAAACGACTAATACGAGTCGACCATCCTGCCAATCCTTGAAAATACGCTATCCGTGTGGGAAAACCAGACACTAAGACTCCGCGTGTCAGGCCTTTGCCGCGTCCATGACCGAATTCATGAGGAAAGCCAAATGAAGAGGTGCCATTGTGCTTGATGAGAAGCAACTCCGCGCCATCCTGGTCTGCGCTTTTGAGAACTTGCAGCGACAGAACACCGTTTTATATTCGTTGACGACTGAACTTGAAGCGGTGCGGGATGTGCTTTGCGAACACGGGCACGCCTACAAGTCTTTGTTGGCGCAAAAGCGCGCGCATTACGTGGCAGAACTAAAGTCAACCGTCGCCGATGATTTCGCAAAGTTTGAGCAGATTATTGAGCAATTGAAAGAGCCCAAGCTGTCCTGAACCGCGCGCGTCGCCTTCTAGGCGTGTACCACGTGCTTGCGGTCGCGTTCGAGCCTGACTGCCAATTGCGGGCGAAGGCTCGCGAGGTTCTTCAGGGTGTTGTAGCAAAACGCCGCACCGAGGCTGAGAAGAGCTATGGTGACCAAAAAGCTTGACACTTCGGCCGAGGATAGCGGCCCGCCCGGGTGGACGGGCAAGAGTGGCTCATCCTGGAAGAGTCTGAACTCGGAGCGCGCCAGTTCCCTCTTCAGCGAAGCGGACTGGTCAATGAGCTTGTCGGAATCGCTGACCAACTCCGCGTTTACTTCTTGCTGATACACGGTAGTCAGAGTTTCCTCGGCCGGGCTCCCATTTAAAGTTGTGCGAAGCCAGGACTCCCCTTCCTCACGATTGGCAAACCCCGGCACAGTTTCAAGGGCCTGCATCGCTTTGGATTTCGCTTCCGAGGTGACAGGGTTTTCGGCGGAAACGGCCGCCGCGACTTTTCCGCGCTCTCTGCCCCGTGGTTTCCGCTGTGGCGGTTCGGGGGGCGCGGGGGCGGCACCCAGGATCGAAACCATGGCAGTGCGGTAGACGTCCGGCACGACGGTGTGAGTGGCTTCCTTCGGGCGTGGGAGTTCCTGTGCGCGCTTGTCCAAGGCTTCCGCGGCCGCCGCCAATCGAGCGCGCAATTCCGCGCCTTGCGACATCGACCGGAACAGCCGGACGGCGTCAAAGTGCGCAGCAAACACGAAAATACAGGAAAGCACGATGGCTACGAGGCGTGCTTCGAAGGCGAAACGCTGCGAAGCTCTGTCCATGACGTAATCGAACCATGCCCGGAAGACTTCCAAGCTTGGCTGGGACGGGGTAGGGATCGCGGTTAATGCCCCTGCGCCAGGAATGGATTCCGCTTCGAGTTCCTTCCCTGCGGGGGCCTCGTTTTCCATGGCGACGGCCGCGCCTGCTGGTGTTTCGACAGGCCCGGCGTGGCGAACGATGCCTTCGTCGAAATCTTCCGCCGGGGAGAGACGCTCATGGAGAAACGAGGGCTCCGAGGCGCGCCGGACAATGCCTTCATCGAAATGAGGCTTCGAGCGGACGAGCCCACCCGTTTGCGGGGCTGCTAATCTCGACTTTGCTGCCCGTTCGTTCCCGTTCCAAGCCATCATCAGCATTGCGCGCTGCGCCGGATCGGGCAAGGTTCCGGGAAGCGGTTCCCCGAGCTTTTCGAGAATGGCAGGCAGCTCTTCGGCGCGGATGGAAGTGGCCAGGCGCCAGCGGCTAAGCAGCCCGCCGAGTATCGCTCCTACGAGGGTGCCGGTACGCCAGGGATGCTGGCAGAAATTGATGACGGAGGTGTAGCCGGCCAGACGGTCCGCATATCCGCAAATATCCGTGAACCAGTGCTTGGCAACGACCATTGCGATTGGGGTGAGGAAGAAGCCTGCAACCGCGCCCACGAACAACGACAACAGGGGAATGGAAGCCCCCATACTTTGCAGCTTTCCTGCGGTCTCCGGCGGGATGAACGGGAGCCGGTCTGCGCGAAGGCGAAAGTGCGAAAAGATCGAGTCAGAAATTGTGGAATGGCGCAAGACTCGGCGGGCAATTTCCTTTGCGCGTTGGCTCGCTTCCTGACCGGGAAAGACGGTTTCGAACAGATCCACCAGGCTGCGCCGCAAATTGGCGCCGCGCAGACCTAGCAAGCTGACAACCACCTGCGTAGCCGCCGTGATGCACAGGCTCGCGACAAGCATGAGGACGACAAAAGTGATGACCACATCAAGGTGTTGAAACATGGGTGGGCTTTCCGGGATGAGGGCAATCAAAGTCTAGAAGAGTGCGCGCTGGCGGGTGCGAAAAAGGAAAGGAAAGTGTCGTTATCGTTAAGAGGACACACGGGTTAGAAGGACATCCGCCGAGCCTGCCCTTCAGTCGCCTTGGAACGACGGCCAGCCTGCCTAGTACTCTAAAAACCAACGCTACGAATACTTATTGGGTTCGAAAACAGTAGCCGGTGAGTGGTTATGGCAGAACTACCACTTCACCCATCATGCCCAGGTTGTCGTGTAAAGCGCAAATATAGTTGTAGGTGCCAGGCCCCATGAAAGTTACGCGGAACCGCGTTGGATTGAGCGCGATGGCGTTGTTCGGACCGGAATTCACGGGCGTGCCAGGCTGGTCCGGTAGCGGTTGCAAGACGAATCCGGAGTGCACGGAGTCACTGGGCGAGTTCAAGACCGCGTGCAAGCCTCCATCGGGATCCACCGTCACATTACTGGAAGGATCAAACAGATCCAAAGGTTCTTGCCCGAAGGTCATGGTGTGCGGCTCCTGGGGATCATGGTTCTCCCATTCGACCGTGTCGCCTACATGAACCACGATTTTGCCGGTGACGAAGCGGACGAGCGACCACGTCTGCACGCCGCCGGGAGTAGCGACCACCTCTCCGACGCCAGCAGTGACGTGAGCGACGTGGCGCATCGCGGACGTATCCGCACCGAGCGAAGCGGACAATTTCTTGTTTGCTCCAGAGAACTTGCTGTTGGCAGCCAATATACGGATCGACACCCTGTCGCCCGAGTGGGCCATCGCCATCCCATCGTTGTCCGAACTCATGGCGTGATCGTTATCGGTCAGCAGACTGCGCCCCTGTTCCTGCGCTTGCTGGTCGTAGAAGGCCTGGTCATACGGCAAGGCCGCGGCGGGATCGAGAACGTGGATGGTACCGTTCATCGTGCTGTGAACCAGGCACTGAAGCCGGTAGTTCCCGGCCGTCGGGAAGCTTATGGTGATTGTCGGATTCCCTTTGACGGAGGGCGGCGTCGTAACGCAAGTCGAGCCATCGAAGCTGGCGGTGCCAACGGAAAACCCGGGGCAGCCTACCGGGAACGGGGGGAAGTCCTGCCCTACAACCAGAAACGTGACGGTGTGAATTTCATCGGAGTTGAAAGTCCACGTGATGCTGTCGCCGGCATGGATCCACATTTCGTTCGGCAGAAAAGCGAGCGCCTGCCGGCCCATGCCCGGGGTCTCCGCACCAACTTTGGCAGACCAGTTCTGCTGTGCGGGAAGTGGCCCTGCAAAGCTCAAAAGGGCCAGAGCGGCAAATCCAAGCAAGATGCGGTGGCGCGGAATCCCAAGGCAATTCTTCATACAGAGCTCCTGTCGTGTCTTCCATAGCAATCGTAAAAGTCTTGGGGCCGAAACTGCGTAATTTGGTTTTGTGTGGACGACGCGGGCCGTTTGTCGCAGGTGAAGCGGTACTGTAGGGACGTGCCGGTTTTTTATACAAAATGTCGGGAGAAGTCAATCAGAAAATGACGGTGGGCGGTCCCAGCAGGCCCCAAGCCTTTGAGACTAACGGGGCTGAGTTTTGGTCTTGTCTGCGACTACGGCGCCGCCCTTCATTACCCAGCGGACATTGTTGATAGCCACGTTGACGTTGGCGAGCGGATCGCCTTCGACGGCGACGAGATCGGCAAAATAGCCCGACGCAACGGCGCCTAGTTCCCGTTCTTTGCCTAGTAATTCGGCGGCGTTGGTGGTGGCGGTGCGGAGCGCTTGCTCCGGAGTCATTCCCGCTTTGACAAACCAAGCGAGCTCGCGCGTGTTCTCGCCAAACATCGTGTAAATTGAGTCGGAGCCCATAGCGAATTTCACGCCGGCTTTGTGCGCCTTGCGCGCCGTCTCCAGATTGCGCGCAATGAAGGCCTTGGTCTTCTCTTGAAAACCGTCCGCGTAGCCAATCTTTTGCCAGTTGTCCAGGTAATAGCGGTTGTGATCGATGGTGGGAACGTAAAAGGTGCCGCGCTTGGCCATTTCGGCGATGGTCGCATCGTCCATGTCGGTCGCGTGCTCGAGCGAATCGGTTCCGGCGCGCACGGCGTCGCGCGCGCCATCAGGGCCATAGGAATGAACGGCAATCTTTTTTCCAAGTTGATGCGCGGTCTCGACGGCCGCTTTGATTTCCTCGTAATTGTAAGTTTGAAAACCGGTGGTGTCGTCGTCGGTGCCCGTCGAAGCATACATCTTGATGAGGTCCACGCCAGCGGCAATCTGCTGGCGCACCACGCGCAAGACTTCCGGCACGCCATCGGCAATTCCTCCCGCGGGAGGATTCAGGCCCGGCTTATAGGGCGTGTTCGTGACGTACAATCCATAGCCGACCACAAACATGCGTGGGCCGATCATTTCTCCGCGATTGATCAGATCGCGCATGGCGATGTCCATGTATTGGTCGGAGCCGAGGTCGCGGACCGTGGTGACGCCCGCTTCGAGCGTGCGCAGGGCGCCCTTGCGTGCCAGGAAAACCTCGACAGCCGGCGGATTCGCCGCGAGCTGCTTCAGCATGGGCTGCCCCGGGGTCTGTTCGGTGTACATGGTCATATGCGTGTGCACGTCGATGAGTCCAGGGAGGCCGGTGTAGTTCGAGAGATCGATTGCTTCCGCTCCCGGAGGTGTGGCTGAGGCGTCGCTGGTCACCGCCGTGATGCGGTCGCCTTCGACAATGACGATGGCATTCGTCCACAGCTTCCCTTTTGCATCCCAGAGCTTGCCGAAGCGCACGGCTTTGATGGTTTTTGCGGGCGCCTTTTCTTGTGCCGATGCCTTTGGCAGGACTACGGTGAGAACAAGAAGTACAAATAACAAGGACCAAGAGACTCGCTTCATGAGGACACCCTTTTCTAACGCGCGATGGTTACGCGTAATTCCGCTTTCTAATTCAGTTGTGGCAGGAATGCAATGGCAGAAAGCGCGACCCCGGCGGGGATCTAATTTGGGTGCGGTGAAGTCTGGGCCGTGGAGGAGGTTAGTTTTGAAGGAGTGGCAGAAGGCGCGGGCCGCGCTACACCTGCGATTGAAGAGCCCAAGCCTAACTGCTGAAGGCTCTTGGCATCAAGGCTTCCTGTGGGATTCAGGCCGTGAGACTCCTGGAACTTCTTCAAGGCTTCTTGCGTGGAGTCGTCCCACTTTCCGCTGGGCGTTCCGGCGTAAGAACCGTCTTTTGCGAGCGCCTGCTGGATTTCAGAGATGCGATCGGGAGTTGGCGCTTGCTGGCCGCGCTCCTTGCGCCTGCCCCTCTTAGCAGAAGATTTCTTACCGTGTGAACTCTTGTGAGTGGAGGAGTGAACTGGCTTTCTTGCGGCCGAATTCTGCGAACTCGCGCTCACGGAATCGGAAAACACACCCAGCCCCGCCGCGAGAAGCAGCGACCAAGCCAGGTGTGTTGCATTCCGAAGTCTGATGCGCATTGTTCCGGATCGTGCGTTAAACTATTGCTGGCTTTCTGACGGAACCTTCCCCGACAAATACAGCGTCAACATGCGGTCGCCATCCTGGCGGCGAAGCACCTTGAAGGTGATGTCTTCGCCGGGTTTCAGGCTTGACACGGCTTTGCGGTAGTCCGCAACGGAGTTGACGGATGCGCGATTAATTTCGGTGATGACGTCGCCGCGCCCGAAGTTGATGTCTTCGGCGAATGATGCCGGCTCGACTTCGGTGACAATGACGCCCTTCTGGCCTTCTACGCCTACGCGCTTGCCGCGCTCAGGGGTCAATTCTTCGACGTGGAGTCCGAATTCGACGGGACCGGCTTCGGCGGGTTGCTCGCCGCTGCTGCGCCCGACCATGTTCGGGAAGACGCGCGTACGGTCGCCAACCTCGGCCGTCGCTTCCTTCTGCACTCGGTCGCGTATGTAAGTCAGTTTGACTTTGCTGCCAATCGGCGCATCCGCGATGGGATTGACCAGGTCGTTGCCCGTCTTCACGGCATGGCCGTTCACGCTGGTGATGACGTCGCCACCCTTGAGTCCGGCTTTTTCCGCGGGGCTGCCGGCTTGCACGTTTTCAATCACGACGCCGTACTGTGCGCCGAGAGATTTCAGCGTAATCGGATTCGTGCTGATTTCTTCCTGGAAGCTGACGCCGATGGAACCGCGAGTGACGCGTCCCTGCTTGATAATCTGATCGTAGACGTGAATCGCGGTTGTCGATGGCAGCGCAAAACCCACACCTTCGTAGCCGCGGCTGCCGGTGATGATGGCCGTATTGATACCAATTACCTGGCCCGAAAGATCCACGAGCGGGCCGCCGGAATTGCCGGGATTGATGGCGGCGTCGGTTTGTAAGAATCTTTGGAACTGCTGGCCGATACCGCCGCGATCTTTCGCGCTGATGATTCCCGCCGTAACCGTAGCTTGCAAGCCAAACGGGCTGCCGATGGCCAAAACCCAGTCGCCTACTTGGACGCCGTCGGAATTGCCAAGCTTCGCGACCGGCAGCTCTTTATTGGCGTCAATTTTGATTACTGCCAGGTCGGTGTCCTCATCGGTGCCCACCACTTTGGCGTTGTAGCGCGTGGTATCAGCATTCAACTGGACTTGAACCTTTGTGGCTCCCTCGACGACGTGATTGTTGGTGAGGATATAGCCGCGCTTGTCCACGATGACGCCGGAACCGAGGCTGCGGTCGGCCTGCGGAGGCCCGTCAGGGCGGCCGTCGAAGAAGCGGTCGAAGAAATCCTGCATGGGATCGTCTTGATCGTAGGGTTGCGAGCGGCGTTTGCGGGAGGATTGCTTGCGCTCAAGCACTTGCGTGGTGGCGATGTTCACGACTGCGGGCTCGACTTTATTCACGATGCCCGCAAAAGTATTGGTCGCCGGAATGGGGTCCGGCACCGTGAGGGCCGTCGCGCTTGTGCCGGCGAAGCCGAAACCTTTCGTCGCGGAAACCCGGCCGGAAACGAGCGAGCCGATCATGATTCCCACGAGAAGCGTGAGACTAATAAAGGCTGCTGTCATTACTTTGCGTTGACGCGCCCAATTCACAAATTCCCTAACTTGATCTCCCATTTTCCCCTTACTCCTTAAGACTGGCCCCCATGCCGACGTGATTAGAGGCAAGCAACACGCATTGAGAGTCTCGATAGCAATCCAAAACTGCCGGGCAGACGGCCTCGCCCGCCACGTAGTATAACACTGCCATCTCGTTGTAGTTGCTGCCCTTCCGGTGAGTCATCGAAGCGATAACTACCTGCCTGGCCGGGACGCCGTATCATTTTTTCCACATTTAATTGGACGCATGAACCAGGCATTTTGTTGTCAAAGGCTGGTTGCCAAAGGCCACTTTTTTGGAGAAAAACTTGCCTAACTTGCTCGCAAGCAAGGACTAAGCGAGGTTTGTGTTGCTTTGCGGATCCGGCCTTGTTAACACAACTGATGGTCTGCCCGTCTGGATGATTTGGATGGGCGATTGGTCCATCGTTTCTGGGATTGCGTGTTGAACTTGGGATGCGTCCTTGACTTTCGAACCTCGAGCATGGAAGGTCGGGCTGTGATTGCTCAGGCGATGACGGAAGTTTCCGCCGATGACGCGCTGGTTGGTGCGGCGCGCGGAGGCGACCGTTCCGCGTTCGGATTGCTCTACGATCGCTACGCGCGAATGGTCCACGGGATTTTACTTTGCCGCGTGCCACCCCGCGAGGTGGACGATTTGGTCCAGGAAGTTTTTTTGTTGGCGTTGCGGAAGCTCGATTCGTTGCGGGACCTTTCGCGGTTTGGCGCGTGGCTGAGCACGATCACTCGCAATCGGGCAAACGACTACTACCGAAATGCAAGCCGCGTGGAGCAGCCAATGGAGCCTGCGGAAGAGGAAAAGGCAGAGAGCCGTTCGACGGACCATGCCGCCGAGCAGGAAGCGGCCATGACATTGGCGGTGCTGCGCACGCTGCCGGAAACGTATCGCGAGCCGCTGATGCTTCGGCTGGTCGAAGGGATGACTGGCCCCGAGATTGCGGCGCGCATGGGTCTGACGCATGGGTCGGTGCGGGTGAACCTTCATCGCGGGATGCTGATGTTGCGGGAAAAGCTGGCGGAAAGAGCCGTGCCCAAGTGTGGACAAGGATGCCAATAAAGCAAAAATGAGTGGCCAGGATGAGTGAGAAGGGTCGAGCTATGAAGGACGATTATTTGTGGGACGGCTCGGGTGAGCCGGACCCGGAAATGCAAAAGCTGGAGAATTTGCTGGGGCGGTATCGGCATGAACAGCCTGCGCTCGCGCGCGAATTGGAACAGGCTTTGGATCACCTCGCCGAAGAACAGCCTGCGCGGCGTCGCTGGAGCTCCCGCCTGTCGCGCCTCTCCTTGGAGCTTGGCGCTGTTGCGGCTGTGGTGGTAATCGGTGTCGCATCGTTCGTCACGATCCGCTCGTGGCAGGCAGGAAATTCGGGTCCCGCGTGGGAGATTGCGCGTATCGCAGGCACGCCGCGCGTGGGTTGGCATTCCTTGAATGGAAATTCGGAAACCGGAAAGCTGAAGGTCGGGCAGACGCTGGTTACGGATAATTCTTCACGCGCGAGTATTTCGCTTGACGAGACCGGTCAAATCGAAGTCGACCCGGCTTCGCGTCTTCGCGTGGTCTCTAGCGGACCGAACCGGAAGCGCCTATCGCTTGAACGCGGGACGATTCATGCGACGATTTGGGCGCCGCCGGGCGAGTTTGTTGTGGACACGCCATCCGCGGTGGCCGTGGATTTGGGATGCGTCTACACGCTGCATGTGGACGATTCCGGCGCAGGACTGCTGCGCACGACGATGGGCTGGGTGGGGTTCAAGCTCAACGGGCACGAATCCTTCATCCCGGCCGGCGCGGTGTGCGCTACGAGACCGAAAATCGGGCCGGGCACGCCATATTTCGAGGACGCTTCGGTTTCTTTTCGCGATGCCCTGACGAAATTTGATTTTGCAAAAATCACGCCGGAGGAACGCAGTGCGCTGCTGAGCATTCTCTTAGTTGACGCGCGGTCCCAGGATGCGCTGACGCTGTGGCATGTGCTTTCGCGCGTGAGTGATGCGGAACGTCTTAGGGTTTACGATCGACTGGCTTCGCTTGCGCCGCCGCCCGAGGACGTTACGCGCGAAGGGATTCTGCACCTCGACCAAAAGATGATGGATTCGTGGTGGAATTCGCTCGGCTACGGTGACGTGTACCTGTGGCACACGTACGAGCGCACATGGTCGGACAAGTAATTGAAAGCAGTTAACAGACCTTGCGGACGTGGCGTCTTGTCTCCTGAAGTTCGAATGACATGATTCGAAATCGTCAAAAGGAGACCATCCAAAATGAAACTCAAAAAGACTCGA
>Ga0126381_100006473_pt1 | contig 12949 bp, 12 predicted proteins | sample PanSoiMetPlot_28_FD_96465 | JGI IMG/M metagenome (GOLD analysis project Ga0126381, IMG submission 96465) | Tropical forest soil microbial communities from Panama - MetaG Plot_28 | ecosystem: Environmental > Terrestrial > Soil > Tropical forest > Bulk soil | place: Panama | collected 2016-02-17
ATACGGAAATTACAGGATCCAACGCCAAGGAATCGTCAAAGTTTGGCATTGCCAACCGCTCGCTCGGTCATCTCGCTATCCGCGAGAGCGTAAAGATGGGGATTGAACCACATCGTCGGTCCGCCGAATGGACTCTTGCTGGCGAAATCAGGAGGTGGAGGCAAGTAGCTCCCATTCATCGCCTCTTTCAAACCCTGCGACGCACAGGCGATACGTCCGACCTCTACCCAGCGACAGCGGATTTTGCCGCCTTCGTACACCCACGAAGCCATCTTTGGCTACCTTGCAAGTACGATCCTCCTCCAATGTGGCAATGTCAACTTGAGCCTATCAAGTGTTCTGCGCGGTTAACCGGCAATAGGGAAACTACGTCCGCCGGTCCGGTAACTTCCGGTTCATCGGCGTCCGGTTATTATTGACTCGTGCATTCCACGCATCGGCTGGGCGACATCCTCGCAAATGCCATTACGCATGGTGTGGGCGCTGCGCTCGCCGTGGCCGGTGCAGCTTACCTGATTGTCTTCAGCATCCACGGGTCTGCATCGGTCGTAGTCAGTTGCTCCATGTTCGCGGGTACCCTAGTTCTCGTCTACGTCTGCTCCACGCTATACCATTCGCTGGTGCGCACCCGCGCAGGCCACGTATTCCACGTGCTCGATCACGCTGCCATTTACCTCCTCATCGCCGGGACCTACACGCCCTTTGCCCTCGTGTCGCTCCGCGGGCCTGTAGGCTGGACACTGCTTGGAATCGTGTGGGCGCTCGCCATCGCCGGCGTTATCTTTAAGAGCTTTGCCGTCGATCGATTTGCCCTTGCCTCAGTGCTGGTCTATCTCTTTCAGGGTTGGCTGGTGATCTTCGCCGTGCGCCCGCTAGTTCAGGCGATCGGCCCTCGCGGACTCCTCTGGCTGGCAGTTGGAGGCGCGGCCTATACGCTCGGCATCATCTTCTTTGCTCTCGACCGCATCCCCTACTTCCACGCCGCCTGGCATCTCTTCGTTCTCGCCGGAAGCATTGCGCACTACTTCGCGGTTCTTTTCTACATTGTTCCCCGCGCCTGAAGGGGTTCTTCTCGGACACACCCCAATTCAGTCGTTGGCAATGAGAGTTCTGGGCGGTTTACCGGCAATACGGAAGTTACGCCGAGTGCGATGACTCAGGCTTAGGCACGTTTGCCCTCGTCGCTCATTTGCCTCATCCTACATATGCCCGTCATCGCGTCAGGATGGTCCCCAGGACGCTCAGTTCACTGGTTGCGCACCATCGCCTGCGGTAAACCATCCGTCAGTTCCTCAAAGGTGGTTTCAGGATGGTCCGCCAGATACCGTTCGACGACCTCGCCTACAGTCATGAATGGGTTGGTCGCATAGGGTTTCAACCGCGCCTTAAAGGTTTCAATCCGCTCCAACTGCTCTTCTCTCTCATCCTCATCCCCATCCAACTGCCAGTTCACGGACATGCTTTCCCCCTAAGCAATGCTAACCACCTTCGGCTGTCTCTGCTTGTCCAAGTAATCGCTCCAGTGCTGCATCATCGCGGTACGCGCTTTCAGGTGGAGCGCGTGGTTGTAAGCTGCGCTCACCGCGTCGCGCTTCGAGTGCGCGAGTTGCAGTTCGATGTGCTCGTGCTCGTATCCCTGCTCGTGCAGAATCGTGGATGCGATACCACGGAAGCCGTGACCCGTCATCTTCCCCGCGTACCCCATACGCTTGAGCGCCACAAGAATGGTGCCGTTCGACATGGGTTGGTTGGGCTTCAAGCCGGGAAAGACGTAGACGGAATCCCCCGCAAGTTCTTTGAGCCGCAGCAGAATGGCCACGCTCTGCTTGGACAGCGGCACGTGATGCGGCGTCTTCATCTTCATCCGCGATGCGGGAATCGTCCACCGCTCGCCGTCGATCTCGTCCCACGTGGTGCCGATGAGTTCCGAGGTTCTGACGAAGGTGTGCGCCATAAGCTGCATGGCCAACCGCGTCTGTTCTCCCGCATAACCGTCGATAGCAGCGAGCAGGGCTGGCAGTTCCTTCGCGTCCACCCTTGCATAATTCTGCTTCGTGGTCTTGGGCAGAATGTCCTTCGGCTTGAGGTGAGCCACCGGACTATGAGGAATGATCTGATGGGTCACCGCATACGAGAACACGGACTTCGTGACCTGCATGGCGCGCTTGGCCAAGTCCGCGACGCCGCGATCCGAGATGGAGTGCAGCATCTTCACCACGTCCAAGGACGTGATTTCCACGATGGGATGGTGACCCAGCAACGGCAGAATGTCGCGCTCGAAGCGGCTCCACACGTAGGCGGCATGGCGTTCCGTCTGTCCCTGCTTCCAATGCGTATGCCACTGGAGTGCGACAGCCGCGAAGGTGTTCCGCCGCTGCTCGCGCTTGGCCGCGACCTCGTCGCGCTCTTTCTGCTTCTGCTCTGCCCGTACCGCCATCGGGTCCACCCCGGACGCCAGGAGCGTGCGTGCCGTCTGGCAGCGGGTGCGCGCCACTTCGAGCGAGACATCGGGATACACGCCAAACGTCGCCAGCTTCTCGAACCCGCGATAGCGGTACTTCCACCGCCACGACTTCGCCCCCGATGGCGTCACCAGCAGATAAAATCCGCGACCATCCCGCAGGATGGTTCCCGGCTTCGCATTCTTCACTGCCGTGTCCGTCAGCGGCTTCCGCTTTCGCATTTCCCCGATACCCCCTTCGATACCCCCTGTAGAGTACGAATGTTAGCGTACCATAGCGGACGATAGCGGGCACTAAAACCCGCATAAACAGCGGCTAAGATGCTAGTTTTCTACTTGTAAGGTGGATTGTAACGGATGATAGCGGAGGCTACGCTGGCGGAGAGTGAGGGATTCGAACCCTCGATAGAGCTTTAAGGCCCTATAACGGTTTAGCAAACCGCCGCCTTCAGCCACTCGGCCAACTCTCCGTCCTGTTTTTCTGCGGCTTCTGTGATTATAACTTGTGAGACAGGTTGATGCGGCCCAACCGCGTTGATTTATGTGGAACCACGTGAGAGGCGAGCAGGGTGGGGCGTTGACGAGAGGGTCAGGCACTGCAAAGAAGCTGCGGCTGTTGCCGCTGATCGCGGCGACCTACTTTATGGTGTCCGGCGGCCCATATGGTCTTGAGGACATCATTGGCAAGGCAGGCTATGGGCACGCTTTGCTTCTGCTCGTGCTCATTCCGCTGTTCTGGAGCCTGCCCACCAGTCTAATGGTGGGGGAACTCGCCTCCGCCATGCCGTGCGAAGGCGGCTTCTACCACTGGGTGCGCCGTGCCATGGGACCTTTCTGGGGTTTTCAGGAGGCGTGGCTCAGCCTTGCCGCCAGCGTCTTCGACATGGCGATCTACCCGACCACCTTCGTTCTCTATCTTTCTCATGCGGCTCCGGTGCTCACCCAGGGATCGCGCGGGCTATTGCTCAAACTCAGTATCGTTGTCATCTCGGCCGCCTGGAATCTGCGCGGAGCGGTTGCGGTTGGTCGCGGCTCGCAGAGAATGATGGCAATCTCGCTGTCACCGTTCGTCGTTCTCATCACGCTCGCGCTCTGGCACAGCTTGCGGCACGGTCTCTATGTAGCGTCGGGCAGTCCGCCCGAACAAGTCGATCTCTCTGGGGCCATCCTGGTCGCGCTCTGGAACTACATGGGCTGGGACAATGCTTCCACCATCGCCCAGGAAGTTGAAAATCCGCAGAGGAACTATCCGCGCGCAATGCTCAGTTCGGCGGTCGTGGTGATGTTCGTCTACACGCTGCCGCTGGGCGCGGTATGGCTCGCAGGAATCCCCGCTGGCCGTTTCTCTACCGGTGCATGGGTCGATGCTGCGATGCTGCTCGGCGGACCCGCGCTGGCATTGGCCGTCGTGCTGGCCGGTTCACTCGATGGGCTAGGCACCTTCAACGCTCTCACCCTGTCGTTAACGCGCGTGCCCTATGCCATGGCGGAGGACGGACTGTTGCCCCGGGTTCTCGCGAAACGCTGGCAGAACGGTGTCCCGTGGGTCAGCGTGCTGGCCTGCAGCCTGGGGTGGGCGCTTGCGCTGACCTTCAGCTTCGAGCGGCTCATCACCATCGATCTGGTTCTTTATGGAGCGGCGCTGCTGCTGGAGTTCGTGGCACTCGTGGTGCTGCGACTTCGCGAACCCGGATTGCCCCGCCCGTTCCGTGTGCCCGGTGGCGTCGGTTTTGCCATTGCTATCGGGATCGGTCCAGCGGGACTGATCGCGTTTGCCCTGTGGGCTGCCCGCGCAGAGAGAGTCGCCGGCCTGCCCGCCCTGACTTTCGCGACCGTAGTGGCCCTTTCCGGTCCGCTCATTTACGTCCTCACCGCCAGACGGACTCAGGGCGTTGAAGTGCGGGAGTACGAGGGCCGTTGACCCCCTCTAAATAATGCAAACTATTCAAAACAGATATCTTAATTTCGGACTCCGATGATCAACCTCCACCGTTAAACTGAGAAACCCGGCGGCGCCGGGCTTCGGTTCCTTCGATTTAAGGGTAGTGGAGTGTCATGGACGGGTGTGGCAAATCGCCGGTTCCGGCGATCCCATCGCTACTTGTGCACCAGCTTGGATTGCTCTTTTTTTTCGATGAAGCGCTGCTGCGCTTCCATTACCTTGTGGCGAGCGAACGAGGCGTCGCGCCATCCCTTTACCTCCACCCGCTTGCCCTCGAGGTCCTTATAGATCGAAAAGAAGTGAGTGATCTCGCGCAGCATATGCGGATAGATCTCCGAGAAATTCCACACATCCTTGTAGCGAGGATTTCCCCTGCCGACACAGAGAACTTTTTCATCACCCACTCCCTGATCGGTCATTTCGAGCAACCCGATCGGGCGCACCTCCATTACACAGCCCGGGAAGCTGGGCGCATCAACGAGCACCAGCGCATCCAGCGGATCGCCGTCATCTCCGAGCGTGCTTGGAATGAAGCCATAGTCGCCCGGGTAGTGCACAGGTGAATAGAGATTGCGGTCCAGTCGAAAGATGTGGAGTTCTTTGTCGTACTCGTATTTGTTAATGCCCTCCAAGGGGATCTCGATGACCGCGTTGATCACCTCGGGCGATTTATCGCCCACGGGAAGCTCTAGATAATTCACCATAAAATTTGGGTTCTCTTCTCTTTTCCTGTCTATTGGAACCTGCAGGAGGTGGGATGCTTTCGGCCGGCGCGGAAAGCCTGCATCGGCAGCGCCTCCGATCCTTGATAAGGGGCAGAAATCTGCGCCACGTCTATAATCAGTCAAGATGAAGGCCCATGTCTATGTCACACTCAAGCGCACCGTGCTCGATGCCCAGGGGCAGACAGTTGCGGATGCATTGCGGCGCATGCAGTATCAAGGCGTTACTGATGTCCGTCAGGGCAAGTACTTTGTCCTTACGCTGGACTCCGCAATGGACCGCGCCGAGGCGGAAGCTGAGGTGCAGCGCATCACGAAGGATGTGCTGACCAATCCCGTGATCGAAGAGTTTACGTTTCGCCTAGAAGACTGAAAATAAATAGGTTCCACATCACTCTCCGGCAATTCCGGTCAGGGCAATCAACCTGGGGACTAGAAAACAAGCAGGGCTGATTCACGTCCAAAGCTCTGTGACTCCTCGTGGAGATGAGACGACATTTGCTGGAAGGCTTCCCGGATGTGTAAACGGCCTGGTCTTAGCCGCTTCGTCATTTTCTTATGTTTGGCCACATCGCTCTTCCATTCGGTGTCACGGGAACTAAAAGCATAGGCAAAGCCAGCTGCAACCAGAACAGGCGAGTTATCTGCCTTCCGGGGTTATGCACGTGTTTGGCCCGACTACGGCCCTTATGCGATCGACGGCTTAAACTAAGGGGCGGACCACACTCGATTCACGCGCTGGTTTGCGAACCCGTCGATTGAAGCTCGCCTAAAATTCACCACAGGCGGTGGAACCCCCGATGAGAGGACCTTGGTGGCGGAATCGGGTTTGAACGCAAGATCAACAGGTTCCATCCTTACGCGAATTTTCTGATCAGCAGTGGAACGATTAACTACGATTTTCCGAATCCGACAAATCCAGACCCAACCGGCGTTCCATAGGCCTCTGACAACTCTGTCTTCTTCTAACCCGGACTCGGTGTCGCCGCCGACCTCACCTATCATTTTTGCCGCGCGCGTCGATAACCAATTCGAGTTTTGGAACCGGGAAACAACCAGACGCTTACACCAATGGCTTTGACCATTGGCGTTCTGTATAGGATTCGTTTCCGCTGAGCCAGTCACTAGACTCGCAACAGATATCCGCAGGTGCTACGCTCAAAAGGGAGAATCTCTTGAGCAAAGTATCTGAAATCCCCTCTGCGGGTCCAGGTTCGACTGAAATCGCAAAAGGGAGCCGGTTCATCCGCGCTTGTCTCCGGCGGCCGGTTGATCGTACTCCGGTATGGCTGCTTCGTCAGGCCGGACGCTATATGCCGGAGTACATGGCGGTGCGCAAGCACCATTCGCTACTTGAAATCTGCCGCACTCCCGACCTCGCCGCCGAAGTGACCGTAACCGCAGCCGAACGGTTGGGCGTTGATGCAGCCATTATCTTTGCGGATCTTCTGCTTCCCTTCACTCCCATGGGACTCGACTTCGAGTTCCTCGCAGGCGAAGGACCGGTTGTACACTCGCCGATCCGCACTGCGGAGCAGGTACGCGGGCTCCGTACTGACCGCACCGGCGAGTTGAACTACGTTGCCCGCGCGATTGAAAAAGTCGCATCACACTTTGCCGTTCCGCGCGCCGATGGCGATCAGCTGGGCATCATCGGCTTCTGCGGAGCGCCCTTTACTCTCGCCAGTTACATGATCGAGGGCGGCTCCTCGCGCAACTACATCGAGACCAAGCGCTTGATGTACTCGAACCACGCCGCTTGGGCCCAACTCTCGGAGAAGCTCGTCACCGTACTTAGCGACTTCGCCGCGCAACAGGTCGAAGCCGGAGCCGACGTCATCCAGATCTTCGATAGCTGGGTTGGCAATCTGAGCGTCTCTGACTATCGACACTACTGTCTCGCTCCCACAACCGAACTCATAGGCCGCATCCAGGCGATGGGAGTCCCAGTGATCTACTTCGGCGTCGAAACTGCCTCGCTACTTCCTTCTATGCGCGAGACTGGGGCCGACGTAATTGGTCTCGACTGGCGCACTCCGCTCGACGCAGGATGGCGTGCGGTGGGTGAGGGGTGCGGCGTACAGGGCAACCTCGATCCCATTACGCTCTTTGCTCCTGAGGAGGTGCTGCGCGCGCGAGTCCGCGAGATTCTCAAAGCAGCAGCGGGCCACCCTGGACACATCTTCAACCTTGGGCACGGTATCGTTCCCGGCACTCCGGTCGAAAATGTCATCAAGACGGTCGAGTGGGTAAAGGAGTTTGGAACGCGATGAGCGATCGTAGCGCGATCCTGCTGCTCGCACATGGCACTCCGAATGTGCTTGGCGAGATGGCTGAGTACCTCGGCAATGTTACAGGCGGGCGTTCGCTGGCGCACGAGGTCGTCGAAGAGCTCCAGCATCGCTACGCTCAGATCGGCCTCGGCGACGCGCCAGCCGCCGAACCTCCACCGCTGACAAGGTGGACGCTTGCACAGGGGCATCTCCTCGAGCGTGAACTCGACGGCACGCCTGTCTACGTCGCAATGCGCAACTGGCATCCGTACATCTCAGATGTCGTGGCTCAGATGCGGGCCGACGAAATCACGCACATCAAGGCGATCTGTCTTGCGCCGCAGAACTCCCGCACAAGCGTTGGGCTCTATCGCCGCGCGTTAATGGCTGCCACCGGTGACATCGAGGTCGACTTCGTCTCAGGGTGGGCTGATCATCCGCTCCTCGCGAAGGCTTTCGCCGAGCGACTGTGGCCCGTGTGGGCGCTGGCCTGCGCGCAAGCCGGACGCCGAATCCCGGTTTTATTCACTGCGCACAGCGTACCCTGCCGCACTGTGATGACGGGCGAAGCTTCCATCGTTGGAGCGCGTCCCGGAACTCCGATACAGGACTCGCCCGACCCGTATCCAATCGAAGCGAAACGAACCGCCGCGCTTGTCGCTGAACGACTCGGCATCGTCGGGCTCACGGAGCGCGACTGGTACTTCGCGTTCCAGAGCCAGGGAGTCAGCGGAGGCCCGTGGATCGGACCTACCGTCGAAGAGACCCTGAAGGCGATCCGCGACGAGGGCCACGCCGGCGTCGTCATTCAGCCCATCGGCTTCCTCTGCGATCACGTGGAAATTCTTTATGACATCGACATTGCCTTCCGCGAGATGGCCGGAGAGCTGGGCCTCAAGCTCTGGCGGGCGGACAGTCTCAACGACTCGCCTCTTCTCGCACAGGCGCTCGCTGACATTGTTCGGTCGACATCCGTGAGAGCCTCATCTCAGGATGAAACACTCACGCAGAAGGCGGTATGATGCTGCGACAGCAACCCGAAGACTGGGCCAGCCTCGCGGGTTCGCTTGACCCAAAGGGGGTCTCATGAAGCGGATCGCTATCGTCGGCGGAGGAATAGCTGGACTGACGGCCGCCTACGAACTCGCACGGCTCGCCCGAAGCCGAGAAACGATCCAGACCATAGTTTACGAGGCTTCGCCGCGCCTCGGCGGCATCATTGAAACTGTGCGCGAAGGCGGCTTCCTGATCGAGAGCGGCCCCGATGGCTGGATGAGCGAAAAGCCTTGGGCGCGCGAGCTGGCTGATGAGCTGGGTCTCGCCGACGAACTGCTCCCATGTAACGAATCCGAACGCAGAACATACGTTCTCAGCAACGGTCATCTCAAGCCGGTGCCTGACGGGATGCGAATGATGGTTCCGTCGGACCTCACAGCCCTTGACGGCTCTTCCCTCTTCAGCGCGCAGGCCAGGCAGGCCTACCGCGATGAGCCTGGCCGAGCCCTCGAACTTCGCGCCTCTGCTCCCATCGGCGACGAAAGCGTCGCCAATTTCGTGCGCCGCCACTTCGGCGATGAAGTCCTCAATACAATCGGAGCCCCCTTGCTAAGCGGAATCTTTGGCGGCAACGTCGCACAATTGAGCGTTCGCGCCGTCATGGGTCCGTTCGTCAAGATGGAGCGCGAATACGGCAGCCTGGTCACCGCAATTCAATCGCGCATCTCTCCCGATGGCGAGAGAGAGCCGATATTCACTACTCTGCGCAGCGGCCTCGGGACGCTGATCGACCGCATCGTCGCCTCAATTCCGCAGCAGTGGATTCGCCTCGACTCCAGAGTCACTGCTCTCGATCGGCTGAGTGATGGCTGGCAGATCACTACCTCGGTAGGAACTGAGCGCTTCGACGCCGTGATGCTTGCCGCGCCTGCTCACATTACACGGTCTCTTATCCAGCCGATCGATGCGCGCTCGGCGGAACTGATGGAGATGGATGCGAGTTCAGCCGTCGTTGTTGGCTTCGGATTCGCAAATGCGTCAGCCCTCACGCTGCCGCCTGGTTTCGGATTTCTCGTTCCCGAAAACTCCGGAAGCATGCTGCTCGCGTGCACCTTTATGGACCAAAAGTTCCGAGGCCGCGTTCCTGAGGAGGGACGATTGCTGCGTGCCTTCTTTGGTGGCGATTCTGCAGTGCGCCTCATGCACTGCCGCAACGACGAGATTTCCGCTATTGCCCGCCTTGAACTTGCCCGCATCCTTGGCCCTCTTCCGGCACCCCAGGTCGCAGTCGTTCGCCGCTGGCCCCTTTCTCTGCCTCAGTACGGCGTCGGCCATCTTGAGCGAATAGGTGAACTCGATCAACGCATTCGTGCTCTGGGCTCGCTGTGGTTGCTGGGAAATGGATATCGCGGAGTTGGGCTTCCCGACCTAATCCGGGACTCTCGCGCCGCGGTGCGATCGCTGGCCGCATCACCGCTGTCTAATGCCTCGGTGCACTAGCACGGAGCAGCACATCCACTTCATGGCGTCGAGGCATTGAAGGCGCCGTACCCGGCCGTGTCACAGAAAGCCCTGCTACTGCGCACCCAAACCGCGTCGCCTCCACTACATCCATCCCCTCGGCAAGTCCAACCGCGAGGCCGCCGTTGAATGCGTCTCCTGCGCCCGTCGTCTCGACAACGGGCCCGGCATAGAGGGCTGCAACATGCTCTTGGACATCTTCGCTGCGGATCAGCGCGCCCTGCGGCCCCAAGGTGACCACGACGCTGCCGACGCCCCGAGCAAGCAAGGCCTCCGCTGCTTTCTCTGCATCGTCCGCGCTCCTGACTGGAATGCCGGTCAACGCAGACGCCTCGGTCTCGTTGGGCACGAGATAATCGCACAGACCGAAGATTGACTCCGGCATCGCCATCGCCGGCGCCGGATTCAGAATCGTCCGCACGCCATGCGCTCGCGCCAACCGAAGCCCATGCTCCACCACGGCGATTGGCAGTTCCAACTGCGCGACAAACACGCTTGACGCAGCGATGCGGTCCTCAGCAGCATCGACCTCCTGCGTGGTCAATCCAAAGCACGCGCCCGGAACAACGACAATTGCGTTCTCGCCCTTTGCAGAGTCAATCAGAATCGCAGCCGCGCCGGTCGCTTCGTATGTCGTATAGAGGAACTCCGTGTCGATCCCTTCTTCGTGATACATGCGTCGCGACATCTCGCCAAAGGGATCATCCCCCACCTTGCTGATAAAGCTCACCCTGCCGCCGGCTCGCGCTGCAGCGACAGCCTGGTTCGAGCCCTTGCCACCCGGCCCCAGTGCGAACGAGCCTCCCATCCGCGTCTCACCCCAAACAGGCAGAGCATCCACACGAAACGCCAGGTCTGCCACGTAGCTTCCCAGCACAGTAATCCATTTGCCAGCCATCGTCTCAGTCGCGCTCCCCAGGCCTGCATTTCTTGGCCTGAAAAGGATAACTGAGTTGGCGTTAGCTGCCGAAGTGGTACGTAATGCCTGTTGAAACCCGGATATTGTTCTGCGTGTCATTTACCGCGTTGGGGATGCGCGTGTACACGTAGTCGACCTCAACCATATTCCATCCCCATTTCCGCTTCAGTTTGGTACTGACTCCGCCGCCACCGAGCAACCCAAACGACTGGCGATTGATCGCGAACTGGAAGTTCACATCTTCCTTAGCGCCCCCGAAGAGGACCTGCGCATACGGAACATAACGGCCATATCTGCGGCGCGTGTAGCGCGGGCCAAACAGGTAGTTGATGATCGTAATGTTCTGCCCGGTGTTGTTCACATTGTTTGCATGCGCGAACGTAATGTCTGCCACGCCACTCCAAACCGGAGTGATATTCATCAAGAACGTCGCACTGCCGCCGTACAATGAGAAGCAACCGCATTGACCTGGAGGCGCATTCGCGTGGATATAGTTGAAGTTCCCTCCCGCCTCAAGCCGTGAGATTTCTTCATTGGTCACGATCGCCTGGCCGTGCAGCACCAGAGGCACTGCGAAGAATAGCACCAGCAGAGTTGCTTTGATCCATTGCATCTCTCGTCTCCTACTGCACAACCAGGGTCGCGGTTGCTGCGTGTTGAATCGAGCCTTCTGTTCCCGTCACGGTCACCGTATAGTTCGTGGGTTTGAATGCGAAGTAGCCTCCCGCGCACCCGCTCAACGCCGCGACAGGAAGCAACGAGCCAGCGAGCAACAACAGCACCAACAACATGCGAGGCATTTTGCGCCTGTATTTGCGAGCTGCCCCAAGGCCAACGAGGCCAAGCATTCCGAGCGCAACCGGCACATCGTGAGATAGTGGATCGCCCTGCGGCCGATTGTTCCGCGCGCGCAGCGAACTGCTCGTCGTGATGTTCAGCGTCACGGCTGTGCTTCCACCGCCTCCCGCCACCTTCGCCGGAGAGAAGGTCGCGGTCGTGCCCTCAGGCAGGCCCGTCACCGTAAGCGTTACGTCGCTCATGAAGGTTGTCGAACCCACAGGCGCCAGCGTGAACGTGTAGCTGGTTGAGTCACCTGGCATGACGTTCTGGCTCGCCTTGCCGGTGTTTGTGTTGGTGAAGTCCTGAACGATGTTTGTTACCGGTGCTGAAGTGCTCGTCGCAAAATTGCTGTTGCCCGAGTACACCGCTGTGATCGTGTGCGACCCCGTCTTCAGCGAGGTCGTCGCCCATGATGCGTTGCCACTCAGATCGAACGAAACGGAAACATTGCCGTTCGTGCTTAGCGGTGCGCTACCCAGAACCGTTGTACCCTCCATGAAGCTAATGGTTCCGGTCGGCGTTGGGGTCGGCGCGCTGACTGTTGCCGTAAAGGTCACCGACGATCCCAGCAGTTCGGTGCTCGTGCTCTGCGTCAGAGTCACCATCGTCGCAACGGCTCCGACAACCTGGCTCAACGGAGCCGAAGTCGCCGAACTGTAGTTCTTGTCACCGCCATAGACCGCCGTGATCGTGTGCGTACCAACTGCGAGCGTTGATGTGGTCAGTGTCGCCACTCCCGCTCCATTCACGGGAGCCGTCCCCAGAACGGTCGAACCGTCATTGAAGGTTACGGTTCCAGTTGCGCCGGATGGAACCGCCACCGTGAACGTCACGGACTGATTTGCCGTCGAGGGATTCGACGAGGAGGTGAGCGTCACCGTCGGAGTTGTCTTGGCGACCGTCACGATGGTCGCTGGAGACGTCGCCGGATTGTTGTTCGCATCGCCGGGTGTGCTAGCCGTAATCGGATGGCTACCAATCGGAAACGACGGAACCGTGATCGTCGCCGTTCCGTTCACCACCGGCGCAGTGCCCAACACAGTGCCGCCGTCATTGAATGTCACCGGTCCGGACACGCCCGACGGGACTTGCTCTGTGATCGTCACGGGAGTGTCTGGGCTCGGATTCGCGCTCGAAACGGTGGGTGGAGGCAACGTCGGAGTGTTCTTGTTCACGGTCACGATCGTCGCTGGAGAGGTCGCCGGATTGTTGTTCGCATCGCCGGATGTGCTCGCCGTGATCGGGTTGCTGCCCACCGGCAGATTCGGCACGGTA
>Ga0126381_100006474_pt1 | contig 12949 bp, 6 predicted proteins | sample PanSoiMetPlot_28_FD_96465 | JGI IMG/M metagenome (GOLD analysis project Ga0126381, IMG submission 96465) | Tropical forest soil microbial communities from Panama - MetaG Plot_28 | ecosystem: Environmental > Terrestrial > Soil > Tropical forest > Bulk soil | place: Panama | collected 2016-02-17
CCGGTGCCCTTGCCTACCGGTTTCGTGGTGTAAAAGGGATCGAAGACGCGATGCGGCTCCTTGATGCCGGGCCCGGTATCGGCAAACAGAATGACCACGTTGGCGCGGTCGCGGATAGTTTTAATCGTGAGCACGCCGCCCTTATGCGCTTCCATAGCGTCAACCGCGTTGCTTATGAGATTGAAAAAGACCTGCATGAGCTGATTCCCATCGCCGCGCACTCCGGGAAGCACTGATTCGAGCTGCTGTTCAATGCGCGTCGTGGAAGAGCGGAGGTCAAGCGCGCGGAGCTGTACGGCATTGCCCACCACGGTATTGATATCGAGGAGCGTGCGCTCGGGAGGAACCTGGCGCGCGAAGCTCAGCAAATTTCCCACCAGCGTTTTTGTCCGCCGCGCCTGATCGCGGATTTTCGAAGCCGTGGAGCGCGCCTTCTCGGGCAGGGTTTGATCATCGGCTAGGAGATCGGAAAACCCGAGAATCGCGGCGAGTGGATTATTGATTTCATGGGCGGCACCGGCGGCGAGCTGCCCCAACGACACAAGCTTTTCCGTTTGAACCAGCTGCGCCTGAAGGCGCTGCAGATTTTCTAGCGCTAGTTCGGACCGCACAAGCAGTCGGGCGCGGTCCACCTCGGCAAAGTGGCTGCGCACGAAGATCAAGCCCGCGAGGGGCAACGCCGCCACCATGGTGGTCACCAACCGGAAGTCACGAACGGCTGGCTCCATTCGGTCAGCACGCAAACTATAGAGAGCCAGCATAGGCAGAGAAATCACCGCCGCCATGGCCAGACGGCTGGACCAATCGTGGACATTCTGTGCGCCATCGTCGTGGTGATCGGGCGATTCCTCGGGCTGAGCGGCGTCCAGTTGCGCGCGATTCAAATACGCGATCAAGCCGGCCAATGCGAACCAGAAAAACGTGGAAATCAGCCCGAGGTCGTACAAGCTTCCGGTGTAATAACCGCCGAGATCGCTTTGCACATCCACGACCAAAGAGGCCAGCATGTAAACCACCGAAGCGCCCAGCAGATGGAAGTACACTTTTTTCCAGGCCCCCTGGCTTCGGAGCCACAACAGGATGAGCCCGAGCACAATCAGGCCGTTTTGCGTGTCGGTGATGAGGTTGAAACTGTGATTGTACTGAGCAATGTCCCGCGTTGCGTAAAGCGAGGGCATCACAAAAAAGACGTAAACAAACGTCCACCAGGCCAACAACAAGCTGAAGTCCAGGTATCCAAGCCGGGCGCGCAACTCGCCGCGTTTGCGGTGCGGCTGAAGAGCCAGCGCGGCTATCAACGGGATACCCCGTAGGAAGAACAGAATGTCGCCTGGATACAGCCCGGGCAACGGCTTATGAAGATAGACCTCGTAATAGGCCCATTCAAACTGTCCGATCATCCACAGCGTGCAGCTCAGCGCGATCAGCATCCAAAAGATGTTGCGCCGCCAATACGGCGTACCCGCGTTAAGGAGCAGCCCGGCGTTGGCAATCAACGGCACGATGCACTGCACCAGATCGCCGAACGCGACTAGCGTATGCGAGCCCCGCGGATGCGACAAGGAAACGCCGGCATAAAGGGCCAGGACGAAAGCCCATATCCCTAGGCTCCAAGTGATGGGGCGGGAAGAAGTCATAGACTGACAATTTCCAGTATAGGCTTTCGTAACGTGGCTACCGTTTTGAAATTCTCAGGGTTAGCTAGACTATAAACGGATAACCAGGGGGAATCGTGCCGGGGTGTACGTGACCTGGGACAAAGTCCAGGAATAATTGGGGAGGCTGTGGTCTCTGCCGGAGTCGGTCATACTCTTGAAGATGGCACAAGGGGAACGAGAAACGATTAAAATTCAGTTGGAGATGGACTTCCATTATTCCAATCGTCGTCCTTGGAATCGTGGAAGCGGCAGTGTGGTTGCTGACAGACGATTTTCCCAAATGGGCAAGGTTCCAGGGTGTCGCCCACAGCTTGACCACCAACGTACTGGGGCTGCTTTTCATCGGTGGATATACCGTCACCACCGAATGGAAAGCGCTTAATTTTGCGCGGTGGGGCCTCGGATTGTTGTTTATCGGCGCGGCCGTATCTCCATTTGCTTGGCCAGAAAAAGTAGTTGAAATCCCTCCGCGCACAGTCGCCTCTTGCAAGGAGGTTGCCCCGCAAACCCTTACGACCACTCTTCCCCCGCCCCAGCGCGGATGGATTATGGACTTTGGGGAAATGCCCCCAGACATTTTACGCGTGCGTGTGAACCACGAGGTTCAACTTGCGTTGGTCGCATGGCTCAAGGACGACACGACTGACCACATGACTGACTATCACATTGAAAAAAGCAATCTGTTTTCCCCCTATCGGAACAAATGGAACTGCAAATGCATGTTACGGAGCCGTTCTTGCGCAGAGCAGTGCCACAACCTTATGTCATGCTTACGCTAGTGGCCCTTCCCGCGCGCGGCCTCACACCAAGTGATTGGAGCAAGGTGACGACTCTAAACCTGGCAGTTCGTAATGGAGGTTCGGTGATTGCCGAATTGGGGTTCCCTTTTGCGGTCTAGCTGTCCGGGCAAGACAGCGTGTTCCTTTTCCTATCGTTGTTTCGAGATATACGGGAAATCCTCGGCAATCTTGTGAAGTAATGTTAGCTTCCCCGAATTCTCTATCCGCGACAGGTCGAACAACAAGCAATGTCGGTTGGTGTTTTTTTGAATGAAAGCCCTCGGCGATACGACACGATGCGTGGTATTGTCCAGGCACACAAGCGGAATTCCCCGGCACCGGATGACAGGAACGAACCCCAGCAGCGCGTCTTGGTGTCTTGTGCTGTGTGGCAAAGACAACAAGGTGCCGTGGTCCGCACGCTGATTACGGAGCGAAGATCGAAGCCACTCATTCTTGGTGAGGTTTTTCTTCAAGTTGGCTCGGCCTGTGGAATCCCCAGATGAATCTCGCCAGGGCCACGCCGATGAGAAGGACGTAAAGTCCCATGGTCATGTAGTCCATCAGCAGCGGAGCCTTTGGTGCACCTGCCGCCAACGGCGCTCGAATCGCCCATATAGCTAGAAAATACGCGAACTCGTTCAGTGCCAACTGTTTTGGGTCCGCACTCCTGGCAACCACCAGAATCCACGCGACCGCAAGAATACCGAAGAACACGGCGAAAAACTTTGGAAACAATGGACGTTCTAACACCAGGAGAATGCGGCCATCCTTCCAAAAGTCAGCCCTGTAGAGTCGAGCGAATTCCTTGGGGTCTTGTTGAAAGTACTTGGCCCAGTATTCCAGGTCGTTTGCTTTTATGTTTCTGACCATGAGGTTGGGTATTTTGGGCAAAACCGTGTAACGGTCGTCCGGGATTCTGAAATACTGCTTCCAGTCGGGTGTTGCGACAATCATCAGTTTGATTTGAGCGGCAATGACATATTTGTCGAATGGATAAAGCCATGGGTCTCCCAAGAGTCGGACGTCCGCCTGAGTAGATCTCGGAGCGGATTCGGAAAAGGAAGCAGGAGGATGCTTTAGTGGAACATTATTCATCCACCCGCGTGGTCCGAAAACCCCGGCAGAGAATTCGTTCGTGACGTCGGAAATCTCAAACTGGCTAAAAAATACCTTAACGGGAGCAGAATCGTTCTTACGGATTTCGTGGGTCTCAGGGGATTCATCGATGAATGTAAACAGTGGCGCTCGAATTAGCATGCTGGGGTCGATTCCCCCTTCGTACCGAAGGTCGGCTCGCAGGTGCGCCGTCTGGTATGCTTCATCGATAGATTCGAGCACCACGCTGTAGTACTTCACATAAGCGGGAACTTGTCCAGGTGCAGTTGTTTCCGTGCCCAAGAACCATTGGCCCTGATCCTGGTCCATCTGGGGTGCACGGTGACCCAAGTACGCGGTGACAAAAAGGAAACAGACGACGGCCAGGAGAACGGCGCTTGCTAGAATTTTGCGTCGATGCTCAAGGCACCTGGCAACGATCCCGTGAGGAATCCTTTTGATTTGTGACCACATAGAAACCGAACACATGAACGCATTGTATAGAGAAAAACGCTAGGCCCGTGATCTTGGAGCGGTTAGGTGCTTAATCCGACAAAGTGGGCCAAGGTTGTTTCCTGAGAGATTCGAAACTGCCGCCGGATTTTCTCGGTTAGTTCCGCTTTCTCTTGTGCCGACAACTTCTCAACTTCAAAGGCGACTCGTCTTTCAAACCTTAATTCAGCAGCAATGCGAGGAATCTGGCGTTTATGCATTTGCGCTTGAGCAAGGTACGCCATTTCAAACCCTTGGAAAATGTACACATTTCGAACGGCTTGCCCCAAAACGCTCGGCGCATCTCAGGCAGCTTCTTCGAGTACTCGCCAAAGAAATCCTTCGGCCCTCGCCTGCCTGCCAAAGCGCGGGGCTCAGCATGCCGCCAGGAGATTTCGACGGAGGTTCAAACACGCTGAAGGCAGAATACATCACGTGAGAAACAACTTCGCGCAAGGTGGGAACGCGATGCTTTCTAACGTGGAGAAGGGCGCGGGCAAGAAAAACGTCGAGTTGTCGCTGCCGCCCGTGACGACGATTGTCATTTTGAAGAAGAAAGGAGGGCCCACCCGTGAAGTACGTTGCAGCAGCCTGGATTCACGTCGGATTTGGTTTACCAGCTTCTCCGAAAGGCCGGCCTGTTCTTCGTTCTCCTGCTCTTGGCGTCGGTAGCGAGGGCGCAGGAAGAGAAGCCGCTACCGCTGCCACAAGTGACGGGCAAAACGAATGGAAAATGCGTTGTTGTCACTCGGCGTGGCGCAAACGCTCGACAGTAAAACCGGTTCGTCCCGAGAACGCTTTATGTACCGCGCTGAGCCCAGCGCGGCGACCGGCAAAAAAGCTTGGCATCTTCCCTTGGAACAGATTCGAGCCGGTCAAGTACGCAGGCCAGGATCGCTCGGGGACTTTAACTCGATGCAAGAGGCCGTGGAAGCATGCAGCCAATGGTTGGACGCGTTAGATGCGGAACGACAACGCGTTGAGGCCAGGGAGAGATGCTGGTGAGTCTGGCCCAACACGCGCTTGGGGTAGCAAGACGCGGAGGTGTTTCTCGTCCCCGAGGGATTCAGGATCTCGCGGAAGCCAACCGGATTTTGAATCTTGACGGCGGGCAGATTTGAACTGAAGACGTTCGGGTTCCGAGAAGGGGAGTTAATCATCTTGGTTTGCTGGTTGTGCGCCACTCAGCCCTAACCGCTGCCAAGACCTTCGAAAAAATGAAATGGCTAGCCTCAGAACTACTGAGAATAGCGAGGCAAAGTTCAAAAACTATCTTGACTTCTCGACATCGGCGAGGGCACACTGCCTAGCATTTGTGTGATGATCGCTCCGGGACGAGACTCCCCGCAGTCGTTTCACTTACGATCCTCGCGCTAACCGATTTGTCTTGAGAGTGGCTTAATCGCTGGCTACGGGGAATTGCGCAAAGATAACGCCGCGAGCAAACGCTGCTTTCCTGAAGGAGAGCACCATGTACCGGCCCAGGGTCTGTGGTTCAACAGTCGTAGTTTTAAGGAATGCTCCTGCATCACCAATGAGAGCGCCAAACCGTCGAGCGAGAGGGAGAGCGTCTATGCAACGGATCTTCGCGGGCGTGAGGTCGTCGGTGACGATCGCGTTGACATTCATTTTGGTGCTCGTCTTGGCGCGGACAGCCGCGGCGCAAAACGCAGGCGCGCAAAACCAGCCCCTCAATTTCGGCAACAACTTTTTTGTGACCGGCGATTACGTCGTCGCTGGCGCGCAGGGAATGACGTCACACCTCAACGGCGGCATCGCCACAGGAACTTTTTCTATCCCCGACGGGAACCCGGGGGTTCGCGGCACAACCACGGTTCCAAGGGGCGCCAATATCATCGCCGCCTTGCTTTACTGGCAAACGGTCGAGAAGGTTGGGAACCTCGGAACGGGGCAGCATGGATTTTTCCGGCCTGTGTTCAAGGGCGGACCAGCGACCGGTTATCCAATCACTGGTGCGAACTTGCCGAGCCATACCACTGTCTCCTTCAGTACCGGCGGATGCTCGGGCGGTTCGACGGGAAAGATTGTGCAGACGTATCGCGCAGATGTGCGTGGTTTCTTGCCGCTGGATGCGAATGGGAACGTCTTGGTTGACTCGGCTGACGGCGTCACATTCGAAGTGCGCCTGCCAAGCGTCGGCACCCAAACGCCACTCACTTTGGGGGCTACCCTTGTCCTCATCTATCGTGTCGTTTCGCCGAATTATCCGCTGAACGTGATTACGATCCTTGATGGCGCCTTTGCGCCCAACTCGACCAATGGCCTGACCATGAGCCTACCAATCCAGGGGTTTTATCAGGCAGGGAACAGCCTAGTGCCGGGGAATAATAGTCCGGTGTCTAAACTGACTCACATCGTCGGCAGCGGTCAGAGTAATAAATTCCAAACCGTCTCCCTAAGCGGCAGCGGACCGAATAGACAGGGCGCCCCCGTAGCTCTTCCCTCTCCTTATGGAGCCGGCCAGCCGGCATTTCCCGGCTGGTACGGCGGCGATTGGGATAACACGACCTGGGTGTTTCCAGATCCGCAGTTGAATCTTCCTGTAAATCCGTTGCAGGAATTTGACAATTCGGCAACAACAACGGTCACGCCGAGCGGCAGCCAGATGGGGTGCGTGTCGTGGGGCGCGGTGATCCTCAGCACAACGGTTGATGACCCCGACAAGGATGGTATCTTGCCGGTCTGGAAGAACAACAAAGGCTATACGGATGTCGCGACACAGCAATTCGTGTCCCTCGCCGACCCTGATCCCCTAAATCAACCGCAAGTTGGCCAACAAGATATTTTCATTCAGATGGACCACGTCGTTGACGTGAATGGGGACTTCACACCCGATCCGAACGCCGTAAGCATGGTGAAAAGCGCTTTTCGCAACCACAACATCCATCTGCACATCACGGATGCCTCGAAGACAACCGGCGTCGCTGGCGCGAACATTATCAACGAGCCGGGGTGCACCGATCAGCCGCTTAACAATCCGCCTTACTTCTGCCCATACCCTAACCAGCCGGGAATCACGACTTGGCGATACGGTTTTGAATTTGTCAAATTTCAGCCTGTCAATTACCCGGATGAAAATTCCTGCGAGGCCGCCGCCTTGAATGCCCCGTGCATTCGGCGCTTCCCGATCGCACAGCGGAATAGCCATCACTACGTCGTTTTTGGCGATACGCTAGGCGCTGCGAATTGGGCGTTCCTGGGCGGAATATTAACTGACTCTACGGGAACCGCGGTGCCGGGACACGGAACCGTTTCACAACTAAATAATACGGTGACATTCGAGACCTCAAAAGGCCACGGGCTTACGGTAGACAATGCCCAACACACATTGGCCAATGGCCGGGTCACGGTGTCCAATGCGCACACCAATCCCGATTTGAATGGCACGTTCTTCGTGACCAGTGTCAGTTGCCCCACGAATCCCGACACGAACGTGGCGAACGATTGCTCTGTGACCAACAAAGCGGCAGGACCCTATTCCTTCACGATAAGTATCGGTGGAAGCGCAGTTACCGCCAACTACACCCTGCAAACCGACCCGGACCTTGCTGTTGCCTCCGGGCTGGCCGGTTCAGGGTCCGGCCTTTCTGACGTGGCAGGCATGGGCACACTCGTAACCCTAGGCAAGTGGGGAGCTGATGCAACCCTATCGGCCAAAGCTGGCACGCTAATGCACGAGCTGGGGCATACGCTCGGGTTAGCTCTCCATGGCGGCTTCTATTATGACAACTTCGCTCCGGGTCAGGCCATTCCGGACTATCGGCCGACAGTCGAGGCCAACTGCAAATCCAACTATCAAAGCGTGATGAACTACATGTTCCAAACGCGCCTTTTGACAAATGGGGCTCTGGACTTCTCGAGCCAGAAGCTGAGCAGCTTGGACGAAACCAACCTCGGCCCCATAACCACAACGGATCCTCAGATTGCGTTCCCCACTACGGATTGGTACGACGCGAAGCCAACCTTTGTTATTCGCAACGGGCAAAGAGTTCCGCTTGGAACTGCCGCCACACACCACTGTGACGACACACCACTCAACAGTACGGATCCCACGACGTACTTTTATCAGGGCGGCACGACACCTCAAAACCATCCCAACGAACTCGACATCCCGTGGTCGAATATTGCTCTGGACGCCAATTTCGAGGGCAATCCACCTGGTAGTGAGCCTCATCCGTTCCGTGGCTACAACGACTGGGCCAACGTCGATCTGCGTCAAGTAGGCGCGACCGGCAGTAGCCTTGCGGGACCTGGGGGGCTTTTCGACGGCCCGGGGGGGCTTTTCGACGGCCCTGGCGGCCTTTTCGACGGCCCCGGCGGGCTTTTCGACGGTCCCGGAGGGCTTTTCGACGGTCCGGGCGGCCTTTTCGACGGCCCGGGCGGCCTTTTCGACGGTCCCGGCGGGCTTTTCGACGGTCCGGGCGAGCTTGATTTGCGCAACGCCCTGTCGGTGACGCCTCCTCCGACAAGCCTGTCAGCAGTTGAAAACGCGTCGCCGCGCACGATTAGGCTGACTTGGAATGAGCCGAACTTCCCGGCAACGGATCATAATAATATCTACCGCTCCTCGGACGGCGTTAATTTCGCTTTCATTGCCTCCGTTCCGGGAGTTCAGCCTGCTGGTAGTCAAAATTCGTTCCTGGACACCGTCACTTGCAACCCGAATGGCTATAGCTATTTTGTGACCACAGTGGCGCTAAACACCACGACAAATCCCCCCTCATTCCAGGAGAGCACGCAATCGAATACAGTGTCTGTCGGCCAGAACAACCAGCTCCTAACGGGCTGCTACACGCCTCCGGTATTCTCGTCGCCGACCGCTGGCTCCAGTCCACTGCAAGGGAGCGTTGTCCCGATAACATGGACACTGCCGGACGCCACCAACAACAACGGCTTCACCTTCGCGAACAACCCGGGTTCAAACACTCTCGTCGCCATTGGACCCATTTCCGATGATGCACTTTGTACAACAGCAATAGGTCCGAGTACCACGATCTCCTCTGCGGGAGCTGGGATCACGTTTAATGCCGGCACGAACCAGTTCAGCTTTAGCTGGATCACGGCCCAAGGCTTTAACGGGAACCTTGCAGCACCGTTCCCCCAAGGTTGCTATCGCTTGGAGCTTGATTTGGATAGCGGCCAGCCTACATTGGGAGGCCAGCCTCCGTCGTTGTTCCAGGTCCAGTTGTATCTATCCGACGTCAACGAATCCGTGAGAGTCACCACGACATCTCTCCCCAACGCGACCGAGGGGACTGCTTATAACCAGACACTTCAGGTTAGCGGCGACGTAGTATTGCCGGTTTCCTGGACGTTTACCGGCACGCTCCCGCCTGGCCTCATACTCAATTCGGCTGGCAACATCTCCGGCACTCCGACCAAAGGTGGTACTTACGCGTTCACAGTCAAAGGCACAGATGCCATCGGGGATTTTGGGACGCAAGCCCTCACATTGCTTGTGAACGCCGTCGTCACAACCACTTCTGATACCGGAGCAGGTTCCTTGCGGCAAGCCATACTGGATTTGAATTCCCAACCAGGCCCTCAACCCGTCGGTATCTTTTTCAACATTCCAGCCGCCGGTGTTCAGACTATTACGCCGGCTACATCTCTTCCACCATCGGTAACGCCGACAATCCTCGATGCCACAACGCAACCCGGATGGGTAGGCCCTCCGATCATCGAGCTGAACGGCAGCACCGCGAGCCTGGCGGCGGCCCCGGCGGCAGTTAACGGGATACACGTGGCGGCCGGCAGCAGCACCGTGCACGGCTTGGTGATTGATAGCTTTAGCGGTGATGGAATCCTAATCGACACCAACGGCGGCAACACTGTACAAGGGAACTACATCGGGACAGACCCCACCGGCACCATGGCGAAGCCGAACGGCGGTAACGGCGTACAGATCGTCGCCACGTCCCATAATACGATCGGCGGAGCCAACGTGATTTCCGGAAACGCACGTGAGGGCGTAAGAATTGATGGTACTCTTGCGACCAATAACTTCGTCGGGGGCAATTTCATCGGCACCGACCATTCTGGTTCATTGGCGCTGGGCAACAGCGCTAGTGGCGTCTACATTCGTCACGCACCCGCTAACTCTGTCGCTGGAAACGTCATTTCCGGCAACCTGGGCTTCGCAGGCGTCACCATCTGCGGGTTCGTCTCTTTCTGCGGAGGCGGCGATGTTGGGGTAATCGATGAAACGAGCAACGCTGCTGGTAACGCAGTGCAGGGAAACTTTATCGGCACTGACGCGTCCGGTGCAAACCCGCTGGGTAACGCGCAGGCTGGCGTGAGCATCGATGGAGCGCCAAACACCCAAGTGGGGCGAACGCTCAACCCCAACATTATTTCAAACAGTGGCACAAACGACGTGCAGATCTTCGACGCCGGCGCTAACGGTAACCAGGTCCAAGGCAACACGATCCATGGGAGCGCGGCCGCCGGCAATGTCGGTATCAATGTGCTTACAGCGGGCCTAACCGGAAACACTTTCAGCCAGAACTCCATCTCTGGACACCAAGGCCTTGGAATCGACATCACCCCGACCGGAGTTAATGCGAACACACCGGGCGGCACGAATAATTTCCCGGTCATCTCGTCGGCGACAGTCGCCAGCGGGACGATCAGCGGCTCGTTAAACGGCCCCGCCAACGCCACGTTCACACTCGAGTTCTTCTCGAACGCGGCCTGCAACGCGAGCGGAAACGGGGAAGGCGCAGTGTTCCTCAAAGCGGCGACGGTTATCGCCGACGGGACGGGTAACATACCGTTCGCCGTGCAGGTCGTGGGCCTGGTAGCGGGCAACAGAATCACAGCGACTTCCACGGACGCCAACGGCACTACATCGGAGTTTTCGGCCTGCGTTGCGGCGAACTGACCAAAGGGACGCTGGCGTTTGAGTGCTCGGGCCAGGCCTTGGCGGTAGGCAGGGGACAGCTTCGAGCATCAGCTGTTTTTGTCTATTGGCCGAGGTGTTTACGGACTTCTGGAAGCAGAGGATCTTCGCCGGCTTGGCCGCGGATGTTCAGATAGTTGCGGTAAGATTCAGCGGACCCCGGGCTCTTCATGCCTTCCCGCGCACGTCCCTGGAGATAATAGACCGGCGGGAAATAGCCGAACGTGGGGACATTATCCATAAACAGTTCCAGGGCTTCCCCGCGTCGCTTGACGCACTTGTCGAACTCCCCATCGGCTTCAACAAAACGTCCCCCAACCTCAAGATAGGCCCGGCCAAGTTCGTAGTGGCCGAGCCAGGTGTCCAGCAGATTGTTGGCATCTGTTAATTTTTTGACGGCCCCGAGCGGATCCCCACGCTTCAGCAGCAAATCGCCCTGAATGATGGCGCCATAGGCCTGAAATTCGGGCTGGGACTCCGAAGCCAACGCGGAGGCCAGTTCCTGCGCCTTGGAGAGGTCTCCCGCCTCGACAAGTGTTTGCGCGGCTTTGACCCTGACTCTTACGACTTGACTCATAGTGGACGCCCTTGTTGCGGCAGCAACAGCCGCTCCCTTTTGTCCCCGCAAGAGCTGAATATGAGCAAGTGCAGCAAACTTCTCTGCTGCGTTGTCCGTGTCCTTGGCAGCCAAGTCGGCGTTTGCGGCCTGCTCAAGCTTACGTGTCGCCTCGGCGAACCGACCTTCGTATAAATCTATATCGGCGAGACCGGTGACCCCGAGGGACGCACCGCCGTTGACCTTCTCGAGCTTGTTATACGTTTCCGCGGCTTGGGATATCTGACCCCGCCCTAGTTGCGCCTCCGCGAGGGCGAGATAGCTAGGCCAGGACGGATTGAGTGCCAGCGCAGCTTGCGCTTCGCGTTCGCCAGTGGTGAAATCTCCGGCATAAGAGCTGTAGAGCGACAATGCGGCGTGGTGCAGAGTGCTCGGGGTGATCTCAACGGCCCGTCGCGCCGCCTCGACCGCTTTGGGAAAGTTGCGCAAATACACGTAGCAAGCGGCGAGATTCTGCTGGCCAATATTGTCGGCCGGAAATTGACTGACGAGCTCGCTGTATTCCTCCACGCATTTCTGCCAATTATGTGAGGTGTAATAGTAGGAGCCGCGCACACGGTAGCGTTCCCGGTCGGTCATGCGGTCGACATGCTCCATGGCTAGCTTCGCGTCGCTTTCGGCGTCCTCCATCTTCCCCAGGTTGAAGTTTGTCGTAGCCCTGCTGGCGTACGCGCGCGCGAAGTTCTGGTCCAACTCTATGGCTTTCGAAAACAACTGGACGGCATCCTGCATATTCCCCGCATTCAGCTGTGATATCCCGAGGCCATACTCGTGCACGGCCTCCAAAGACGCTGCCGTCAGGGCTCCGCGAGCCTTCTCGACCTGAACTGACTCCGGCGTAGTGTCACCCAGCGCTTTGCGAATAGGACCGGCAAGTTTTGACATGGCGAGCAGCACCGCGTCTTTATTTTCGGCGCTGACCTCGGTCTTAGCCAGGACATTGCCAGTCACCGAATCGAGTGCGGTGGCTGAAACGCTATAGTTGTTCCCACGGCGACCGAGTTCACCTGTAACGACGGCACTGATGCCTTGGCCGACCGCAACCAGCCGCGCTGACTGCTCATCGAGTTTGTCAGAAGGATGCGGAAGCTTTTGCGCCAGCCGGCGTGCTGTTCCCCGGCTGTAGGCGTTGATAAAGCTAGCGCCCTCCAGCGCTACGTTGAACATGGGCTCAAGCGTGTCATCAAAAATGGGGTCCCCCGTATGGTTCGTGAAATCCGCGACCAGGACTGTGACCGGAGGGTGAAGCGGTTTCGGCGTGCTCGGAGATTTCAGCCGAAAAACATCAAGCCCGGCAACCAGCAATACGGCTACTGCTGCTGAGCCCAACTTCCAATAGGCCAAGCGCGGCGCCGGAAGAAAGATCGTCGAACTGCCCGCCGAA
>Ga0126381_100006475_pt1 | contig 12946 bp, 20 predicted proteins | sample PanSoiMetPlot_28_FD_96465 | JGI IMG/M metagenome (GOLD analysis project Ga0126381, IMG submission 96465) | Tropical forest soil microbial communities from Panama - MetaG Plot_28 | ecosystem: Environmental > Terrestrial > Soil > Tropical forest > Bulk soil | place: Panama | collected 2016-02-17
CGCTCGGGGGCCTGCACGAATTCATGCATTGGCCGCTGCCGATCCTCACCGATTCCGGCGGCTACCAGGTGATGTCGCTGGCGCCGCTCCGCAAAGTGGCCGAAGCCGGCGTGACGTTTCGCTCGCATCTCGACGGCGCCATGGTCGAATTGACGCCGGAACGCGCGATCGAGGTGCAGATTTTGCTCGGCGCCAACATCGCGATGCAGCTCGACGAATGCGTGCGGCTGCCGGCTGAACCGGCCGCCATCGAGCGGGCGATGCGGCTGTCAGTGCGTTGGGCGGAGCGCTGCAAGCGCGTGTTCGAAAAAGGGCCGGGCGGCCGCGCGCTGTTCGGCATCGTGCAAGGCGGCGACGATGAGCGGCTGCGCGAGACGAGCGCGCGGGCCCTGGTCGAGCTCGGTTTTGACGGTTACGCGATCGGCGGGCTCGCCGTCGGCGAGAGCGAGGAGGTGATGCTGCGCATCGTTGCCGCCACCGCGCCGGCCTTGCCGGTCGAGCGTCCGCGCTATCTGATGGGAGTGGGCACGCCTTCGGATATTCTCAAGGCGATCGGCCGCGGCATCGATATGTTCGATTGCGTGCTGCCGACCCGCAACGGCCGCCATGGGCTCGCCTTCACCCGCTTCGGCCCGATCAATATCAAGAACGCGCGCCATGCCGACGATCCGCGCCCGCTCGACCCGCAAAGCCGTTGTCCCGCGGCGCGCGATTTTTCGCGCGCCTATCTCCACCATCTCTTCAAGGCCAATGAGGCGCTCGGCGGCACGCTGTTGTCGATCGTCAACCTGTTCTACTACCGCGACCTGACCGCCGGCGCCGGCGATGCGATCGCCAAAGCCCGGTTTGCCGATTACTGCGCCGCCATTGAGGAGGAGTGGGCGGCGAAGCGGGATGCGGAGGACTGAGCAAGGCAGCTTCTCCGCTCGTTCCCGCGCAAGCGGGAAACCAGGCCCCGCCTTCGCGGAGACGAGCGGAAGCATGCCATTGACCTTAGGGCAAAAAAATCGCCGGCCCGAATACGCTGGGCCGGCGTGTAACTTAAGTCCGCTGACACTGACGCAACCCGCCAGCGCTTACGCAAAATGTTTTTCTCCGCCCACCGTCCTATGCGGTGACGGTGTTACGCTTTCACAACTTGGCCGCGGATCTCGCCGCCTTTGTTCGCTTCGGTATGGACGTTGGCGTAGAGCATGCCCTTCTGCAGATCGTCCGCCTGGGCATCGGTCAAGGTGGCTTGCCCCTTGAACGGGCTTGAGAGAGCCTGCCCTTTTTCCGAAATCCAGATCTCCACGCCGGCGTTTTTGCCGGCCTCGGCCGGACCGTGGAAATGCGCCGCTGTGGCCGGGCCGGACAGGCCGGAGAAGCTGCCTTCCCAGCTCAGAACCTTGGTCGCCGGGTCATAACTCGCGGTCAGCGAGCCTTTGCCCGTGCTCGTGGTTGGCGGGACTTCGCTTGCGCCAGTCATGTCGGCTTTGAACTTCATCGGCGCGGCCTGGCTCGGCATGGACGAAGTCAGTAAGACTGCGCCCGCGGCGCTGCCGGCCGCATAACCCAATACCGACCGACGACTATACTTGTGATCCATCTGATCCTCCCTGGATGCGAATATCGGCGACGACAGCACAAACACCGCTGTTCCACGGTTATTGCCTATGCGGCGAGCTACCATAGGGCAGGCGAACCGGCATCACAATTGACATTTTCGCTGCAAATACAGCTTACTACCGTGACTAGATAATTCAGGGCCTAAACTAAGGTGCCGCCAGCGCGCGGTTGCGATTGCCGCGCCGGCCCTGCCAGCGGGATATTTCATGCGACAGCCCGCCTTTTGACCTCGATCGAGGTCGCAAATTCGGCGCCGCAATCGTCACAAGCCCAGAAATTGTCGATACGGCCGGTCAAACTGAAACGCGACTGCTCGGCCACCAGCAAGCGGCTGCCGCAATCCGGGCAGTCCGGTCGCTGTGCGCGTCGAACGGTTTGCGCCGAATAAAGAGGTCGCGGCCGGGGAAGAGACGCCATCATCGTTTCTCTCCATCGATTCCCTCACCGAACCCGCAAGCGTGACGCTTGCACGCTCGGATGGCGCGATGGCGACGGTCGCATGAAAGTCTTGTGGCTAGGGCGCGGCGCCGGCGGCGGAGAGGACGGCTTCAGTAGGAAGAAGAGCGCGTGTCGATCGGCACGCAATTGGTCCGCCCCGACATCACGCAGTCCTCGATTTTCGAATTGGAGTAGAGTTCGCGCGTGAGCACCCAGCCGATGACGAACAGCACCACGATGACGCCGAGCGCAACCCATGCGGCGCGACGGCTGGCGTTTCCCCGATCGGGTCCGTGATTGTTGTTCTCGGCCATTGGTACAGAAGTACTATAACGCCATACTTTCGACCCGTGTTTATAAAGTGGGAAAATTGCGACCGACGATGAGAGGTTTTCACTGCCGACAATAACCTTGAGCCCGCCACTGAGGGGTGGCTGGGGGGCAGCTTTGATTCCCGTATTGCTGACGGCAGTGTAGCGAGATCAAAAACCTGCGAGCAGTCGCGAAGAGCGTTCGCCTCCCATCCATGGGAGATGAACATGCTAAGTAGTGTCCGGTTCCTAAGCGTGATCGCAATGGCCTATCTGCTGTCGCTCCCACTCGGGCCGACGGCGGCTTTCGCCCAGGCCACGGGTCAAAACGGCCAAACGCCGGCGGTGAAACAGGACACGCCCGTAAATGCGAGCGTGCCTTCGCCGGCTACACAAACATTCGGCGGTTTAACGCTCGGCGTAGGATTAAATCTTTCGGAAAATTTACAGGCACAGCACAGGGTAACCTCGGCAACGGTGGTAAACGGCATTGTCAGAGTGACGCAAACCAGCGATGCCTCTGCAGGAATTGTCTTAGAAAGCCACTACTTCTTCGTGCCTACCGCCACCTGGCTGTTTGGAGTCGTTCCGCCGCTCGACTGGGGGCATGGTCCGTTTGTAGGGATAGTCGCTAACAGCGGCGGCAATAACGTGGTGACCGCGTATGCCTTGGGTTGGATGATTGGGCTTCGACAACCCACTTGGAATCTGAGCACAGGGAAAGCGACATATTCTTCGACCGCCAGTTGGAACTTCGGCATCGGCCTGCGCATCGATCCCGCTGTGCAAGTTTTGGGGGACAGCATCGTTGCGAACGCGCCGCTTCCCCCAGGGGAATCTACGAATGTGCGTTTGAAAACCGTGCAGGGTTACGTTGCCGCGACGGCAGGTAATGTCATTTTGGGCGGCGTCATTGGGTTGGGAGTTGATGCGGCCACGGGAGCTGGTTTTGAACACGTGCCCAATCCTGTAAACGTCGTTTTACAGCCTGAGGTGCCACCGCCGCCGCCAGAGGAACATCACGCCCCGGCAAAAAAACCTAAAGCCCCTGCCACCGCGTCGGATTCAAGATCCTAAAAGACGTCAGGCCGGCGCCACGCCACAACGCGCCACCACTTCCGACGGGACATGAAGTGGATAGGGAGGCACCAAACAAAACACCCCGCTCCGAGGCGGGGCTTCTCGATTAGACAACGCAGCGAGGCTTTATTTGTTTCCTAGATGCGAGTCCGCCACATCACATAGCCACAAAAAAGCCGCTTGAACGCCGATGCGCCAGGCGTATCGTTTTCAGGTTGATCCGGTTGTGCTCTTCCTTCTCCGGTCGACGCTATCGCTCCTAACTTGGCCTCGGCTTCGGTCGGGGCCTTTGTTTTTTGTCAGCGCAACAACAAAAAAAGAGGCCGCCATCGTGACGGCCTCAAGTGGGAGGAAAGTCCTGCCCCCCAACACGAAATTAGCAGGACATCAAATCCTATCTGCTTTTCCGCGCTTGCAACGGTCAATCACTCGCGGTTGTGTTGAATTATTTGCACTGTTGTAAAGGTGCCACTGTGAAACCGGCCTAAGGCGGGGCCGTTTTTCTTTTGTCTGTTTCGTGGCCGGCGTCGCTTGCTGGTCCGAGAATCAGATATAAAACGAAATCACCATCAGCGTCCCTGATGGATAATGGCAGAACCAACTAGGACTCCGGTCCAGCCTGGAGAGCCACCGGAGTCCTTTTCGTTTTGATCGCGGCCGGCATCGCTTGCCGCTGCGAGTCGTTAACAAAATGAAAAGGCGTGTTGCCGTAATCTTTGACCACTTTCGGTCGAAGGAGACGACCACATGAAACGATGCGCATTGTGTGGCGGGCACTTGGGTTTAATTTCACATCGAAAGGGCAAGTTTCGTTTTTGTAAGCTGGCGCATAAATTCTTGTACATTGAACGTGAGCGTGAGCAACAGAGAGCCGAACACCGCAGAAGATTGTGGTTCGATTTTCTTAGCCGCCGTCCCGTTTAGTTCTTCGGAGCAACAGCTCCGGCAGCTTGGCGATATTCGCCGCGATCCGTCGCGCTTCATCTTTGGTAAGTAGCTTGGCCGCCGATCGCCGGCCTGTCGCCTGCCGCGCGTGATCTAGGTCATTTATTCACTGGTGGTGCCGGCGGTCCTGGCGGGTTCGGCGCAAACACAGCGGTGCCTCGGATTTCACAGAACGAGCCGCCGTCGAAGGCGTGCAGGTTGACAGTGGTGTTGCCCGTAGGGTTCGCGAAGATGAATTGTCCCTCGATCCGCTTGGAATTGTAAATCGCTTGGAACTCGCCAAAAAGCGGCTGCAGAGCTAGGCCGTTGGCGGTGACGTTTGTGCCATCACTGAATAGGAAGTTGAGTGTCGCCACTGCGGTCCCGCCGTTGTGGAAGTCCATTGCAACCAGCGAGTTGGGTTGGCCCCCGTCACGGCAGATGCTTATAAGGATCAAGCCGTGGCCGAGGTCTGTGAAAATGACGTTGTTTGACGCCGGGGTCTCTGTGATAGCGGTAATAGTAGGCGGCGGGGCCGTGGGCTGTGGGAACGGTTGGATGATCGACTGCTGCGCCCTCATTGACGTGGGAAACACTAGAAGCGCGGCCATGCTTGTTGCGATTACCAGAGTTACGACGCGAAGGACGTTAGGCATTTCAGCCTCCAATGCAGATCCCCACCTGAGAATGGACCGCACCGGCTTCACTGAATTTGATAAGAATCAATATTGCATCGTCTAATACGGCTCCAAAATTCACTGGACAGGGCGCACCTGCTTATTTGCGCGCAAGTTCCGGCAGCTTGGCGATATTCGCCACGATCCGTCGCGCCTCGTCTTTGGTAAGTAGCTTGGCCGCCGATCGCCGGCCGGCAGTCGCTTACCGCGCTCTTTAATCAGGCATCTTCCGGTCGGTGAATGAGCTGAAAGGTCCCGGCCTTCGTTTTGTTGGGCGTGTCCATCACTTTATGGCAGACCACGCATTTAGCAGCGTCGGGTTCGCTCTTGGGATGGCATTCTCGTTTGCTGCTGCGCGAATTAACTATCGGCTGAATTTTTCAGTGTTTCTTTTCAGCGCTTGTGGCAACGTGATTCCGTTGGTTTCTCCTTGTCATGACAAACGGAGGGGTGCCATGAAAGTACTCGCTATACTGACGGCAGCGGCGGTGACTCTCTACAGCGTTGCGGCCTTCGCGCAATACGCGCCGTACTACGGCGACGCACCGATGGGCAAGGGCAAAGCCCCGCCGCCACCGGTCGTAACTAAGGGGTAAATGCTGTAACAAGCATTGGGTAGGGACCGGCTATCATCGAGGCCGGTCCTTCCTTTTTGGGATAGATGCGCAAAATGGCCTGATCGCCTTGGCCTGCTATCACAAAAGTGAATTGGGGCTGTCGCACTCGCGGTGATAATGGGTGAGACCGATACCGAACAGCGTGGGCGTGTTGTGTTAGTCCCCGATTATATCGCAATCGGCGTTCTGGTCGTCTTAGCCGTGTGGGCGGTGGCGGATTGGATTCCGCGCGACAAGTTGTGACGGCCATCCGTTATTAGTGCGGCATGGTAGCCGCCAATAAAACCAACGACACCCCAAACGCCAACATTAAACCGAGCACAACAGCGACAGAGTGCGGGAAACCGTCACGCAACAACTCCGGCAGCTTGGCGATATTCGCCGCGTTTGCGCATTCAGTTTCGGCCCGCGATATCAGCGCAGAGGCAAGCCACCGAACGCGTAGAGTGTCAGCAAACCCACGGCAAATGCGAATGCGAGGCCGATTGCGATGGCAACCGGGGTAGGAAAACCGTCTGAACTATACATGACGTTTTCTCCTGACATCGCTTTGTGAATACCGCGAGTGAGAAATCCGGTCGGTGATAGTTGTCACAAAACCGTCAGGCAGCGTTTTTGTGCTGTGCATCACTTCTCGGCGCTGTGGCGCAATGTGTCCGGCAGCTTGGCGATATTGGACGCAATCCGCCGCGCTGTGCTGTAGATCACACCCCCTGGCGTGTGGAAACTAGATAGGGAGTCATTTGGGGGGTGTGTCATGGATGGTGAGATAAAGAGCCAAGCTAATACCGCAGAGGACATTCTTACTTTCGATATTGCGGATGACGTTCTTGAGCGAGCCGCAAACGCCGGGCAGGCGTACACTTTGGCGTATTGCACTCACCCCTGGCAGTGTCCGTGGCCCCAATAACCTCTAACGCAAATAGCTCCCAGCTTGGCGATATTGCTATGCCGGATGTACGCAGAGCGCGGTCTCTTTAATGAGCGGGGACTCCAATAAGCACAGCTATCCCGATAAGCGCGACAAGAGCGAACGGCATGAGCGTGGACCAAGGCATAAGTTGCTCCCTAGTCGGCTTGTGGACCGACTCGCGTCTGAGGGTTGACGATGCCAGCCACGCGTCTATTTCGGCCCTCGCGGTGGCAGTAGCTTTTTCCTCGTCGCCTTCGACTGTGCCTACGAAGCAGATGCCCTGTCTCATCATTGGATGAATGGTCCATTGCCAACGCTTGCCGTCCATCCGGTGAACGTCAAACTCAATGTCTCTGTGATTGTTTCGCATTGCTCCCCCGAAAAACGTCGAACCGCTGGATAATCAATGGTGATTCGGGGCCAGTAGGAAATACCTTTGGTGAAGACAGAATCGTATTCGACAGACCACGGCGGCGGGAAGCGGCGTTGCGTCATAGCGCGTTTTGTAGTGTGCCGTAATACAGCATTGAGCTATTTCGCGCTGGCGGTGAAGGCGCCGGCATTGAAAAGATATTAGTACGTCACGATAGCCTTACCGTCGCCCGCACCCTCTACAAAGTTGCGGCTCTAAATTGCTCCGCGCGTTTGATTATGCTTTGCGACCGACCTCGCGTATTGGCGCGCAGCGACCGGCCCGAGACTATGCCGGAAATAAGAAAGCGGCTCCTTTGAGCGGCACTTGCAGGACTCAGCGGATTCAAGCCGCCGACTGGTGGACCAACCCCCGCAGCGCCAGGCGCACCGCGTCGTCGAGATCGCGATCAATAAAGCGGCCGTCGCGAAACTGCAGCCAAGCAACGATACGTTCAAGGAAGATGCCGCGCTTTTCGCGCGGTACGCCATTGGCGGCGTTCCAGATGCTCCGAAGCTGCGAATCAGACAGCGCGAACATGCGGTCATGGTCTAGCGAAGGCGGCGGATGTCAACCGCTATCCTGCGAAAGCTCGCGCAAATATCTTCGACGGACCACGGCGGCGGGAATCGGCGGGCGGGCGTGACATCCTAGTGCGTGGACAATGTCTACGCTCCGGGTCAGTTATCGGCCCGTTATGGGAAACAAACATAAGCCCGACGGCCTTCTGCCGCGCACCGGCATTGTGAGCTTCCGATTATCAGCCCCCGCCCACAGGGAGCTGGCCGCCATCTGCATAGAGCGGCGCCGAACACCATCAGACATCGTGCAGCAAGTTGTCAGCGATTGGCTTGTTCAGCACGCCGTTATGCACGGCTACAGGAGCGAAGCTTGAGCATGTTCAAGTCCAATCCGCAGGCGGCGCTCGATAAGACACGCCGGAAGCTGGCAGATGTCGAAGCCAACATTACGTCATTGAAGGTCAAGCGAGCCCAGTTGCTTGCAACGGCTGACGCAGACAACATCGGCGAGATTCAGACTGTCAATAAAGCAATCGAGGCCGAGGAGACGGCCAGAACCATCTATGGCGACAAGGTCAAAGCCCTTCAGGAAGAATGCCGCAAGATCACCTATCAGGAGCGCGAGGAACAGCGGAAGAAAGCAATTGAGAAGATTGCGGCCAAGCTAAAGAAGCGTGAGGAGATTGCCGCCGAGCTTGAACTGCTGCTGGTCCGAACCGGGCACTTGTTCGTTCAACTTACAACGCCCGAAGAACTTGAACGGGAATGGCCGTTTCCGCGTCCTGCGCACGGCTGGGCTTTGATTGACCGGCGAGGGGTCGAAAGGGAGCTGGCCTGGGCAAGCTATGGCTTGTGCCGCGAGCATCGTTTTCCCGAACCGTCATCCGTGGGCCTGGGCGTGATCGGCGTCACTGCTCAGGGCGTTGCCGAACTAGTCCGTCAGCAAAATGCAAACATCGTTAGGCGATTGGAGATTGCGCCGATCGCCGACGATTTACTCGATGAGGCCGTAGCATGACCGACACCAATACTGCGGCCGGCGATTTAGGGATGCCGGGTGCGCAGCCGGCGCCTACTGCTCCCGCCGCACCGCCGATGTCCTACGCGGAAGCAGACAGCCGCCGCGCTGAGTTTATGCAAAGCGCCGAACTCCGCGACAAGTTGATGGCGGGGGACGTGGAGACGACCCACCTTTGGAAAAGAATCACCGAGGGCCTGTCTGCGCCGCCCGAAACTCCTGCGGGGCAACGCGAGGAGCTTGTCGAGCACATCAATGCTTCGAGCGGGTACCAAATACGCCCCGAGGTTCTTGAACACGTTCGGACTAACGGGTCCATCACTCCCGACGAACGGCGGATGACGATTGCCTTGTGGGAATCTCGCAAGGCTGATCCCGACTGGATTGCGCGATTCAATCGGGGCGATTTGGAAGCCAGAAAAGAAATGGCTCTGATTAACATCAACCTCGCCAGTCCGGTGAGAGACCCTAACCCCTCGTGAAAGGAGGCGTGATCCAATGGTGAAAACTAAAATGCGCGCAACCAGCGTTGCAGGAAATAGGATACTCGAACGCATCAAGCCCGGTATGCCCCAGGAGCAAGTTGCTGCCATCGAGGAAGCTGCGAATCAAAGAGCGTTGATCGACGTCTACGGCGAGGGGTTTCAAGTCGATTCAGCCGGCAATCCTCAAGAGCAGGGCATAGGTTCAACTCAGTGGCTGCTAAAAGTTGATGAAGGACAAGCAGAAAGACATTATGCCGCGATTGGACGGTTTGTCGGCCCGGCTGCTGAGAAGGTCGAACGCGAAAGGGTCGCCAGACTCAGGGGCAAGAAATAAATGCTTGCCATCTTCCAAGACCACTTGGACGCCATTGAGTCGTACCTTCCCGCCCACCACTTCCGCAGTTTGGATCGGGTGTTAGCTGGGTGGAGTGTCAATTGCGATGCGTGGGCCGTGCTGTGTTGCGATGGCGCCAGGGCGATCTTGAGCAAACCAATCAGCGACCTTGAGCGTCAATGCTTGTTGCATGACTTTATCTGTGACTCCGTCCCGTAATGACTGAGTCCAAACCGGAAAGTTTTGGCGAGCTTGGGCCGGCCATGCGCGAGTTAAATGAGAGGCAGCGCGCGTTTGTTCGTGCCCTCGTAGTTCACCCGCCCGAACCTGGTGCGCTGGTCAATTCCTACATTGCGGCCGGTTACGGAACGCCGGAAAGTAATCGCAACACCCTCGCCAAGAACGCGCACCATTTTTCTCGCGATGAGAAGGTGATTGCCGCCATTGCCGAAGAATCGAGGAAATTGCTGAAGGTCGCCCACCCCAGGCAGTCAACGCGCTGTTAAATCTCATCAGCAACCCGGAGCACAAAGACCACGCGCGTGCATTGGCTATGCTGCTAGATCGGGCAGACCCGCTCCAGACTTCCCATAGCATCAGTGTAACTCACAAGGTTGTCAGTGCAGACGAAGAAGCGATCGAGGAATTGAGAGCCGCAAGGGCTTTGGGTGCTACCCGCGAACGGCTTTTGGATTTGTTTGGTGAAAATGAATTGCCGAGACTTGAGCGACTAGAGGCTGCCAAGGCCGTTCAGGCCAAACTTGTTACCGGAAAAGTGATTGACCATGAGTGACGACAATATTCCAGATCCGCAGCGATTGCTCAAGCTCGCAAGGCAGACAATGAGTTCTGCTGAAAGGCGGAAGAAATACAATCGTATTTCGTTCATGGGGCCATCGTTCTTTTATCCGTCTCAGATGGCTTTTCTCAATCGCACCCAAGGCGACCAGCACCAGCGAATTTTAACGGGGGGTAACCAATCTGGAAAAACGACAACGTGCGGCGCAGAACTCGCCTGGCATCTTACCGGCCGCTATGCAGATTGGCACGAAGGTCTGCGCTTCAACAAACCGATAACGGCGTGGTGTATCGATGAATCAACTTCGCTTGTGCGCGACATTCAACAAAAGATGCTGGTCGGCGCACCAGACTTTGGCACCGGCCTTATTCCTTTAGACGCATTCGCCCGCAAGCCAATCATGGTCCCAGGCGGAAGCGGGGCGATCGACACGTTGCATATCACGCACGTCAACGCGGATGGTGTGGTTGATGGCACCAGCATGTTGCACTTCCGCAGCTACGAAATGGGAAGGGCAAAATTGCAGTCGGCCACGCTCGATATATTTTGGTGTGATGAGAAGCCGCCCAACGAAATCTACAGCGAACTATTGGCGCGTCTGACGGCGACAGGCGGCCATGCAATCGTCAGCTTCACCGCGATCGGCAATGACGCCGATGGCTTCGTGCATAGGCTGTGGGAAGAACGAAGCAGTGACCAACAGCTCTATTTTATTCCCGCATCCGAAACCAGGCACATCAGTGAAGTCAGGCGGGAAGAGCTGGCCAAGAGTTACGACGAAGCTGAAGTTGCGACCCGCATTCACGGCACGCCAATGTTGGGGGCGGGGCCGATATTCCCGGTTTCATTGTTGCCGGGACTGACTCGCTGGTTCGATAAGTCTGAAATACCCCCTTGGGCAAGGCACGTTGTCGGTATCGACTTTGGATTCGCCCATCCGTTCGCGGCTGTTTGGCTGGCCTGGACACCCGACACACAGCAATATTGGGTCATTGACTGTTTCAAGATGACTGGTGCCGGCGCGGCCGATCATGTTCGCCGCATTCATGCAATGACCGAGGGGTTGCGGGTCAAGCTGGTGTATCCCCACGATGGCGGGACGCACGACAAAGGCAGCGGGGTTCAACTCATTCAGCAGTACAAGGCGGCCGGTGCCAACGTGGCCGGGAAGCATGTCACCAATTATTCCGGTGGTAAATACAGGACGGGAAAATAACCTTCAATAAAAGCTGCGAGGAGCTATTGAGCGAACTGCGCATCTATCATCGGGACGCCAAGACCGGGAAAGCGGTCGATAAGAACGACGATCTAGTGGCGGCCCTCCGCTATTGCTTCATGGGGCGCCGACTAGGGCAGCCGCTCGCGGAATCTGACGGTATTGGATACGGCAACCTTCCCCATTCGGGACAGCGGCGGGCAAGTGGCGGGCAGACGATAGCCCGAGGAATAAACGACTGGTCGGTGTTCGGTGACTAGGGTTTAACGCCACTACCACCTGTTCCAGCGGCCCCAATAGCCTCGATTCCAATAGCCGGGTGTGTAGCCGTATCCATATCCGGGCGCATAGTCATAGACCCGCGCAGGGATCGGCGCAGGCGGAACCGGATGCGGTTCGTAGTAGCTGGCCCCGTAATAGCCAGATGCCACTGGCGGGACTGCGTACGCCGGAGCTGACGGTACGATCACGACCGTTGTGTTGGGGCCCGCGGAGCCGTAAGGCGGCGCTGCATAGCCGTAGGCAGGCGGCGCAAAGTCAGCGACCGGAGGTGCATAGCCGTTATCGTAGCCGTACCCATAGCCGGGTGCCGCCAAATCCGCAGCCGATACGCCAGCCGCAGAAAACACCAAAGCGGCTGCTCCGAGAACGAGAATTTTACTCATAACTATTCTCCCTCGCCGTGCCGTTCGGACGAATTGCGTCCAAAGACTCAACGAGGATTACGGGCGTTCGTTCGCGCAACCATCGGATAGCGCCGGGCCGTGGTTAACGGGCTGGGCGTGTAGTCGGCGACGTTTGATTTGCAGACATATTGCAGACACACGGGGCTTTTTCGGGTTCAAAATTTAAAGTGAAAATCTGGCATAAGTCTTTGTTTTTATTTGGTGAGCCCGCAGGGATTTGAACCCTGGACCCCGTGATTAAAAGTCACGTGCTCTACCGACTGAGCTACGGGCTCCACGCGGATCAATTACTGAAAAGTCTCCCACTTTTCCAGTCTTATGCATCACTACAGGTAGTGCCGTCGCGCGCTTTTTTGTCCGGGCTTTGCTACAGTCTGCCCTTCATTGCCAAAGGCAGCCGAAAAACAGGAAACGCCAATGCCGATCGTCAACCGCGTCGCTGACCTGCACAACGAGATCACGGAGTGGCGGCGGGATTTCCACCGCCATCCGGAACTGCGCTTCGACGTGCATCGCACCGCGGGTTCAGTCGCCGAAAAGCTCAAAAGTTTCGGCTGCGACGAAATCGTTCCCGGCATCGGCCGCACCGGCGTCGTCGGCGTCATCCGCGGGCGCAAACCCGGCAGCAAGGTGATCGGGCTGCGCGCCGATATGGACGCTTTGCCGCTCGAAGAAGAGACCGGCTTACCCTACGAATCCACTGTCCGCGGTAAAATGCATGCCTGCGGTCATGACGGCCATATGGCGATGCTGCTCGGTGCCGCCAAATATCTCGCCGAGACGCGCAATTTCGCCGGTACCGCCGTCGTCATATTCCAGCCGGCCGAGGAGGGCGGCGCCGGTGCGCTTGCCATGATCAAGGACGGATTGATCTCGCGCTTTGGCATCCACGAAGTCTACGGCATGC
>Ga0126381_100006476_pt1 | contig 12945 bp, 11 predicted proteins | sample PanSoiMetPlot_28_FD_96465 | JGI IMG/M metagenome (GOLD analysis project Ga0126381, IMG submission 96465) | Tropical forest soil microbial communities from Panama - MetaG Plot_28 | ecosystem: Environmental > Terrestrial > Soil > Tropical forest > Bulk soil | place: Panama | collected 2016-02-17
AGTTACCTTCATTTCCGGATACCGAGACTGCAGCTGCCGGCCGGTTGTCCCGTCGCCGCCGCCGACATCCAGCAGCGACAGGACAGAAGAGAATTCCGGGTTACCGAGCAGCGCCGGCATGGATTGGAGCGTATAAGCCGCCATTGAGCGGTGCAGGACAGCCTCTGTCTCCGGATCGTGGGCCAGCCGTTCATAAAGAGTGGGCTCGGTCCCCGGATACGCTGCGAGTGCCGTATTCGTCCCTGACCGCAAGGCGGTCGTCATGTGCGCGAAAGCCGGGTAGTAGATTTTCTGCCACCCGATGAGGGTGTGCCGCCAGCTTTCAGGCCCGTCCGGAGCCAGCAGCTCGTCCGCGAGGCCGGAGTTCGTGTAGCCGCCGTCCTCGTGGCGCACCAGCTCGGTGGCACACAGGGCCAGCATGAGGACCCGTAGCTGATGCGGCGGCACACCGGCGAACCGTCCGATTTCGTCGGAGCCAGACCCCGGATGTTCCGACAAGAACCGGAAGACATCCAGCTCGAGGCCGGTCACGATCGCGTTGAAGAGGGCAGGAGCCGTGACGATGAGCTGGAACCGCTCGAAGCTTGACATCAGAATTCTCCGAGCTGGAGCATGTGCTGCAGCTTTTCTACGGTCAGCCAGCGGTCGTTGGAGTCCGACGTATACCTGAATTCCTGGGGAACTGGCTGCCAGCCGCTCGGGAGAGTGGCATGCGCCGGCCTGGTGGCCGAGAGGACGACATAGCAATCTCTTAGCTGGTATGTGCGGTGGCTGTCCTCTTTGGCGATCATTTCTTCATGCAGCTTCTCGCCAGGCCTCGCGCCAACCTCGAACGTCGGGCCGCCCGGGTAGATAGCCTCCGCGAGATCCACTATCCTGACACTCGGTATCCGCGGCACGAAAAGCTCGCCTCCGGTCATCATGTCAAATGAATCGACCACGAATTCCACGGCGTGGCGCAGGCTGATCCAGAATCGGGTCATCCGTTTATCCGTGATCGGGAGGCTGCTGCCCTGGCTGGCCAGCCGCCGGAAATGGGGGACTACCGATCCGCTGCTGCCCATTACATTGCCGTACCGCACGACCGAGAACCGGGTGTCATGGTTCGAGACGGCGCAGTCGGCGGACGTGAACAGCTTATCGGCCACCATTTTGGTCGCGCCGTACAGGTTGACCGGGCTCGACGCCTTATCGGTAGACAGCGCCACCACCTTCCTGATACGGCACTGAAGTGCCGCGTCTATGACATTCTGCGAGCCCCCGATGTTGGTTTTCACATACTCATGGGGCTGGTATTCGGCCGTATCCACTTGCTTCATGGCGGCGGCGTGAACGACGAAATCGACACCGGTCATCGTCTTCTTGAGGCGTTCCAGGTCGCGCACATCACCCAGCGCCCAGCGGATTCGAGGGTCGTTCGCGAAGTCATGGCGCATCTCATATTGTTTGAGCTCGTCACGGGAGTAGATCACGATACAGCGTGGATCAAGAGTATCCAGGGCATGCCGCACGAATGCCCTGCCGAAGGATCCGGATCCGCCTGTCACAAGAATCGAGGATCCATGAAGCGCGCCCACCTCGCCGCCCCTTTCTAATGATCTGTGAACAGTTGCGCGACCAGGCCTTCGTATTTCTGAATTTCTGTCAGGTTTTCCGCGACCACGCAGTACCAGACGTCTCCTCCGGAGAACGCCGTGTTCAGGATTACGCCGGATCGGCTGTCCCGGTCATAGCCGATGCCGGCCGAAGCGAGTTTCTGCTGAGCCGATTCGAATGACGGGACTTTCCAGCCGACGCGTTCGAGAATGAGCCGGTCGTCTGCGTAGTCCTTACCTACGATTTCCTCGCCTATGATCCGGTAAATGTGCGTGGATCCGGTGACGCGTCCGTTGTACTCGGTGAAGAGCAACGCCTCGTCGGGCGTCACGATGGCGTCCGCGCTCAGCCACCCGCGGTATCCCATCGCGTGCAGCGACCCGCACAGCCGGTGCCCGTCCTCGACCAGGCGCCGCAACACAGCGGGCGCGAACCCCGGGGCCGGTATCACCTGGGCGCTGGCGACGGGAGCCATCACCATCTCGCCGTGCGCCCCCAGTTGCGGACCCGCGTCGGAGATGAGGAATTCGGCGAATACCGGCCTGCTCTCCGGGTGGTAGCGCTCCACCACCAGCCAGTACCGGCCGTCGCTGGTCAGGGTGGTCCACTCGGCATCGAGGAAGGACCGGACTCCGGCCTGGTCGGCCGCGATCGTCACGGTCGGTGCGCCCAGCGGGCGCACGCCGGCCAGCGGGCTGACGATGCGGTTGCCGGCGGCGCCCGAGCCGAAGTCGCTCTTCACGATCACCGGATGCCCCTGCCGCACCATCGCCGTGATCGCGGCTTCGGTATCCGTCCGGCCCATGCAGACGGCTCCTTCTGGCAACGGGATTCCGGCACCAGCCGCCACCGCACGGAACATCGCCTTGCTGTTGACCAGCGCACCGCCGCCCTGGCTGACGAAGCCGTACCCCGCGAGCGCGTCCCGCGCGCGGATGGCGCGGGCCAGGTCCGCCACGGCCGGGTCCGGCCACAGGGCGAAGATGGTTTCCACCCGGCGGCCGGCTATGGCGGCCACGAGCGCCTCGCGGAAGGCCTGGTCGGCCAGCCGGTCAGGAGTGAGCCGGCCGGTGCCCTCGACGCCGGCTGGCGGTGTCACGAATCGCAGGGATGAGCGATCGGTACCGGTCAGCCCGGTGACGTAGGCCAGGAATCCCGCCTGCGGCGGCGCGGTCAGTACGACGATGTCCTCATCGCGAGCGAACCACAGGAGTCGATGCGCCCACCACCCAGCCCACAGCTGCTCCAGATCGTCTACCAGGTTGTTGTTCGTGCTGTTCCCGATCAAGATTCTCACCGTGGGCTCCACTGGCTCCGGCAAGCAGATCAGCCTCCTTCGCGTTCGTCACCAGGCAACCGGCAGGTGGTGCACGCCGTAGAAGCCCATGTCCGCCGCCACCGCGACCTGGTCAGCCGGTACGTCCAGCGCCAAGCCGGGGAAGCGTCGCAGCAGGGCCGGGAAGGCGGCCCGCATTTCGGCACGGGCCAGGTGCTGGCCCAGACACTGATGCAGGCCATGCCCGAAGGCCAGATGCGGGGTGGCCGGGCGGTCCAGCCACAGCTCATCGGGCCGCTCGAAGCGGTCCGGATCACGGTTGGCGGCCGGCAGCGAGATGGTGATTGTCTCCCCGGTCCTGATGAGCCGGCCGCCGAGTTCGAGATCGGCCAGCGGGCTCCGTGGCACGCCGAACTGGAAGATCGTCAGGTATCGCAGCAGCTCCTCGACCGCGGCGCCGGCCAGCGATGGATCATCGCGGATCCGGTCAGGCAGTCCGGGGTGGCATAGCAGGGCGAGCGTGCCCAGGCTGATCGAACTGGCCGTGGTCTCATGCCCGGCGGTCAGCAGCAGCACGCCGGCCCCCGCGATCTCGGCCGTGCTGAGGTCGCTGCCGTGGACCAGCTGGCTGAGCAGATCGTCGCCGGGAAGACGGCCGCGGTGTCCGACCAGCTCCCGCAGGAAGTCATCAAGGAAGCACATGGCCTCGCTGGCCTGCGCGGCCGAGACTTTCAGGCTGAACAGCCTGGCGCTGTTGCGCTGGAACTCCGCCCGCTCGGTATAAGGGACGCCGAGCAGCTCGCATATGGTCACCGATGGCACGGGAAGCGCGAAGGCCTGGACGAGGTCGGCCGGAGGTCCGGCCGCCGCCATGGCATCAAGATGCTCACCGACGGTCTGCTCGATCCGCGGCCGGAGCGCCTGCGACCGGCGCGCGCTGAAGTGGCCGGCCAGCGCGCGCCGGATCCTGGTATGGGCCGGCGGATCCATGTCGACCAGCCAGCCGGGCAGCGCGGGCGCTCCGATGAACGGGTCCGCGCCGGGCCGGGCGACCGGCACGCGCTTGAGCTCGGACCGCGCGCTGAGCCGCCGGCCGGCGAGCGCTTCTCGGGCGAGCTGATAGCTGCTCACCAGCCACCCGAGGTGGCCGTCCGGATAGCGCAGGGGATGCACCGGGCTCGTCTGCCGTAGCCGCCCCAGCTCAGCGGGCGGGTCGAACAGGCCGTCGCGGACCGTCGGCAGCGCCACCGGCATGGCTAGCGTCATGTGCCGACCTCCCGCCGCAGGAACTCAGCGAACCGGCCGATCCCCGTCTCTATCTGCCAGGGCTCCAGGTAACTGCACGACAGGCGCAGGGCGCGGTCACCCGCGCCGTCCAGGTGGAACTGCGACATCGGCGTCCAGAGCACGCCGTATTCCGACGCGGAACGCTCCAGCAGGGTGATGTCAGCGGGCGCCGGCAGGAACACCCGGACGAAGAATCCGCCCGCCGGGTGGTTCCAGCGAACCCGCGCCGGGCCGGGTCGCACGTGCCGGTCCAGCGAGTTCAGCAGCAGTTTCATGTTGCGGCGGTACAGCCCGGCTTTCTCGCGTCCGAGCGCGGCCAGCGATCCGCCGTGTTCCAGCAGCATCCCGCCGATCACCGCCTGGCAGATCGGCGACGTGTTGACGGTCACCATGGTCTTGAGCGCGGCCAGGTTGTCGGCGAGCGGCTGCACGGAGCCGTCCGCGGCCCGCACCGGCTGATCGGCCACCACGAAGCCCACCCGCGCGCCCGGGACGCATACCTTGGCGAACGTGGCCAGATAGATCACCCGGGAGGCACGGTCAAGCGCTTTCAGCGTGGGCAGCTCGGTGCCTGGTGCCGCCGTGAACCCGTAGGCGTTGTCTTCCAGGACCAGGAAGTCCTCCCGGTCGGCCAGCTCGAGCAGCTCCCGGCGCATGGCCAGGTCCAGCCGGGTGCCGGCCGGATTGGAGAAGTCGGGAATCACGTAGAGGGCCCGCACGCGGCGGCCTCCGGCCCGGGCGTCGCGGCAGGCCCGGCTGAGCTGATCGACATCGATTCCGTGCGTGCCTTCGGCCACCGGCACGACGCCGATGTCCAGCAGCCGGGCTGCCCCGGCGATGCCAGCGAAACAAGGCGAAACGATCGCGAGCAGATCATCAGCGGAATGGAATAGCGCGCGCAGGACCAGGAACATGGCTTCTTGCGCGCCGACCGTGATGACAACGGCGCGCGGCGGCACATCTATGGAATAGTCCATTCTCAGCGCGTCGGCTACCAATTCGTTTATCAGGCCGCGGCTCGGCCCGTATTCACACAGCAGCCGTCGGGCCCGGTCCCGGTCGTAGCCGCGTGTAGTGCACAGGTGGTCAAGGAACCGGTCCACGTGCCCGGCGATATCAAGGTCACTGACAAATGTCAGATGCGGCGCGCCTGGTGCGAAAGAAATCGCGTCGGGGAATCGGGTCATGATCTCGTTGAGGAAGCTGATCGACCCGAGCACGGGATCTCGCAGCGACCCGTGCAGCGACGCGAGGGGCAGCGCGGTCATTCAGCGCCCCTGGCCCGCGTGCCCACCTGCCGCAACCGCCGCAGCTCCCGGTCGCACGCCGCGAGGTGAGCGCCCAGTGCGTCCTCGAAGCTCACCGAGGTCGCCTCCTGCAAGAGCCGCCGCCGGACGGCCAGTTCGGCATCGGCGATGCGCCCCATCAGCGTGGTCGCCGTGTGCACGGCTCCCGGCAGGTCCTCGGCGACCTGGTCGACCAGGCCGAGATCCTTGGCCCGGCCCGCGGATATCTCGTCGCCCCAGAGCACAATCTGACGCGCGCTCGCGAGGCCTACCTGGTGAACCAGCCAGTACACCGACATGCCCGGCCACAAGTGCCCGTCGTTGACCGGGAGCAGCAACCGCATGTCCGGCGCGCAGATCCGGAAATCGGCCGCCATGAGCAGATCCAGTGCCGGCCCGCTGCACACGCCGTCGGCGGCCGCGATGTTCATCGCGGCGAGCCCTTGCATCCGCCGCACCGCGCGTTCCCAGCGCGTGACGTCCTGGATACGGACGTTCCCCGGCCAGGATCTGCTCTCCGGCGGGGGCCCGCCCAGGCGCAGCAGGACGACGGTCGAAGCTCCGCCGCGGTCTTCGGCCCGCTCGCAGAGCGCGGTCAGCGAGGCCGTCAGTGCCGGCAGCGGGCACGCGGCGTACACGTCGAGCTCGAAACCGTGCCCGCTAGCGAGCATGCCCAGCTGATGGTCGGTGTTCATGCGTGCACTCCCGTGGCGGTCGCCAGCGCACCACAAGCCAAACGGAGACCGAGCGGAATGGACGCCGATGTCATTCCCGTCAACGAATCCAGCGCATGACCGGCTGATTAAAGTGCGCTATTTATTCTACGCGAATGTTAGCCAGGTAATGGCAAGTACAACTTAAGTGTCGTACGGAGATAGACCTGAGATGCCACCCGTGCTCTTCTATCGGTCTCCCGTTAAGTCGTGGTGCGCTGTTGCGCCGGAACGCTTTCCCGCCCGTTCAATCGAAGCGCTTCGACGACCTTATTAATCTCCAGAGTGCGTCATGCCCCACACCAGTGTCAAGGGCATATAACGAGAAATGCCTTTCGGGCCAGGTCATGCCACGTTTACGACTGGTTAGTGATTCTCGGCCACCGAGACGATGATCAAGACGGCGGTCCCGGGCGGCTGGCCGCGACAGGATCGGCGCTTCGGTCACCCACGGCGGCAGCAGCCGCGGCGCGCGGCAAGACCGGTGCCTGGTGGTAGCACCACCGGTCGTTTTGAAAAAAGGGTTCGGTAGAAAGGCAGAGTATCCTGCCTGTCGTGAAGGTTACGGAGCCGGCGACCGGCGTCCAGGTCATCGCCCGCGCGGCGCAGATGCTCAGAGCCCTGGAGGACCAGCCTCAGGGATTGAACCTGGCCCAGCTCGCGGGACGAGTCGGCCTGCCGCGGTCGACCGTGCACCGGATCGTGGCCGCGCTGACCACGGAGGGCCTGCTGGCCAGCGAGCCGGCCGGCAAGATCCGGATCGGACCCGAGTTCGGCCGGCTGGCGAAGGTGGGCCTCACTGAGTCCTGGCGCCCGGTCGAGCCGGTCATGCAGCGGGTGCACGATGACCTGGGAGAGACCGTCGACTGCGCCATACTGAGCGGCAACCAGGTCAGGGTGATCCACGTGATGCCGACGACGCGGCACATGCTGCGTGCGATCGCCGAGGTGGGCCAGTCCTTCCCGCTGTACTCCACCGCGAAGGGCAGGGCGCTGCTCGCCGCCATGGACCGCCCGGCCGCGCTGCGCCTGCTGCCGCCCGTGCTGCACCCTTACACCCCGCACACGCTCACCAGCGTCGAGGCCATCGAGGCGGAACTGGACAAGGTGGCCGAGACGGGCGTGGCGTACGACTGCGAGGAGACCACGCTCGGCATCTGCGCGGCGGCCATCGCGGTGCGCGAGCCGTCGGGCGTGCAGCTGACGATCTCGGTGGTGGTTCCCACCCAGCGGTTCGGGGAGGGGGCCAAAGCGGGGATTACCCGCGCCATGGAGGAGGCACGGCGGGACGCGATCGCCGCGTTCGGCTCCTGACGCGTTAATCAAGCGGAACGGCCGGCGGTGGCAGCATCCGCGAACGCGCTCAGCTCACCGGGGATGTCGTCACCCATCGGCCCGTAGAGCACGCCGCGCGCGCCTTCCGCGGCGATGGCGGCCACCCAGGCGTGCACCTGGTCCGCGGTCCCGGTGCCGGTGGTGCGGGCGATCAGCTCACCGGTGACGAACGGCCGGTCCAGGTCGGTCAGGTCGATCAGGTGCGCCTGGTGCAGCTCCAGGTGCTGGCGGTTCTCCTCGACCTCGGCCAGCGCCTTGCCGAACGCGGCGCACTCCGGGGTGTCCCCGGCCACGCCCAGCTCGCCGAGGTGCAGCTGGAACGCGGCATAGGGGCCGGCCGCGGACAAGACCCGGTGGTCGTCGTGCCGCTCGCCCGGTGCCAGCACGGTCCCGTAATACAGCACCTGCACCCGGCTCATATCGGGTGGCGGAGGATTCTCGCCGCGGTGCGAGATGTTGGTCACGATGCCGTCGCCGGCCCGCCCGGCCACCGCGTAGCCGCGCGGCCCGTGCGCCGCGAGATAGAGCGGGATGGGCGGATCGGGCGGCGTGATGCCGGTGCGGGCGCCGTGCTTCAGCCCGGTCAGCGCGCCGTCCCAGACGATCTCATGCCCGGCCAGCAGTGCCTTGAGCGCGACGACGTAGCGCTCCACATCGGCCCAGGGGACGGGCTTTTTCCCCAGCATGAGCTGGGAGGTGAAGCCGGAGCCGATGACCGCCTCGACCCGCCCGGGTGCGTGAGCGTGCAGCGTGGCCAGTGCCCCGGCGGTCGCGACCACGTGCCGCAGCCGCGGCGTCGTCGCGGCCACGCCGAGCCTGATCCTGGATGTCCGGCCAGCGGCCAGGGCCAGCGTGATCCACGGATCGGCGAGGAACGCGGGCGAGTCGTACACCAGGGCACGCCGGTAGCCGAGCGCCTCGGCCAGCTCGATGTGCTCAGGCGTTTGCGTCGTCGGCGGAAACAGGCACCCGAGTTCCATCAGCTCTCCTTGGCTCGCGCTTGACACACGCTGATCAACTCTCCTAGTGTGTCCCGGCATGCGGTGGACTTTGTCCCATATCGCAGGCAAATTCTATGAAATTCCGGGATGACATGTCTGGGGTTGTGAACGAGCCGGATACCGGACTCATCTTCGTCGAGCTGAGTCACGAGTGGGGGCACTATACGCCGCCCACCCCTGGTTTCCGCGACATCCAGGTGTACCGGGCGGCCACCCACGCCAGCCACGGCGTGCTCACCCAGCGCATCGTGACCGCGATGCATCACGGCACGCACCTGAACGCGCCTGTTCACCTGGCCCAGGGGGGCGCCGGCGCCGGCGAGCTGCCGCTGGAGACGTTCTTCGGCGTGGGCGTGGTGCTGCCGGTGCCGAAGGGCGAGTGGGAGTACATCGAGCCCGCCGACCTGGAGGCCGCCTGCCGGGAATCCGGGCTGACCGTCGACGCCGGCGACATCGTGGTGCTGAACACCGGCTGGCACCAGTACTTCGCCGACGACATGAACTACTTCTGCCATGGCCCGGGCCTGAGCGAGGCGGCGGCCCGCTGGCTGGCCGGCCGCGGGGTGAAGCTCGCCGGCGTGGATACGGCAACCGTCGATCATCCGCTGGCCACCTCGTTCGCCCAGTCTCATCGCGGGCTCGGGCCGTTCGTGATAGAGCTGCCCCGCCGGTACCGGGCCCGCACCGGCCGCGACGTCGCCGCTGACTTCCCTGACTGGAATCCGGCGCACCGGGTGCTGGCCCGGGCCGGCATTCCCGCCATCGAGAACGTGGGCGGCTCGGTCGACGCGGTGACCGGCATGCGCTGCGCGTTCCACGCCTGCCCGTGGCCCTGGCCGGAGGCGGATGCCTGCGTGATCCGGCTGGTCGCGATCCTCGACCCGTCGCGCGCGTACCGGCTGGAGAGGGGGATCTGAATGGGGCTGCGCTTCTACGACCTGAGCCACGAGCTCGGCCACAACATGGTGCAGTGGCCATCCCCGTTCGCCGTCCCGTTCCAGGTCACGCGCCTGCACTACCACGCCATGCACGACTTCTACGCGGTCGAGTACGACGGCATCATGCACCGGGGCACGCACATGGACACCCCGGCCCACGTGACGGCCGGCACTCCCTTCCTCACGGCCTTCGAGCCCTGGCGCTTCTTCGGCACCGGGGTCGCCGTGTCGATTCCCAAGGACAAGTGGGGCGTGATCACGCCGGAAGACCTGGAAAAGGCGGACCCGGCCATCCGGCCTGGCGACATCGTCATGATCAATACGGGGAGCCACAGGTACTTCGGCGACAACGACAGGTACTACTCCTACTCGCCCGGCCTGTACACGCAGGCCGCGCAGTGGCTGGTGGACAAGCGGGTCAAGCTGGTCGGCGTCGACGTGCAGGCGCTCGACCACCCGCTCGGCACCCGGATGATCGAGCACGGCCCCGGGCCGACCCACCCGCACCTGATGACCGAATACCGGGCGGAAACCGGCCGGGACGCCATGGCCGACTTCCCCGACTGGGAGCCCGCGCACAAGACCCTTCTGCTGGCCGGCATCCCCGGCATCGAGAACGTCGGCGGCGACCTGGACGCGGTGACCGGTCTGCGCTGCACCTTCATGGCGTTTCCCTGGCGCTTCCCCGAGGGCGACGGGTGCCCGGTGCGGGTGGTCGCCGTCATCGACCCGGAGCAGGAGTTCCGCATCCCGGCCGGGGTGCCGCGATGACCCATCCTGATCCGCTGTCGGCGTTCCGCGTGAGCGGGCAGTCGATCGTGGTCACCGGCGCGTCCGGCGCGCTCGGCAGCGCGGTGGCCGAGGCGCTCGGCGCGCTGGGCGCGCGGCTGCTGCTCGCTTCCGGGTCCGCGGCCGGGCTGGCCGACGCGGCCCGGCGCGCCGGTTCGGCCGGCGGCGAGGTGGCAACGGCGGCCATGCGGCCGGACAGCGAAGCCGACGTCGCGGCGATCTTCGATGCCGCGATCGCCGCCTTCGGCACCGTGGACTCGGTTTTCGTCGCGTCCGGCCTGAACAAGCCAGCGCCGATCGAGCAGCAGCCCTACGCGGACTGGCAGCAGGTCATGGACGCCAACGTGCGCGGCCCGTGGCTGCTGGCCAGGGCATTCGGGCAGCACGTGGCGGCGCGCGGCGGCCGCGGCAAGATGGTGCTGGTCTCCTCGGTCCGCGGCCGGCACGGCCACCCGGCGGGTTACTCGGCCTACTGCACAGCCAAGGGCGCCGTCGACGCGCTGACCAGGACGCTCGCCACCGAATGGGGCCCGCGCGGCATCAACGTCAACGCGATCGCCCCCGCGGTCTTCCCGTCCGCGCTCACCGAGTGGATCTTCGCCGACACCGAGGCCGGCCAGGCCGCACGGGAACGCAACATGTCCCGCATCCCGATGAAACGCCTGGGCACGCCCGAGGACTTCATCGGGTCGGCCCTCTACCTGCTCTCGGCCGCCTCGGACTGGGTCACCGGGCAGATCCTGTACGTCGACGGCGGATACACGTCCTCATGAGCGAGCCGGAGGCGGCCGGGCCATGACGATTCCCTCAGGAAGCGTCCTGGCCACCGCCCTGGTCTCCGGCCTGCTGCTCGGCGGGCTGTTCGCGGTGACCGCGCTCGGCCTGTCGCTGGTGTTCGGCGTGATGCGCCTGGTCAATCTGGTGCATGGCGAGCTGATAGTGCTCGGAGCCTATCTCGCCCTCGAGCTCAGCCGGCATGCCGGCTTCGATCCGCTGCTGACGATCCCGCTCGTGGCGCCGGTCCTGTTCCTGGTCGCCGCGCCGGCGCATCGCGTGCTGCTGGAACCGCTGATGCCCCGCGGACCCGAGCCGGCCTTGCTCACCACGTTCGCGCTGTCGGTCATCGCGCAGAACCTGTTCATCCTGATCTGGTCCGGTGACACGCAGGCGCTCCAGGGCCCGTACGTGACCGGCTCGGTGGCTCTGGCCGGAATCCGCCTCCCGGCGACGTACCTGATCGCGTTCGGGATCGCGCTGATGCTGGCCGTGGCCGTGCACGTGCTGTTGCAGCGGACCAGCCTCGGCCGCCAGATCAGGGCCAGTTCGGAGGACGCGGAGGCGGCATCGGTGCTGGGCGTCAACGTGGCCCGGGTGCACACGTTCGTGTTCGGCCTCGCGGCGGCCTGCGCCGCCATCGGCGGTGTGCTGGTCGGCATCACCTTCGACTTCACGCCCACCACCGGTATTACGTACCTGGTCAGCGGCTTCGCCGTGGTGGTGCTCGGCGGGCTCGGCTCGGTCAAGGGAACGCTGCTCGGCGCCATCCTGCTTGGGGTCATCGAGAGCACCGGCGCCGCCTTCTTCGGCGACAGCTACCGCGACCTCATCGGATTCGCCGCGTTCCTCGTCGTGCTCTCGCTCCGGCCGCAGGGACTGTTCGGAAGGGTGCCGGCCCAGTGACCGGGCAGGTTTCCGCCACCAGGCGGCGGATGGCGGCGCTCGGCGCGACGCTGGTGGCGATCGTGATCCTGGCTACGCTGCCTGGGCTCACCAGCCAGTACGGGCTGCTAGTCGCGTTCGAGATCGTGCAGCTGGCCGCGCTGGCACAAGCCTGGAACCTGATGGCCGGCTATGGCGGTCAGGTGTCGCTGGCCGTCGCCGCCTTCGTGGGGGCCGGTTCATACGGCACCGCGAAGCTGTCGCAGGCGGCCGGCCTGGGGTTGCTGCCGTCGATCGCGGCCGGCGGCGTGGTCGCGGCCTGCTTCGCCGCGGTGGTGGCGGTGCCCATGTTCCGTTTCCGCGGGCTGTACTTCACCGTCGGCTCGCTGGTGCTCGCGCAGGCGCTGGCCATCTTCATGTCCAACTACAACGGGCTCGGCGGGAACCAGGGCATCACGCTGAGCGGCTCGGCGCCGAGCCAGGATGAGATCTGGTACCTGTCGGCCGGCGTGGCTGTGGCGGCGACCGTGGCCACCGCGTGGCTGGTCCGCTCGAGGACCGGGCTGGGCCTGAAGGCGATAAGGGACGACGAGGACGTCGCGGAACGCGTCGGCGTGATGGCCTTCAGGACCAAGCTCGCGGCCTTCATGGTCGCGGCTTTCGTCATGGGCATCGTGGGCGGCATCCAGGCACAGCGCACCGGATACATCGAGCCCACCGGCGCTTTCGCGCTCGACTGGACGATCGAGTCGGTCAACGCGGCCATCATCGGCGGGATCGGCACGATCACCGGGCCGCTGCTGGGCTCGGGAATCTCGGTCGCCCTCTCCCAATGGCTGGCCAGCTACCCGGAGATCCACCTGGTGATCCTCGGCATCCTGCTGATCGCCATCATCCGCCTAGCCCCCACCGGCATCTGGGGCCTAACCCGCCACCTCGCCTCCCGTGTCCTGAGGGCAGCCACGGCGCCCAGCCTCAGTAGCACCCCCCGGGACCCGCTAACTACGGCGCCCAGCCTCAGTAACACCCCCCGGGACCCGCTAACTACGGCGCCCAGCCTCAGTA
>Ga0126381_100006477_pt1 | contig 12943 bp, 10 predicted proteins | sample PanSoiMetPlot_28_FD_96465 | JGI IMG/M metagenome (GOLD analysis project Ga0126381, IMG submission 96465) | Tropical forest soil microbial communities from Panama - MetaG Plot_28 | ecosystem: Environmental > Terrestrial > Soil > Tropical forest > Bulk soil | place: Panama | collected 2016-02-17
CCAGCCGGCGAGGACGATCAGCAATACCGAGACGCAGAGCAAGTACGCACCAGCTTGTGGAAAGCTGTGCTCATGGAAGTTCGCGATTTGCTTTACGCCGATGAGCATCGGCGTAAACGGTTTGATGTGCACCGGCGCGCGCGGATCGAGGCTGTGTCCGTACTGGTAAAGACGATACCAGAACGAGCCGATCGAAAATAAACCAAAGTACGAGTACACGGCGAACAGATCGACTACAGTGCTCATCTCGCCGAACACAACCGATCGCAGCGTCATCAAAATGATCAGACCGAAGACGAACGGCATCCAGCGCATCTCCATGAAGTCGGCCTCCTGAATCGGCTTCATGCCGATATAGTGATTGAGATTGTTGATCTCGTTCAGATGCTGGCCATTCAAGCCGCCGCCCTGGATCTTGTACGGGAAGATGCAAAGATCGAGGCCATCGGAGTATTGGGGCGCGACCAGATGCATCTTCCATAGCGGAAAAAAGAGCGACATGCCGATCGTCACTGCCGCTGCAAGCAACAGCAGACGCGACCAGATGTTCAGCGGCTTGTGAAGAAACCGGAACTCGCGACGAAGCAGACCTGCAACTTGTTGACTCACTGTAGTCGTTTGAATCGGCGCAGCGGAAGACGAGTCGCTCTGCTGCGCTGTCATTGCGTTCATTTTGTTCCACCCGAAACGCCGCTGGCGCCGGAAGGTCCCTCTCCAGGTTTCCAAACCACAAGATATCCCTGCATTTCCTGATGGAGTGCCGAACAGAAGTTCGTGCAGTAGAACGGGAACACCCCCGGCTTGGTGAGCTTGATGTGAAACGTTTTCGTTTCACCGGGGTCCATCACCATGTTGATGTTGTGTTCGATTAAACCGAACCCGTGAATCATGTCGCGTGTTTGTTCTACATTCGTAACGGCAACGGTGAGCTCGTCCCCGACCTGTGCGTCGATTCTGTCGGGGTTGTACCGACTGCGAATTGCCATGAGCTTCGCAGTCACCTGATTGCCGTTCCGTGTCACGCTACCCTGGGCTTTGTCCCATACGGCGTTCGGATCTTTGTTTTCATCCTTGGGATAAACTTCCGTGGGCTGTACGTCGGTAACCTTAAGAATTTGGGCAAAGTGCGGTTCAGGTTCGGTGTAAGCCTCAGAAATCATTTTCATTTTATCGCCGGTAATGTCGATCAGTTGGCTCGATTCGGGTTGCGACGGTCCTACGTTAATATGGCGACCAGCGGAAAGTTTATTCATGGCGACGCACCACTTTCCGTATGGATGCGCGGTGTCGCTGCCCGCGACGACGAGGTGACCTGTGCTGAAGTGGGTCGGTACCTTGTCGAGCACTGCTTTCGTCAGATCCTTTTTCTCAGTGTCAGTCCAAGGCGGCAATTTCCATTTCACAATGCAGGAATCTATGAACATCGAGGTGTATGCGTTGCCCTTACCGTCGTATTGAGTGTGCAGCGGGCCGAGGCCAACAGGAACCTCGCCTTCCACCACCGCTTCGTATTTCAGGATCGGAATACCGCGGAAATCGCCTTCGAACGTCTTGTTGTTCACCGCGGCCTGCACTTTCTCGAAGTTCAACACCGTAGTGGCAGGTTGTAACTTCCCACCGGCCACAATCCATTTTCCTGTTGGATCGACATCCATTCCATGTGGCGATTTGCCGATCGGCACGAAATACAAAATTCCCGGGACCTTCGTCGGGTCGACGATCGGTACCCCGTCCATCATCTGGGCTTTCCCATCTGCAACGGCTTTTTCAGCCGCGCGCCAATTCACAATCGCGCACAAGTCCCGATCTTTCTGGGTCGAATTCACTTCCAGAACGTCGTGCGCCATCTCGGTGTTGTAGCTGGTCCAAAACGCCCAGCCACTTGAAGGACCTTTGCCCGTCGAGCCAAGGTCCCAATCAAACGGCGGCGTCAGGATTTGCCAGCCGACCTTCATCTCGCCGGTTTGCGGATCGACCTTGATGCCGCTAAGCATGCCGTTGAATTCTTTCTCGTAATCCTTCGGATCCGCGACGCGGCCTTTCGGCAGCGGCACTGAGAACCGCGTCGCGCACAAAATGTATTCGCTGTTCTCGGTGATGAACGATGAGCCATGGTTGCCGATTGAGTTCGGAATCGGTCCGAGGATCTGGTGCGTTTTGAAATCGCGCAGATCGATCCGCGCGATCCGGTTGTTTGCATTGTCGTTTACGAATAGCCACCGCCCATCGTATTTCGAATTGGTCTGCGATAGCGCCGGGTGATGGACGTCGCCCCAGGTGAAATCGCCGAGCAGTTTTTTCGATTCCTCATCAAACCCGTAACCGGTGGCGGGATACGGGGCGAAAACTGGAATGGTGGAGATATGTCGCAGCGATGGAATCCCAGCGACATAAACCTGGCCGGAGTGTCCGCCGGAATAGAATAGATAATATTCATCTTTCTCTCCGGGAGCGACGTAGCTGGCGACTGCATTCGCGGTGCGCTCAGCCTGGGACATGCCTGTTTGTTTTCCGCAACTCGTCAAACCAAGAGCAAACGCGAGAGCGATTGTGTTCAAGGTAATAGTTGTTTTCATAAACGAAATTTTCCTCCGATGGTTATTGCTTCACTGTCATGATCCCCTTGGTTCCCTGTGAATAATGGCCGGGGAACGAGCAGACATAGAGATATTCTCCAGGGATGTAAGTCGCATTGAACGTGACGACCTCGCTTTCGCCAGGTCCAAGCAATTTGGAATGCGCGAGTACTTCCGTTGCTCCCGGCGGAACGTAATCGTGCGAAGCTTCGGTTGAGGCTTTGTCGAGGAAGGCCGACTGGACGTTGCCGCTATTAATTATGCGATCAAGCAGCACGAAGTTATGCCCCATCGAGAATTTCGGTGTGGTCCCGATATTTTTGATGGTGACGGCGACTTTTTGGCCGGGCGACGCGTCAAAAGCGGTCACGTCGTAACGCATCTTGTCGTCCGCTTGGATCGTCAGTTCTTTTGGTGGTGCCTGCGGCGCATTCGAGCAACCGGCAGCGAAATAAAGAAGCGCGCTGCAACCGAGCGCGATGACTGTGAGTGACTGAGCAGATGTTGTTTTCATGATTGTTTTGGGTTTGCGGGTTAATTGACGAGCATTGCCAACAACAGGCTCCGCTAATCTTGCGAAGTGCTGCGCAATTTTTGTCGTCAGTTTGGCTTTCATTTGCCTCAAGATTAGGGCGCCGCGAAAAATCCCGCCTTGATGCAGATCAAGGTTCTTGTCGGTTTTTTCTGGAAGGAAACCCGCCCTCGATTTCAATTCTCTCGATGCAAAGAATCCTGCTTACAGCGTGCGTAGCTCTCGCTTTACTCGGTTGTCGGCGCTCCTCTAATTTGGGCGAAACAGCCGACCGTTATGATACCCGGGGAGTCGTGCGCGGATTTTCGCCGGACCGATCAACGATTGAAATTCAGCATGAAAATATTCCAGGCTTTATGCCGTCCATGACGATGCCGTTCGTAGCGCGGGATCCAAAGCAAATTGCTGATTTAAAGACCGGTAACGCGATTTCGTTTCGGATGGCAGTTACAAAGAAGGATTTCTGGATCGAAAACGTAAAACAGATCCGGCGCGAAGACGTAAATGTTGCGGAACCGAAACCGACGCCACCTCTTTCTGCAGGACGCGATGCACGTCTGAAAGACGGCGATGAGATGCCGCTCTTCAGCCTCACGAATCAAAACGGCGAGCGGATCTCGCCCCACACATTTCGCGGCCAATCTTTCGTGCTCACGTTCGTCTTCACGCGCTGTCCGGTGCCGAATTTCTGTCCGCGCATGTCGAATAATTTCGAAGAATTACAGGCGGCGATCAAAGCCGGCAGCGGGACGCTGGCGACGACGCGTCTCCTCAGCATCACGTTGGATCCGGATTACGACACGCCGAAAATTTTGAGTGATTACGCTGCATTCCATCATGCCGATTCGAAAATCTGGAGCTTCGCCACCGGAGACGGAAAGGAAATCGACTCGCTCGCCCGCGCCTTTTCGGTTTATCGGCAGACCGAAGGCGGCACCATTTCACACGGGCTTGCTACGGCCTTGATCGATAAGCATGGCAACATTGATAAAATCTGGCGGGGTAATGGCTGGCAGCCGTCGGAAGTGATTGAAGAAATCAGAAACCATGGCGAGTAACCACCACGTCTTTACGCTCGGTATCGAGGAAGAATTGCAGATCGTCGATCCGGAAACACGCGAACTGCGATCGCATATCCAGCAGATTATGGCCGACGGCAGAATCATTTTGAAGGAGCGCGTCAAACCCGAGTTGCATCAATCAATGGTGGAACTGGCTACGGAGGTTTGCAGCGACGCGCGCGATGCCAGGAAGCAAGTCGTGGGGCTTCGCAGCGAGCTGGCAAAACTCGCTGCGCAAAATGGTTTGAAAATCGCCTCCGCCGGCACGCATCCGTTTTCACACTGGATGGATCAGCTCATCACAGTGCACGAGCGATACGCGACAATCGTGCAGGACATGCAACAAGTTGCACGCGCATGTCTGATCTTTGGTCTGCACGTGCATGTGACCATTCCCGATCGCGAGGAGGGAATCGATATCATGAACCAGGCGCGCTATTTCCTTCCTCACCTGTATGCCCTTTCAGCCAACTCGCCATTTTGGCTGGGCCAAAACACGGGGTTAAAAGCGTATCGCCACATGATCTTTGAGCGCTTTCCGCGCACAGGCATTCCCGACGCGTTTGAAAGCCTCAGCGAATATGAGGATTTTTTGAACCTGCTCATCGCCACGAACTGCATCGATAACGCAAAGAAGATTTGGTGGGACGTTCGGCTGCATCCGTTTTTCAACACCATTGAGTTTCGGATTTGCGATGCGCAATCACGCGTCGATGACACCATAGCGCTGGCGGCACTTATGCAGGCGATCGTCGCCAAGCTGCAAAAGCTGCGCCGCGACAACGTCACTTTCCGTAGTTATCCAAAGCGTTTGATCGACGAAAACCGCTGGCGTGCGTCTCGCTACGGATTGGACGGCAAACTGATCGACTTTGGCCGACGTTGTGAGATGAATGAGCGCGATCTGCTGCACGAGATGCTGGAGTTTGTATCGACTGAAATAGATGAGCTCGGTAATCAGGCTGAGATTGCACACATCGAGCGGATCATGCGCGAAGGCACCGGCGCGGATCGGCAACTGATGGTGTGGGAACGCACACAGGACATGAAGGCAGTGGTCGATCAGATCATCGCTGAGACGAACGAAAGTCTGATCGTTTAGAATCAGGAGCGCACCGGGTCAGCGCCGCATCGGAAATAATGAAGTGTAACTGGAAAGGCCGCGAACGTACTGGTCGCGTTCAAAAGCGCTGGGGTCGGGACAATTCTGCTGGCTCATCGTGCCCCTGAGCTCGCGCAGTGACTTATGACCATGCTCCTGCAGCCACGCGGCTAGCTCCATTTCGATTCGCTGAATGTGGGTGATGCCATGCCGCATAAGCGCGCTGCATAACATCGTCACGTCCGCGCCGGCCATGACCAGCTTGATCACGTCGTTCGCCTGATAAATTCCGCTGGTCGCAGCAAGACTGGCGCGAATTTTCCCATAAAGAATTCCAATCCAGTGCAGTGGCAATCGCATGTCTGCCGGCGTGCTTAGCGTCAGGTTTGGCGCGACATCCATCTTTTCCAAATCGATATCGGGCTGATAGAATCGGTTAAACAATACAAGGCCATCTATATTGAGCGCGCCCAGGCTGGCCGCCACGTTTGCGAAACTGCTGAAGTACGGACTGAGCTTCACCGCAAGCGGGATTTTGGTGGCCGCCCGAACGCTGCGGACGGTGTCGATGTAAATATCTTCGATGGTGCTGCCGGCAACGTCGGTTCGCGTGGGAATCTTGTAGATGTTTAATTCCAATGCATCAGCACCTGCTTCGGTAATTCGCAGCGCGTAGCTAAGCCAGCCGCCAAGTGTGGTGCAATTCAGGCTGGCGATAATTGGAATCCGAACCGAGCGCCTGGCTTGCGCGATGTGATCAAGATATGCGGTCGGACCGACGCGGCATTCAGGAGCCACTGCATCGATTTCCTCTTCAAATAGCGAATAAAAAACCACCGCGGCAGCGCCAGCCTGTTCCATGTGCCGGATGTTCTCGAGCTTCTCCGAGAGCGGCGAAGCGGAAGGCACCAGAGGCGAACGCAGCGCAAGGCCGAGATATGAAGTCGTCAAATCCATCGCATCAGCTTCGGGTGCTTACCGGGAAAATAGTGCGCGTCCGCGAGTTCGTCATCACGTCGCAATGAAAACGTCGTGGGCCGCACCCTGCTCTCCGTCAATTGGTAATTGTTTCGCAGTTATTGCTTCTCCGGCGAAGAGAGGATCAGCAATTTTTGCAAAGCAAAAGCCAAGCCACGTGCAGCGTGTCGGCGATGGCAATTCTAATCTGAACCATGAAAGGAACGGCTATGAAAACAGATCGCGTTTTAACGATAAGTGAATGCCTCGCCAATTGGTACATTGGCGCCATCAGCGTGAAGCTGCCGACTGGTGATGCGCGTCATGTTCCGATCTCAGCCGACGAGACGCACCGCACCGAGAAGGCGGGCCATTGCCGCTGCGATCGATGGGGACATCCATGTGAAGATTGCGAGCATTTTCGAACAAAAGCGACCAAGGCAACGCCAGAGAGTTTCAACGAGAACCCAACAAGAGGTTAAAACAATGGAATACATGATAGTAGCCAGCATTGTGGCGATGATGGCACTGTATGTGTGGATCATCGCCCGCTGCTTGAAAGAGCCCGAGTGGCAATAAATTTCGACATCGAATCGCCAATATATAAAATTGCGATTCGTGAAGCTTGGTAACAAGCAGCTCGTCGAGAAACTGACCAGGTCCGCGATCTATCGTGATTACGCTCGCGCATTTTCTTCGGCGACCGGGTTGCCAATCGCTCTACGGCCAGTCGAATACTGGGGCTTGGCATTGTATGACGCCGCCAATGAAAATCCATTCTGCGCCATGATGGCGCGGACGAATCGCGTTTGCGCTGCGTGCCTGGAAGTACAGCGCAAGCTCACTCAAAAAGTAGGCGATCGCTCGCGAACTGTAACTTGCTTTGCCGGGCTTTCCGACAGCGCCGTGCCCATCCGCGTAGGCGACCAGCTCATTGGCTTTCTTCAGACGGGACAGGTGCTCTTAAAACAGCCAAGAAAATTTCACTTCGATCGAATCGCAAAAAGATTGGTCGAATGGGGAACGCGGGTCGATCTTCGCAAGACGCGAGAAGCATATTTCCACACACGCGTGCTAACAAAAAACCAGTATCGCTCGATAGTTCGGCTTCTAGAGATTTTCGGGCGGCACCTGTCGATCTTGAGCAATCAGATCGCCGTCGAAACTTCCAGCGCAGAGCCGCCGGCGATCACACGTGCGAAACAGTTCATCGCGCAAAATCAAGGCGGTGCAATTTGCCTGGCCACAGTCGCAAAGGCGGTCAACACTAGTACGTTCTATTTCTGCAAGCTCTTCAAGCGAACTACCGGGCTAACGTTCACCGATTACCTCGCCCGAGTGCGGATCGAAAAAGCCAAGACGTTATTGCTTGATCGAAATCGCCGTGTCAGTGAAGTCGCCTACGATGTAGGTTTCCAATCCCTCACGCATTTCAATCGCGTCTTCCGAAAAATTGTCGGCGAATCGCCCACCCAATATCGCAAGCAGGTTTGATTGCTCCTGTTTTTCGCGTACTTCTGAAAACTTTGTATGCCGGACCGTGCTTATCTACAGCCAGTTGATCCTGAACTTGTCCCCGGCGCCCGCAATGCTATCGAAGTTTGTCTTCGACGAAAGCCACGGGAGCGGATCACGATCGAGCTACCGGTGGTTGCCATTCTAGCAATGATTCTGCCGTCTTTTGCTGGATCGGCATCTTTCGGAAGTCCTGCGAGATCGACAGTGATGACGTCGCCCAACGAAATGCGCAGTCGCGGAGCAACATCGCCGAGCTTTTGTTCAGTTATTGGCGGTTGACCAGCTGATCAAGCCAACGGAAACAGTGACGGATTCACCCAGGTCCACGCCGGGCGAGCGGGGGTGGACTTGAACCGGACGAATGCGCTGTCCGCGTCGAATCAAAGAAAATCGAGAAGCGACAACCGGAAGGGCTTTAACCGCGAGAACATCCAAAATCCCGCGCGGGGACGAACATAGTTCAAGGAAGGAAAAGCGGTGGGCACCATTCTATTGATCATCTTGATTCTCCTCTTGATCGGGGCGCTACCCGCCTGGCCGTATAGTTCGGGTTGGGGATATTGGCCCAGTGGAGGATTCGGATTGATTCTTTTGATTCTAATAATTTTTGCTTTGGCCGGGCACCTGTGAACAGGTGTGTCTTGTCTCCACGAGAAACGCTTTTCTTTATCGCCGTATTTCCGCCACGTTTCTCCAGCGGTTGCTCTTTAGTATTTCGTTTGTTTGTGTGTGCGATTTGCGGCCGGATTACATCAGGCAATTACTCCTCCGCGATCCTAAGATGCAGTTCGTTTTTTCGACCGAACGCGAAAACTAAATTTGCGACCACGTTCGAATGTAAACGCACAGATTTAGATTTTTGGAACCACAATCGCGAATGGGGCTTTCCGGACTGAAGAGCTACTCTGCCGTGAGTAGTGCGTCAGTGGAGCTTGGATGTCGCGACGGAAAAGGGGGAATATGCGAATTGCTCAGGTTGCGCCGCTAATCGAGAGCGTGCCTCCGAAACATTACGGAGGGACGGAACGAATCGTCTCTTATCTCACCGAAGAATTGGTTCGCCTCGGCCATGACGTAACTCTGTTTGCCAGCGGCGACTCCGTGACAAAAGCCCGACTCATCGCGTCGTGCGAGCGTTCGCTGCGTAAAAACGAGCGGTGCAAAGATCCCGTGGCGCGCGAAGTTTTGCTGGTAGATCACGTGGTCGAGCACGCCCACGAGTTTGATGTGGTTCATTTCCACACGGGATACCTGCATTTTCCAATCTGTCGTTACCTGCCCGTCCCGCATGTCACAACTTTGCACGGACGTCTCGACATGCCGGACATGGTTCCTGTATTCGAGCGGTTCAGTGATGTACCAGTCATCTCCATCTCAGATGCTCAACGACACCCTTTACCATGGGCGAATTGGCAGGCGACGATTTACCATGGATTGCCCGACGACTTGTTCCGATTTTATCCTAATCGAGGCGATTACCTCGCGTTCCTCGGCCGGATTTCCCCTGAAAAAGGAGTTGATCATGCAATCGAACTTGCCAAACGCGTCGACATGCCTTTGAAAATCGCTGCCAAAGTCGATCGGGCCGACAGGCGGTACTTCAAACGGGTGATCAAACCGTTGCTGAGTGACCCGCATATAGAATGGATTGGCGAAATCACCGACCAACAGAAGAATGAGTTTCTGGGAAACGCCTATGCATTGGTTTTTCCGATCGATTGGCCAGAGCCTTTCGGTCTGGTCATGATTGAAGCGATCGCCTGCGGGACACCAGTAGTGGCGTACGGGCGTGGCTCTGTGCCCGAAGTCTTAGACCACGGCCAAACCGGATTCATTGCCAACAATTTGGACGATGCAGCAGAAGCAATTCGCCGCGTTCCGGAACTCGATCGGGAAGGTTGTCGAGAAATTTTTGAGAAACGCTTCACGGCGATTCGCATGGCAAATGATTACATCGAGCTCTATGAGCGGATGCTACAGCGAACTGCCCGAGATTATGCTGAAGCAGCGGCCTTTTAGCAAGTGGGTCGCCTCTTCGGATTCAACAAATCGTCATGTTGAATCGTTGCGTGATCGGCCTTGCCGCTGAAAAATCTGAACAAAGCTCGCCCGCTAGCCGTCGACCTGGTCCAGAACAATGTTTAGCTGCTGAACGTCTATTGGCTTCATCAGATGGAAATCGAATCCCGCTTCCTTGGAGCGGCGAATGTCATCTTCAGTGCCGAACCCCGTGAGCGCGACCGCTTTGATCGGCTGGTTTCGCCTGACTTGTGAAATTATCTCGTAACCGCTGCCGTCGGGAAGACCGATGTCGCACAAGAGCACATCGATTGCTCCCGAGCGAACGATCTCGAGTGCGCGGCGTACGTTGTCGGCAGCCAACACATCATGACCGAAATGGGTGAGCAGCCGCGACAAGGTACGTCTCGTGTCGCGGTGATCTTCCACAAGCAGGATCCGCAACGATTTGGCCGGTTGCTTTAGAGCGCGAGAACCCAGATGAGTTGTTCCGGCACCGTCCGGGACGGTATTCAGCGTGACCTTAAACGTCGCACCGAAACTCCGGCCACGGCTCTCGGCTTCGATCGTGCCTTTGTGCAGATCGACAAGATGCTTGGAAATTGCAATACCAAGACCGAGCCCACCAAACTGACGGGTCACGGAAGGATCAGCCTGCTCGAATGGCGTAAACAAAGAGGCCAGCCGCGCGGGTTCAATTCCAATCCCGTTGTCGCTAATCTCGAAATGGAAATCGCGTTCATCGCTAAAGGTAGTGATGGCGATCTGTCCACCTGGCGGCGTGAACTTCACGGCGTTGTTAATCAAATTCCAAAACACTTGCTGAAGCCGGATGCAATCAGCCATGATCTGATGTTGCTTTGCTTGGAATCTGGTCGACAGCTTTAATTTCTTTGCGGCGATGGCTGAACCTGCAATGTCGATCGCATTGCGAATGACTTCGTGAGCGTCACAATTTTCCAGATCGAGCCGAAGCTTGCCGCGTGTGATGCGAGTAAGATCGAGCAGGTCATCAATCAGCCGTGCCTGCAATTGCACGTTGCGCCTTATGATTTGCACATCCTCGGCGAACTCCTGCGGCAGTTTTGCCGCGTTGTCTTCCAGGTAGGTCGCTGCCGCCAGCGCGGGCGTTAGTGGCGTGCGCAGTTCATGACTCAACGCTGCGAGAAAATCGTCCTTCGCCTTGCTTGCTTTCTGTGCTGCGATTTTTTCCGCTTCAACCTCCCGGCTTCGAATCTGATCCGTGATGTCGCGTGTGACTTTCGAATATCCCTTGATGTTGCCCTTGGTGTCGCGCAGCGCCGTCAAAATAACTTCGGCTTCGAACGTTGATCCATCTTTGCGGACCCGAAGACCCTGATCGCGAATATGTCCGCGGCGCGCTGCTTCGTGGAGGTTGCGTTGTGGTCTATCTGCGGCCACGTCCTCCGACGTGTAGAAGCAGGCGAAGTTTTTGCCGACAATCTCCTCCGCCGTGTAGCCTTTGATTTTCTCCGCGCCTCTATTCCACGTCACGATATTCCCATTCGGATCGAGCATGTAGATGGCGTATTCCTCGACGCTATCCACCAGAATGTGGAATTGTTCAGCTGTCTGCTGCAGAGCTGAGGCCGTGGATCCGTTGTCACCCATTAGCTGCGAAGGCAATTTCGCATATGATTCGGCGCGCCGGCCTTGTTTGGTTCCCCACTGCACCCAATTTTTGCTGGTGGAAGCCGGGCCATTCAGCGGCGTTTTTTGCGTGAGCCTCTGGCAGACGTGCGTTTCCCCGCCATTTTCTCCGCCGGCATATTCGAAAGTGCCAAGGCTCGAGCGAGATCCGCTTCATCGGTGAGATCGAGCCGTAGCGGAGTAATCGACACCCAGTTATGCTCCACGGCCCAGCGATCGGTCCCTTTCGCCGCGCCCTCCAACGGGATCACCGTGAACCAGAAGATCGAGCGTCCCATTGGATCTTTGTCGGGGACGACCTTGCCATCGTAGTGGCGTACAGATTGGCGCGTCCACCGAATGCCTTTGGGTTTTTCCGGCAGGTTCACATTCACCAAAGAAAGCGTTTTCGTTCCCAATAGCAGATCGAGCACTTTCGCGACGTAAGGCGCGAGCGCAGAGAAATCTGGCTCGCGATTATCGCTCACATTTGTGCTGAACGCGACGCCCCGTGATCCGAGTAGTGCCGCCTGTTTCGCCGCTGCCAAAGTGCCGGAATGCCAGAGTGAGTTACCGAGGTTCAGGCCCAGATTGATCCCGGAAAGTACGAGATCGACGTGTCCCCAGCGATGCATGCCGAGCGCGACGCAATCGGCCGGCGTACCGTTGACGCTGTAAGCGTCGAACTCGTCGAGATGCACACGTTTAAAGCGCAGGGGCCGTGACGAGGTAATGGCATGACTCATCGAAGATTGCTCGATATCAGGCGCGACAATGCGGACGTCACCGAAACGCGCCGCTGCTTTCGCCAAGGACAAAATGCCCGGACTGTAAATACCATCGTCGTTCGAAATCAAGATTCGCATCTTCGCATTAATGAAACGTGTATCAGACTGCTTTTGGCCGAATCGTTGTAGAGGACGCTCCGATAGGCTTCACGATGGATAATTAAAAGGCTGCAGGCATCTAGCACGCAAAATAACCGCGTATGACAGTGGCTTGGTTCGAATCCTTTTAAGGACGTGAAACCATTGGTTGTCGGTCCGCGAAAAGGTGGTTGCTCTGGGATTAGGGATGGCGATTAGCGTGGCGCCGCTTACCACGACTGTGATGAGCCGCGATCATTTAGATTTGAACGGTCCCTCGAAAATGCTCTCGAAAAGGTTCCGCCGATCGTTGGGACTTTCGCGCGCCTGCAACTTTTCAGGAAGTAGTTCTTTCGGCCCCGGTTTACCGACTGCCGCCATTGCTTCGACTTGGAATTGGTCAGGTATCCGCAGTTCCTTGCGTGCGCGTTCGTAGTCGAATCCTTCCATCCCATGCACAACCAGACCCTGGCGGAAGCCTTGCAGCGCGAAGTTTTCCCACGCCGCGCCGCAGTCGTACGAATGAGTAATCGACGCTTCGTTGTCGTGTTCGAATCTCTTTCGTGAAATGAAGACCACAAGAACGGCCGCGTTTTTTGCCCACACCTTGTTCGCGTTGACGAGCAGATCCAGGAACGTCTGCCAATGTTCCGTGCCACGAC